>Ga0136846_1221955_pt1 | contig 10942 bp, 10 predicted proteins | sample HopSoiMetagenom2_FD_96841 | JGI IMG/M metagenome (GOLD analysis project Ga0136846, IMG submission 96841) | Grasslands soil microbial communities from Hopland, California, USA - 2 Assembly 2016 (version 4) | ecosystem: Environmental > Terrestrial > Soil > Grasslands | place: USA: Hopland... | reverse complement strand
TGGGCGAGGCGGAAGACGAGATCGACAAACTCTTCGGGTCCTGAGGGGGAACGGCCGCGCATGTCGATGATCAACTACGCCTCACGCGAGATCAACTGCAAACTGGTGTACTACGGCCCCGGGCTGGGCGGCAAGACCACCAACCTGGAGTTCGTGTACAACAAGGTCGCGCCCACCGCGCGCGGCAAGATGATCTCGCTCGCCACCGAGACGGAGCGGACCCTCTTCTTCGACTTCCTCCCGGTCGATCTGGGGACGATTCGCGGGTTCAAGGTCAAGTTCCACCTCTACACGGTGCCCGGCCAGGTGTATTACAACGCCAGCCGGAAGCTCATCCTCAAGGGGGTGGACGGTGTCGTCTTCGTCGCGGACAGCCAGATCGAGCGGATGGACGCCAACATCGAGGCGATGCAGAACCTGTACGAGAACATGACCCAGCACGGCTATGATTTGACCCGCATTCCGTTCGCCGTCCAGTACAACAAGCGCGACCTCCCCAACGCGGCGCCGTTGGCCGAGCTGCAGGCCGCGCTCAACCCGGGGTGGCCGCTGGAGGATCCGGTTCGGCAGCGGCCCACCCCCGACCCGGACCACGAGTCCGAGTTCCTGGTGTGGCAGCAGGACGGGCAGTGGCTGGAGCGGGCGCCCTACTTCGAGGCCGTGGCGGTCACCGGCGAAGGGGTGTTCGACACCCTCAAGGCGATCAGCAAGAGCGTCGTCAAGACGCTGGGGTAGGCGGCCCCATGTGGACCCTGCCGAACATCATCACGCTGGTGCGCATCTGCTTCACGCCGGTGATCGCGCTGCTGCCGTTCATCGAGGGCTACTGGCCGAAGCTCATCGCCTTCGTGATCTTCCTGGCCGCCGCGATCAGCGACGTCTACGACGGGTATCTGGCGCGGAGCCGGAACGAAGTCACCGACCTGGGCAAGCTCCTCGATCCCATCGCCGACAAGCTCCTGCTCTTCGCCACACTCATCCCCATCTACTTCATCTCCCGCTGGCGGCACGACCTCTACGACATCCCGATCTGGGGCAGCATTCCGCTCTGGGTCTGCCTCCTCCTCATCGGCCGGGAGCTCGCCATGACTTGGTTCCGCTACTGGGCCAAGCGACGGGGCGTGGTGATTCCGGCGGGCGGAGCCGGGAAGCTCAAGACCACGATCCAGAACATCTTCATCGGCGCCGTGATCCTGTGGTTCGCCTTCCGCGACGCCCGCAAGCCGATGGGGTGGGAGCACAGCCGAATGGCCGACTACTGGAACCAGTTCCACGGCGGATTCGTGGCCGTGACGCTCGCGGTGGCGGCGTTGCTGACCGTGTACTCCTTCCTGCTGTACCTGTACCGCAACCGCGGCCTGTTTTCCCACAAGTGACCGCGGCCTGCCCGGGCTGAGGCGGCATGGACCTCGAGCTCGTCACCGTCGGCACCGAGCTGCTGCTCGGCTTCACCCTCGACACCAACGGCGCGGAGATCGCCCGGCGCCTCGCGGCGGCGGGAATCCGCGTCGTACGCCGCACGGCCGTGGGGGATCGCGCCGACGAGATCAGGGACGGGGTGGCGCAAGCCCTCCGGCGCAGCCGGGCCGTCCTTACCACCGGCGGGCTGGGCCCCACCCGCGACGACATCACCAAGCTCGCCGTAGCCCAGCTCTATGGCGCGGAGCTCGACTTCGACGAGAGCGTCTGGGCCGACCTCGTGGCCCGTTTCACCCGGCTCGGTCGAACGCCGGTCGCGAGCAACCGGACGCAGGCGCAGGTGCCGCGCGGCGGGGTGGTGCTGCGGAACCGCTGGGGAACCGCGCCCGGCCTCTGGCTCGAGGGCGCGCCCGGGCTCACGATCATGCTACCCGGCGTTCCCCAGGAAATGCGGATGCTGCTGGAGCACGAAGTGATTCCCCGCATGGCGAGCCGCGCCGGAGGCGCCGTGATCCGCTCCCGTACCGTGCGGACGACGGGAGTCGCCGAGAGCACGCTCGCCGAGCGGATGGGCGAGGTCGAGACCGAGATCGCCCCGTTGACCCTGGCGTACCTGCCTGGCCTGGACGGGGTGGACCTCCGCCTCACCGCCTGGCAGCTCGGCGAGGACGAGGCGGAGCGCCGGCTCGCGGCGGCCGCGGAGCTGCTGAGCACGCGGGGCGGCGAGCACGTGTACGGCGAGGATGAGACCGATCTCGCGGCCTTGGTCCTGGAGCGCGCTCGGCAGCTCGGCTGGTCGCTCGGCACGGCCGAATCGTGTACCGGCGGGCTCGTCGGCGTTCGGCTCACCGAGATCCCAGGCAGCTCGGATGTGTTCCAGGGCAGCGCCGTGTGCTACAGCAACCGACTGAAGACTGAGCTGGTGGACGTCCCGTCGGCGCTGATCGACGCGCACGGTGCGGTGAGCGAGGCCGTGGCCCGCGCTATGGCGGAGGGCGCCTGTCGCCGCTTGGGGGTGGATCTGGCAGTGGCGGTGACCGGCGTCGCCGGCCCCGGCGGCGGCACGCCGGAAAAGCCCGTCGGCCTGGTGTGGTACGCCGCCGCGGATCGGGACGGCACGGCGGCTCGCAGCTCGGTGTTCCTCGGCACCCGCCGGGAGATCAGGGCCCGCGCGGCACAGGCTGCCCTGAATCTGCTCCGGGTCCGGCTTTCCCCGCGTTCGGACCGCTAGGGCGCGGTCACCACCTTCTCGACGCCCTGCTTCGCCTCAGCCAGCTCCTGTAGATCGGGTCGGCCCACCGCCAGTTGAGCAAAAGCTTGCCACAATACGCTCGCGCAATAGCCCCGTCTCCGCACGGGCGGCAGCTCTGGCGCACCCCAGCAGGGCAGCCAACCGGTTGGATGTGCGCTGCAGGCTGTAGGCGCGCTCGCCCGGCGTCTACTGCGCCTCGGCCCTGAACGAAGCTGTGGTGGCGAGCGCCAGCAGGAGCACACCTGCACGGGTCGCATCAGGCCTCCCTGGAGTCAGGACACAGCGGGGTCGCAACGTACCCGTCGGTGCAGGACGTGGCGAGCAAAGTCTCCTGCCGTTCTGGCCAGCGCCGATCACCTCTCGGGTCCTATTATCTTTGAGACGATCACCCTGCAAGTGAGCGTGCAAGTGTCTGATAAACGTCGCTTTAGTCGAGACCGGGACACAACCTGGGATCCCATCCACACCGCGGGGGGGATGGCCGATCCTGCCGCCCCGGCCGGGCCGAGCTCGGATGCCGCGGACCTCGCCTCCACCGATATGTCGGTTGACCCCGGCAGTCGCGCCGACCCCTCGCCACCACCCGAAAGCAGCGGCCGGCTGCCCGCGGAGCCGCCGAACGAAGCGGTTCGCAGGCTGGAGAGCCAACTGGAGGAGAGTCGCGAGCGGCATCTCCGCCTCGCAGCGGAGTTCGACAATTTCCGTAAGCGAGGAGCTCGTGAGCGCGCCGAGCTGGGCGAGCGGGCCCAGGCCGGTCTGGTCACCCGTCTGCTCGATGTCCTCGATGACATGGACCGGCTCAACGCCGACAACAGTGGCGTCTCCAGCGACTCGATGCGCGAGGCCGTTGGACTGGTCGACAAGAAGCTGCGCAAAGAACTGGAGGCCGCCGGCCTGGAGCGAATCGACCCGGCGGGTCAGCCGTTCGACCCCAGCCTTCACGAGGCGGTGTCCACGTTACCGCCGCCCAGCCCCGATCGCGACCACACCGTGAGCGCCACCTTTCAGGCCGGGTACCGCTTCAAGGGCACGCTGATTCGTCCGGCGCGGGTGCAGGTCTATTCCGAGCAGGGCCAGGCCTGACGTGGCGGCCAAGGACTTCTACCAGGTCCTGGGGGTACCCGACTCGGCCGGCCAGGACGACATCAAGAAGGCTTATCGGAAACTGGCCAAGCAGTACCACCCCGACGCGAATCCGAACAACCCGTCGGCGGCCGAGCGGTTCAAGGAGATCTCGGAGGCTCACAGCGTCCTCTCGGATCCGGACAAACGGAAGCAGTACGACCAGATGCGCAGGCTCGGCGCCTTCGAGGGGATGCCCCGGCGGCCGGCGGGCGCCCGACCCGGCGGGGCGCCGGGGGACCTGAATTCCGAAGGATTCGACTTCGGCGACTTCGGCGGGCTGGGCGATATTTTCTCGTCCATCTTCGGCCGTGGGCGTCGGGAGGAGCCTCGCGCCGACGTGCTCGAGGCAGTGGTAGAGGTGCCGTTCCGGGTGGCGATGCTTGGTGGCAAGATCCCCGTGACGCTGCCGGTCACGGAGCCCTGCCCGACCTGTGCCGGCAGCGGGGGAGCGCCGGGCGCCACCTGGTCCACCTGTCCGGAGTGCAACGGGCGGGGGACCATCTCGTTCGGGCAGGGCGGCTTCGCCGTCAACCGGCCGTGCCCACAATGCCGCGGCCGGGGAAGGATTCCGAGTCAGCCCTGCCCGACCTGTCGTGGCGCGGGCGAGGTGCGCACCGAGCGGCGGGTAATGATCACTGTTCCCCCCGCCACCGAGACCGGCTCCCGGGTCCGCCTTCGCGGCCAGGGGCAGCCGGCCGGGCCCGGCTCGCCGCCCGGCGACCTCATCGTCACCTTCCAGGTCCAGCCCGATCGCTTTTTCCGCCGGGAAGGTCTCGACATCCTGTGCGACGTGCCGATCAACGTCGCGCAGGCCGTGCTGGGCACGCGCCTCAGGGTCCGCACGCTGGACGGGAAGAAGGTGATGCTACGGATTCCCGCCGGCACACAGCCCGGGCGCAAGTTCCGGATCAAGGGTCAGGGGCTGGAGCGGAATGGACGGAAGGGCGACCAGCTGGTCGTGGTGCAGGTCTCCATTCCCGCGGAGCTCACCCCCGAGCAGCAGGCATTGTTCGGGAAGTTCGCCGACCAGACCGGCCTCCAGCACTAGCTCCGGGCAGTTCCCTCGATCAGTGCGCGGTGACTCGCCCGCTCGGCCTCGCCCGTCGGCGGCTGGCGCTGGCGATAGCTGCCGTCGGGGTCGAGCTCCCAGGCCTGCCGGTTGTCCTCCCACATGAACAGGAGCAGATCCCGGAGGGCCTGGCGTTGGGCCGCCTCCTCAATCGGCGCGACGGCCTCGATCCGGCGATCGAGGTTCCGCGGCATCCAGTCGGCCGAGCCGATGTAGACCTCCTCCTGACCGCCATTGAGGAAGAGGAAGGCCCGGCTGTGCTCCAGGAATCGGCCGACGATGCTGATCACCCGGATCGTCTCGCTGACCCCCGCCAGACCCGGACGGAGGCAGCAGATCCCCCGGACGATGAGGTCGATCGGCACGCCGACCCGGCTCGCCTCGTAGAGCGCGACGATGAGCTCGGGATCCACCAGCGCGTTCATCTTCGCGAGAATCCGGGCCGGTCGGCCGGCCTGCTGATGATCCATCTCCCGACGGATCATGTCGAGAAAGCGCTCGCGCATACCGCGGGGAGCGACGATCATCTTGCGGTAACCCGACGGCACGGCGAATCCGGTGAGCACGTTGAAGAGATCGGTCAGGTCGGCGCCGAGCTGGGGATTGGCCGAGAGCAGGCCGAAATCGGTGTAGACCCGCGCCGTCTTGGGATTGTAGTTGCCGGTGCCGATGTGCACGTATCGGCGGATCGTGTCGCCCTCCCGACGGACCACCAGCATCACCTTCGCGTGGGTCTTGAGGCCGGGCACGCCGTAGCTCACGTGCACGCCGACGTCCTCCAGCCGCTGGGCCCAGATGATGTTGTTCTCCTCGTCGAACCGGGCCTGCAGCTCGATCAGCACCGCCACCTGCTTCCCCCGCTCGGCCGCGTGCGCCAGCATCCGCGCGATGCTCGAGTCGCCGCCGGTGCGGTAGAGCGTGAGCTTGATGGCGAGCACGTCCGGGTCCTCGGCCGCCGACTGGATGAACCGCTCGACCGAGGTGGCGAAGCTGTCGTACGGATGATGGAGCAGCACGTCGCCTTCGCGGATCACGTCGAAGATGCTCCGCGGCGCCGCGAGGCGGGCCGGCGTGCCCGGATGGAAGGCGGGGTCGCGCAGCTCCGGGAGGTCCAGCTGCGACAGGCTCAGCAGGTCGGCAGCGTCCAGCAGACCGGGAATCTCGTAGAGGTCATCCACGGTGAGGGGGCGTGCCGGGGGCTCCTGCTGCTCGCTGAATTCGGCCAGGAGGAGCTGCCGCAGCGACTGCGGCATCGAGCTGTGCACCTCGATCCGCACCACCTCCGCGAAGCGCCGGTTGCGGACCTCTTCCTGAATCAGGCTCAGCAAGTCTTCGGCCTCGTCGCCGTTGTCGATCTGGAGATCGGTGTTCCGGGTGATCCGGAAGGTGTACCACCCGAGGATCTCCACCCCCGGGAACAACGCCTCCAGGTTGGCCCCGATGACCTCTTCCAGCGGTATGAAATGATCGGGCGTCGCCAGGGGTACCCAGCGGGGCAGGATCTTGGGGACCTTGACCCGGGCGAACCGCTCGTCGCCGTCGCTTGCCCGAAGCACCACCGCGAGGGAGAGGCTCAGGTTGGAGATGTACGGGAAGGGGTGCCCGGGATCGACCGCGAGTGGCGTGAGGACCGGAAACACGTTCGCGTGGAAGTAGCTGTCCAGGTGCTCCCGGTCGTCTCGCTGGAGATCGCCGACCTCCCGATGCAGCACGACGCCGTGCTCCGCCAGGGCCGGGAGCACGTCGCTCATCAGGCAGTGACGATGGCTCACCACCATCTCGCGCACGGTCCCGGCGATGGCCCGGATCTGGGCCTCCGGGGTCATCCCGTCAGCGGTGCGCTCCACGATGCCGGCCGCGACCTGCTGCTTGAGCCCGGCGACCCGCACCTGAAAGAACTCGTCCAGGTTGCTGCTGAAGATGGAGAGGAATTTGACCCGCTCGAGCAGCGGAGTGCGGTGGTCCAACGCTTCGTGCAGGACCCGCCGGTTGAACTCGAGCCAGCTGAGCTCCCGATTCAGGTAGAGCGAAGGGTCCCGCAGGTCGGCCGGCGTTGCGACAGGAGGACGAAGCTGGAGGTCGGTCACCACCCAATGTATCTGGCCGGCCCGGCGGCCGGAAATGCATGTAACGAATGTGTAACGGGACTAGGCCCGAACCGCCGCCCGGGGCAGGAATAGCGAGAGCAGGACGCTCGCCAGCCCCACCACCAGCCCTCCGAAGAAGGCGGCCCAAAACCCGGTCACACTGAAGCCGAGGTCCCAACGTACCGACAGCCACCCGGTGAGGAGGAGCATGAGGGCATTGATCACCAGGGTGAAGAGACCCAGCGTGACCACGATGAGGGGGCAGGTGAGGACGGTGAGGATGGGGCGGAGCAGGCTGTTCACGATGCCGAAAACGGCGGCCACCAGCAGGAGCTGAAGCACGGTCCCCTGAAAGTCGAGGCCCGGCAGGAGCCACGCGGCCAGCCAGAGCGCCGCGGCATTGAGCAGCCAGTGAAGCACCAGGGACCGCATCAGGCGATCACGCCTCCCCCCAGGACCTGGCCGTCAGGGCCGTAGAGCACACCCGACTGGCCGGGGGAGATGGCGCGAACCGGCCTCTCCAGGCCGAGGCTGACCGTTTCGCCACCGGCCGAGAGGACCTTTGCCGGCACCCCGGCGGCACGGTAGCGGATCTGGACCTCGCAGGAGGCTCCTTCCTCGAGCGGGTCGGCCAGCCAGTTGACCTCCTCCAGGACGACGTGGTGGCCCGCCAGCTCGTCCGCGGTGCCGATGACCACCTCCCGGCGTTCGGGGTGAATCGCCACGACGAACCGTGGCTCGGCGAAGCCGCCGGGCAACCCGCGCCGCTGCCCGATGGTGTATCGGGCGTAGCCTTCATGCTCGCCGATCACCTCACCGGTCGTGGTGACCAACGGACCGGGCGCCAGCGCCGGCGCGTCGGCCGGAAGATGCCGCGCCAGTACGCCGACGTAGTCGTCGTCGGGCACGAAGCAGATCTCGACCGACTCCGGCTTCTCGGCGGTCACCAGGCCGAGCCGTCGCGCGATGGCCCGCGTCTCGGCCTTGGTCATCTCTCCCACCGGCGTGAGCATGCGCGCCACCACCCCGTGGTCGATGCCCCACAGGAAGTAGCTCTGGTCCTTGGAGCGATCCCGCCCACGGTAGAGCCGCCCGTCCCGCGCCACGGCGTAGTGACCGGTGGCGATAGCGGCGCAGTCGAGCGCATCGGCATGGGCCAGGAGATCGCGGAACTTGGTGAACGAGTTGCACCGCACGCAGGGGATCGGGGTGCGCCCGCGGCTGTACTCGGCCACGAAATTCTCGATCACGTGCAGGGCGAAGCGGTCTTCCAGGTTCAGCACGTAGTGCGGGATGCGGAGCGCATCGGCGACCGCACGGGCATCGTTGATCGAATCGAGTGAGCAGCAGGGTCGGTCGGGTACGCTGTCGCCGTAGCAGAAAAGCTTCATGGTGGCGCCGACCACGTCGTAGCCCTGGTCCACCAGGCGCGCCGCCGCCACGGAGGAGTCCACGCCCCCCGACATCGCCACCAGCACGCGCGGCTTCATGCCCGTCCCAGCACCGCGGCGAGCTTTCTGACCTTCGCCACGACCGACGGCATCACCTCGACCACCCGATCGACGTCGGCCGGCGTGCTCTCGCGGCCCAGGCTGAACCTGATGGCACCCAAAGCCAGCTCCCGGGGAAGGCGCATGGCCACCAGGACGTGCGAGGGCTCCACTGCGCCGGTAGTGCAGGCCGAGCCGCTAGACGCCGCGACGCCGGCCAGATCGAGGTGCATCAGCAGCGCTTCGCTGTCGGCGCCGGCCACGCTCACGTTGAGCACATGGGGCGCGCGCTCGCCGTCCCGCCCGTTGACGTGAAGGTCGGAGACGGCCGCCATCAGCCGCTCCTCCAGCGTGTCCCGCAACACGCCCAGCCGCTCGGCCTCGTGGGCCAGGTCCTGGGCCGCCAGCGTGACCGCCCGGCCGAGAGCCACCGCGCCCGCCACGTTTTCGGTGCCGGGGCGAAGTCCGTACTGCTGGCCCCCGCCGTGGATGATCGCCTCGACCGCCTTGCGGTCGCGCACCACCAGCGCGCCGATGCCCTTGGGTGCGCCGAGTTTGTGGCCGGATAGGGTGAGCAGGGTGCAGGGGAGGTCGTGCATCGAGACGGGCAGCTTGCCGAACGCCTGGACGGCATCGGTGTGGAAAGTGACGCCCGCCGCCTGACATCGGCCGGCGATCTCCCGCACCGGTTGCACGGTCCCGACCTCGTTGTTGACCCACATGACCGAGACGACGGCGGGGCGCTCGGTCAGGACCTGATCCAGGGCGTCGAGCTCGAGTCGCCCGGTGCCGTCCACCGGCAGGATCCGCTCGCTGCCGCCCAGGTGGCAGACGGCATGGGCTGCCGCCAGGACCGCCTTGTGCTCGGTGGCGCTCACGGCCACGGCCATCGGCCCGCCGCGGTCCCGCGCAGCGAGGGCCGCTCCCAGCACGCTCAGGTTGTCCGCTTCGGTGCCCCCCGAGGTGAAGATCACCTGGTTGGGCTCGGCGCCGACACCGGCGGCGACCTCTCGCCGGGCCTGTTCGATTCCCGCACGCGCCGCACGGCCGAACCGGTGGGCGCTGGACGGGTTGCCGAACGCCTGCTCGGTCAGGTACGGGAGCATCGCCTCCAGCACCTCAGGACGCACCGGTGTCGTGGCGGCGTGGTCGAGGTAGACGGGGGACGGGGGCATGCAGGGAAAATAGGCGCTCGCTACATGCTCTGCACGCCCATGGTCACCACGTCCTCGATCGCGACCGTCTCCTCGGTGTAGTACGGTTCGCCGTAGCGGGCGCGGATCAGCGATCCGTAGTGCTCGTTCTGGCTCGTCACCAGCGAATACAGGTCCTGCCCGGTGGGGAAGATCTCTCCCGCGGCTTTGGCGCCATCGAACTGGCTGGCGTAGCAGCGCACCGCGGCCAGCTTCCGATCGAACTGGGCGCTGATGTCCACCACGAAGGTCGGCTTGACCGGGTCTTCCCGGTAGGAGAGGGCGTAGAGGATCTTGTGCGGCCGGTGGGCGGCGCCGGGCGCGCTGTAGCGGGCGAGCCCGGCCAGGAAACAGGCGTCCCGACCCAGCTCGGAGGCAACCCGGTGGTCGGGGTGCCGGCCCACCGGGAAGGGCAGAATGACGATCCTAGGGGCGAAGTGGCGGATCTCCGCCACCAGGACGCGCCGGGTCTCGTCGGTGTTGTGCAGGTGCGCGTCGGAGAGGCCGGCGTTGCGACGCTCGGCGACGCCCAGGATCCTGGCGGCTCGCTCCGCCTCCTCGGCTCGCAGGGTAGCGCTCCCGCGGGTGGCGCTCTCACCCGCGGTGAGATCGAGGATGCCGGTCCGGTAGCCGGCGTCCACAGCCTTGAGCAGGACGCCGGCGCAGGTGAGCTCCACGTCGTCGCGGTGGGCGGCGATCGCCAGAATGTCGACAGACATGGGAGGGAAAGAAAAAGGGGAAAGGGCAAAGGCGAAAGGCGAAGGGGCATGCGGTCCTCATCGCACGCCCCTTCGCCCTTCGCACTTCGCCGTCTTTAGGTTACGCTGTCCGCCGAGTCAGCCGCCGCCCCGCGACCACCGCGCCCCACCCCAGCACCAGCACCGGTACGAGATACCCCAGCGATGCGATGCCCGCGGCGAGCACGCCGACGAAGTTCCGCCAGGCTTCACGTACCGCCTGGGCCACAGGATTTCGGCCCGGAGTCGGAGACACCAACGGCGGAGGCTCATGGATGGCCACCGACAAAGTGCTGAGCTGAGCCCTGGTCTTGAGGTACCGCATCCGCCCTTCCATCCGCTCGATCTCTTCCCGTACCCGCGCGAGCTCGCGCTCGACCGAGAGGACGTCCTGCAGCTTGCCGGTTCGGGTGGCCAGCAGCTCGAGCAGCCGCTCCTCCATGCGCCGGGCATTGGCGGTGCGGGCGGTCAGGTCCACGAACTCCTCGCTCACGTCTTCGGCACCGACATTCAGGAATTCGATCCGGCCCAGCGGCCGAAGGCCGTCGGTGAGATCGTCGAAGCGGCCGG
>Ga0136846_1215746_pt1 | contig 10942 bp, 12 predicted proteins | sample HopSoiMetagenom2_FD_96841 | JGI IMG/M metagenome (GOLD analysis project Ga0136846, IMG submission 96841) | Grasslands soil microbial communities from Hopland, California, USA - 2 Assembly 2016 (version 4) | ecosystem: Environmental > Terrestrial > Soil > Grasslands | place: USA: Hopland... | reverse complement strand
TGCACCTGGCCCGGCAGGTCGGTGAAGCGCAGATCCACGATCTGTGCCCCGGCCTCCTTGGCCATGGCGATGACGTCCTTGGGCGACTTCGGGCTCCCCACCGTGCTGCTCCTTCCCCTCCGACAACGACGACCCACCGAGCGTAGGGGAGCGATGCGCGGGTTCCATTACCCCGGCGTTAACTCTTCGTTACGGCCGACCGGAGACGACCTTGTTCGACGCGAAGTCGATGTGGAGCGGGATGACGCCACCGGGCAACAGCAGGTCCATGCCGTCGGGGGTGTTGAGGTAGCCCGGGCCGGTTCCGGCCACGCCGGTGTGCCCGTACTGGAAGACGATGCTGTTCGTCGTCGGGTCGATCAGAACGACCCGATGGTTGTAGTCATCGTTCACCGCGATCAAGCCGTTGGGCAGTGGTGCGCCGAGGCTCGGATGGTCGAGCACGCCGGAGCCGCTCGTCGGCCGATACGTCCAGAGCACCTTGCCCGCCGGGCTGACTCGGATGACCGCGCCTGGGTGGGAGTAGTCGACGACAAGCGTCGAGCCGTCCGTCATCGGCTGCGGGTCGGAAGGCACGTGGAGCGCGGGCACCGTGGTCGACCAGTCGACGGAGTGGTTGCGGCGCAGCCGGCTGACCCGCGCGCCGTTGATCTCGGACACGAGGAGGTCGCCGTTGGGCAGCGGGGTGGCGCCGTTGGGGTAGCCAACGGTCTTCGGGAGACCGGGCGTGCAGTTGCCTGTTTGGCCCAATTGGCCGCTCGTGTGTCCGGCAGCGTCGAAGAACAGCACGCGGCAGTTCTTCGCGTCGGCCACAACCATCCCGCCGCCCGGATACGGATAGAGGTCGTCCGGTTGGTGCACGTAGCCCGGCGCAGAGCCGCCGACCCGCGGGTGGCCGTACGTCCAGATCGTCTTCCCGCTCGGGTACGCGATCTCGGCCAGCACGTCGTTCTCCTCTTCGTTCACGAGGATCGCGTGGCCGCCGTGGACCCAGAACGCGTCGTCGGGGAAGTAGAACGGGACGGCGGGAGCCGGCAGTTTGGGCGACGGATACGTCCAGGTCACGTGTCCTGCCGGGTTGAGAACGAGCAACCGGTTGTTGCCGCGGTCGGCGATCAGCAGGTGGCCTGAGAACGGCCGCCGGGCCGCCGTCTCGGGGAGGTCTTTCACGAACGGCGTCGAGATCGCCGGGTCGGTGAGCGCCGTTGCCGACGGTGACGCGAACGACGACGTCGAGATCGTCCGTGTCTCCAGGACGCTCCGAGTCGCGGCGAGCCCCGCCCCGCCGACAAGCACGGTCCCGTCCGCCGAGGCCGCAACCGCCGAATCGGACAGCGCCACCGGCATCTTCGGCGCGGCGGTGATCTTGCCCGTCGAGGGATCGACCGCGATGACCGTGTCGAGCGCCGTTCCGACGTCGTCACGTCCGCCGGCGACGTAGACCGTTCCGCCCGACGTGAACGCCATCGCGTGGGCAAGCGGCTCGCGGAGCTTCACCAGCGCGTGCACGCTTCCGTTCGTCGTATCGACCAGCGACACCTGCGTGGTCTCGGTTCCGTTCGCAAGCTCGCCGCCGGCGACGACCAGGTCGTTCGCGACGGATGCCACCGCCGGATAGCGCACGCCGGCGGGCAGGGTTGCCACCTTGGTGAAATGCATGCCGTCGGTGGTCGACCAGACGGTCGGCTGCGGCGCGGCGCCGTTCCAGCCGCCGACCAGGTATACCGTCTTGCCGATCGTCGCGCCGGTGAGGTCGGACAGTGCCATCGGCAGGTGACCCCGAACGGTTCCTTTGCCGGTGGACGGGTCGAACGCCTGCACGGCGTCGGAGCTCTCGGTCGACCCGCCGCCGAACACGAACAGGTCCTTGCCGATCATCGCGCCGGCGGCGTCATGGAACGCTTGCGGCACGGTTCCGACTTGGTGGATGCGCCCGGTCTGGGGCGACAACGCGAACACGCCGTCGGTGGAGTTGCCGTTCGCGTCGAGCCCGCCCGCGATCAGGATCTGCTTCCCGTCCTTCACCGCGACCGCTCGCTGCACCGGCGCGGGCAACTGCTCCGGTGCGCGGACGAGCTTGACGGTGCTCGCGGATGCGGGAGCGCTGTTGGATGGAGGGACCGCTGTTGTTCCAGGTGGCGTGGTCGTCGCCGACTGCGGCGACAGGTTCGAGGTGCACGCGACGAGCGCCACCACGAACGCGAGCGGTAGCCATCGCCGGATCTGGATGCCCGTGCTCGCTGCCATGGTGCGCGCAGCCTAGGTGGATGGTGTGGCGAACCCGTAGCGGTTCGGTTTGAGCGACGCCAGAAAGAGGCAAGGGGCCGGTGCCGAAGCACCGGCCCCTTTTGCGCCAGGGGGGGATGGGTGAGACCTGTGCTACCAGTCGCGCGAGCGGCTCCGCTTCCGGTCGTCCTCTCCGGTCGACCGGACGCGGAGCTTCGCCGGATCGCGCTGCATGAACGAGGCCGCGACGGCGGCGCCGAGGGGGATGAGTCCCAACGTGGGGACGAGCTTCGCTGTCGTGAGCCATCCGTTCATGGCGAAGGCATCGGCCCGGGCGAGCTCCCGCGCGCAGAGCACCTTGGAGTCATTTCCCGCTGGTCGTGCCGTGCTAGGTCATGGGGCGGGAGCCCGGGAGGTAGGCCGAAGGGCTCAGTCCTGAGCCCGAGCCCGGTAGCCGACCGACCGCACGGTCTCGATGAGGTGCTCGTGCTCCGGGCCGAGCTTGGCCCGCAGCCGCCTGACGTGCACGTCTACGGTTCGCGTGCCGCCGTAGAAGTCGTAGCCCCAGACCTCGCGGAGAAGCGCCGGCCGCGTGTAGACGCGCCCCGGGTGGGTGGCGAGATGCCGCAGAAGCTCGAACTCCTTGAACGTGAGGTCGAGTGGGCGGCCGTTCGCGGTGACCTTGAAGGTGTCGGTGTCGATCCGAAGATCGCCGAGCGTCACGATCGACCCATCGCCCGAGCCCGAGCGATGACGGATCATCGCGAATCGCAGCTCGAGCTCGGTCTCAGGCGCGCCCGGATACACGAACTCGTCGGCCACCTCGTGCCACGGGTAGCGGCCGAGGTCGGGCCGCTCGACGATCACGATCGTGCGGGCGCGTGCGTCCCGCTCCTGCAGTGCGGTGAGTACCGACCAGGCTTGCCCGGGGTTCTCGCCGGCGTCCACGAGGAACACGTCGGGTTGCAGCTCCAGTGCGTGTCCGATCGCGCTGAGGGCGAGCGGCACGTGCTTCAGGTCCGGGCGCAGGTCCTCGAGCGCGGGCAACGCCTGCGCGGTGCTGCGGTCCGAAAGCAAGAGAACGATGGCCATGGGATCGTCACCGTACCCGGTCGGCACCCTCGCCGGTACCCTTGACCTGCGATGACGGTCCAGGTGCGCGTGTTCGCCGCTCTCCGAGAGATCGCGGGGACGCCCCGGCTCGAGGCAACGGGGCGCACGGTCGGCGAGGTCGCCGATGCGCTGTCCGCCGAACACGGAGAACGCTTCGCACAGATCGCGGCGGTCTCGACGTTCGTGGTGAACGGCGAGCGTGCGGCCCGCGACACCGTCGTTGCCCGGGGCGACGAGGTCGCGATCCTGCCGCCCGTCAGCGGCGGCTGACCTTCGCGACCTGCCGGGTCGCGGCCATCCAGGGCCCCTGGGATACTCCCGCGATGCGGTTCCACCGAGTGTTGCTCGTGGTCAACCCCGTCGCGCGAACCGTCGCCAAGCCAACCCTCGCGGTCATCGAGAAGGCATTGTCGGCGGACTTCGCGCTCGAGGTCGCCGAGACCAAGGAGAAGGGCCACGCGAGCGAGCTCGCCGCGCAAGCCGTGCACGACGGCATCGACCTCGTCGTCGTGTTCAGCGGCGACGGGACGATCAACGAGGCCGTCAACGCGCTCGCCGGCACCGACGTCGCGCTCGCGGTGCTGCCGGGGGGCGCGACCAACGTCCTCGTGCGTGCGCTCGGGCTGCCGACCGATCCCGTGGAGTGCACCGGAACGCTGATCCCCAAGGCGCTCGACGACGAGGCTATCGCGCTCAACCTCGGTCGAGCCGACGGCCGCTACTTCGCCGTGAATTGCGGCGCGGGGATCGATGCGGCGGCGATGCGCCGCCTGGATAAGAAGTACCCGGACACGAAAACGAAGTTCGACCGCGCGGCGTTCCGCGCCGTGTCGTGGGAGCTGATGGTCGGGTACGCGGGCAAGTCGCCCGACCTGTCGGTCGAGATCGACGGCGAGGATCCGATGCAGGCGCTGTCGATCATGGTCGGCCGCACCGACCCGTACACCTTCTACAAGGACCGCGGGCTGCGGATGACGCCCGACGCGTCGCTCGAGAAGGGTCTCGACGTGCTGACGATCCGCAAGCTCAGCCGGCGGAACGTTCCGCGGATCGCGTGGCAGGTGTTCGGGTCGGCGCGCCACGTGCAGGGCCGCGACCTCGAGTACGCGCACGACGCCTCGCACGTGCTGGTGACGGCGGCGGAACCGTTCCCTGTCCAGGTCGACGGCGACCCACTCGGCGACCACCGCCGCCTCGAGATCGAGCTCGCTCGCGAAGCGCTCTGGGTCGTCGCCTAGGCGCCCAGCCGCGGACTGACTCCACCGCTGCGCGTTCCGTATCCTTGGCGGACCCGACGAAAGGTTCTTCCACCATGTCCGACAGCTTTCCGATCGCGCCGCACGGCGGTTCGTTGATCGACCTGCTTCAGACGGGCGACGCGGCCGCGAACCTGGCCGCCGAGGCCGCAAACCTGCCGAAGCTCGTGATCAACGAGCGCGAGCTCTCGGACCTCGAGATGCTCGCGGTCGGCGCGCTCAGCCCGCTCACCGGTTTCCAGGGGGAGGACGACTACCACGAGGTCCTCGACTCGATGCACCTGAAGGACGGCCTCCCATGGGCGATCCCGGTGGTGCTCGGCCTGGCCGACGACGACCTGCACCGGGTCGGCGGCGCCGACGCGATCGCGCTGTTGCCGGCCGAGGGCGCCGAGCCGGTCGCTGTCCTTCGCGTCACGGGACAGTTCAAGCGCGACAAGCACAAGGAGGCCGTCTCGGTGTACCGAACCGACGACCTCGAGCACCCCGGCGTCAAGGCGATGTACGACAGCGGCGACACGTGCGTGGCGGGGGAGCTCGAAGTCATCTCTCTGCCGACGCACGACGACTTCGAGAACTACCGGCTGACGCCGGCCGAGACACGCGACGCGTTCCGTCAGCGCGGCTGGAAGACCGTCGTCGGGTTCCAGACCCGCAACCCGATCCACCGGGCGCACGAGTACCTCCAGAAGTGCGCGCTCGAGATCGTCGACGGTCTGTTCGTGCACCCCTTGATGGGCGCAACCAAGGCCGACGACGTGCCGCCGGACGTGCGGATGCGGTGCTACGAGGCACTATTCAGGGGTTACTACCCGCTTGACCGTGCGATGATCGGCGTGTTCCCGGCGGCGATGCGGTACGCCGGTCCGCGCGAAGCGATCTGGCACGCGATCGCGCGCAAGAACTACGGCTGCACGCACTTCATCGTCGGTCGCGACCACGCCGGCGTCGGCCAGTACTACGGCACGTACGACGCGCAGAAGATCTTCGAGGAGTTCGAGCCGGACGAGCTCGGGATCCAGCCGCTCAAGTTCGAGCACTCCTTCTATTGCAAGAAGTGCGAGGGCATGGGCTCGCCGAAGACGTGCCCCCATGAGGAGGACGACCGTGTGATCCTGTCGGGCACGAAGGTGCGCGCGATGCTCGCCGCCGGCGAGCGTCCACCGCAGGAGTTCAGCCGTCCAGAGGTGGCCGACATCCTGATCGCCGCGATGCAGGGTTGACCGAGCGCTGCGGTTGGCCCCTCGGTGTAGCATCGCGCCCGTGAGCGAGCCAGCTGCGGGCGGCGGCAACCGGCGCATCGACAAGATCCGTGATCCGTCGTTCGTCGAGGGATTGCCGGATCTCGGTTTGGAAGATGTGCGGGCTCGCCGCGATGACTGCCTCGCTGAGCGTGAGTACCTCTCGCTGCTCCGCCGGCTGTTGCAGGGACGCGCGGAGATCCTGAAGGCCGAGGCCGAGGCACGGGCGGGCGGCGACAGCGAGCCGCTGGTCGACCGGCTATCGCAGATCCTGGCCGACGACGATCATCCGGTGACGTCGCGCGGCGAAGCGGTGCGAGTCGCGGTCCCAGAAGAAGAGATGCTGCTCGCGCGCCGCCGGGTCGAGCGACTCGCGGCCGACGCGAACCTTTCCGACCCGACGGCTCTCGACGACGAGCAGCTCGGGGCCGCGATCGACGCGCTCGCCGCCGAGGAACAGGGAATCTCCGACGCCCGGCGCGAGGTGATCGGCGTGCTTGACCAGCTCCAGGACGAGCTCAAGCGCCGCTACAAGGAAGACCCGAGCCTTTCCCTGCGCTGACGGGTCACGCGTCGAAACGACCCGACCGAAGTTCGCGCACGTACTCGAGCAGTTTCGCTTCGAAGGGGTGCTCGGGCCGAAGCCGACCGACCGCGTCATCGATCTCGAGCAGCGAAACGGCGCGCACATGCTCCCCACCGTCGGGGTTCGTGGGTTCGCCGACGAGTTCAACCTCAGCCATCGCGACGACCTGTTGGAAGTCAGGGAATGGCAGATCGCGACGGAAGGGCTCCGATGCGCCCGAGTGGAAGAGCAAGCGGCCGAGCACACGCACGTCTCCGGGTCGCGTGCCCGTCTCCTCCCGTAGCTCCCGCAAGAGCGCTTCTTGCCACGTCTCGCCGCGTTCGAGGGTTCCGCCGGGGAATGCGCTGAGCCCGAATTCCTCCGTGTCGATGACGACGACTCGGTCTGCGACGAAGGCGGCACACCGAACGTTCGAGATCGCTGCTTCATCGGGATGATCTGGGTCGAACCGGAACCGCATGAGCGTCGACCCCCACATCACGTCGTGGGGCGAGGTGAGGTTCGGGAAACGAGATAGGTCTGGACGCAAGGGCGAAGGGTCGCACCGGCGTGCGTCCATATCGAACCGCGTCGGAGATGCGTCCTCCCAACGGGGGATGCGGCGTGGTCCGGGGTTTTCCGCAGATGGGCCGGGCGCCGGATGGTTGCGGCCCTTCGGAAGCTGTTGGATGCGCTTTGCGCTGCACCTACCCAGGTGTAGCGTCACGGCCCCCAAAGATGAACGTTCCGTTCCTTTCCCTGAGGGACCGGGTCCGCGACCCGGAATTCCCTGCATTGCAGGCGCAGTTGACCGTATTCGCACGTGAGGTCGGCGCCTTGTACTCGGCCGAGCGGACGCGGACCCGGGAGCTCGATTCGGCCCTCATGGAAGTGCAGGACACCTACCTCGCAACGATGACGTCTTTCGCGCAGGTGGTGGAGGCGAAGGACCGGACGACCGCCGGCCACCTGGACCGCACCCAGTGGTTGGGGCTGAAGCTCGCCGGGGCGGTCGACCCGGAGATGGCCGCCCTGCCGGAGACGCGCTACGGGTTCTTCCTGCACGACATCGGGAAGGTCGGCGTCCCCGAACAGATCCTCTGCAAGCCGGGGGCGCTCGACCGTGAGGAGTGGCTCGTGATGCGCGAGCACCCGACGATCGGCGCGACGATCGTGGCGCCGATCCGATTCCTCGAGGGCGCGGTCGACGTCGTGCGGAGCCATCACGAGCGGTGGGACGGCACCGGCTACCCGACGGGCCTGCGGCACGAGGAGATCCCGCTCGCCGCGCGTGTGTTCGCGATCGCGGACTCGTTCGACGCGATGACGAACGACCGTCCGTACCGAGCCGCGCTGCCCGTCGAGGAGGCGATCGACGAGATCGCGCTCGGCGCGTGCACCCAGTTCGACCCGGACATCGTGCAGATCTTCCTCGACCTGGTCGAGGACGAGCCCTCAGTCGTGGGGCTCGAGCCCGCCGCCGTCGGCTGACCGTTCTACGCTGCGGGCTATGCCCGTTCCCTTGGTCGAGGTCGAGCGCTCCGGCGTGGTCGAGTCGGTGCACCTGGGCGACATCGCGGTATGCGACGCGTCGGGGGCGTTGATCGCGTCGGTCGGCGATCCGGATCGAGTCGCGTTCGCCCGGTCCTGCATGAAGCCGTTGCAGGGAGCGGTGTCGCTCGCGTCGATCGAAGGGCGGCTGTCGGACCGCGAGGTCGCGGTGATGTGCTCGTCGCACAACGGCGAACCTGTCCACGTGCGGACGGTGCGGTCCCTGCTGAAACGCGGCGGCCTCGACGAGGACGTGCTACGGAATCCTGCCGGACGGCCGATCGATCCGGATGCGGCGGGTCGCGTGAAGGAGCCTGCGCGGATCTACCAGGACTGCAGCGGGAACCACGCGGGGATGCTTGTGGCAAGCGCGTACGCGGGATGGCCCCTGGACTCGTACCGATCTCGCGCGCACCCGCACCACCGGCAGCTCCTTCCGCTGATCCGGCGGCTCTCGGCGGCGGATCCGGTGATCGGCGTCGACGGATGCGGGATACCGGTCCACGGGATGCCGCTGCGGGCCCACGCGACGATGTACGCGCGCATGTCGGTCGCGGCCGAGGACCATCCCGCCTTGCAGCGCGTGCTCGATGCGATGCACGCAGAGCCGTACCTGGTCGGCGGCCGTGACCGCGACGACACCGCCGTGATGGACGCCGCGCCCGACCTGGTGATGAAGGAAGGCGCCGAGGCGATCGACTGCGTGCTCGTTCGAAGTGAGGGGATGGGCGTTGCGGTGAAGATCGCCGACGGCGGCTACCGGGCCGCCGGGCCCGCGACGATCGAGACGCTCAACCAACTGGGGCTGCTCCCACCGGGCGCTCGCCGCCGCCTCGGTCCGGCCTGGCGGCCGACCCTCCGCGGCGGCGACCGCCCTGCCGCCACGATCACCCCGATCTTCACCCTTAGCCGGGAACAGACGTAGCCTGGGAACGGTTCCACCACAGGTCCACACCCCCCACTGGAGGCTGCACCGCCGCATGACCCAACCGATGAGCGACGAACCGCGCGCCGCGGTCCTGTCGGTGCACACGTCGCCGATCGACCAGCCCGGCACCGGTGACTCCGGCGGGATGAACGTCTACATCCGCTCGGTCGCTACGCGTCTGGAGCAGCGTGGCGTGGACGTCGACCTGTTCACGCGATGCCGTGGCGGCGTCGATCATGAGACCAAGCACCTCACCAAGCACGCCCACGTCGTCTCGATCAAGGCGGGGCCCTGCGAACCGATCCCGAAGAACGAGCTTCCGCGGTACCTGCCGGAGTTCCTCGGCGGGGTGATGCGCCACGCCAAGATGAACGACCGCAGCTACGACCTGGTGCACAGCCACTATTGGCTGTCGGGGTGGGTCGGCAACGCGCTCCGCGACCTGTGGGACGTGCCGCTCGTATCGTCGTTCCACACGCTCGGCAAGGTGAAGAACTACTCGCTCGCGCCCGGGGAGCGGGCGGAGTCCGCGGTCCGGATCGACGGTGAGGCGCGTGTGATCGACGCGTCCAAACGGATCCTCGCTGCGACGCCGGCCGAGGCCGGGCAGCTCGTCGGGCTCTACCGTGCGGCGCCCGAGCACATCCGGCTGGTGCCTCCCGGCGTCGATCACACGGTGTTCACCCCGCGCGATCGCGAGCAGGCGCGGAGCCGGCTCTACCTTTCGGGGCTGCGGCTGGCGCTGTTCGTCGGACGGTTGCAGGCGCACAAGGGGCCGGACATCGCGATCCGGGCGGTTGCCGACGCGATCTGGCGCGAGCCTGAGGCGACGCGCGATCTGCAACTCGCGATCGTCGGCGGCCCGAGCGGACAGGAGATCGGGGAGCTCGACCGGCTGGTCGACCTCACGACGTCGCTCGGCATCGCCGACCGCGTGATGTTCTTCGCGCCGCAACCCCAGGAGCGCCTCGCCGACTTCTACGCGGCCGCCGACGTCGTGTTGGTCCCGTCTCGGTCGGAGTCGTTCGGGCTCGTCGCGCTCGAGGCACAGGCGTGCGGGACGCCGGTCGTCGCGGCGCGGGTCGGCGGGCTGCCGTTCGTCGTCGACGACGGGGCGACCGGGTTCCTCGTCGACGGCCACGATCCGAGGGCGCACGCCGCTCGGATGCTCGACGTCCTGCGCGACCCAGACCTGCAGGCCCGCTTTGGTGTCGAGGCCGCGTACCGTGCGCTTCGCTTCACATGGGACGTCACCGCCGACGAGATCGCGCGCGTCTACCGAGAGGTCGCAACCGCGTAACGTTTCGCGACGACCGCTGGCGCATCGAACGAAAGGAAGCCCCGCTATGGACCGTGACGCTGTTCTGGCAACGTACGAACAGCTGGTCGCAAGCTTCCGCGAGGGGCGGTGGGGCGAGAAGTTCACGTACTTCGCCGCGGATGCGACGGTCGTCGACGGTGGCCGCTTCTTCGGTTCGCTGGACGACTACCGGTCGGCATGGGAGCGATGGGCAGCACAGCACGACGACCTGCCGGTGCCAGCGTCGGTCGATACCACGGTCATGGAGCTCCAGATGTTCGGCGGGGTTGCCGTTCTCACGCACGCGATCGATAGTCGCGAAGAGCCAGACTCGAACGACACGGAGCGCGAGATCGAAACGATCGTGTTCGCGAAGCAGCCCGAAGGTCGGTGGCAGATCGTGCACCAGCACATCGCGCCTCGCGCCGACTGACCTCTCGACCCGCGGCCCATGTTGTCACTCTTTCTCACAGGCGCGTGACCTGCGCATTCACGCTGTGACCTGCAGGAACGTCGGCTTGACCCTCCTGGAGGGCGTCGGTACATTCCGCATCGCTCCGAGCGGCTGGAAGGCCGGGAGGAGAGACCGGACGAGGCACCGGAGCCGACCGGCGGTGGCGACACCGAACGGATGGGGACGGTGCGACCGGGGAAACCGGCAAGGCAGAGAGGCCGCAAGGTCACTCAGCCGGGTTTGGATTCCCGGGGCCGAGGAGGGTCGCGAGACCCGATCCGGCAACCCGACCGGGACGATCGCAAGAT
>Ga0136846_1214267_pt1 | contig 10942 bp, 11 predicted proteins | sample HopSoiMetagenom2_FD_96841 | JGI IMG/M metagenome (GOLD analysis project Ga0136846, IMG submission 96841) | Grasslands soil microbial communities from Hopland, California, USA - 2 Assembly 2016 (version 4) | ecosystem: Environmental > Terrestrial > Soil > Grasslands | place: USA: Hopland... | reverse complement strand
CTGCAAGATCGTGGCCTGGATACGTACGACGCGAATCTCGCGCTCGGCCACCGGGCCGACGAGCGCGATTACACCAGCGCGGCCCAGATGCTGCACGCGCTCGGCGCCAGCCGCATCGCGCTGCTGAGCAACAACCCGGACAAGGGCGCTCAGCTGGCCCGCCTGGGCATCACGATCGCCCGGCAGGTCCCCACCGCCCTGCACCTGAACGAGACCAATGCCGCCTACCTGGCCACCAAGGCCCAGCGCGGGGGACATGACCTGTTGTCGCGCAGTCTTGAAGGCGCCGCCGAGCCGCCAACCGCGGCGGGGCGCTAGCCGGGCGCGCGGCCCGCGAAATCAAGCTGGTGGGCGATGTAGACCAGCTCACCCGCAGCCAGTTGCCGGCCGCGCACGGCCAGCCAGCTGGCCAGATCCGCCGGTTCCACCCGATCCGGGCGACTCCGCAACGCGTTCTCGATCGTGTTCAGGATGCTGCGCAGGAAGTAAGCCTCATCGCCCGGGTAGTTCCCGTCCGGGCCGGCGCTGACCACCCAGTCCGACGACCCCGCCGCCAGGGCGGGCGCCCCCGCGCTCCGCAGCTGGTGGAACAGGCGGCGGCCCGTTCGGCTGTCCCCGGCCGGCCGGCCGTAGCGAACCCTTTCGTCCATGTCGCGGTGATAGGCCTGCATGACCTGGCCGTCGTGGGGGTGGCCGGGCTCGAAGACGCTCTCGCCGTCGTAATTGATCGTGAACCAGTAGACGCCGCCGGGGACCAGCAACCGCAGCAATCCGGGCAGGACGGCCGGCACGTCTACCAGGTCCAGCACGGCGTTGGCGATCAGCACGCCCGCCGGGGCCCCGGAAGCGGCCTCCAGATACCGGCCGAGCTCGGCGTGCTCCAGGCGCACCCGCAGATCACCCACCTGCAGCCCATCCGGCCGCAGGTCGCTGCGCAGGCCCCGCGCGGCCGCCCAGTCGTGCAGCCACCGGCGAGAATCATCGAGCAGCGGCCGGTCCGCATCCAGCAGGATGTACTCGCCGGCGCCGACCACGTCCCAGTCCATCAGGCGGGCCACCATCGTCCCCAGGCCGGCGCCGACCTCCAGCACCTTCGGCGCACCCGCGGGCATGAGGCGGCGCAACCCGGCCAGCACATGCTGGTTGAGCGCCCGGTCATCCACGGTTGTCTTCGCGGCCAGGTACCGGGCATAGCCGGAGGTCATCGAGGCTTCATCGAAGCTCGTCATTGCTTCTCGGCTACCATCGCGAACTTGCGCACCCGCCCGCTGCCGAGCCAGTCACTCCACAGCTGATGGGCCGTGATCAGCTCGGCGGCGGCCTGCTTCCCGATCTGGCCGGCGATCTGAGGTGAATCAGCCCGGTAGCAGCCGAGCAGCGCCGTCGCTATCGCGTGATGCGCGGAGGTGTACTCCCGCTGCCAGGTCACGGCCAGCCCCGCGTCGCGCAGCGCACCGGTCAGTTCCGCCCGCTCGATGGGCCAGACCGTATCGGCAGCGGGCATCCGGGCCCGCTCCGGCCGGGTGAGCGGCCGGCCTTCCTCGACCGTGAAAGCAAACCGACCGCCCGGCTCCAGCACGCGCGCCACCTCAGCTGTCAGGGCATCCTTGTCGGGGAAGGCCAGCATCGTCTCCAGCAGGAATACCACCTCAAAGTGGCCCTCGGGCAGCGGCGGGAGGTGAGCTTGCTCGAAGCGGCAGGGAAGCTTCCCGGCCAGCCGCCGGGCGGTGGCCAGTGAGCTGGCGCGGCGATCGACACCCAGGTAGCGGCATCCCGACTCCGCCGTGATCATCCGGCCGGGGCCGGCCACCCCGCAGCACAAGTCGAGCACCGGGACGCCGGAGCCGACCCGGGCCTGGTGAGCCAGCCTGCGGACCTCGGCCGCCCGCATGAAGCTCTCCTGGCCCACATACTCGCCCGCGGGATAGGCGGTCGCCTGGGCCCGCTCTAGCGCCATCATCACTGGTGCTCGCTGATCCTGTCTCACGTCAGATCCCGCGCCGGGCCCGGAACGGCGGCCCTGGCCGAGCTACCTGCCGTGCCGTGCCACGTGCCGTGTCGTGCCGGTGCGGAGCCGGCGCCCGTCGTCTCGGGTCGAACCAGGCCGGCCGCTTCCACGTACTACCTTGTGTCAGGTATGACGGATCAGCGGCGGGTGTGGTTCAGCCCGACCGCGAGGGGGAGGCCGGCTCGGTGCGGCAGGCGCTCGGGAGGGCCGGAACATCGTGCGGGTTCACGTCGTAGTCCCGGCCGGATTCGACCATCCCGGCCAGCCTTCCGGCGGCAACATCTATGACCGGCGGGTCTGCGCCGGACTGGCCGAGGCCGGCTGGGAGGTGCTGGTCGCGACCGTCGCGGCGGCGTGGCCGGTACCCGATCCGGGCGCCCGCGCCGACCTGGCCCGGATCGTTTCCGCCATCCCCGACGGGGAGACCGTCCTGATCGACGGGCTCATCGCCTCACCGACCGCCGCGCAGCTGCTGCCGCACACCGGGCGGCTACGCATGACGGTGCTGCTGCACATGCCGCTGGCCACCGCCGTCGACACCCACCATGATGCCAGCGCGGAGCGGTCAGAAAGGGCCGTGCTCCGCGCGGCCGCCGGCGTGGTCGTTACCAGCGAGTGGACCCGTCAGCAGGTCCTGACCCGGTACGCGATCCCGGCCGGCCGGGTACACGTCGCCCGGCCGGGCGTCGATCGGGTCGCTGCCCCGGCCCGGCCGGTCCGCGGCCGCCTGATCTGCGTGGGGGTCCTCGGCCGCCACAAGGGCCAGGACCTCCTCGTCGAGGCACTGGCCGAGCTCGCCGACCGGGACTGGCACTGCGTGCTGGCCGGATCGCCCGACCGCGACCCGGACTTCGCCGAACAGCTGCGGACCCGTATCACGGGCCTCGGCTACGACCATCGCGTCCGGCTCAGCGGCGTCCTGACCGGCGCGGCCCTCAACGACGCCTATGCCACCGCCGACCTGCTCGTCGCGCCGTCCCGCTCGGAGACCTACGGCATGACCGTCACCGAAGCGCTCGCCCACGGCGTGCCCGTCATCGCCGCCGCGGTCGGCGGGCTGCCCGAAGCGCTCGGCTGCACCGCCGACGGCACCCGCCCCGGCCAGCTGATCCCTCCCGGCGATCCGGCTGCCCTCGCCGCCGCGCTCGCCGGCTGGCTAGGCGACGAGCGCCACCGGGACCGGCTGCGGGCCGCCGCCCGGCAGCGGCGGCCTGCCCTGCCCGGCTGGGAACAGACCACCGGGGAAATAGCTAACGCACTGATCAAGATGAAGGAGAAGTCCGTCCCATGACATTCAGAACCGAGAGCCGCATAACGATCACTGGCAGTGTCCAGGAGGTGTGCGCGTATCTGTGTGATGTCGGACGCTGGCCGGAGTGGGCGCCGACGGTTCTCGAAGCCCGGGTCCGCGGCGGAGGCCCGCTGCAGCCCGGCGCGCGGGTGGAGCAGCGGGCGAAGCTGATGTTCGGGATGAGCCGCAGCCGGAGCCAGGCGGTGACCGTGGTCGAGCCGCCCCGTTCCCTGGCGTTCGCCGGGCCGATGGGCACGTCCGCGGCGCGCTGGGGAATGGAATTCGAGCCGGCCGGCGACGGCCGGACCGACACCTTGATGTGGATCGAGGTCGACCTCGCGGGCGTCATGCGCGCGATCCCCGCCAGCCTTCTCAAAAGCAGGATTCAGCGCGTCAGCGATCTCGAGATGGTGGCGATCAAGGCCGCGGTCGAGTCCGCTACGCGGGCAGGCGTCACATCCTAGGCGGGGCGCGTCCTACCGCGACGCTACCGAGATAGACGAGCAGACCGTGAGCGAGGAGCACAGCGTGACCCAGGTCGACCGGACGCGAGAGCACCTGATCGCGACGTACCGCAGGAAAGCGAAGCACTACGACATCACCTCCCGGCTCTATCCCGCGCCCGGCTACCCGCAGCGGACGCAACGCCTCCGGGCCGTACGTGCGCTCGGCCTTCGCCGGGGTGACACCGTGGTCGACATGGCCTGTGGCACCGGTCTGAACTTCTCGCTGCTCGAGAAGGTGGTCGGTCCCGGCGGCCGGATCGTCGGCGTCGACCTGACCGACGCGATGCTCGCCCGTGCCCAGGCTCGGATAGAGACGAGCGGCTGGAGCAATGTCAGCCTCCTGCAAGCCGACGCGGCCGGCTTCGATTTCCCGGCCGGGGTCAACGCGATCCTGTCCACGTACGCTATGACGCAGGTGCCCGAGTGCGCAGACGTCATCGCTCATGGCGCCAAGGCCCTCGCCGGAGGCGGCCGCTGGGCCGTGCTGGATCTCAAGGTTCCCGGCAACACCCCGGGGTGGCTAGCGCAGCTCGGAACCGCGACTGTGCGGCCTTTCGCCTCCATAGATCAGTGGATGATGCGCCGTCCGTGGGAGACGATTCGCGCAGCCATGCAGGAAGAGCTGAATGATCCGGCGTGGACCGAGTTGTTCTTCGGAACCGCTTTCCTCGCTACCGGGTCCCGCGGCCGGCCGGTGCCGATGGACACTGACGGTCCGTCCGCTTCGGCCGAAGTGGGCGGGTGAGGCAATCCGCCTTACCTTGGCGACGCGCGGACGCCGGGCTCGGGCCGCCTCACATCCGGGATCTCAGCACGTCGATCTCGCAGCCTGGCGCGGACGGGTCGAACCCGTGCCCGGCCAGCCAGCGGATCGGCAGCAGGCTTCGCAGCGACCACCAGGCGCGGATCACGTCGAGGTCGACGTCCGTGCCATAGCCGGCGACGACGTCACCGAGGTGTTCCTCATGTCCGAGCGTCAAGCTGGCGAGGTCGTACAGGGCTTCGGGAGGAGCACCTCTCCTTCGAGGCCGTCTGGATCACGGAAGAAGATGCTGAGCGCTCCGCCGAAATCGCTGACCGTGCCGTCGCTCGCCCCGCTGTCCACGAGCCGCTCCCGGATGACCTCGAAGGCCTCCGGCGAGGCGGCAGCGAGCCCGACGTGATCGATGCGTCCCCGGCCCCACATCGGCGTCTGGCGGTCGGCCTCGGAATTCCCGTCGATCACGAAGACATTCAGGTGCGTAGCAGGACCGATGTCGATGACGGTCATCGTCTCGCCCGGCCCGTGGCTGCGCGTCGGCCCGACCACAGCGTCGAACACCCGCTCGTAGAAACGGCCCAGCCGGCCGACGTCCTTCGAGATCCACGCAATATGATTCACGCCGTCCAGCAGCATGCTGACTCCTCCCGCGACTCCCGGGCCCACCGTACGCTCCGCACGGCCCGGGCCGTCCCCGCCTTTCTACCCCGCGCCCGTGCCGTCCGCTCTTCCGGGATACGGAACTGGAGGTCTGCGTTTCGGCGTAGGCTAGTGGCAACTGCCGGCGGGCGGGAATGAACGGGGCGCCGGATCGGCTCTACCATGCGGTAGTTGTCTTCTGTGTTCGTGTCAGCGGCCGAAGGGCCCGCGATCGCCTGAGCTAGGGCAGGCTCAGCCTGCTCAGTGAACGGGAGTAAGCCGTGGGCCGACCCACCTGCCGACGTTGACAGGCTATGTCCGTCGCGACGTGGCGCGGGGCGGGGAAGTCACCGCCGCGCTGAATGATCCCTCGGCCGGGCGGCGCCGTCATAACGTGGCCGAGAACAGAAACCAGCGGGGGAGTCACAGGTGTTCGTGGAGCAAGGTAGTGGTGCATGATCGAGGATAACGGCGGGGGTGCGAGCGGCTTCGCCGACCTGGCGCTGGCCCCGGAATTGTGTCATGTGCTCTCGGGCCTCGGTTACGAGGAGCCGACACCGATTCAGGCTGCCGCCATCCCGCCGTTGCTTGCGGGCCATGACCTGGTCGGGCAGGCAGCGACCGGGACGGGGAAGACGGCCGCCTTCGCGCTTCCCATCCTCCAGCAGATACTCGCCGAAGGCGGCCGGACCGAGCCGCTCGCCCTGGTCCTCGTCCCGACGCGCGAGCTCGCGGTGCAGGTCTGCGAGGCCATGCGTAGCTACGGGCACGACATGGGGGCGCGTGTTCTGGCCGTTTACGGCGGCGAGCCGATCGGCCGGCAGCTGGGGCCGCTCAAGCGCGGCGTCGACGTCGTGGTGGCGACGCCCGGGCGGGCGCTCGACCACATCAAGCGGGGAACGCTGACGCTCAGCGGTCTCGAGATCCTCGTTCTCGACGAAGCGGACGAGATGCTCGACATGGGTTTCGCCGAGGAAATCGAGGCGATCCTCGCCGTCACCCCCGAGAAGCGTCAGACCGCGCTGTTCTCGGCGACGATTCCGCCGCGAATCGACGGCATGGTGCGCCGCCACCTGCGTGACCCGGTGCGGGTTGAACTCGGTCGCCAGGCGTCGGCGTCAGCCGACGGATTGCTGGTGCGGCAGACTGCCTACCTGGTGCCGCGCGGGTACAAGGCCGCCGCTCTCGGTCGTGTGCTCGACCTGGAGAGGCCGACGGCGACGATCGTCTTCTGCCCCACCCGGGACGAGGTGGACCAGCTCACCGAGTCCCTGAACGGCCGTGGCTATCGCGCTGAGGCGCTGCACGGCGGAATGGACCAGAAGCAGTGCGACCGGGTCATGGCCCGGCTGCGCAGCGGGGCCATCGATCTTCTCGTGGCCACCGACGTGGCCGCCCGCGGTCTCGACATCGACCAGCTCACGCACGTGGTGAACTACGACGTGCCCAGCTCGCCGGAATCGTACGTGCATCGCATCGGGCGCGTCGGCCGGGCCGGCCGCGAGGGCACCGCCATTACCCTGGCCGAGCCGCGCCAGCACCGGCTGGTCAAGACCATCGAACGGGCGACCAAGCAGCCGATCTCGATCGAGAAGCTGCCGACCGTCGCCAACCTGCGCGCCCGGCGCCTGGAGCTGATGCGCACCACGCTGCGGGAGAGCCTGCTCAAGGGTGACGACCTCGATGCCTTCCGGTCTGTTGTCGGGCCGCTCGATGCGGAATTCGACTCCTACGAGGTGGCGCTCGCCGCGGTCAAGCTAGCTCATGAGGCGAGCGGAACTCCGCGCGAGGAAGAGGAGATCCCTGCGGTCGAAATGCCGGCGGACGACCGCGGCGACGGCCGGAAGGCCAAACCACGTGACCAGCGGCAGGCCGCCGGCCGTGACCAGCGGCGTGGTCGCCGCGCGAGTGAGGCCACGACACGCCTGTTCGTGAGCACTGGCCGTTCCGCCGGAGTCCGGCCGCAGGATCTTGTCGGCGCTATCACCGGCGAGTCGTCCCTCTCCGGCCGGGACATCGGTGCGATCGAGATCGCCGATCGTTTCTCCCTGGTCGAGGTGCCCGAGTCAGCGGCCGACGACGTGGTGGCCGCACTCCGGCGGACGAGCATCAAGGGCCGGAGTGCAACCGTCCGCCGCGAACGCTACCCGGCGCGGTAATACCAGCCTCGCCAGCCGGCGGCGGCCAGCGCCAGCGCAACTTGCGGGGCCTCGATCCGGCTGGAGCGGCCGGCCGGGGCGCTCAAGGCGTGTCCGCAAACCCTTTAGCTATCTCTGAGATTCAATGGTTGTGGCGTTCTACCCCCGCTATTCGGTAGAACGCCACAACCACTGAAACGAGCTGTTATGCAGGGGGCGGGTGGGGTTGATCACCGGCGGCGCATCACCACGCTAGCCAGTACGCCGTTGAGAATGGCTGCCGTTGTACAGGCAGTCCCGGACGTCAGGCCGGGTGCCGGGCTCTCGTGACCGGGAAAGAGACCTGGGTGCGGCGGGATCCCGCTCGGCGCGCTCCGGGAGCGCGAGTTCCGGCTGTACTTCACCGGGCAGCTGGTGTCACTGCTCGGGGATGCTGTCACGCCGTTCGCGCTCGCCTGGGCGGTGCTCGACCTGACGGGACCGCACGCGACCTCGGCTTCGTGATTGCCGCGAAGACCGCCCCGCTCGTCGCTTTCCTGCTCGCCGGCGGCGTCTTCGCCGACCGCCTGCCGCGGCGCGCCGTGATGCTCACCGCCGACATCGCGCGCATGGCCATCCAGGCGGCGACCGCGGCGCTGCTGCTCTCGCACACCGCGCGTATCTGGGAGCTGGTCGTCCTGCAGGCGCTCGCCGGAACCGGGACAGCCTGCACTTGCCGGCGCATGTCAGCCTGCCTCCGCAGTCGTTCGCGCGCGACCTGCTCGACGGCTGGCGTGAGTTCGCCGCCCGTACCTGGGTCTGGCTGGTTCGGCTCCCTGCTGTGCCAGCCGCTCGGACTCGCCCTCGCAGGAGTGGCGGCGGCCGTGATCGGGATGGGCCGCACGCTGTGGATCGCAGCCGCGGTCGACCTGGCCGCCGTCGCTGCGCTGCTCGCCGCGCCGAGCGTGCGGTACCTGCAGCGGCCCGGCGAACCGCGGCCCGAGCACAGCGCGCAGCCGCTCGCCGCCGACTGAGCCGGGCCTGACAGCGTCGATCGCGCCGCCGATGATGGCGAGCCGGTTCGCCGGCCGTGAGACCTGACCTTCGGGCCCGCCTGGGGTGAACACTTTCGGTCGCGCCCGTGCGTCACGAGCCACGGACGCTGCCAAAAGCGAGGATAGGCTCTTTACGATCGATCAATAGCCTAACGAGATAAGCGTCGCGCGGGCGTTTACGGAGGTACGTTCTTGATGCCTCGGCTCACGGGCTTGTCCCGCTCCGTATCCGGGCTCGTCGCCCTCGTCACCGGCGCGGCGAGCGGCATGGGGCGCGCTACCGCCTTCCTGCTGGCCGATGAGGGTGCCAAGGTGGCCGTGACGGACGTGGTCGATCCGGCCCCCGTCGTGGATGCCATCACGAAGGCCGGAGGCGAGGCGATCGGGCGAGTCCTCGACGTATCCGACGGCGCGGCTATTGCCAACGTGGTCAGCGACGTCGCGGACTGCTTCGGCGGCATCGACATCCTGATCAACAACGCCGGGATCGCGCGCCCGACTCCGCTCGACGCGCCGGGCTGGGAGGAAGCATGGGCGGAGACGATCGCGGTCAACCTGACCGGTGAGGCACGCATGATCCGCTCGTGCCTGCCGTATCTGCGCGCCTCAGCCTGCGGCCGGGTGGTCAACATCGCCAGCACCGAAGGACTCGGAGCCACTCCTCGTCACTCGCCTTACACGGCTGCCAAACACGGCGTCATCGGGCTGACACGATCGCTCGCCGTCGAGTTCGGGCGCACCGGTGTGACCGTCAACTGTGTGTGCCCGGGGCCAATCCGGACCGGCATGACAGCGGAGATACCTGACTCCGCCAAGGACACTTTCGCGCGCCGTCGCGTGCCGCTGCGGCGCTACGGGGATCCCGAGGAGGTCGCGCACATGATCGTGTCGCTCTGCCTGCCCGCGGCCTCGTACTGCAACGGGGCTGTCCTGGTCGTCGACGGCGGAATGGTGGCGCAGAACACATGAGGGAACTCGTGAGATCCTGCCATGTGCCGCGGGAAGGGGCGCTGTGACACAGCTGTGACGGCAGCCGGACATACCGGTGAAGCTGGTATCGCACCGTCGCAGGCATGCACCCAGCGATCAGTCGGCCGCCGTGCGGGCGGGACGGAACACCAAGCGGGACCTGGCGCACGGGCATCCGCCGGGCGATCCGGATCGGCTCCCGGCCGGAACCCTGGAAGCGCGGGCCGGTGATGACGGCGCTGGCGCTGCTGCTGGGCCTGGTCATGATGCTGCACGCTGAAATCCCGGACTGGCGCTGGAACCTCGGCAGCCTGGCGGAGACCTTCCTGCCGTGGCTTGGCCTGCTCATCCCGGTGCTGCTGGCGGGGGCTTTGCGGCGCCGTTCCCTCGCCGCGCTGGCCGCGCTGCTGCTGCCGGCCGTGGTGTGGCTGAACCTCTTCGGCGGGATGCTCAGCGACAAGTCCCGCCCTGGCGGCTTCCTGACCGTGGCCAGCGAAAACGTCAATGCGGGCAACCCTGACCCGGCCGGCAGCGCCCGCGACCTGGCTGCCTCCGGCGCGGATGTGCTGGCGCTGGTGGAACTGACCCCGCAGGCCGCGGGCAGGTACGAGAGGGGGCTGGCGAAGGCATACCCGTACCACACGCTGCAGGGCACGGTCGGGCTGTGGAGCAAACTGCCACTGTCGGACACCCAGCCGATCGACATCATGGACTACGGGCCGCTGGCGGAAACCATGCCGGCCGACCAGAAAATGGCGTCGGACCGGGCGCTGCGCACCACGGTGGCCACGGATCACGGGCCGCTGACGGTCTATGTGGCCCACCCGGGATCCGTACGCGTGAATCCTGCGGCGGGCTTTTGGACGGCCTCGCGGGACATCGGCGTGCGGGCGCTCGGCCGGGCCATCGCCGCCGATCCGAGTAAGCGGGTGGTGCTGCTCGGCGACCTGAACGGCACTATGGACGACCGGGCGTTCGCCGGCCTCGCCGCACAGGTGCACTCGGCCCAGGAAATGGCAGGGGACGGCTTCGGCTTCACCTGGCCGGCGTCCTTCCCGGTGGTGCGGATCGACCAGATCCTGGTGAGAGGCGTGGAGCCGGTCAGCTCCTGGGTGCTGTCGGCCAACGGCAGCGACCACCGGGCGGTGGAGGCCAGAATTAGCTGGTGAACACCGCGTAAGGCTCCGGTTCCGTGTCTTGGGTGGGCTACTGGGCTCAGCCGGGGGAGTCATATCCGGCTGGTGCCCACGGAGCCGTGACCGGCCCGGTTATTGTGGCGGCATGGGGTTGCTGGGGGATCTGATCAAGACCGTGTCCGATGCGATGACGAGCGGCCGCCGCCAGGGTGGGGCGCCCTCACGGGAGGCAGGACAAGGAGGCAGGCGGCGGCGGCGGGCAACCACGCCGGCGGCTCGTTCCTCGTCTTCTTCCCCGGCGGCGGCGCATGGTCACCCGGTCCGGGAGCGGGCGCGGTCGTCGGGTGCGGAGGCGGAGGTCTTGCCGGGCGAGTCCGGGCCGGACGCCACCGCGGAGGTCGATCCGCATCGCATCGGGCCGGTGCGGATGAGCTACTCGCCGCAGACGGACGGGGCCCCGG
>Ga0136846_1209754_pt1 | contig 10943 bp, 11 predicted proteins | sample HopSoiMetagenom2_FD_96841 | JGI IMG/M metagenome (GOLD analysis project Ga0136846, IMG submission 96841) | Grasslands soil microbial communities from Hopland, California, USA - 2 Assembly 2016 (version 4) | ecosystem: Environmental > Terrestrial > Soil > Grasslands | place: USA: Hopland... | reverse complement strand
CTGGATCCCTCGGTCCTCGGCAACCGCGTGCGCGCGTTGGTGCGGGAAGCGGACGCGGGCCTGCCCGTCACCGAGATGAAGACGATGAAGGCGCAGATCCGCGAGTCTCTGTTCGTGGACCGGATGGTGGCCGCGCTCTCCGCCGCCTTCGGCCTGCTCGCCACCCTGCTGGCCGCGGTCGGGCTCTACGGCGTGATGAGCTACGCGGTCTCCCTGCGCACGCGCGAGATCGGCATCCGCGTGGCCCTGGGGGCGGAGCGGCGGACGGTGCTGCTCATGGTCCTGCGCGAGGTGGCGGTGCTCGCCCTCATCGGGGTGGCCATCGGCCTGCCTGGCGGGTATGGGCTGGGCCGCCTCGTGGAGTCACAGCTCTACGGCCTGACCGCGCGCGATCCCCTGACCTTCGTGGTGGCGACGGTGACGCTGCTCGCCTCCGCTCTCCTCGCCGGATACGTGCCGGCGGCGCGGGCCATGCGCGTGGACCCCCTGGTCGCGCTGCGCTACGAGTAACGCACTGGGCTAGGCGCGGAAGGTCCCGCGCTCCAGGCCCACCCAGGCGGCCAGCGCGCTGAGCTTCTGGTCCTGCGTCCAGGGCGGCCCGAGCGGCTTGCCCCAGGACGCCACCACGTCCTGGAGGTCCGTGCTTCGCCGGCCCAGGGTCTCCGCCGCGCGCGCGACGAGGTCGCGCTCTCGAACGCGAATGACGCGCAGGCCATGCCGCTCCGCGGCGGCGGCGAGCGCGTCGCGGAAGTGCTCGCCGTCCGCGGTGTGGATGAGGGCGTGCGACGCGAGCACGGATTCCAGCGCGGGCAGCGGACGACCAGCCGCGGTGAGGACGATCGCGCCCGCCGGCTCCAATCCGCGCTTCCCGAGCGCCTCGAGCACCTCCGCGATCGCCTGCCCCGCGCGCGCCGCGGCTGCGCGCAAGAAGCGATCGAGGAGCGCGGAGGCCTCCGGGACGGGAAGTCTCTCGGCGGTGTGATAGGGCTGCTTGGCCTTCCCCGCCGCCATCTCGACCCGCCGGCGTTCGACCACGCAAGGCGCGCTCGCCGGTCCGCGCACCGCCACCAGCGCCGCCCACCCCGAATGCGCGCGCAGGCCGATGGCCGCGCGCGCCAGAGCCGCCTCGCCCTTCATTGCCGTCTCTCCCGCAAGGTGGCCTATTATGCTGGGCTCTGAGTTCCACGAGCCCGCCGACCGTCGCTCCGCTCCCGTCGCCCGTTCCCTCGCCTCCTCTCGATCCCCGTCCCCGGAGCGAAGGCGCGCGCTTCGCGCCGGGCCGCGTGCGCGCGGTGACGTTTGCGCTCGTGCTCGTCACCGCCCTCGCCTCCTTCGAGTCCACCGTCGTCTCCACGGCCATGCCCACCATCATCGGCGAGCTGCACGGGCTGTCCGTGTACTCGTGGGTGTTCTCCGCCTACCTGCTCGCGGCCACCGTAACCATGCCCGTCTACGGGCGGCTGGCCGACCTCTACGGCCGCCGCCGCGTCCTGCTCATCGCGATCACGCTGTTCGTCACCGGGGCCCTCACCTGCGCGGCCGCGCACTCCATGACGCAGCTCATCCTGGCCCGCGTGCTCCAGGGTCTGGGGGCGGGCGGCCTCATGCCCGTCGCCCTCACCGTGTCCGGCGACCTGTTCTCGCTGCGCGAGCGCGCGCGCATCCAGGGCCTCTTCAGCGGCGTGTGGGGGGTGGCCAGCCTGGCCGGACCCCTGATCGGGGCCACCCTCACCGTGACCTTCGGCTGGCGTTCGATCTTCTCGATCAACGTGCCCCTCGGCATCCTCGCCTTCGCGCTCGTCGCGACCCAGATGATCGAGTCGCATGCCATGCGCGCGGACCCCGTAGACGTGCCGGGTGCGCTGCTCCTGACCGGCGGGATCACGGCCCTGCTCCTCTCCGTCCTCCAGCGCACCGGAGGCGCGGGCCTGCCCCTGGCCGTGCGTCTGTCCCTCATCGGCGGCGGCCTGGCCGCCCTGGCCTTCTTCGGGCGGGAGCAGTCTCGTCGCGAGCACCCGCTGATCCCGCCCGGCCTGTTCCGCCACGCGCGTACGGTGGCGCCCTACGCCGCGGGCGCCCTGCTCGGGACCACGATCTTCGGCGTGGACACCTTCGTGCCCCTGTTCGTCCAGGGTGTGCGCGGAGGCACGGCCATGGCGGCGGGGGCGGTGGTGACGCCGGTGGTGTTCATGTGGGCGCTGTCCGCGACGGCGGCCGCGCGCGCGATCGTCCGCTTCGGGTTCCGCCGCACCGCCCAGACGGGCGCCGTCCTGATCCTGCTCGGCTTCTCCGCGCTCATCGCCTGCGCGCTCCTGCACTCCCCCGTGGGCGCCATCACGGCCGCCTGCGCGCTGATCGGCTCCGGCCTGGGTCCCTCGTCGATGTCGCAGGTCCTGGCCATCCAGCATGCGGCGGACGAGCGCGAGCGCGGCGTGGCCACGAGCCTGGTGCCGTTCTTCCGCGCGGTGGGCGGGGCGCTGGGCGTCGGCGCCCTCGGCGGCCTGCTCGCGGCGGGGCTGTCGCGCCGCCTGGGCCCGGCGGCGGAAGCCGCGGGCTCGCTGCTCGTGCACGGCCAGGGCGGGCCGCCGGTGCCGGCGAGCGAGATCGCCCGCCTGGGCACCGCGCTCGAGGGCGCGCTCCTGCCTGTCTTCGCCGTGCTGCTCGTCCTGGCCGCGGTCAACGTGGCCGTCGCCTCCTCCTTCCCGCGCCGCGCGGAAGGCGAGACTTCGCCGGAGACGGCGCCGCGCGTTGACGCCGCCGCCGCGAGTTAGGTAGCGTCCGCGGCCGGAGGGACCATGGCCGAAGACCGATTCCGCGTACGACCGGGAAAGAAGCTGCGCCTCGAAGACCACGATCCCGGCTTCACCGGCCGCTTCGAGGGCAAGGAGGACGGCCGCAAGCACCTCGAGGAGGGCGTGGAGCGGCTGCGCGAGCTCCAGGACAAGCTCTACGCGCAGGACGAATGGTCGGCCCTCTTCGTGTTCCAGGCCATGGACGCGGCGGGCAAGGACGGCGTCATCGCGCACGTCATGTCCGGCGTCAACCCCCAGGGCTGCCAGGTCTATTCGTTCAAGGCGCCCTCGGCCGAGGACCTCGACCACGACTTCCTGTGGCGCGTGGCGCGCTGCCTGCCCGAGCGCGGCCGCATCGGGGTGTTCAACCGCTCGCACTACGAAGAGGTCCTGGTCGTGCGCGTGCACTCGAGCCTGCTCGCGGCGGAGAAGCTGCCGGCGGAGGTGGTGAGCGACCGCGTCTGGAAGCAGCGCTACGAGGACATCTGCGGCTTCGAGCGCCACCTCGTCCGCAACGGCACCGTCATCCGCAAGTTCTTCCTCAACGTGTCGAAGGAGGAGCAGCGGCGGCGGTTCCTGTCGCGGCTGGACGAGCCGGACAAGAACTGGAAGTTCTCGGTCGCGGACGTCCGGGAGCGGCAGCACTGGGACGACTACATGAAGGCCTACGAGGACGCGATGGAGGCCACCTCCACCGACGAGGCGCCCTGGTACGTGATCCCCGCCGATCACAAGTGGTTCACGCGCCTGGCGGTGGCGGATGTGATCGTGGAGGCGCTTTCGTCGCTCGACCTGCACTACCCGAAGGTCTCGGAGGAGAAGAAGAAGGACCTCGAGCGCGCGCGGGCCCTCCTGGAGAAGGAATGACGCATGTCGTTCCGGAACGACCCGCCCTGAGTGAATCCGCGCCGAGGCTGCGGGCGACTGCTACACTGCCCGCGTGCAGGCCCTCGAGTACTGGAAGACGGTGACGGCGGACAAGGCGGGACTGGTGGAGTCGCGTCCAGACTTGCGTGATCGCGTCCCCGCCGACGTCCTCGGCCGTTTGATCTGATCGCCGGCAGCGCCGGCCGCCCTTTCAGAACGCCGGCGCGGGCAGCCGGCCGTTCACCTCGAACACCGACCGCTTGAACGAGAACGACGAGGACCGGAACACGTCTTCCTTCGTCGCCTCCACCACCCCGTCGCGGCCGACGACGCAGCGCCAGGTCTCGGGCACGGTCGGCCGGCGCGAGGCCAGCGCGGCCGGGACCAGGAGCGCGAGGTTGACGCCGCCCTCGGGGTCGCGGGCGGAGACGTACGCGATGGCCTCCGCGCCGTCCGCCCGCGCTTCGCGGCCGAGAGCCTGCGACTCGCCGTAGCTCGCGGGCGACGAGAGCACGTCGCGATAGCGCAGGAACGGCTCGCGTGCGAGGTCCACGCCGCGCGCCGTCTCGTAGCCGGCCTGGAAGAGCGATATGTCGACCTCCAGGGGCGCGAGGTCCGCCTCCGTGCCCTCCAGGAACAGGAGGAGGTAGTAGGCCTTCTCGGCCAGGGCAGTGGCGCGGGAGCGGGAGCCGTACCAGATCCCCCGCTCCGCGCGCGTCCCGAAGCGCGACCCATGCCGCAGCGGCGGGTAGCGGAACGGCGTGAACAGGAGGTAGTGCAGGGAGGCGGGGGCATCCGCGGGCGGCTTGACGTCCTCGACCAGCTCCTCGAGCACGGCCTGCTCTTCGTCGGAGTCGACGAGCTTGCGCGTGGCGAAGAGGTGCTGGCTCTCCACCACGCGCCAGGCCCGGCCGGAGAGCCGGCGGAGGTTAGACCTTCCCCCGCATCGCGTCCAGATACTCGATGGCATCGACCAGTCCGGTGACGGTGCGGATCCTTTCCGCGGGGATTCCTCCCAGATGGTGGTTCGGCGCGTGCAGCCACCGCCGGGCCTTCTCCGTGCTGCCGCCGAGCAGCGCGTCGAGGCTGCGGAACAGGCGCACGAACAAGACGGCCAGCTCGCCCTCCTTGCGGATTGGGTCGAGGGGACGGTCGTCGAGCCGCGACACCGTGGACGGGCTCACCCCGAGCACGAGCGCGAGGTCCTGGTGGGTGAGGCCGAGCAGCGTGGCCGCGCGCAGGGCGGCGCGGGTCAGCACCACGTTCCGTCGCGGCACGGCCGCGGCGCGGGACGGGATTCGGCGCTCACGCACTCTGGGGGACGCGACGGGCTCCTTTCAATTGAAATAATCCAACAGTCTGACGTCAATTGCAAGTCACCGCGATCGGGCGATCTGCGGGTCAGGCCAGCCCGACCTCGCGCCCCCGGCTCGCGTATCCGGGGGGCGGCGACTCCGGGGAATGCGCGAGGAAGCTGGCCACGATGGCGTCGAGGCTGGCGAGGAGGGGAGTGGCCCGGAAGTCCAGCTCCGCTCGCGCGCGCGCGGGATCGAGGAACGACATCCAGCGGCCGGAGAAGGGCGACACGTCGCGCGGATCGAGCCCCGCCTCCTCGAGCAACGTCCGCGGGATCGGCCGCAGGCGGGCGGGCGCGCCGAGCAGGCCGGCCAGCATCTCCAGCACCTCCACCAGGGTCGGTGTCTCCTCCTGGCAGAGGTTGTAGGCCTGGCCGTGGGTGCGGCGATGGCCGAGCAGGCCCACCGTCGCGCGGGCCACGTCGCGCGAGTATACGTGCCGGATGCGATGGCGGCCGCCGTCGGGAACCAGCAGCGGCCCCCCGTCCAGGATCCGCCAGAGATAGCCTTCCAGCCGGCGGTGGTAGTCGCGCTCGCCGTTCACCATCGGGATGCGCAGGCGGGTGGACGGGAAACCCGAGCGCGCGAAGGCGCGGTCGAGCACGTCCTCCGCCGCCCGCTTGCCCATCCCGTATTCCCAGTCCGCGCGGTCGCGATGGCCGGGCGGCGGCTCCGCCATGAGCGGCCCGTCGTAATCGCTCTCCCGGGCCGGGTACGGCCGCGGCTCACGCACGAGGTACACCTGCCCGGTGCTGACGAGGACGTAGTGCCCGATCCGCCCTTCCAGCGTGCGCAGGACACGCTCGACGTCGGCGGCGGAGAAGGCCGCGAAGTCCACGACGCCGTCGAAGGACCGGCCGGCCACCGCGCGGTCGAAGTCGTCCGTGGTGCGGTCGCCGCGCACGCGCGTGACGCGATCCCCGAACGGATCCGCGAGATGGCCGCGGTTGAAGACGGTGACGGCGTGAGAGCCCGCCAGCAGGCGCCAGACCAGGTCGTAGCCGACGAACCGGTTGCCGCCGACGACGAGGACGTTCAGGGCGCGGCCCCGGGGGCCGCCGGCTCCGCGCCCGAGGGGGGCCGCCCGCCCTCGACCCGCGCGCGCAGGGCGGCCGGCACGTAGCGATCCGCCACCTTGCGGTACAGGCGCGGCTTGGTCTCCCGCAACCAGACGAGGAACTCCTCCGCGCTCGTATAGGTGCGGCCGCCCTCGGGCTGGTTCACCTCGCACGTCGTGTTGTCGAAGTCGCGGCAGATTCCCGGGCGATCGGCGTAGATGCCGCAGAGGAGGTCGCCTTGCAGGTGGCGGCAGCGGGTCTCGAAGACCACCGACCACTCGGCGTCGCCGTCGCGGTAGACGCTCACCTGATCGTGGTAGAGGTACCACAGGATGTCGGAGACGTTGGCGACCGAGTTCGGGTCGTTGATGCCGACGCTCACGTAGGTGCAGCACTTGCCGCACTCGGTGCAGGCCACGAGCGGCGCAGACGGTCGGGCCATGGGGAGAGGGATGCGCACGGTCACTCCGAGATCCTCCTGTGGATGTTGTACACCGCGCGTCCCTCCGCGACCAGGACCTCGCCTTGGGTGACCGCGACGCGGACGTGGCAGACGCGGTTGCCCTTCCGCACCAGCTCCGCCGCCGCCCGCAGGTCCGCGCCCAGGCCGGCCGGCTCCAGGTAGTCGACGCGGAGGTCCACCGTGGACACGCTCTCCCCCGCGGGGAGGGCGGACCAGGCGGCCAGGCCGCCCGCGGTGTCGATCAAGGTGGAGATCACGCCGCCGTGGAGCGCGGGCCGGCGCGGATCCCCGACGAAGTCCTCGCGCACGGGCAGGACCAGGACGCAGGCCCCGCTCGTGATCGACTCCCCGCGCATCCCGAGGGCGCGGTTGAATGGCACGTGCTCCTCCATCACCCGCATGAGGTCCTCGGGTGTGCGCGGCGTCCAGTCGTGGTGGCCCTTCATGCCGCCGGACGCGCGGCCCGCTCCGCACGCTCCGCGCGCGCGGAGACGGCCACCAGCGCGAAGGCCAGCGTGTAGAACGCCGCCACCAAGAAGGTGAGGGCGGCGTATCCGGTGGCCATGCTCGCGTACTCGAGGACTCCGCCCAGCGTCGCGCCCAGCAGGTTCCAGCCGAAGAGGTTCTCCGGCACCTCCCGGTCCCGGAAGGCGAGGCTGAAGATCAGGTTCGCGAAGAAGACGGGCGCGAACACGAGCAGGCTGGCCATCACGAAGCGCGCGGTCAGGCTCTCGATGCGCAGGAGCAGGCTCAGGGGGACGACCAGGGCGAGCGCGCAGGAGGCCATCAACAGGACGTAGGGGAGGCCCAGGCGTGGCGAGGCCAGGCGAGGGGCGACGCGGTTGGCGGCGAGCACGAGGAGGAGCACGGCCAGGAACACGAGCGAGTTGTTGACCCACGTGGTGCCGAACAGCAGGCTGAACTGGATGACGCCCTTGGTCTCGAGGAGCAGGAAGGCCGCGCCCATGAGCAGGAAGGCCAGGCGCAGGGCCAGCCCCGTCTGTCCTCCCGTTTCCCCGGAACGGTGCAGGACGAAGCCAAGGAGGAGGATGGCCGCTCCCACTGTCGCCATCGCCCGGCCATAGACCGCGGGCACGCCGCGCCGCGGGAGGTATGGGAACGGCCAGTCGTCGGTGGTGGGATCGAGGCCGCGCGCCCATCCCGGAGTGGCGGGGACTCCGGTGCGCGGTCCCGCCAGCATCATGAGCAGCCCGTCCTCGCGATGCAGGAGGACGGGGCGCCGGCCGGTGGCCTGCTCGATCACGAGCGCGTTCTTGGCCGCGACCGCCTCCACCCGGTAGTAGTTGTAGAGGAGGACGTCGCCGCCGTCGGTGAGCAGCTCGTAGGCGCGGCGGATCGACTCCACCGTGAAGAGGTAGTTCTCCAGGCGGAGCTGGGCCATCGGGCTGACCTTCACGATGGAGTCGGTCAGCGCGAACACCACGAGGTCGTAGTGGCGTCGCGCGCCGGTGAGGAAGGCCCGGCCGTCGGTCACGGTGAGGGTCACCCGCGGGTCCTGGTAGGGCCGTCCCGGGTGGCGCTCGACTCCGAGGCGCGCGATGACGGGGTCGATCTCCACCGCGTCGACGTGCTCGACCCCGAACAGGAGCGCGGTGGCCACGTCGTTGCCGGCCCCGGCTCCGATGACCAGCACCGAGCGGTAGGGTGGCAGGTCTCTCCGCGCGGCGCGCGAGCGATAGGGCAGCGCGTACGGCGTGCGCGCAAGCTCGGCGGGGGTGAACATCGCCTGGTGGCGGATCCCGTTGGCGTAGACCGCGCGTCCTTCGCGTGAGTCGGGCGCGTACTCGACCTTCTGATATGGCGACCAGCGCACCACGCGCTCGCCCGCGTAGCCCGGATCGGCGGACAGCCGCTGGTCACCGCTCCAGGCGAGGAATGCGCAGACGGCAACCGGGGCGGCCGCGGCCAGGGCGCTGCGCGTGCGCGCGGGAGCGGTCAGCGCGAAGAGGCCGGCGGCGGCCAGGAACCACGTCCAGGCGGGAAGCTGGAGGGCACTGACGGCCATGAAGGCGACGATCCCCGCGCAGGACCCGCCCACGTCGAGGCTGTAGGCGCGCAGGGGCGCGAAGCGGCGGAAGACCTTGGCCGTGCGCTGCCCCAGGAGCGCGAACACCATCACCGTGCCGAGGAACCACGCCACGAACGACCACAGGCTGGTGGTGTCGGCGGCGGCGGGCGCGGACGTGTAGTAGACCTCGCCCCCGACGAGGCCGAGCCCCTCCCCGAAGCCGGGCACGACCGGGTGACGGAAGTGCACGAACGCGACCAGGGCGAGCAGGCTCCAGGCCGCGCCCGCGAACAGCGCGCCCGATCGTGCCTCGCCCACGCGGCCGTGGAACACGAAGCCGAGTCCGAGCCCGACGAAGACGGCGAGGAGGACGAGGTTCGGGAAGTAGCCGAGGTTCCAGATCGTGCCCGCCAGGTAGCGGATGAGCGCGAGCTCGAGGAGCAGGGTGAGCGCGCCGAGCAGGAACAGGGTACGCGGAGGCGGGTTCTCCGCCACGGTCTCGTTCATGCGGGCGCGCCAACTGTATCCGTTCTCGTGCCCGTGGTCGTGGTCAATGGTCGTGGTCGTGGTCGTCCGTTGCGGTACTGTTGTCCCGTGCCGACCGTTTCCGTTGTGATCCCGGCCCTAGACGAAGAGAGCCGCGTCGCCGCGGCCATCCGGTCGGTGGCCGAAGCCTCCGAGGCGATCGTCGTCGACGGCGGATCCGTCGACCGCACACGCGAGGTCGCGCGGACAGCGGGCGCGCGCGTGATCGAGGCTGCGCGCGGGCGCGGCGGCCAGATCGACGAAGGGGCGCGGATCGCCACCGGCGAGTGGCTCGTCCTCCTGCACGCGGACACCCGCCTCGAGCCGGGCTGGTCGGAGGCGCTGGCCGCCCTGCCCGCGGAGGTCGTGGGCGGCGCGTTCCGTCTCGCCATCGACTCGCCGCGGCGCGCCTTCCGGCTCCTGGAGTCCGCCGTCCGCCTCCGCGTCCGCCTCTTCGCCCTGCCCTACGGCGACCAGGCGCTCTTCGTCCGCCGCGAGGTGTACGACCGCATCGGCGGAATGCCGCACCTGCCCCTCATGGAGGACGTCGCCTTCGTGCGGCGGCTGCGCGGGGCCGGACGCCTGGCCTTCCTGCCCGTCCGCGCGATCACGAGCGCGCGCCGTTGGGAGCGGTACGGCATCCTGGGAACGACCGCCCGCAACCTGTGTACGCTCGCGCTCTACGCGCTCGGCCGCCCTCCCGCGCGCCTGGAGCGCAGCTATGGCGCGGCGGCACCGGCGCGCCTTGACCGCCCGCCGGAGCGTCCACTCTAATAGGCTTCTTTGACGGCCCGGCGCGCGCGCCGGAGAGGGGAGACGAAGAGGCCAGTGGGCTCCGCAACGACGAGGGCCGCCATCACCGCGCTCGGACGCTACGTGCCCGAGCGTGTCCTCACCAACGCCGACCTCGAGAAGATCGTCGACACCTCGGACGAATGGATCCGCACCCGCACCGGCATCCGCCAGCGCCACGTGGCGGAGCCGGGCACGCCCACGAGCGACCTGGCGGCGCGGGCGGCGCGCATGGCCCTCGAGAAGCGGGGCATCGGTCCCGAAGAGCTCGACCTCATCATCGTGGGCACCGTCACCCCCGACACGATCTTCCCCGCCACCGCCTGCGTGGTCCAGGACAAGATCGGGGCCAAGAAGGCCTGGGCCTTCGACATCTCCGCCGCCTGCTCCGGATTCGTGTACGCGCTCACCATGGGCGTGCAGTTCGTGCAGAGCGGCGCCCACAAGAAGGTCCTCGTGATCGGGGCGGACGTGATGTCCTCCATCATCGATTACACGGACCGCACGACCTGCGTGCTCTTCGGGGACGGCGCGGGGGCGGTGCTGCTGGAGCCGGCCACGGACGACAACGGGTTCGTGGACTTCTATCACGAGGTGGACGGCTCCGGCGGCCGCTACCTGATCATGCCCGCGGGTGGGAGCGCGCGTCCCGCGTCGCACGAGACGGTGGACCAGCGCATGCACTGCGTGCAGCAGGACGGGCCGCACGTGTTCAAGTACGCGGTGCGGAAGTTCGCGGAAGCCAGCCACATCCTTCTCCGGCGCAACGGCCTCGAGCCCTCGCAGCTCGACCTGTTCGTCGCCCACCAGGCCAACCTGCGCATCATCGAGGCCTCGCGCGAGCGGCTCGGCCTCCCCGACGAGAAGGTGATCAAGAACATCGACCGCTACGGCAACACCACCGCCGCCACCATCCCCCTCGCCCTCGGCACCGCCCTCGACGAGGGCCGGTTGAAGAAGGGCCACCTCGTGCTGCTCGCCTCCGTGGGAGCGGGCCTCACCGTCGGGTCCATGCTCTTCCGCTGGTCCGGCGTACCCTGGTAGGCGACCTCCGATGAAGCG
>Ga0136846_1231225_pt1 | contig 10944 bp, 7 predicted proteins | sample HopSoiMetagenom2_FD_96841 | JGI IMG/M metagenome (GOLD analysis project Ga0136846, IMG submission 96841) | Grasslands soil microbial communities from Hopland, California, USA - 2 Assembly 2016 (version 4) | ecosystem: Environmental > Terrestrial > Soil > Grasslands | place: USA: Hopland... | reverse complement strand
CGAGCCCGGGATGATGCGGAGACGAGTGGCGCGGGCACCTAACGCGGATCCCGCGGCCGGCCCGTCGGCATCGGTATCCGCCGAGCTGACGACGCTGACGGCGCTCGCACAGGCGCTCAGTGGACCCGCCGATCTCGCCGAGTCGCTCGAGGCGGCGTTGGCCACGGTGGCCGACGTGCTCGGCCTCGAGACTGGTTGGGTGTGGCTTCTCGACGAGTCAAACGAGCCTCGCCTGGCGGCGGCGCGTGCATTGCCCGCGGCACTCCGCGATCACCCCGATGCAATGCACGGCGACTGTTATTGTCTCAAGACCTTTCGCGCCGGCGACCTGCGTGGGGCCGCCAACGTGAACGTCGTGTGGTGCAGCCGCCTCGCGCTCCTGAGCGACGACGACCGCGGCGACGAGGTTGGCCGACTACAGTGCCACGCGAGCGTGCCCCTCGCCGTCGGCGACCGCCGCCTCGGCATGCTCAACATGGCGAGCCGGGACTGGCGTGTGTTGTCGGACGCGGAGCTCAGCCTGTTGACGACGGCGGGCGCGCTCGTGAGCCTCGCAGTCGAGCGGAGTCGGCTCGAGGCAGCCAGTGCGCGCGCTCTCGCCGCCGAGGAGCGCAACCGACTCGCCCGCGAGATTCACGACACGCTCGCACAGGCGCTGGCCGCCCTGACGTTACAGCTCGAGGTCGCGGACTCGCTCGCGAGCACGAACCGCGAAGGCGATGCCCGAATGCAGGCGGCGGTCGCGCGCGCGCTCGTGCTCGCGCGTTCGACGCTCGACGAGGCTCGGGCGTCGGTACTGGACCTTCGCGAAGCGCCACTCGAGGGCCGTACGCTGCGAGAGGCGCTCGCGCTCATGGCGGCTGACGCAGGAGCCCAGTCCGCCGGTCGCGTTGCCGTAGTCATTGTTGCCGAACCTGACGCGGATGCAGGTCTAGCCCCGGCAGTGGCAGGTGGGCTCTACCGGGTCGCGCAGCAGGCCGTGATCAATGCGATGCGTCATGCGGCCGCCCGCCGAGTCGTTGTTCGCCTAACGCGCCTCGGCAGTGGCATACGGCTTCGCGTGGAGGATGACGGTACCGGCTTCGAGCCGACGGAGGTTCCGAGCGACCGCTTCGGCCTGGTTGGCATGCGCGAGCGCGCCCGGCTGCTCGGCGGTACACTCACGGTCGAGAGCGGGCCTGACGCCGGCACCGCGATCCAGGTCGCGATCCCGAACATCGTTAGGCCGGCCGGGGCCGGCCGGGAGCGGCGGTGAGCGACCCCGGACGGGCGTCTGACACAATTCGCGTCGCGGTGGCCGACGATCATCCGGTCGTCCGCGATGGGCTCGTGGCGATGCTCGAGACACAATCGGACTTCGAGATCGTCGGCACCGCTGCAACCGGGAGCGACGCCTTGGCGCTCGTCGCATCCTCACGGCCCGATGTCCTGTTGCTCGACCTGGAGATGCCGCTGCTCGACGGCGTCGGCGTGCTCCGGCGACTCCGCGCCGACGGTGCGCACGTGCGCGCCATCGTGTTCACCGTGTTCGACACCGACGAGCGCATCATCGCGGCGGTGGAGGCTGGCGCGGTCGGATACCTCCTCAAGGGGGCCCCGCGCGCCGATGTCTTCTCCGCTGTGCGCATCGTCGCCGCTGGCGGCTCCCTACTCGCCCCACTCGCCACCTCGGCGGTCCTGCGGCGAGTGCGTGGCGAGGCAGCGCCGGTTACGGCCCCAAGCCTAACGCCGAGGGAGCGGACCGTGTTGGAGCATGTCGCGCACGGCCTGGGTAACAAGCAGATCGCCGCCCAGCTCGGGATCTCCGAGCGAACGGTCAAGTTTCACGTGAGCGCGGTGTTCGCGAAGCTCGGCGTGGGCAATCGAACCGAAGCGGTTACGCGCGCGGCACAGGCGGGCCTCATTCAGCTCTGACCCGGCTCACTCCTCGCGCAATGCCGTGAGCACGTCGACCTTCATCGCGTCTCTCGCCGGGAGATAGCACGCAAGCACCGCGGCCACCGTGAGCAGCATGGCCACACCGGCGTAGGTCGGCGCATCGAGACGCGTCACGCCGAATAGCAGGCTCGCCATGTACCGGGACAATCCGAGAGCGCCCAGCACGCCCGCGATGAGCCCGATGATCACCGCTCGCATTCCCTGCGACACCACGAGACGCAGCACACTCGATCTGCTGGCCCCGAGTGCCATGCGCATGCCGATCTCGGTTCTCCGTCGCGATACGCTATAGGACAGCACGCCATACACTCCAGCCAATGCGAGCAGCAGTGCGACGCCGGCGAGAGCCGCGAGCAGTAGCATGGTGAAGCGACGCGCTGCCACCGATTCACCAACGAGCTGGTCGACCGTTCGCACGTTCGAGATGGGGCTCGACGGCGCGAGCTCCGCCAGTATCGACCGCACAGTCGGGATCAGCGTGGTAGGGGCGGCCGTGGTGTGCACCACGAACGTCGCCGGATTCCATCCGCCGCCGTTGAACGGGATGTACACCGTGAACGACGGCAGGTCGGCGAGATCCCAGTCACGCATGTCCCCCGCGATGCCGACGACCTCCGCCACCCCCTCGTTCTGGCCCTTCCACAAGATGATCTGTCGCCCGATCGCGCTCTCGCCCGGCCACAGCCGCTCGGCAATCCGGTGGCTGATCACGACCCGCCACGGTTTGCCGATGACGTCCTGTGCATTGAAGTCGCGGCCAGCGAGGATCGGCACACCTAACGTCTTGAAGTAGTTCGGCGTGATCAGGCGCCACGCGGCCCACGGAACCGCGTCGTTCGCGGGCGACGGCTTGTCCTGTGCGGCGAAGCCCATGCCGGTTCCGGTGCCCCGCAGCAACCCTATGCTCACGGCGGCGGCGTCCTTGACCTGTGGCAACGCCTCGAGTCGCGCCTGAAGCTGCGTGCGAAGCACGCTCAGTCGTTGAGCGTCAGCGTCGTTCTGTGGATTCGGGAACGTGACGTTGAACAGGACCCGGTTCTCCGTCTCGAATCCGCGATCCACGTCCAGAATCGCGCCGAAGCTCCTGACCAGCAGTCCGGCACCCACGAGCAGCATGAGGGACAGCGCCACCTCGACGCTCACGAGTGCGCCGCGCAGTCCGACGGTCCTCCGGTTGCCGACGACGCTGCGCTCGCCCTCCCTGAGCGCCCCAACGATGTCGTGATACGGCGTGCGCAGCGCCGGCGCCAGCCCCGTGACAATGCTCGTGACGAGCGCCGCACCTAACGTGATGGCGAGCACGGGACCGTCGATCGAGACGTCGGCCAGCCGCGGAATGTCGCCCGGATCGAACGCGCGGAGCAGTCGCACGACACCGAAGGCGAGAGCCAAGCCAATCGCCGCCCCAAGCACGCCAAGGAGAGCCGACTCCGCCACGGCAGTCTGAACGACACGGCTACGGGTTGCGCCCAAGGCTGCCCGCATGGCGCGCTCGCGGATGCGGCCGGTTGAGCGGGCGAGCAACATGTTCGCCAGGTTCACACAGGCGATCAGCAGCAGGAAGCCGACCGCTGACATGAGCACCCACAGCGCACGTCTGAGTGAATCGCTTGCGACCCATCCCTCGGATGGCTGAATCGTGACGCCCATGCCCTTCGCCTCCGGGTACTGGCTGGCGAGCTGGCTGGCGACACGATTGAGGTCTGATCGCGCCGCGGTGATGGTCACGCCCCGCGCAAGCCGTCCGATCGCCGTCAGCTCGAAGCTCCCGCGGTCCTCGTTAGGTCCGCGGCGGAGCGGCATGAACAGATCGCCGGAGTCCAGCCATGGCGTCCCGGGTGGAAGCACGCCGATCACGCGGTACGCCTGTCCACCAAGAGTGACGTCGCGCCCGACGATCGACCGATCACCACCGAACTGCGTCGTCCACAGGCGATGGCTCAGGATGACGATGCGCTGATCGGCGCCGACGCGATCCTCCCCGTCGGCGAACACCCGCCCGGCAACCGGCGTGACACCGAGCGCGCGCAGGAATCCCGCGGTCACGTACGCGACGCTCAGCAGTTCCGGGTTGTCCTTGGCGGCGAGGTTGATCGATCCGTACGTAATCGCGCCCATGGCGGAGAACGACCGGTTCATGTCCTGCACGTCCCAGAAGTTCGCGTGCGTGAACGACGACTGATTCCAGCCGCGGTCGAGTCGCGACTCCCAGACCTGCACCAGGCGATCGGGCTCGGGGAACGGCAGCGGCCGGAGCAGCACCGTCCGGACGACGCTGAAGATCGCGGCGTTCGCTCCGATGCCTAACGCCAACGTCAGGACGGCGATCACGGAGAACGCCGGGTTGCGCACCATGGCGCGCGCGCCGTAGCGCAGATCGGCCAGGATCGTGGTCATTCGCTCGCTCCCGCTGAGGGAGGGTTCACGGACTTGAGGTTCGGATGGCGGCGCGAGAGGGCCGCCCGTGAAAATCGCCACCCTGACACGGATCGCGAAGGCCGGGACTTGTCGGCGATACCAGCGATTGGCGGCGGCACGGCCGTGCTGCGCGACGCGGAGCACATAGCCGTCGCGGAGCTCGTCGAGCGCCTCGTCTCGCACGGCGTTGGGCAAAAGCGCCCTGAGCACCGCGGTGGAAAATCGCGGAGTACCGACGCTCGTCACGACGGCTCCGCCACCGGGTTCCCGGTGCCCCACAATCGCTCGAACGTCCGGCGCGATTCGGCGAGCTTCGCCTTGCCGGCCGCGGTGATCTGAAACTCGCGGCTCCCTCGCCCGCCCTCGCCCGGTCGTGCCTCCCGCTTCGATGAGCGCGCGTACCCACGCTGCTCGAGTCGGCGGAGGGCAACGAAGACCGCGGCCGGAGACACCGGACGTCGCGTGGCTGTCTCGAGCTCGAGGACGATCGGCGCGCCGCGCGACCGCCCGCCAAGGCGCACGAGGGCGAGCATGACATGATGCTCGAATTCGCCGAGTGCCGTTCGTGACATGCTGCGGACTCCGTCTAGCGAACTTGCAGTGATAGTACGGTCGGGGCCACCCTCGCGCAAGACAGCACCATCGCCCTGTCCATTCGGACAGGAGTGTGGCTGCACGATCGCTCAATGTCGTGCGCGCGGCGTTGCGATGATCGTTCGATTCACGCCCTCCCCGGCCCAAACGATCAGCGGACCTGACCATGACGATCAACAACGGAAGAACCGCGCTCATCACGGGCGCCTCACGCGGGCTCGGGCTCGCCCTCGCACGCGGGCTCGCCGCACGCGGTTGGAATCTCATTCTCACCGCCCGCAACGCAGACCGTCTGCGTGCAGTGCGCGATGAGCTGGCCACACACACGCACGTGGCTGCCCTCGCGGGAGACGTCATCGACCCGAAGCACCGCGAAGCGCTCGCCGTGCTCGCCCGCGGTCACGCCGGCCTCGACGCCATCATCAACAACGCCGGGCTACTCGGCCCAAGCCCGCAGCCATCGCTGCTCGACTACCCGCTCGAGACGCTGGTCGAAGTGTTCCTCGCCAACGTGCTCGCTCCGCTGGCGGTGATCCAGGAGCTCAAGGACGAGCTCAAGACGGGAGCACGCATCATCAACGTCACGAGCGACGCAGCCGTGAACGCGTATCCGACCTGGGGCGGATACGGTGCGAGCAAGGCAGCGCTCGAGCAGCTGTCCGCGGTGCTGGCGTCCGAGAATCCCGACGTTCGGGTATACTGGGTGGATCCCGGTGACATGTGCACCGACATGCAGCAGGCGGCCTACCCCGGCGAGGACGTGAGCGACCGGCCGCTGCCGGAGACGAAAGTGCCTGGCTTCGTCGCCGTGCTCGAGGGCGATCTGCCGAGTGGCCGGTATATCGCGTCGGAGCTCGCGCCGCTCGGCCTAACGACCACATCGGTGGCGGCGTGACGTCAGCGGTTCGCCTGAAGCACGGACCGCGCGCGTCGGTCGGAGCGATCGACGCACTCGGCTTCTCGGTCCCCGAGGAGCTCCTGGCGCGCGAGCCACCGGAGGCTCGCGGGTTCGCACGCGATGGCGTCCGCCTGCTCGTGTCCGATCCCGACACTGATGCTGTTAGGCACGCCACCGCACGAGACCTGCCAGACTTTCTTGCGCCTGGTGATGTGCTCGTCGTGAACGCGAGCGCGACCATCAACGCGGCACTCGACGGGTGGCGGTCCGAGCACGGTACCGCCGGCGACCTCGTTGTTGTGCATCTCTCGTCGCCGCTCCCGTGGAGCGCCGACCGTGATCACCGTTGGGTTATCGAACTTCGACGGTCGACCAGCGAGGGGATGCGCCCACTGCTCGATGCACGCGCAGGTGAGCGGGTGCGGCTTCGCGGCGGCGGTTCTGCGACGCTGCTCGCGCCGTTCGGCGAACGTCGCATGGGACTGCCTAACGCGTCCGTGCGACTGTGGGAAGCGGATCTCGCCTGTCCCGGCGGCGTCATGGCATACGCAGAGGAGTTCGGCGCGCCGATTCGCTATGGGTACGTTCGCGAGCGCTGGCCGCTCTACATGTATCAGACGATGTTCGGCACGGAGCCCGGCAGCGCCGAGATGCCATCGGCCGGCCGGCCGTTCACGGCGGACATCATCATGCGCCTGCAGTCGAAGGGCGTGGCGGTCGCCCCGATCATCCTGCACACGGGTGTGGCAAGCCTCGAAGTCGGAGAGTCGCCCTACGCTGAGCGCTTTCGAGTCACCGGATGCACCGCGGACGCAGTGAATCGAGCGCGTGCCAGTCACCACCGAGTCGTTGCCGTGGGTACGACCGTCGTTCGCGCGCTCGAAACGGTCGCTTCAGCGGACGGCACGGTAAGCGCGGCCGAGGGCTGGACCGACCTCGTCGTCACTCCGGAACGCGGCGTACACGTAGTCGATGCCTTGGTAACGGGCTTCCACGAGCCGCGCGCGTCTCATTTGGCGATGCTGGAAGCCGTCGCTGGCCGTCGCCACATCGACGTGGCCTATCATTCCGCCCTCGAGAATCGATACCTCTGGCATGAGTTCGGAGACCTGCATCTGATCATCGGGAATCGGGAATCGGGACGCGCCGTTTGAGCTGATGGCTGATGGCTGATAGCCGCCGCCCGAAGAGCGGCTAGCGTCCACACCGACGCCCTACCATAGTTAGCAGTCCATGCCTTCGCCGTCCCCTCGCGCCATCGTCGTACCGGCGCTGGTTGGCATCATCGCCAGCGCGTCTTTGCAGCAGCCGTCACTCCCGCGCAGCCCGAGCGCTGTCATCCTGGCCGCAGAGCAGGCTGTTGCCGGCCATCGCGCCGCTGCCGTACGACAGGATTGGCTCGCCCGTCTTCGTCGTGATCCCTCCAACCGCCTCGCCCGCCTTGGCGTCGCGTCGTTCGCTCGACTCGCGTACGACTATGCCGCGGCCGACTCCTTCATCGCTCCGCTCCTGACACGACCGGGAGCTCGCCCCGACAGCATCGCCGCCTGGGCACGGATCGAGGCAGGGCTCTCGGCGGGGCAGCAATGGCGAATACGTGACGCCGACTCACTGTTCGCCCTGGCGGCATCCGAGGGAGCGATGGCGCGAGACGGCAGCGCCGAAGGCGGCGCAATGACGCGACTCGCGCTGATACGCGGACGCACGCAGGGCGTCGACGCGGGGCTCCGGCTGCTCGACAGCGCAACGCGTGTCCTCCCAATCAACGATATCGCCGACCGCGCGCTCGCCCTCGCCTACCGCGCCCAGCTCGTCCTCGCGCGCGGAACGCCCGGTGCCGGTCCGCTCGCCGATTCCGCGTTGATCCTCGCGCGACGCGCGAACGCGGCCCGCGTCGAAGGCATCGCGTACAACGTCCTCGGGCGCGAACTGTATCGCGTGCGTCAGCCCGATTCCGCTGAAGTCCTGTTCGGACGCGCCGTTAGGCGGCTCAAGGAGGCCGGCGACCTCGTCGGATACGCCGGGGCACTCCAATGGCGCGGGTATCTCCTTCGCTCTCGCGGCGAGCTCGGAGCCGCCGAGCGCGACCTGCGCGCCGGACTCGCCGTCGGCACCATCGCCGGCCAGCTCACGCTGGGCTGGACCGAGATGAACCTCGGCTATGTGGCGATGGGGCTCAACGACTGGAATGAAGCGCGACGTCACCTCGTTTGCTCACGCATACTCCTCGACTCCGCGCGCGACCGATGGGGCTCCGCGACGGCCATGATGGCCGAGGCGTCCGTCAGATGGGCCGTCAGAGACTGGGCTGGCGCCGATTCACTCCTCCGCGACGCCGAAGCGCAGCTCGCACAGTCCGGCAATACGTCGCAGGTGCTGGACACGCGCGTCCAGCGCCTTCGCTACGCGCTCGCGCGGCGCGACTGGCCGCGTGCGACGGAAATGCTGGCACTCGCGCGCGACACGACAATGCGCGGTCGCGCCGCGGAGTACGTCGACCTGGACTACTACGACGCCCTGCTCGCGCTTGGCACCGGCCGGCCTAACGATGCGCGGAAGGCGCTCGACCGATCCCAACGCGAGGCCGCGCGCGCCGGCGAAACCCCGACGTACCTTCAGCTCGCGCGCCGAGCGGAAGCGGAAGCCCTGCTCGGGCGGCTCGACACGGCCGAGGCGTCGCTGCGCGCGGCAATGGCGCGCTTCGAGCGCTATCGTGCCTCGCGCGAGACCCGCGAACAGCGCCTCGCGGCGTTAGGCTTCGCCGGCGACGACGGCGACCCGGACGTCGGCGTCGCGACCGTCGTGGCGACACTGGCCCGGGCAGGACGCACGAGCTCCGCGTTCGACTTCTCGGAGCGGACCAAGGCTCGCGAGCTCCTCGACGGGATGGCACGTCGTGAGGCGTTGCGCGACCCGAGCTCGGATCGGCCGGAAGCTCGCGAAGCGGCGCTGACCAAGGTCTACGCGCGGCCCGTCACGCTCGCCGAGCTACAGGCGGCGCTCCCCGAGTCCACCGCAGTGGTGCACTTCAACACCGGTACGTGGAACGAGCCGACGACCGCGCTCGTGCTCACGCGCGACGGCACATCGGCCTACGTTCTTCCGCCTGCCGATTCACTCGTGGACCCGGTCCGCCGACTCGTGCTCGGCCTGCAGGCGAAGACTGATGTACGGCCGCAGGCGCGCGCCCTTGGCACGGTCATAGCCGCGCCGATCGCATCCGCGCTCGGCGCCGGCGTCTCGCGGCTGGTCATCGTTCCTGGCGCACCATTCAATACGCTGCCGTTCGACGTGCTCGAGCTCCCCGACGGGCGTCGGATGATCGAGCGCTTCGACATCTCGTACGCGCCGAGCGCCTCGGTGTATGCGGCGCTCCGTCGGCGGTCACTCGGCGCGGATGCGGATACGCCGGCGCGAACGGTTTCCGGCGCGCGGGGCGTGATGGCGTTCGGTGCGCCGGAGCGTCCGCGCCAGTCGGGCATGGCACGATGGGACACGCTGCCTCCGCTCCCCGAAGCCGCCGCCGAGGCACGGGACGTCGCGCGCACGACGCCGCGATCCGTAGCGAAGATCGGCCGCGATGCGAGCGAAGCAGCGCTCAAGCGAACGCCCCTCTCCGACGTGTCTGTTCTGCATTTCGCGTCGCACGCCGTGGTCGATCCAGCGGGGCTACGTGGCACGGCGCTCCTGCTCGCACCCGGCGGCGGCGAGGACGGGATCGTACGTCCGGAGGAGCTGAGCGCCCTGTCGCTCGATGCCGACCTCGTGGTCCTGTCCGCGTGCGCGACGGCCGTGAGCGGCGGCCACGCCGGCGACGAGGGATTGCGTGGCCTGGTCGCGCCGCTGCTCGAGGCAGGAGCACGCGGCGTCGCGGCAACGCTCTGGGCAGTCGACGACCAGGCGCAACGCACGCTCGTTCGGCGGTTCTACCAGCGGCTCGCTCGCGGCGAATCGACCGCGGCGGCACTTCGTGGGGCGAAGCTCGAGGCGCTGCGAGGCGGCGCGCCGGCCAGAGACTGGGCAGCACTCGTACTCTGGGGCGACCCTCTCACTCGGCCTCTCGGGACCGGACAGCTCAGCCAAAGCCCAACGACGCCCGCGCGCCCACGCTGACCGCAGCGTCGGCGTCACAACCGGGCCCCGCAGCATCCTCTTCCGCTGGCGACGGCGGCATCTGCCGTTGCAATATCCGTTTGTGTCCGCTTTACAGTCACCCCGCTGCCCGCCGATCAGATGACCGTGACGCAGTCTGACACGGTGTCACGGGCGCTCGAGGCCATCATGACGCGATACTCCGGCGTGCTTCGCACCGTCGGGGCCCGCTACCGGCTTCCGAGCGCCGACCTCGACGAGCTCACGCAGGAGGTTCGCGTCCGACTGTGGGGAGCGTTGAGCACTAATGAGAGGATCGACGCTGTCAGCCCGTCCTATCTCTACAGAGCGGCGACCACGGCGGCCATCGACATCGTCCGTCGGCGGCGATCGGCCCGAGGCGACTCGCTCGACATGGTGGACGACGCGGAAATCAGTGCGCGTCGAGCACCGCCAACGCCGGAACGGGATGCGTCGCTGAAAGAGCTCGGGGAGCGGGTGGAACAGGCACTGCAGTCGATCGTGGCGTCGCGGAGGCCAGTCGTGCGAATGTATCTCGCCGGCTACGGCACCGCGGAAATCGGCGAGTTGATGGGTTGGACGGAAGCAAAGGCGCGAAATCTCGTGTACCGCGGGCTGGCGGACCTTCGCCTGCGACTACGGGCCATGGGCATCGACGGCGGGGGAAACACGTAATGCACTTGAACGACGAACGACTTCGCCTCGCGTATGGCAGCGTTCTCGAAGGTCGCACGGACGGATCGCGACGCTCGCATCCGGAACCCGAAGCCCTCGTGGCGCTCGCCGAGCGGTCAGGGAGCGAAGCGGTCCGGCTCGAGGTGCTCGATCACGTTATGACGTGCGACGCCTGCCGGCGCGAGCTCGATCTCGTTCGGGCGAGTCTCTCCGCCGCCGGAATCCCGCGGCAGCGTACGTGGTTCCGGTCGCCGTCCGTCGGGATCGTGGCAATCGCGGCGAGCCTACTGGTCGTCGCCGGCGTAAGG
>Ga0136846_1207817_pt1 | contig 10946 bp, 8 predicted proteins | sample HopSoiMetagenom2_FD_96841 | JGI IMG/M metagenome (GOLD analysis project Ga0136846, IMG submission 96841) | Grasslands soil microbial communities from Hopland, California, USA - 2 Assembly 2016 (version 4) | ecosystem: Environmental > Terrestrial > Soil > Grasslands | place: USA: Hopland... | reverse complement strand
GTCCAGTCGAGCCCTTTCCTGGTCTTCAGCGTCACCTCACCATCCAGCACTCGCATCTGGATCCGGTAGCCGTCGAACTTGATCTCGTGAATCCAGCCGGTGCCTGCCGGAGGGCGCTCCAGGGTCTGGCAGAGCTGCGGCGCGATGAAATCCGGCAGATCGACCTGTGTCACCGTCTTGGAGTCTCCTCCAGTTCGGGCATCCTCTTTTCTTTCTTCGGCGGCAAGTCCCTGATTGCTGTCCCAGACCGCATCGGCCTGAACATCGCCACCCTCGACCATGAAAGGCTTGGGCTTGCGGCCTTTGCCGGCCGCAATCATCTCCATGGTACGGCCGGATGCGACCGATGTCTGGTTTTCTTCGAGGATAGTCGCGCCGTTCTCGTCGACAGAAAACTCGTCGTGGTGTTTGATCAGCAGCCAGTTGGTGCGCTTGCCACTATCGCGATCATTGCGCATCCGCACCAGCACGAAGCTGCCGTGCAGGCGTTTGCCTTCCAGCGTAAACTTGAAATCGCCTTTTGCCAGCGCCTGCTCCGGGCTCTTCTTTCCTTCCGGTTCCCAATAGCCCCGATCCCACAGCATCACCGTGCCGCCGCCGTACTGGCCTTTCGGAATGGTGCCTTCGAAATCACCATAGTCCAGTGGGTGATCCTCCACCTCAACCGCCAGCCGCTTGTCGTGCGGGTCGAGGGAGGGCCCTTTCGTGACAGCCCAGGACTTGAAGACGCCGTCCAGCTCGAGCCTCAGATCGTAATGCAGTCGGGTGGCGTCGTGTTTCTGGATGACGAAGCGACGGCGATTACTGCGCGAGAGACGTTTTTCACCGCTCGGTTCGGCGGTTTTTTCAAAGTCACGTTTCGATCGATAGGTCGATAGTTTGTCGCTGACCATGGTCGTTCCCCAGAGCACCCGACAGCGAAATGCCGGCCGGCGGCTGGAAGTTCCATCACAGCGTTCGTTCAGCCAACTATCGGGCGATGATGCCGTAGATACAGGCGTCGGCATCGGGCGCATCTATCGTCTCACTCCGCCGATAAAGTCAGAAGATAGAGAGGCGGATCCAAGAGAAAAATTTTCCGTCTTTCGCATCATTATCTCGCTTCAAGCGTTGATTGCTACCACCAGGATGCAACCATGCGCGCGGATCAATGGCTATCTCTTCTCATCATTGCGCTGATGATGGGCGCCTTCCTATGGGGTCGTTATCGATACGATATCGTCGCCGTCACCGCACTTCTCTCCGCCATCGCCGCGGGGGTGGTCCCGACCAAAAATGCGTTCACCGGCTTTGCCGATGATATTGTTATCATCGTCGGCAGTGCGCTCATCGTCAGTGCGGCAATATCCAGGTCGGGAATCATGGACGTTGCCTTGCGCAGATTTTCTCCCGAACGACGTGGGCCACGCATGCAACTGATCATTTTGGTGGCTATTGTCGCAGCACTGTCATCCTTCATCAAAAACATGGGTGCGCTGGCGATCATGATCCCCGTCGCTGTGCAGATAGCCCGAAAGTCAAACGTATCGCCGTCCATGTTCTTGATGCCGATGTCTTTCGCCTCGCTACTTGGAGGGCTGATCACGCAGATCGGCACATCGCCGAACATTATCGTGTCCAGGGTACGAGAAGAGATCACGGGGCAGCCATTCACGATGTTTGATTATACACCCGTCGGTCTGGCGCTCGCCGTCGCGGGAGTTGCTTTTCTGGCGCTCTTCTACAGGTTGCTGCCTGAAAGATCGCGTGTAGAAACGTCGATGGACGAGGCGGTAGCGATCAAAAACTATACCACCGAAGCCAAGGTCGCTCCGCCGTCCGGCGCGATCGGGCAGTCGATCAGTTGGCTGCAGAAACCTGCTGGCGGCGATGCGATGGTCACCGCCATTATCGGCGGCGGTGGCCAAAAGCGGACGCCCCTTCCCGACACCGTCCTTAAGGAGGGCGACCTTCTCATTATCGAGGGGGAGCAGAGCGCGCTCGACAAGATCGTCAGCGAAGCCAAACTTCAACTCTCCGATCGTAAGCATGAGCCTGAGATGCGCAGCGACATCGGTTCCGTTGAAGCGATTGTCGGCGAACATTCCCGCCTTATCGGCGTCAGCGCAAAAGACATCTCTCTCTTCGACAATACCGGTCTCAACCTTCTTGCCGTCAGTCGCCGCGACAAACGATTCACCGAGCGTCTGGGGGAGATCAAGATCCGCAACGGCGACGTTTTGGTCTTGCAGGGCGATCTGCAGAGATTGCCGGATCTGTTGCGAGAATCGGGATGCTTGCCGCTCATCGAACGAATTTGAAACTCGGCAGCGCCCGGAATGGCCTGGTCCCCATCATTATCCTCGTGGCAACGATGGCGGCCACGGCCTTTGGCGGGATCCCCGTTGCCACAGCGTTTTTCGCCGCCGCCTTTCTGATGGTGGTAACCCGATCCATTCCTTTGCGTGACGTTTATCAGCATCTCGATGCGCCCATTCTGATTATGCTGGCCGCTCTCATTCCGATCAGCGACTCGCTCAGGACCACGGGAACCACCGACATCATCGCGGATCTCCTCACGCGAGCTGCCGAAATGCTGCCGCCCTTCGGTGCTTTGGCTCTCATCCTGGTTGCGGCCATGGCCGTAACCCCGTTTTTGAACAACGCAGCGACGGTGCTGGTCATGGCGCCGATCGCAGCGACCTTTGCCGAGAAGCTGGGCTTTAGCCCCGATGCTTTTCTGATGGCGGTGGCAATTGGAGCCGGCTGTGACTTTCTCACGCCCATCGGACACCAGTGCAACACACTCGTGATGGCACCGGGCGGATATCGATTCGGTGACTACGCCCGACTGGGTCTGCCGCTCTCGCTCATAGTGGTGGTCGTCAGTGTGCCGATCCTGTTGTTGGTCTGGCCGATCTGATTGTACCTGACGCCGGCCGGTGCGCGGGCCGATAGAAGTTTCGAAGCGATGATTTTGTCACGCGGCGACGTCGGGAATAGGCAAGCCCAGGATCCCGGCATGTTTACAAAGCTTCTGCCAAGCTGCATCGCCAACCGGCACGCCCTCCTCCAACGCCGAGCGGCGCCTTCGTGCCGCGTTATCGCCCGGCATGCGAACCGCGCCATTGTTCCACGGCGCCGGAGGATTGCTGCGGCATGCATCGGCGAGAAAATCGGACTGGTCCGTAAAGGCATCCAGCCCGGCAAAAAAGGCGGGATCGATGACCTGAAGGAAGGCGCTTTGCGAAAACACACCGGGCGGCGCGTTCGCCCGTCCCTTGCCGGAAAGCCCCTGCCCCAGCAATTCGACGATCAGCCCGAGCCCAAAACCCTTGTGCCCCTTCAACTGGCCGCCGAGAGGCATCATCGTCCCGCCCCGTTCGGTCACCTCGCGCGGATCATCGGTCGGCTCGCCTGCGGCCGTGAAAGCCCAGGCCTCCGGAAATTTCTTGCCGGCCTTCGCCATGTTTTGCGTCATGGTCGTGGTGGTGATCGAGGCAGAGACGTCGATCAGGATCGGATCCTTGGACGTCGGGAAGCCGGCCGCCATCGGGTTGGGCGTCAGAAGCGGCTTTGTACCGCCATAGGGCGCGACTCTGCTAGCTGCGGGATGCGAGACCGACAGCTGTATGATCAGACCGCGGTCGGTGACCTGCCGCATGAAGGCTGAAAGAGCGCAGGTATGGTGGCAGTTACGGATCGCGGCAGTGACGACGCCATGATCGCCGACCCGTTCGCAGGCCTGCTCGATCGCCTTCGTCAGCAGCCATGCGCCCGGCAGGGATTTGCCGTCCCAAACGAAGGCTGCGCCGCGGTCGTTGACGACGTCATAGCTGCCGGACTTCGCAAGGGAACCGTCCTCCAACGCTTCGACATACCAGTTCAGAAGGCTGACGCCATGGGTTTCGTGGCCGATCATGTCGCCTTCCACCAGGACTGCGGCAGTCGTTTCGGCCTTGTCGGTCTCCATGCCCGCATGCGTTAAAATCTGCTCGGCGAATTGGGTCAGGACAATGCGGTCAATCAGGGGCATAGGCATTCCTCCCTCGCGTCATGGAAAGCACGGGCCGCTATTTGCGGCGGCCCGTGCTTAAGCGCGGCATACCGCCTTACTTAAAGCGGATCTGTGACAGCTGCAGTTCGGAATTCGTCGCGATCGTCGGCTTGAAGTCGAGACGCGGCGAGACGCGGGTGAAACCAACCATGTGAAACATCGGGATGTCTGCGATGATTTCGGTGTTCACCTTGGCGAACAGCTCCTTCCAGAGTTTTGTGCGCTCGTCGCCGGTGGCAGACGTCGCCTTGGCGATCAGCGCGTCGACGGCGGGATCCCGAACCATGGAGTGCGAGCCGTCGGTGGCGTATTTCACGAATGCGGTGAAGACGGGATCGCCGGTCGCATTATCGTGCTGCGACTGGGTCAGCGTCGGACCGGAATCGGCGACAAAGGGTGCAACGAAGTAGCCGTTCCACACGGAAACGTCATACATGTCGAGCTTTACGTTCAAGCCGACCTCCTGAAGCATCGCCATGATCGCTTCCATCGCTTCGGTGGCGTTGGGATATTGCCCGTTGCGACCGATGATGCGGATTTCGCGATCGACCGGAACGCCGTCAGCTTTCGCCGCCGCGACCAGTTCCTTTGCTTTTTCGGGATCATAGGGCCAGGCAGGGATATCGGCATTATAGCCGATCGTGGTGGGCACGACGAGCTGTGTTGCGATCTTCGCCTGCTCGGGGAACAGCGTTCCGAGCATTGCCTGACGATCGATGGCGAGGTTCATCGCTTCGCGGATGCGCCGATCATTAAGCGGGGCTGCACGCGTATCGATGCGCAGCGATGTCGTTTCGGAATTGGGATAGGCGAAATCGGTTTGCTTGTTGGTGGCATCCTGTACGGATACGGCCGGAACGATATCGGCTTCGCCAGCATCGACCATGGCGGCAGCAACGGCGCTGTCGGAGCGGAACAGATAGGTCGCCTGTCCGACCTGAGGTTTCTCCCCCCAATATTCCGGATTGCGTTTCAGCGCGATTGACTGGCCGATTTCCCATTTGTCGAACGTATAAGGGCCAGTGCCAATCGGCTTGCGAGTGAATTCGTCTGCTGGTGTCGCCTCGGCCGATTCCACAGCCATCACCGTCATCAGAAGCGGAAGAATAGGCTGCGCCGGCTTTGTCGTAATCTGGATCGTGTTGGCATCCGGCGTCTCGAAGCTGAACTCCGTGCCGCCGAAATATTTGCCGCCGGTCTCACAGCTGAGCTTCTTGTTCTTGTTGCGCTCGATGGTGAACTGAACATCTTTGGCGGTGAACGGCTTGCCATCGTGCCATTTGACATTCGGGCGCAGCTTGAACTCCCAGGTGTCGTCGTCGATCTTCGACCATTCCGTCGCCAGGCGGGGTTTGAGGCCGCCATTGACGTAGTCGAATTCCACCAGCATCTCGTTGACGTTTTCAGAAATGACCCGGCCGACGTCCTGGCGGGCAGCCATGCAGGGCTCGACGACATCGACGGTTTCGGCAAGTACAACAGTGACGTTGCTCTTGGCATCCTGCGCCTGCGCCGAGCCGAAACTCAGCGCGAGCACCGTTGTTGAAAAGCAGGCAGCTAACAAATGCAGTTTCATTTCGTTCTCCTCCCATGCGCCTTTGGCGCTCCTCACAGTAGATCTGCGTTCTGTTTCCGGTGCTCCGGAGTCCATCTCCTCACTAGCTTGGAAAGGCACAAGTACACTAATATACTAGTTGCATGCAGCCTTCAACTCCGGCGCTCCGAATGCGAAGCCTTAGACCGGCTGGGGCGCGAAATTTTACCCGGCCGGCGCAATCAGCTCGCGCATCATCTCGACTTCCTCGGCGGTGAGATCCGTCAGCGGCGCCCGCACCGGACCGGCATCAAACCCGCGCAAACGCACGCCTGCCTTGACCGCAGAAACAGCATAACCTGCCTTGCGATCGCGGATCCGGGCAAAGGGATAGTAGAAATCGCGCAGCATCTGCTCACAGGCCGCGTCGTCACCGGCAAGGAATGCCTTGTGGAATCTCAGTGCCGTTTCAGGCACGAAATTGAAGACCGCCGAGGAATAGGTCGGCATGCCGGCTCCGCGATAGGCTTGAGCAAACAGTTCGTGTGTCGGCATGCCGCCGATATAGGAAAGGCGGTCTCCCAGCGCGATCGTGACACGGCGCACCGTATCGATGTCACCGGTTCCATCCTTGAAGCCGATCAGATTCGGGCATTCGTCGGCAAGCTGAGCAAGCTGCTCGGCCGACACCCGCGCTTGGCCACGATTATAAACGATGACGCCCATGTTGGTGGCCTTGCAAACGGCCCGTACACGCTCGGCAATGCCATCTGCCGGCGCCTCGGTCAGGTAATGCGGCAGCAGAAGAATGCCGTCGCCGCCAGCCGCCTCGATCTCGCGCGCCATGTCGCAGGCAATCCGCGTGCCGTAGCCGCATCCGGCAATAACGGGCGCATCGCCAGACACGGCGCGGGCGGCCTTTACCACCTCAACCACCTCACCCGGCGTCAGCGAAAACAGCTCGCCGGTGCCGCCGGCAACGATCAGGCCGGCAACGGGATAGGATGACAGCCATTCCAGATGCGCTGAAAATGGCTTTGCGGCAAACCGGTCTTCGGCATCAAAAGGCGTGACAGGGAAGGACAGCAGGCCATTGCGAATGATCTCGCGAAGTTCAGTCGGGGAAATCAATTTGGCACTCCTCGATGTCAGTTGCGCAGGTCTTGCGGCAGCAGGTCGGCGGGGAAATTCTGGTAGGCGACGGGGCGCAGAAACCTGCGGATCGACATGGTCCCGACGCTGGTCGCGCCGAAGTTGGTCGAGGCCGGGTAGGGTCCGCCATGCACCATGGAATCGACAACCTCGACACCGGTTGGGAAGCCGTTGACCAGCACTCTGCCCGCCTTCCGTTCGAGGATTGGCAGCAGGTCGCGGGCAAGGCCCAGATCGGCATCGTCCATATGGATCGTCGCAGTCAGCTGTCCCTGAAAGCTTTCGGCAAGGGTGAGCAACTTTTCAGGCGAGCCGACGCGCACCACGAGGCCGAGAGGCCCGAACACCTCTTCGCTGAGCGAGTGATCGGCAAGCCAGGCCGAGCCGCTGGTTTCGAACAGGTTCGGCGTTGCGTCGCGGCCGGCGTTCTGTGCCGCGAGAACCGGCGCGACGGCATTGCTTGTCCGCAGGCGCTCCACACCTTCGTGATAGGCCGTAGCGATGCCTTTGGTCAGCATCGTCTGCGGCGCCACTTTTTCAAGAGCCGCCTTGGCGGCACTGGTGAATTTGTCCGCCTCCGGCCCGTCGACGACCACGGCGATACCGGGTTTGGTGCAGAACTGGCCGGCACCAAGCGTCAGGGAACCGGCCCAGCCTGAACCGATCGCCTCCGCCCGGGTAGCGGTAGCGGCCGGCAGCAGGAACATCGGATTAACGCTGCCGAGTTCCCCGAAAAAGGGGATCGGCTCAAGGCGCTGGGCGCAAAGGTCAAAGAGCGCCCGCCCGCCGGCAAGCGAGCCGGTAAAGCCAACGGCTTTGATGGCCGGATGGGTCACCAGAGCCGTTCCGACATCACGGCGGCCGCCCTGGATCAGATTGAAGACGGCGGCCGGCATTCCAGTGCGCTCAACAGCGGCTGCAATCGCCTCGGCAATGATCTCACCCGTGCCGGGATGGGCTGAATGTCCCTTCACTACGACCGGGCAACCGGCGGCAAGTGCTGCTGCCGTATCGCCGCCGGCGGTCGAGAATGCCAGCGGAAAATTCGAAGCGCCGAAGACGGCGACCGGACCGATTGGCCGTTGCACTAGACGGATCTCGGGCCGAGGTGCCGGTTGCCGATCGGGTTGGGCTGCATCGATGCGAGCGTCGAGATGCGCCCCCTTGCGGATATGGTCGGCAAACAGTCTGAGTTGGCCGGTGGTACGGGCACGTTCGCCGTTGAGCCGGCCCTCCGGAAGCCCGGTTTCCTGCGTTCCGATCACGGTGACGGCCTCGCCGCGCTGGTCGATTTCCTCGGCGATTGCCTCAAGGAAAATGGCGCGCTCCGCGCGTGTCGTTGCCGAAAATGCTGCAAAAGCAGCTTCGGCAGCGCGGCAGGCGCGGTCGACCAGTTCCGTTGTGCCGACCGCAAAATCATGTGCCTGCCCATGCGCCGGCTCGGACCGAAATGTCGTCGTTCCGGCAATCCACTTGCCGGCGATGAAGTGCCTGCCTGAAGGGGTCCAGCTCATTGTTCTTCTCCTCGACGGAGCCTCGCTCCGTCCTGATGCGTGAAGTATTGTCGAAGGTGCGCCGCTTTAGCGGCCGTTCACCTTCCGCCATTCGGCAAAGAGCGTCAGATTGCTTTCGTCGGTGGCCGGGTAAAGGCCAATGATCGTGTGACCCTGCTTGACCCGTTCCGTGACGAAATCCTCGTAAGCGGTCATCTCCACCGCTTCATCGGCGATCTCGTCGGCGATTTCCGCAGGGATGACGATCACGCTATCGTCGTCGCCGACGATGATGTCGCCCGGGAAAACCGCCACATCGCCACAGCCTATCGGCACATTGATGTCGATCGCCTCGTGCAGCGTCAGGTTCGTCGGGCTGGAGGGACGGTTGTGATAGGCGGGGATATCAAGGCCACCGATCGTCATGGCGTCCCGGAAGCCGCCGTCGGTGACGACGCCGGCTCCGCCGCGCATCATCAGGCGGGTAATCAGGATGTCGCCGGCAGACGCTGCGCGCGGATCCTTGCGGCTGTCCATCACCAGAACAGCGCCTTCCGGGCAAGTCTCGATCGCAAGCCGTTGCGGATGTTCCGGGTTCCGAAAGACGTTCATCGCGTTGCGGTCCTCGCGCGCCGGCATGTAACGCAGCGTAAAGGCCGGTCCGACCATATTCCAGCCCTTGGGCTGGATCGGTCGAACATCCTGGATCGTCTGGTTTCTCAGGCCGCGCTTGAAGAGCGCCGAACAGAGCGTTGCGACAGAGACACCCATCAGTTTTTCACGGGTTGCGGGCTTCATATTTTCTCCTCCTCGTTCTCATTCAGGCGCCGAAGCTGCGCGTTTCCACGGTCCAGTCACGGGCTTTGCCGGTCAGGCTGCAACCGAGCCCCGGCCGCGCCGGCACGATCATCCGGCCGTCCTTGATCTCGAGTTGTTCGTTAAACAGTGGCGCCAGCCAATCGAAATGCTCGACCCATGGCTCATGCGCATAGGCGGCCGCCAGGTGCAGATGGATTTCCATGGCGAAGTGCGGCGCCAGACGCATGCGCTTCGCCTCGGCATGCGTGCAGATGCGCAGAAAAGGGGTGATGCCGCCGACGCGCGGCGCATCCGGCTGGATGAAGTCGACCGCATCGGCCCGGATCAGCGCCATGTGCTCGTCGGCGCTTGCCAGCATTTCGCCGCTGGCGATCGGCGTGGCGAGTTCCCGCGCCAGCGCCGCATGGCCTTCGGCGTCATAGGCATCGAGCGGCTCTTCGATCCATTCGAGATTGAGCGGCTCGACCAGCCGGCCGAAGCGCAAGGCCGTCGTGCGGTCCCATTGCTGGTTTGCATCGACCATCAGCGGAACACGGCCATCAATATGGCTCGTCACCGCATCAAGCCTGCGAAGGTCGATCATCGGGTCCGGCTGTCCGACCTTGATCTTGATGCCGCCGATGCCCGAGGCGATCGAGTGGTCGATGGCATCGCGGATTTCCTCGACGCTCGATGACAGGAAGCCGCCGGAGGTGTTGTAGCAGGCGACACTGTCGCGATGGGCACCAAGCAGTTTTGCAAGCGGCAAGCCGGCGCGTTTCGCCTTCAGGTCCCAGAGGCAGATGTCGATGGCGGCGATTGCCTGCGTCGCGATGCCGGAGCGGCCGACCGATGCTCCCGCCCAGCAGAGCTTGTCCCAAATGCGCGCGGTATCGTTGGGGTCTTCGCCGACCAGGTTGTCGGCAAGCTCGCAGGCATGGGCATAAAGGGCAGGTCCGCCAGCCCGCTTCGAGTAACTGAAACCAAGCCCACTATGGCCAGCCTCGGAGACGATCTCGCAAAAAAGAAAAGCCACCTGGGTCAGCGGCTTCTGGCGGCCCGTCAACACCTTGGCATCGCTGATCGGCCGTGCCAAAGGCAGGTAAACGAGCGACAGGGTGACCGATCGGATAGCGTCCAACTTAGACGGGCCGGCGGCGAAGCCAGCCTTGGGCGGCTGTTCCGGGATCGAGTGTCGACTGGGATCAAACATCGTCGTGCCTCAGTTGATAGCCGGTTCCGGCGTCTTGCCACCGAATTCCGTCGTCAGGAAATCAAAGTCGCAGCCTTTGTCGGCCTGCTCGATATGGCTGGAGAACATGAAGCCGTAACCGCGCTCGTAATGCCGCGTCGGCGCCACCCAGGCAGCCCGCCGCACTGTGATCTCTTCTTCGGAAACCAGCATATTGAGGCTACGTGCCGGAATATCAAGCTCGACCATGTCCCCGGTTCTCAGCAGCGCCAGAGGCCCGCCAACATAAGATTCCGGTGCGACATGCAGCACGCAGGCGCCGAAACTGGTTCCGGACATGCGGGCATCCGAGATACGCACCATGTCGCGCAGCCCGAGCTTCAACAGCGCCTTCGGCATCGGGATCATGCCCCATTCCGGCATGCCCGGTCCACCCTGGGGGCCGGCATTGCGGAGCACGAGAACCGTCTCCGGCGTCAGCGGGTAGTCGGGATCGTCGATGATCTTCTTCAACTCCGCATAGCTGTCGGCGACCAGCGCCGGGCCGCAATGGCGATGGAATTTCGGGTCGCAGGCCGCCGGTTTGATGACCGCGCCGTCGGGACACATGTTCCCCTTGAGCACTGCTAGCGAACCTTCGTGATAGACAGGGTTCGACAATGGCCGGATAACATCTTCATTGTAGATCTTCACCTGGTCGAGACCGTCCACCAAGGGTTTTCCCATAACGGTAATCGCAGT
>Ga0136846_1210531_pt1 | contig 10947 bp, 7 predicted proteins | sample HopSoiMetagenom2_FD_96841 | JGI IMG/M metagenome (GOLD analysis project Ga0136846, IMG submission 96841) | Grasslands soil microbial communities from Hopland, California, USA - 2 Assembly 2016 (version 4) | ecosystem: Environmental > Terrestrial > Soil > Grasslands | place: USA: Hopland... | reverse complement strand
TGCGTGCGGCTGGACCGCTCGGTATAGATTTCGGCGGTGGCCGTAGAAGCCCCAAGCTTGCTCGGGATCCTGGCGAAACCAGTATGGGTTGGCGAGCTTCGCGAACGAGAGACCGAGCTTCTTGAAGGGCGGATAGGCGTTCCAGAACCCCTCGTTACCTCGAAAATCAGGCAGGCCGGAATCGACGCCCATTCCGGCGCCCGCGCCGATCAGTAGCGCGTCAGCCGAACGAATCGCTTCGGCGGCGTCGACAGTCACAGCACTAATTGCCGACGTACTTGGCATAAACGCTCCGCGCTTCGGCAATATCTTCTGTGCCGCCAATCACAGCGCGGCCGTCGGGGAAAACGGTGACGTTGTAGGGACCAATCGCGGCGCGAACGAGATATTTGTTGCGGCTGACCTGGCCGACCGTTGCCAGTTTTGCTTCGAGCTGGTCCAGCGGCAGCGCGGCGCGACCTGGAACGCTGAGCTGTACGGCGTTGCGGCCGCAGAGGACGGCAGTGTGACTGCCGCGCTCGCCCGCCAGCCACGGAAATTCGCTCCGACCGCAGCAAGGACAATCGGGCGTGCGAGCCGAGTCGAGTTTGATCTGCCTGATGGTGTTGTCCCACAAATCCAGTACAGTCCATGTCCGGCTGATCGCCTCCGCATGGCCGCTGAGGATTTTCAGGGCCTCGTTGGCTTCGATCGAAGCAACAACGCCGATGATCGTGCCCAAAATGCCGGCACTATCGCAAGTCGGCGTCGTTCCCGGCGGCGGCGGCTCCGGCATCAAGCAGCGCAGGCAAGGCGTCTGGCCCGGCAGTATCGTCAGCGTCTGGCCTTCGGCGCCGATGCAACCGCCATAGACCCACGGACGTCCGAGCTTGACCGCCGCATCGTTAAGCAAAAACCTTGTCTCAAAATTGTCCGTACCGTCAACCAGGCAATCGACATCTTGAAGCAGCCGCTCGAGGTTGGTGTGATCGACATCGGCCACAATGGGTTCGATTTTTACGCCAGAATTGATTCGCTCGAGGCGGTTCTTTGCGGCTATGGCTTTGGGAAGACCGGCCGAAACGTCGTCTTCGTCGTAGAGCACCTGCCGTTGCAGGTTGTTCAGCTCCAGGAAATCGCGATCGACAATCCGCAATTTGCCTACGCCGGCACGAACTAGTGTATTGGCAATCACCGAGCCCAATGCTCCGCAGCCGACGACGAGGGCCCGCGAGGCGAGCAGCTTTCGTTGACCTTCGACCCCAAGCGGCGCAAACCGCATCTGCCGGGCATAGCGCGACTTTTGAATATCAAGGTGATCCATATCAACTACGCAACATAGCCGGCGAACTGCCCGATCTCAGCCAGATCTCGCTGCAGCTTATCACAAGCGGCACGTGCTTGATCGATGGGGAGCGGCGACTGCAGGCGACGCACCGCGACGACGGGCAGGTTGGTTGTCGTTTGCAGCTTTGCAATTGCACCCGCGTCGCTCCATTCCGCCCAGATGGCGTGGGCCCAAGGCTGCAGCATAAATTCACGAATTGGATCGAGCGGCTGCGCGAGTAGCAAATTGGGCGCAACACCCTTAATTGCAAATTGTCGCGGAAGGTGCCCGTGAATCACGGCCATGATCGCGGCGGGAAACATCGCCAGGATTCGCAAGCGGTCGATGATCTCGTCGGCTGCGCCGCGCAACTCGACCACAGCCATTGTTCCCCGCTGCGAAGCTTCGGCCAGCCGGGCATCCATCTCGTCAGTCACGAATACCGCGGATGCCGCATGCCACTCGCGCGGCAGCAAGTCTTTGACAGACGACGCACAAACGCCACGCAGTACCCAGTGTTTGCCTTGCAGAACGAACGCGTGATTTCGCACACCGAGTGCTTTGAAGCCAATCTCCCGCCGGGCGGTCGCTAGGATTTTAGCGCCACGGCGCAAGTCAATGACAAGATCGTAAATCGACGGGACATCGGCCGACCAGTAGCTGGGATCGATGACCAAGGCGCGACTGAGCAAGGTTGGCCCCGCGCCGAGATCGCAGAAGTGTGATGTTGTGGGGAGCGTCCGCGTGTTGAAGCATCGAGGGCCGGTCACTTTGCCAGTCAATCGCAAGCCGGCGTCATCCGCGGGCCGTGGCAACCGGGCATAGACGGAAGCGCGGTTGACGGTCAGCTCGCCGTAGAAGATATCGAGATCGGAAAGCTCGCTGGCGTTCATGTGGCACTCCGCACTGCGCCTTGCGCGATTTGCAGGCTGGCGGCCAAGAATTTGCCCGTGTGCGAATCGCTGCACTGCGCAATCTCTTCCGGAGTTCCGCACGCGATGACTTGCCCGCCCCGCTCTCCTGCTTCGGGTCCCAAGTCAATGATATAGTCGGCCGCGCGCATCAGTTGAAGGTTATGCTCGATGACAATCAGCGAATGACCAACCGAAAGCAATGCCTCAAAGCAGTCGAGCAGCGTCACGACGTCGGCAAAGTGCAGGCCCGTTGTTGGTTCGTCAAGGATGAACAGCGTACGGCTGCGCGATGCCTCGGACAGATGCGCCGCGAGCTTGAGCCGCTGCGCTTCGCCGGCTGAAAGAGTATTGGCCGGCTGGCCGAGCTGCAGATAATCGAGCCCGACGTCGATAAGCTGCTTGAGCCTCGCCTGCACCTTGGTCTGCCCGCGGAAGAAATTGAATGCCTCACGGGCGGTCATTGCGAGCACATCGGCGATGCTCTTGTTGCGATATTTGACAGCCAGAATCTCCTTGCGATAGCGGGCGCCGCTGCACTGGCCGCATTTCATATACACATCGGCCATGAATTGCATATCGACCTGAATGAAGCCTTCACCCTGGCAGGCGCTGCAGCGACCATCTTCGACGTTGAAGCTAAAGTGCCCCGCTGTGTAGTTGTGAGTGCGGGCTTCGACGGTCTCGGCGAAAACCTGGCGGATCGGGTCAAATGCCTTGACGTACGTGACGGGGTTGGAGCGTGGCGAGCGGCCGACAGGACTTTGATCGACGAGGATGACATCGTCGATTTGTCCACAGCCAACGACATCGTCATATGGCAGCGGTTCATCGCATTCTTTTCGCTTGCGGCGACAAAGCGCGCCGTAGAGCGTGTCTTGGACAAGCGTGCTCTTGCCAGCCCCGCTCACGCCGGCGACCACGCATAGCACATTGAGCGGAAACTCGACGCTGATGCTCTTTAAGTTGTTGCCGCGCGCTGCGAGCAGCTTAATTCGCCCGCGATTGGGCTCGCGGCGGCTTGGCGGAATGGAAACACCGCGGCGGCCAGCGAGAAATTCGCCCGTAACGCTCGCACCCGGAGCGAGCATCTCGCCCAGTGTCCCCTGAAACCTAACTTCACCGCCGCGATCTCCGGCGCCAGGACCGATTTCAATGAGTTGCTCGGCGCCTCGAATCAGCTCTTCTTCATGCTCGACGACCACGACGCTGTTGCCGCGCCCCCGCAAGCGGCCAATTGCGCTCACGAGGCGGCGAATATCGCGTGGATGCAAGCCCACCGACGGCTCATCCAGCACGTAAAGCACGTTAACGAGGCTGCTGCCGAGCACCGATGTCAGCGAAACGCGCTGCACCTCGCCGCCGCTCAAGGTTCGAAGCGTTCGATCGAGCGACAGGTAGCCGAGGCCAACATCATGCAGGAAGCGGAGCCGCGACGTGATCTGCTGCAACATGGTCTTCGAAACTTCGCGCTCATGCTGGCTGACTTCGAGGCCCATGAAAAACGCGATTGCTTCATCAATGGTCAATTGGCAGGCGTCAGCAATATTGCGGTTGCCGACCCGCCAGGCGAGTGCTTCTTCATTCAGCCGTGTGCCACCGCAGGTGGGGCAAATATGTGAGCTGCGCCAGCGATTCAGGAAGACTCGCAAGTGCATCTTATATTTCCGCCGCTCCAGCCAGCGAAAAAAGCCCGCCAGTCCGCCGAATTTGCGCTCTGGCACGCCTTCGCGGATGAGCCGCACGTGCTCTGAAGATAACTCGCGGAACGGCGTATCTAGCGGAATGCCATAGTCCGGTGCCAGCGCAATCAGCTCGTCCAGTTCATGGCGGTACGAAGGCGTGTACCAGGGCGCAATTGCCCCTTCACGAATGGACTTGCTCGGATCGGGGACAATCCGGTTCAGATCGAATTCGGCGACATTCCCGAAACCTTCGCAGGTCGGGCACGCGCCAAGCGGACTGTTGAAGCTCAGCCGCCGGGGCTCCGGATTGGCGAATTGCCGGCGACAATGCAGGCATTCGAGGCGGCTGGAAAAGTCGATCCGCCGCCAATACCGGCCATCGATGATCAATGTCCCATAAGTGGTGCTGGCAGCTTCCAGTAGTCCAATTGCTTGCCCCTCGCCCTCTCGAAAAGCTGTTTCCAGAGATTCCCTCAGCCGCTGAGCCGTTTGCTCGCCAGTGACCAACCGGTCCACAATGACTAGGACCTCACCGCCGGTCGCTTTGGCGTCCGCAGCTGGATCACCGAGATTCAACGTTCGACCATTCACGACAACTCGCACAAATCCACGTTCTTTGAGTCGCGCAAGCAGCGTTTCGTGCGTTTCGGCCGCCGAGGATTTCGCGGCGAAGGCAATCATCACTCGCGCTCCCGGTGGCGCTTCCGAAAGCCGCTCGGATGCCTGCTGCGGCGATTGCCGCTCGACCGACTGGCCGCACGATGGGCAAAACAGGTGGCCGATCTTCGCATATAGCAGACGCAGGTAGTCGATCGTTTCCGTTGCGGTGCCGATGGTTACTCGGCTGGACCGCGAGACATTGCTGCGTGTCACCGCGATCGAGGCAGGCAAATTGTCGATACGGTCGGCCTGCGGTTTATCGAGCCGCTCCAAAAACTGCCGCGTGTGAAGCGAAAAGCTCTCGATGTATCGCCGCTGACCTTCGGCATAAAGGGTGTCGAGGGCAAGACTCGTCTTGCCGCTGCCGCTGACCCCGCAGATCACGACCAGCTTGTGCTGTGGAATGTCGAGGTCGATGTGCTTGAGGTTGTGAACCGCTACGCCCCGCAGCTCGATATTCCGCACACTCACGATCCATAGCCTCCTAATCACAATTGTCGCGGCCGAATCCCGTAGTTTAGTTCGATCGCGCAGCACCCAACAGGCGGCCGTATAATGGGTGCGTGCCAGCTAAAAGGCCTACCAATCCGATCTACGTCTCGGCTCTTCCGGTCGGCGTGCTATTCGCCATCACAGCCTGTGCCTATGTTGTGATGACGATGCAAGGTCTCGATCCACAGCGCGCCGAGGAAACTGGATTGATACACTTGATGGCGCATCATGGCGTTGCAATCATGCTCGGAGAGTTAGCGGTTCTCGGCGTTTTGACGATCGCCGCGATCACCACCGACGACTTCTGGAATCGCCGCTTTGAGGCATTGCATTCCGAAGAGGCTAGTGCATCATCGCCCGCCCCAGATCGCGCTCCTCGCACTTGACCACTACCTGCAAAAGCTGCAGCAGCAAAAACGCGACGATCGGGACCAGCAAGTAAAATGGCCACAACCGCCATAGGGTCCAGGTGCGCATCGGCAGCCGCAGCCCTTCGACGATCACGGCGAGGAATAGCACGCCCAGCGCCATCGTGAGCAGCAGGCAGCCCCCCATCGCCATGACGCCTTTGAACGATTCCTCCTCGGTATGCTCTTCGTTGAATAATTCGATCGTTCGTCCGCGAGCGAGGCTGCGATCAACGGCTTCGGCAGCCTCTTGGTCGCGGCACGCGGCGAGCCAGGCGGAATCGTCGCGTTGGATTCCTTCCAGCGCGTGGGCGAATGCTGAAAACAGCTCCGCAGCTTCGTGATACGGTTCCTGTGACGAGGCCATCTCCTGCTGATCACCGATCGTCAGCTTCCAATCGCCGCTGGTCGGCATTTCCAAAACGGCTCTATCTCGCTGACCAATCACACTCAGTCTCGCATGGTTCTTACCAGTCGCCGGTCCTACCAACCAACGTGCGATCAGGCCTTCGTCGCCCCCCAAATGAACACTTAGATTTGCCAGCGATGGAAGTTTTTTTGGCTTTGGTCCCAGCGGGTCGCGTCCGACCATCGCCGGCGGCCCACTGGCGCTCACCGTCTGAATCGTTCCCACCAACCGCCGTAGCAAGGTCACGTCACGGGCCAGTTGAATCAACACCGCTTCTCGGCTCCGATCCACCTGCTGACGCTCCAGCGAGATCTGTTCGACCGGCCCCAGGAGTGAGGTCTCGCCCGAGGCAACGATTTCCTCCATCCGCCGCACGGCCGGATGCGATGCGCCGGGAACATAAGGCATGATGAGTGCCCTGGTATCGCGGCGGATCATATCGATCTCAAAGCCGACAATTGACTCGCAGGCTGGGCAGACGACGATCATTGGCACGGCGGCTTGGACGAGCTTGCGGAGCTGATCGGCCCGCCGCTCGGCCGGATCGATGCTCGCTCGCCCGGCTGCCTCCTTGCCGCCATGACCGATGAGGACCGCATCGGCGACTGAAGCCAGAAACAACTCTTCCCAGCTGTCGCTGAGCGGCAACTGGGAAGTGATGGCTCCTAGCTGCTGGCCAAGTGCGTCGCTGTCGTAAGCCGCGACCAGCTCGTGGCCGCCGTGCTGGACAGCCCACTGCAGCAGATTCAATGTCTCTTCGTCGGCACCAATAACGGCCAGCTTCATGTGTGCATTGTATAGTCGCTGGCCCAGCGCGGTGTTACGTTAGTCTCATGCGAGCTGGGCCTTATCTGCTTCGAGGATTGTGCGTTGCGGTGGCGATATGCTTCGGCGGGGTTGCAGCCGCCGAAGCGCCACCTCAAGTTGCGCGTTGGTTCGTTCCGCAGGATTGGCTGCGCGACACCGAAGGCCCAGTCATTTCGCTCGGCGAGACTGGACAGTTTGATGACATGCATATCTTTGCGCCCGCAGTGGCCGAGGAAAATGGCCGGTTTTCGCTCTGGTACTCTGGCTCGCGCGGGACGCCCGGGAATCGAGTCTTTCGTTTGGGACTGGCAACGAGCGGCGATGGCACGCAATTCGAAAAACACACGGCGAATCCCGTGTTGCAGTTTGCAGATGCAGCCCATTCCGTGTTGACGCCGGCGCTGCTGCGTAATCCGGATGGCAGCGTGCTGCGCGAAAACGGCAAACTGCGGATGTGGTTCAGCTCGGCGACGCTCGGCAAAGGCGGATTGCACACGATGCATGAATCGACCAGTAGCGATGGCATTCAGTGGGATCAGCCGTCGGCGTCACTGCTGGAAAATGCGTATTGCCCGACGGTTTTGAAGACTGATGGCGGTTATGAAATGTGGTTCAGCGACGTTAGCCGGCGGCCGTGGCTCATTCGCCGGGCAACCAGCGACGATGGACGACGGTGGACGGTTGATGCGCGGCCGGCGGTCGTGCTTAGCCAGGACTGGGAAGGCGAAGTGCTCGTTTATCCGACGGTCCTCAAGATCGACGGCGTGTATCTGATGTGGTACGGCAGCTATGACCGCGCGGTGCGGCGTGAGACGACGGCGATCGGTTTCGCGGCGAGCTTGGACGGACAGCAGTGGTACAAGCATCACAGCAATCCTGTGCTCAGGCCCGATCCGGCGCGGCCGTGGGAATCGAACTACGTCGGCAGCGGTTGCGTGATGCGGCTGTCCGACGGCAGCTTTCGCTACTGGTACGCCAGCCGCAAGCAGCCGCCGTTTCTGAATCTCTATTTCGCGATCAATACGGCCCGCTGGTCTGGTCCCGGAAGCTTGCCGCCGGTGACGCCGCTGCGTCTGCCGCCGGAGAAGGGCGACGTGGGCGTTCTATCCGTGCAGGTCAGCGTCGGACGATCGGTCGAAGTGCTGGAAGTGATCGACGAGACCAACGCCATCATTCGGGCGTGGTATCGCGACAAATTATCCGATCAGGTCACATTCACCGATGTCTGGCTGCGCGGCGTGGAGACGAACCAATTCACCGCGGGGCAGTCGGTGAAACTGCCGCAAACTTTTGAGGTCACGGGCAACCAACTCATCGATACGACGTGCGGAAAACGCAGCTTCGTGGTGCTCGAAGCGAAGTGAGCCAGATCCAATCGTCGTTATGCTAAAGCATAACCTACGAAGCGGACGTATAACCTACACGAGCTCGGCGATAGGCTCTTTCTCGACGAGGTACTGCGGCCGGCCGGCGGGGTCGATGAGGCGGGCCTTGGAAACGTCGATGCCGAGGTTCTTGTAAAGGGTCGCAAAAATCTCTTGGAAGTGCACAGGCCGCTCCGTGGCTTCTTCGCCCAGGCGGTTGGTGGCGCCGATCACCTGGCCGGTTTTCATTCCGCCGCCGGCCAGCAGCGCGCAGCTCACATTGGGCCAGTGGTCGCGGCCGGCGTTCTTGTTGATGCGCGGCGTGCGGCCGAACTCGCCCCAGACAATGACGGTTACATCGTTCAACATCCCGCGCTGCTCAAGATCCTCGATGAGCGCTGTCAAGCACTGGTCGAGCTTGCCGCCATGATCGCGGACGAGATCGAAATTCTTTGAGTGGCTGTCCCAGCGACCGTAGGAAAGTGTGACGACACGGACGCCGGCTTCAATCAGGCGCCGAGCGAGGAGTAGATGTTCGTTGACAGTGGGCGCGCCGTCGAACTGATAATTGTAGGGCTGCCCCGTGCCGTAGCGTTCGCGGATCTTGGGGTCTTCTTTCGACAGGTCGAGAGCGTCGGCCAGTTTGCTGCTGGTCAGGACGTCGAACGCGCCGGATGTGAAGCGGTCGAGCGCTTGCATCTGGCCGGCGCTGGCTTCGCGATGCAGCTTGTCGATACCGGAGAGGAGCTTGCGGCGATCTTGAAGCTGCTCGAGCGAGACGCCGCTGAGGACCATGTTCTTGCGGCCTTCGCCGTCGGGCTTGAAGGCGGCGTAAGCCGGGCCCAAAAAGCCGGGCTTGCCGGCGTCGGACCAGCGAATTTCTTTGGTGGGCTCGGCCAGACCGACGAACGGCGGAACGGAAGGCTCGACAGGGCCTTTCAGCTTGGCTACGGCGGAGCCAAGGCTGGGGCGACCGCCGAGCGAGGCGAGGTCGGTTGTTTTCCAGCCAGTCATGCACTGAAAGGCGTCGTGGCGGTCGGTCGCGCCGACGACAGAACGGATGACCGCGCAGCGGTCCATGATGTTGGCGAGACGCGGAAAGACCTCGCAAATCTGAAAGCCGGGAACTTTGGTCGCAATCGGCGAAAACTCACCGCGGATTTCGATCGGCGCCTCGAGCTTGAGATCGAACATGTCCTGGTGCGGCGGGCCACCGCCCAAGAATATGTTGATCACTGCTTTTTGGCGTTTGCTGCTGCCCGCGGCTGCTTCCAAGCGATTAAGATCGGCCAGGGTCAGAGCACCGGCTCCGACGCCGAGCGCTCCGATCTTAATAAAGGACCGCCGCGAAATACCGTCGCAGTAGCGGCTGCTCTTTCCATAGATCGTGAGCATGGCGAATGTCCTAGTTTGGTTAGTCGGGCCGCAGGGGGTTCTTCATCGCGGGGCGGCGCGCTATTCAGGCGGGTGGGCAGCGGCGCAGTGTTACCTGGCCACCTGCTATCACTGTATTGGCCGGCGGGTTTGGCTGTCAATGAATTCATCGGCTCGGCGGATCGGTGGTATTTTTGGGAACTAGGGGATACAATCGAGGGCTGAAGGTTGATCCAGCCAAATATCCTGCCTTTTCCGTGAAGTGGAGGGTTTTCATGTCAAATAGAATTCTCGCGCTAGTAGCGCTCGTCGCGATGGTTCTGCCGGCTGCTGCGGCTGATTCGGTGACGGGCACGTATCTGGAGAGCCGGACGTGCCAGGTTTATACCGGGCCCTGTTTTGCCAATGCGGAGACGGCGCTGGCGGGTCGCGAGGCGCTGATGGCGTGGAATATCGAGAGCGGCAAGCATAACAACGTGGATCTGGCGGGGCTGTCGGTTGTTGTGGCGGTTCGCGGCAACGACACGCTGGCTTATCAGGGTGTCGATGATCCGAAGGAGCTGAAGTCGGCGATCATTGTCGATGCGAAGGCGAGTGCTGCCCAGAAGGAGGCGCTCGTGGCGTTCGCGAAGGAGCATGCGGGGCGGGCAGGACGAGAAGTCGTCCGCGTCGATGCGGTGCCGATCACGATGTCGATGGACAGCGTCGAGCTGAAGGGTGAGCTGCAGGCGGGCGAGATTGCGAAGCTGACGACGCGCAAGGCGCGGCCCGGCGACTGCATTTGCTCGAACGAAGTGCAGTTCTATCCGCCGCTGGCAAAGATTAATCGGTTCGCGGCGGGCGTTGCGATTGAAGCGGAGTTCAAGGGCCACGGCCTGGGCGCGACTTGGAGCACGCCGGAGAGCCGCAGCGTTTATATGGGCGAGTTCCATTATCGATCGGGCCCGGGTGATTTGGCTGGGTCGGAGTGAGGCTGGCTGAAGATTAAATTTTGTTGCGGCGGATCAAGAGATTGGTTCGCCGTTTTTGTTTCTTGAACAAGCCGTGGTTCGCCTTCGGCGACCCACAGCCACCCATCGTTCCTGACCGTCGCTCAGAATAGCGTCCGTTCCCAGCCGGGCTCGACCATCCGCATGGTGGTGGCGTCGTCGCGGTCGCGCATGCCGCATTTTTGATAGACCTCGGCTGCGCGGGCCAGGCGGTCGCGGTCGAGCTCGACGCCCAGGCCTGGCGCGGCGGGGATTTTCATGCGGCCGCCCTCAATCGGGAGCTTGCCGCCGGCGATGACGTCGGCGGATTCGACGAGCCACGGGTAGTGCGTGTCGCTGGCCATGGTCAGCTCGGGGATGAGAGCGGCGAGGTGGATCATCGCGGCCATCGAGACGCCCGAGTGGTTGTTGCTGTGCTGGCTAAGCGTCCAGCCGAGCGGGCGGGCCACCATGCCGAGGGCCTGACAGGCGGCGAAGCCGCCCCAGCCGTGATGGTCGGCCAGCACGACATCGACGGGCTGCATGCGAACGGCATCGGGAATA
>Ga0136846_1231131_pt1 | contig 10948 bp, 8 predicted proteins | sample HopSoiMetagenom2_FD_96841 | JGI IMG/M metagenome (GOLD analysis project Ga0136846, IMG submission 96841) | Grasslands soil microbial communities from Hopland, California, USA - 2 Assembly 2016 (version 4) | ecosystem: Environmental > Terrestrial > Soil > Grasslands | place: USA: Hopland... | reverse complement strand
CGAGCGACAACACCGCAACGGCGGTGACGAACGGCGTCTTGAAGAGCGTGCGAAGTGCAACCCTGAGATTGGCCATGACGGTCGGATGAAGACTTCAGCTTTGACAAGGCGCCGGAGCTAAGAGTTTGCTCCCGTCATTTGCCGCGGGGACCCTCTTCGATGGCGCTTAATGCGGCGCTTAAAAGCGCAGGGCCAAGGCACGGTCGTGACCGTATGTAGCCACTAAGCGGCGGGATCCAGTTTCCTGTGCGACCGGGCGAGGCGCGACGAGTCACGGCGCCGGCCAGTCGGACTACTCGAAACAGGACTCACTCATGTCACGCACCATACGGTACCTGAAGGCAGCGCATGTCGTGGCCTACACGGCGATCATCGCCTCGCTGATTGCCTGCTCGGATTCCTCGGACCCGTCGGACCCGGTGGGGCGACCGGTCGCGACGGTCGCGGTGACGCCCACGGCCAGAGAGCTCATCGTCGGCCGTACCGCGACGCTCACGGCCACGGCGAAGGATGTGGACGGCAACGTGATTGCCGGTCGTGCGGTTGGGTGGGCGACCAGCAACGCGTCGGTCGCGACGGTTTCGGCGGCGGGCCTGGTGACGGCCGTCGCGGAAGGAACGGTCACCGTGTCGGCCACGGTGGACGCGAAGACCGGTCAGGCTGACGTCACGGTGTTACCGGTGCCGGCAGCGAGCGTTCGCCTAACGCCGCGGACCACGGCGCTCGCGCCGGGTGCAACGCGGCAATTGACGGCAGTGGCGCTCGACGCTGGCGGCAACGTTCTCGAGGGACGCACCGTCGAGTGGTCGAGCGACGCGCCTTCCGTGGCGACGGTGTCGGCAACCGGATTGGTCCAGGCGGTCGCACCGGGCTACGCCGACATCAGGGCAACGATCGAAGGCAAGTGGTCGACGACAAGCGTGACGGTCACGACGCCGGAGCCCGCGGAGCAGTACGATCTCGTGTTCGAGCGGCGTGCTTTCAACGGGCTCGGAGAGATTCGGCGGCTGACGCCGAGCAGCGGCGTGTCCTTGAAAATTCCGCTCCTCGCGGCGTTTCCGGGTTCCTACGCACGCGATGCGACGCCATCGCCCGACGGGAGGCGAATCGCGTTCACGTTCGCGTGGTACCCGGAGGGCAGCAGCCAATTGGACGGAGAGATCTACGTCGCGTCGATCGATGGCACGAACGTGATCCGCCTAACGAATTCCGACGGGATGGACGACCAGCCCGTGTGGTCGCCCGATGGGACGCGGATCGCGTTCCGGAGCATGCGCTCGGGACACAGCGACATCTGGGTGATGGGCGCGAACGGCACGGGGCAGACGAACCTGACGAACGACTTCCTTCCGGCGATCAGCACTGAGCACAGCCCGGCATGGTCGCCCGATGGGAGCCGCATCGCGTACTCCAGCGACATCGACACCTACGCCCACGTGAAGCTCTGGACGATGCGCGCGGACGGAAGCGACAAGCGTCGAGTGCTCCCGGCGACTGCGGGGACGGACGTGATCGACATGGAGCCGAGCTGGTCGCCGGACGGATCGAAGCTCGCGTTTCGACGAATCTCGGCCAACGACTCGGACATCGCGATCGTCACGCTGAGCACGCAGGCGGTGTCGCGGCTCCAGATGGACGCAGTGCAGTCGTACCCGTCGTGGTCACCGGATGGTGAGTCGATCGCGTTCTCCTCGAGCCACCAGAATCCGATGTCGGATATCTATACGATGAAGCCGGACGGTACCGGGCTGGTTCGGCTGACGAACAGCGTGGATTCCAATTGGCGTCCGCGCTGGGTGCGGTCGTCCGCGGCGGTGGTGGTCGCGCGCTAGACCAGTCCAGTCTGGATCAAAGGGGTCAGAGTCGTTTGAATTGGAGATCTCTCGGATCAAGGGCTCTGACCCCTTGAACCGGCCCGATCAAGGGGTCAGAGCCCTTGATCTTCCAAACGACTCTGACCCCTTTGATCCGTCATGAACGCGCGAACGGCTTCGATTGTCGCTGTGTTGGTTCTCGTCGTCGCGGTGGTGCTGTTGCTCCGGCGAGGCGAGCTGCTCGGCGCGGGTCCGATTTCCATCGCGTTCCAGGTCGTCGCAGTGCTGCTGATGCTCTGGGCGCGCGTGACGTTCGGGCGACGGAGCTTCCACGCTGCGGCCAACCCGACCTCGGGCGGGCTCGTCACGTGGGGGCCGTATCGGTATTGGCGACACCCGATCTATGCGGCGGTGCTGCTGTTCCTTTGGGCTGGCGTGCTGAGTCACCCACTCGAGCCGATCAGTCTCGGACTGGTGGCGTTGGCCACGGTCATGACGGCGGTGCGGATTCGTTCGGAGGAGCATTACCTCCGCGCCGAGTATCAGGGAGACAGCGGGTACGACGCGTACGCTCGGCGCACGAAGCGGCTCATCCCGTTCGTGTTCTGATGCTACTGATCGATCTTGGGGCACATGCTCGGAAGCGGCGGCGGCAGCGGTGAGGATGGGACGGACGGTTGCGACCGGCGGCCGATCGATTCCACCGGGATCTCCGTCTCGGGCTCTATCGTAAAGGTGAACGGCTGCTCCACCAGTTGGCGGACCTTGTGCGCGTGAAGCTCCGCTGGCCTGAAGTGCACCGTGGCCACTCCGGTGCGCACAGCGTGAGCGAACCCGGGGTGGCTCGCCATGAGGATGTGAAACGACTTCATCTCGGCTCGGCCGGCGGTATCCACGACGAACTGCGCGCGTACGCATCCGCTGATCAAGTTCTGCCGCAGGTCATGCGGGTATTTCGTGCTGCGGGAAATTTGTTCCACCGGAAGCGCGACTGGCCATCGAGATCACCGACGAGGAGGTTTGCGGTGGACGGCAAGCTGCGACTGCTAGATGATCCGTGGGGTTCAGCGGATTGCAAGGGGTTTCAAGGGCTCTGACCCCTTGAACCGGCCGGTTCAAGGGGTCAGAGCCCTTGAAACCCCTACCACCGAACCGTCCGCGATCACCCAGACTCGATCGCCCGGCTCCACGTCGACCTCGGCGACGCCGGTGAACTCACCGAACGCCGGCAGCACCATCGTCCGCGGCCGAGCCCAGAAGCACGGCAGCCGTAGGCTCTCTCGACCAAGCCCCGTTAGGCGTGCGGCGGGGTGCACATGGCCGCAAATGACATAACCCTCGTCCGACACCGCGGGTTTGTGCGTGAAGACGAACGGAGCCTCGGCGATCGGACCATCCACACACCGGATATCGATCTCCGGACCAGGATCGCCCGCGCGCTTGTCATGGTTGCCGCGCACGAGGAGCATGTCGATCGACGCATTGCGGCTCCGCCACTCGCCCACGACGCGTGTCGTCTCCGCCTCGCGGCCTTCGCGCGCGTGGAGGAAATCGCCGAGGAAGACGATACGCGCTGCGCCGGTGCGGGCGAGCGCGGCGTCGAGTCGCGTGAGCGAACCCGTGGTCGTCCCACGCGGCACTGGAACTCCAGCCGCGCGAAACGCAGCGGCCTTGCCGAAGTGCGGGTCGGCGACGAGCAGCGTTCGCGTGCGCTCCCAGTACGCGGCACGCTCGGTCAGCAACGTGACGCGCTCGCCGGCGACGTCCGCCACGACGTCGTGCGCGGGGGCCGGCGCGCTCATCCGGCGGCTTTCTCCAGCGCGAGCTGCATGCGGCGAATCCGATCGGCCAGCGCCTCCGACGACACTTTCTCGCGATTGCGATCCACCACGAGTGGGAATCCGAACGGCGTAACCCGCTTCGGGTGCCTAACGACCACTGTGGATTTCACCAGACGGCGCAACGTCGCGCCGAGTCTCGTGCTCTCCAGCTGTCGCTCGAGCACCTCGCGCGCGGCCTGGGACAGCAGCAGGTTGCCCGGATCGTACTGTCGTAAGACGTCGAAGAAGAGACTACTCGACATCTGCAGCTGACGCGCGGTCTTCCCTGCCCTCGGAAACCCCGGAAACACCAGTCCCGCGACCCGTGCCAGCTCGCGGAACTGTCGCCGTGCCATCTCCGTCGCGTTGAGCGCGGCCTGAATATCCTCGACGAGCTTGTCGGGGCTGAAGAGCGATGCCTCGAGCGCGGCCGTAAGCGGCGGCTCGGTGGGCGACACGAGCTCGAAACCGTAGTCGTTCGACGCCATGGAGAACGTGATCGGGGCGTGGCGCGCGAGTCGGTATGCGCATAACGCGGATAGTCCCTCGTGAACGAGCCGCCCCTCGAACGGGTACACGAACAGGTGCCACCCCTCACGGGTCTTCACCTGCTCGATGAGCAACTCATCAGGCGCCGGGATGTGCGACCACTTTCGCTGCACGGCAAACAAGGGCTGGAGTGCCGCCATCTCCGGGCCGCGCACGACGCCGCGTCCTGCTTCGCCGAACCGGGCACGCAGCAGCTCCGCGAGCTGGCCCGACATGGGCAGTCGACTACCCGCCCAGCGAGGGACGGCGCCTTTGCTGTTAGGCGCGCGCCGTACCCAGGCCTTCATGTCCCGGACGCGCACGAACTCGAGGGGCGTGCCCGCGAATACGAATCGATCGCCCGGCTTGAGGCGCGCCACGAACGATTCCTCCACTGACCCAAGCGAGTCACCGCGCAGGTAGGCGACGCCGATCTGAGCGTCCCCGACGATCGTGCCGATCGACATGCGGTGACGGCGCGCGATCTCGTCGTTCGTGACGACGTACCGATCGCCGACGAGCGTGATCCGGGCGTACTCCGGATATGCGCGCAGCGCGTCGCCACCACACGTCAGAAACTCGAGGACCCATGCCCACTCGGCATCGCTCAGCCCTGCGTACGCACGGGTGGATCGCACCTCGCCTAACAACTGGTCCGCGACGAAGCCGCCACCCAGCGCGACGGTAACGATGTGCTGCGCGAGCACGTCGAGCGGACGCTCGACTGGCAATCGCGCCTCGAGCAAGCCCTGCTCGACCCCGTCACGCGCCGCGGCGACTTCGACGAGCTCCAGCGCGTTCGTCGGCGCGCAGGTGACGCGACTCGTGGCGCCGGGACGGTGTCCGCTTCGCCCCGCCCGCTGAAGGAGTCGCGCGACGCCTTTCGGGCTCCCGACCTGCAGCACGCGATCGACGGGCGAGAAGTCCACGCCCAGGTCCAGCGACGACGTCGCGACGACGCATCGGAGCTTGCCAGTGCGCAGCCCGTTCTCGACCCACTCGCGTCGCTTCCGGTCCAACGACCCGTGATGCAGCGCGATCGTCCCGGCCCAATCCGGCCGCGCGGCGAGAATGGCCTGGTACCACACCTCCGTCTGCGACCTCGTGTTCGTGAACACAATGGCGCTCGCGGCCTCCTCGAGCGCGGCGACGACCTGTGGTACCATGGGTGTGCCGAGGTGTCCGGCCCAGGGGAAGCGTTCGATGACGGGCGGGATCAACGCGTCGATTACGACGTCCTTGGGGTCGACGCCGCGAACGATGCGCGGGGGCCTGCGCTGCCTAACGCCTAGGAGGGCGTCGGCGGCGTCGGCGAGGTTGCCGATGGTGGCGGAGAGTCCCCACATGCGGACGTCGGGTTGGTGGAACCGGAGGCGGGCAAGCGCGAGCTCCACGAGCACGCCGCGCTTCGTGCCCATGAGCTCATGCCATTCGTCGACGACGACGAGTCGCAGGTCCGCGAAGATCCCGGCCGCGTCGCTGCGTGTAAGCAGGAGCGAGAGCGATTCGGGTGTCGTGATGAGCGCGGTCGGAAGTCGGCGGCGCTGTCGGGCGCGAAGCGCGGCGGACGTGTCGCCGGTTCGGGACTCGAGCGACCACGGAATCTCGAGATCCTCGAGTGGTTGACGGAGCGCTTCCTCGGTGTCGGACGCGAGTGCGCGCAGTGGAGTGATCCAGAGGACACGAAGCGTTGGCGTCCGGTCGCGTCGAGGTTGTTGAGGTTGCGACGTGGCACTGCTCATCCACTCCAGCAGCGGACCACCCCACGCGGCGAGCGTCTTCCCCGTTCCGGTTGCCGCGTGAACGAGCCCGCTCTCGCCCGCGCGATAGGCGTCCCACACCTCGCGCTGGAAGGCGAACGGCGTCCAGCCGCGGGATTCGAACCAGCGACCAACGGCATCAATGGGGTCAGCGTCGTATTTCATCGTTTCATTGCCGCGGCAATGAAACGATGAAATACGACGCTGACCCCATATGCATCATAAGAACGCACGCAGCGTGGCGAGCGTGTCGGCATCCTCGGCGCGCTTGTCCGTACGCCACCGGAGAATGCGCGGAAACCGAACGGCGACGCCGGACTTGTGCCGCGCAGATGCCTGGATCCCCTCGAAGCCGAGCTCGAAGACGTGCACCGGCTTCACGTGCCTAACGGGCCCGAACTTCTCGACCGTGTTGGCGCGGATCCACCGATCGAGGTCGCGGATCTCGTCGTCCGTGAGGCCCGAGTATGCCTTCGCGAACGGTACCAGCACCCCGTCGTCCCAGACGGCAAACGTGTAGTCGGTGTGGAGCGACGCGCGACGGCCGTGGCCTGCCTGGGCATAGATCATCACGGCGTCCACCGTGAATGGCTGCACCTTCCACTTCCACCACCCACCCTTCCGCCGTCCCACGCCGTACGCGCTATCGCTCCGTTTGAGCATGAGCCCTTCCGCGGATCGCTCGCGCGCGCCCGCGTACGCCGCCTGCGCATCTGCCCAGCTCGCGAGCGGTACAATCGGAGACGGAAGGAATGCCGTGCTCCTCGACGCCGTGATCACCTCATTCAACATGGCGCGACGACGGGCCAGTGGTTCGTTCCGGATGTCACAGCCCTCCAGCTCCAGCAGGTCGTACGCCACGAGTACCACCGGCACATCACTCAGAATCGATCCACCTAACGACTTGCGACCGATCCTGCGCTGTAGCTGCGCAAAGGGAAGCGGCGCCCCGTCCTTCCACGGCATGATCTCGCCATCGAGCACTGTGCCGTCGGGAAGGAAATCCGCTGCGCCAGCGATCTCCGGAAAGCGCTCCGTCACCAGCTCCTCGCCACGTGACCAGATGAACGTTCGGCCATCGCGCCGAATGACCTGCGCCCGGATGCCATCCCACTTCCATTCCGCCTGCCATTCCGCGGGAGAGCCCAGCGCCTCGATTTCCTCCTCGAGCGGATAAGCGAGAAAGAACGGGTACGGGCGCGACACGTCCGCGTCCGACGTCTCGCTGGCAGAGAGCGACGTGAACGACTCGGCGCGCGGCACCCAGGTACCACTCAACCGGTGCGCAATCACGCCCTCGGCCACACCCGTCGCCTTCGCGAGCGCCCGGACGACGAGCTGTTGGGACACGCCAACGCGAAAGCCACCGGTGATCAGCTTGTTCCAGATGAAGCGCTCCGTCCCGCCCAGCTCGCGCCAACATTGCACGACACTCGCGCGCTGATCCTCCTCGCCTTTGGTGCCCAGTGGAAGCAGGCGTTCCGTGATCCACTGGTGCAGCGCGAGATCCGTCGTGGTCTCGCGGTCGGGCAGCAGCAGCGACATCGCTTCGGCCAGGTCGCCCACGGCGTCATAGCACTCGCTGAACAGCCACTCCGGAACGTCAGCCTCCTCCATGGCCCAGCCCGCGAGACGCCTAACGGGAATGAGGCGCTTCGGGCGACCGCCGCTCAGGAACCAGACGGCCCACGCAGCGTCCGCCGGATCGGCTGAACGAAAGTACTCGGCCATCGCGTCGACCTTTTCGTTCGTCCGCGTCGTCTCGTCGATCGCCGCGAACAGCAACGCGAACCGCCTCACGCCGTGATCTCCTCGCCCGGGACCTCTACAGGGTCGGTGTCCTCTTCGCCCTTCCACTGGCTCGCCACCACTCGGGCCTCGATCCCGCGCTCCGAGAGCCACCTAACGAGTGGCTCCCTCGTGCCGTGAGTGACCCACACGCGCTCGGCTCCCGTGGCCTCGACCGTGGCCAGCAGCGACGGCCAGTCGACGTGATCGGAGAGCACGAAGCCGCGATCGACCGCGCGCCGGCGCCGCGCACCGCGCACTCGCATCCATCCCGACGCGAACCCGGTCGAGATCGCGCCGAATCGCCTGACCCACAGACTCCCGGCGGCCGATGGCGGCGCGACAATGAGACTCCCGGCAAAGTCGTGTCCGCGAGGCATCCCGCTCGCGTACTGCGTATCCGCGAGCCGAACGCCGGCGTGGCGATAATCCCGGTTGAGACGCTCGACCGCTCCGTGCGTGTAGACCGGCCCCACGTCAGCATCCGCGAGGCCGGCGAGCAACCGCTGGGCTTTGCCCAGCGCGTAGCCGAATAGCAGCGACGCCCGGCCGTGATCGCGGTTGGATCGCCACCAAGCGCGGATCGCATCGAAGACCTCCGAGTCCGGCGGCCATCTGTAGATGGGCAACCCGAACGTGCTTTCGGTGATGAACGTGTGACATCGCACGAGCTCGAACGGCGTGCACGTAGGGTCGGGCTGCGTCTTGTAATCGCCGGACGCGACCCACACCTCGCCGCGATGCTCGACGCGCACCTGCGCGGATCCGAGAATATGCCCCGCGGGGTGGAGTGAGACGCGTACACCGTTGACGTCGATGGCTTCGCCATAATCGACGGCGCGGATCGTGGCACCTGATCCCAGGCGAGTGCGGAGCACCCCGGCGGCTTCGCGGGAGCTGAGATAGCGCTCCGAGCCCCATCGGGCGTGGTCACCATGTGCGTGCGTGATGACCGCGCGCTCCACTGGTTGCCACGGGTCGATGTAGAAATCGCCCGCCTCACAGTACAGGCCGCGCTCGGCCAGTCTGAGCAGCGTCATGTCACTAAACTTGTCCGGATGAAATTGCTCGTGCTTGGCGCGTCAGGCGCTACAGGAGGCTGGCTGACGCGCATGGCGGTGCAGGCGGGTCACGAGGTGACGGCGCTCGTGAGGCCGGGCGCCAAGTTCGTGGCGCCGCCGAGCGTGCGCGTCGTGCGCGGCGACGTTCTCGACGGGTCAACGCTCGCGGCGGCGATGGACGGTCAGGACGCGGTCGCCTGCTGCCTCGGAATCCGCCGGGCCGGCAAGGCGCCGTGGTCGGCGTTCTTGTCGCCGCCGGATCTCATGGCGGGGGTTGCCGGAGTGCTGGTGTCCGCCATGCCTGGCGCCGGCGTGCGACGCGTCGTCGCCATCAGCGCGGGCGGTGTAGCCGAGAGCATCACGCAGTGCAGTGGCGTGATTCGGTGGATGGCAGGCGCCGGGAACGTCGGGGTCGCCTATCGGGACCTGGCCGAGATGGAACGACAACTTTCGGCGAGTCGGCTGGACTGGCTCGCGGTGCGCCCAGTGACGCTGATGAACGGCCCTCCCACCGGGCTGGCGGGCAAGGTGGACCGCTATGGGCTATTCTCGATCGTACGGCGGTCGGACGTGGCGGCGTGGATGCTTGGCGCCCTTTCTCGACCGACTCCGTTCGTAGAGCAGACGGTGTTGCTTGGAACAATCGTAGGGCATCGGGAATAGCGCGTTTGTGCCCGCATCTTGCTCTGATTCGCTCTGTTAATGGCTTTCCAGACAGAAATGCCCGAACAAACTGGTAGCGATCGCTCGCCGCCCGACAACGGCGACGAGGGATCGTACGCAGAGCGCTCGGGTGCGACGGAGCAGACGTCCGGCACCGTGAAGCGCGACGCGCTGGCCGCGAGCGAAGCACGGTATCGTCTTGCCGTCGACGCGGCGCGACTTGGGACATGGGCGTGGGACGTCCAGACCGACGTCGCCTCGTTCGACGATCGCGTGCGTGAGCTCCTCGGGCTCAGCGACGAGAACGCGCGATCGCGCGCGAGCATCATCGAATCGCGCATCCATCCCGACGATCGGGACCGGCTCAACGAAGGTCTGATGAGTGCCGCCGACCCGAACGGCGACGGCCGCTTTCAGGGCGAGTATCGAATCGAGCGTCCCGATGGCACCGAGCGTTGGATCCTCGCGCTCGCCCGAATGCACTTCGCGACAGAAGGCGGGACGCGACGTGCGGCGCAGCTGATCGGGACGGCTCTCGACATCACCGATCGGAAACATGCGGAAGCACGCCAGCACCTGCTCGCGAAGCTCGGCGCCGAGCTGCTCGTCACGGCCGATGAGGATGGAGCGCTGCAACAACTCGCCGCTGCAGCGGTCGGCGACCTCGCGGACTGGGCGATCGTCGATGTCCTCGACGTGAACGGCAAGGTCCGTCGGGCGGCCATGGCGCACGCGGAACCCGAGAAGCTCGCCGTCATGCGCGAGCTCGCCGAACGATATCCACCGGATCCGAAGCATCCTTCACTCGGTCGTGACGCGCTGGCGACGGGCCGCCCGCAGCTCTACGCGCAGCTCGACGACGCGTTCATCGGTGCGGCCATGCGCGACGCGGAGCACGCACGTCTCGGTCGGACGATCGGCATGCGCTCCGCGATGATGGTGCCGCTGCAAACGCGCGAGGGAGTGTTCGGCGTTGCCGCGTTCGGATCGGGGCGCCGGCCGTTCACCCCGGACGACCTCCTCGTGGCCGAGGAGATCGGGCGCCGTGCATCGTTGGCGGTGGAGAACGCGCGACTCGTCGCGGAGGCAAAGCGCGCGCAGGACGCCGCGGAGCGTGCCGCCAGCCGGACGGCCCGGCTTCAGGCGCTGAGCGCCGCGCTGGCGTCGGCGCTGACGCCTAACGATGTGGCGACCGCGTCCGTACGCGAGGGCATCGCCGCCGTCGGCGCGGACGCCGCGGTGCTCGTGCTCATCGATCCCGCGGGGACGACGCTCGAGGTGGTGGAAGCGCGAGGGTACGACCGCGCGACGATCGAGCGATGGCGGCGGTTCCCCGTAGACACCCCAGTTCCGATTGCCGACGCGGTACGCTCGGGCGAGCTCGTCGTGTTGGAGACGCCACGCGAGCGTGAGCGTCTCTACCCGGGAATGGACGAGGGGCGGCCGCTGAGCTATCCCGTGTCGATCTCGGTCCCGCTGGAAGCGGAGGGGCGCAGCTTCGGCGCGTTAGGCCT
>Ga0136846_1230413_pt1 | contig 10949 bp, 12 predicted proteins | sample HopSoiMetagenom2_FD_96841 | JGI IMG/M metagenome (GOLD analysis project Ga0136846, IMG submission 96841) | Grasslands soil microbial communities from Hopland, California, USA - 2 Assembly 2016 (version 4) | ecosystem: Environmental > Terrestrial > Soil > Grasslands | place: USA: Hopland... | reverse complement strand
CCGGCGAGGGCATAGGCGCCGAAGAGCGCGCCGCGGCTGCCGCTTTCGATGATCGCGCCGTAGAGCGGCGGGCCGGCGAGGCCGCCGAGCGCAGTGCCCACCGCGTAGAAGATCGAGATCGAGATGGCGCGCATCTCGACCGGGAAGACCTCGCTTACCGTGAGGTAGGCCGAGCTCGCGGCTGCCGAGGCGACGAAGAAGATCGCGCTCCAGCACATCGATAGCTGCGCAGCGCTCAACGCCTGGATGGAGAAACCGTAGCCGGCGGCGATCAGGCCGAGCCCCGAGACGGCATAGGTAGCGGCGATCATGCGCCGCCGGCCGATCGAGTCAAACAGCCGCCCCAGCACCAGCGGGCCGAGCAGGTTGCCGAGCGCGAAGGGGAAGATGTAGTAGCCGACGCGCTCCTCGGGCACGCCGTAGAAGCGCGCGAGCACCAGCGCATAGGTGAAGAAGATCGCGTTGTAGAAGAGCGCCTGCGTCGCCATCAGCGAGAGGCCCAGCACCGCACGGCGCCGGTAGCGGGTGAGCATGAGCCGTGCGATCTCGCCCCAGCCGGGCGAGGGCAGGGCGCGCATCGAAAGGCTGGAAGACACCGGCGCCAGCGCCCCGCAGCTGCGCGCGACCTGCGCCTCGATGTCCTGCACGATCTGCCCCGCTTCTTCGGCGCGGCCGTGCCGGATCAGCCAGCGCGGGCTCTCCGGCACGTGCCGGCGCACGAGCAGGATGGCGAAGCCGAGCACGCCGCCGAGGAGAAAGGCGATCCTCCAGCCGTGCGCGGCGCCGATGAAGCCCGGCTCGAGCAGGACGATGGACAGCGCAGCGCCCATGGCCGCGCCGATCCAGAACGTGCCGTTGATGGCGAGGTCGACCGCGCCGCGCACGCGCGCGGGAATCAGCTCGTCGATCGCCGAATTGATGGCCGCATATTCGCCGCCGATGCCGAAGCCGGTGAGGAAGCGACACATTGCAAAGGTTTGCAGGTTGAACGAGAACGCGGTCATTACCGTCGCCACAAGATAGACCGCCAGGGTCATGAGGAACATGCGCTTGCGGCCGAGGCTGTCGGCGAGGCGGCCGAAGAAGAGCGCGCCGAGCACCGCGCCGCCGGTGTAGGCCGAGGCGGCCCAGCCGATCTCGCCGCCGGTGAGGCCGAGCGTGTCGGCGCGCTGCAGCGCCGGCCCGAGCGAGCCGACTACCGTCACCTCCAGTCCGTCGAGCAGCCAGCTCACGCCGAGGGCGACGACCACGCGCCAGTGCCACGGCGACCAGGGCAGCCGGTCGAGGCGCGCCGGGATGTCGGTCTGCAAGAGGTCGGATTGCGCCATCGGTATAGTCTTGGACCGGGAAGGAGAAGAAATGATCGGCTTCATCGGCGTGGGCGTAATGGGGGAGCCCATCTGTCGCAACCTGGCGTCGAAGAGCGGCAAGGAGGTGCGCGCCTTCGACGTGCGCCCCGAGCCGCTCGAGCGGCTCAAGGAGCACGGCGTCAAGACCGCGGCCAGCGTGCGCGACGTCGCCGAGCACTCCGACATGGTGTTTCTCTCGCTGCCGGGCGCCCAGCAGGTGAAGGACGTGTGCGTCGGGCGCGCGAGCCTCCTCATCCACCTGCGCCCCGGAAGCTACGTCATCGACCTGAGCACCATCCCGGTGGCGCTGGCGCGCGACCTCGAGGCGCGCTTCGCCGCGCGCGGCATCCACTTCATCGACGCGCCGGTCGCGCGCACGCGCGAGGCCGCCGAGACCGGCAAGCTCTCGGTGATGGTCGGCTGCAAGGAGCCGCTTTTCCCGCGCGTGCGGCCGATGCTGGAATTCTTCGCGAGCGACGTCACGCGCTGCGGGCCGCCGGGCTCCGGCCAGGCGATGAAGCTGGTGAACAACATGGTGCTCTTCCAGAACGTGGTGGCGATCGCCGAGGCGCTGGCCGTCATCCGGCGCATCGGGCTCGACCCGCAGAAGATGGTCGATGTCCTCTCCAAAGGCTCGGCCGACAGCTTCGCGCTGCGCAACCACGGCCTGAAGGCGATGCTGCCGAACCGCTATCCCGAGCGCGCCTACTCGGTGGAGTACGCCATCAAGGACCTGACCTATGCCCTCGACCTCGCCAAGCAGGCCAGGATCGAGCTCACCGGCGCGAAGAACGCCAAGGCGCTGCTCGACAAGGCCGCCGCCGCCGGCCATACGCAGGAATACTTCCCCGTCATCGCCAAGCTGATCTGAATTCGGGGTCAGAGTAACAATTCGCCGATCGGATCGAATAATTACTACCCTGACCCCGAATTCTCTTGATCTGCGTCCCTGGCTGGCCGAGGTGGAAAGGCTCGGCGAGCTGAAGCACGTCCGCGGCGCCGACTGGAACCTGGAGCTCGGCGCGATCAGCGAGCTGAACGTCAAGAAGGACGTGCCGCCGGCGCTGCTCTTCGACGAGATCAAGGGCTACCCGAAGGGCTACCGCGTGCTGACCTGCAGCACCTCGAGCCCCGCGCGCCTTGCCTCGATCCTGCGCCTGCCGATCCAGAAGGCTCACCAGGGGCTGGTCGCTGCGCTGCGCGGCAAGCCGGCGCAGTGGCAGGCAGCCGCCGCCGGTTTTTCTCCGATCAAAACCCGCAATGGGCCAGCGCTGGAAAACATCCAGAAAGATGTCGACGTGCTCGCGTTCCCGTCCCCGCTCTGGCACGAGCTCGACGGCGGACGCTACATCGGCACCGGCTGCTCGGTGGTGACGCGCGACCTCGACTCGGAGTGGATCAACGTCGGCACCTACAGGGTTCAAGTCCTGGATAGAACTCATGTTGCCCTGGACATGGTGCCCGGCAAGCACGGCCGCATCCACTATGAAAAGCACAAGGCCGCGGGCGAGCGCTTCCCGGTCGTGATCGTGGTCGGCGCCGATCCGCTGGGCTACCTCATCTCCGGCATCGAAGTGCCCTATGGCATGTGCGAGTACAACTATATCGGCGCCATATTGAAGCAACCCGTCGCGGTCATCCCGGGTGAATTAACCGGGCTGCCGTTTCCCGCCGCGGCCGAGATCGTGCTCGAGGGCTTCGTCGAGCCGAACGACGAGCGCACCGAAGGGCCGTTCGGCGAATTCCATGGCTACTACCCGGGCAAGGCGGGCATCGCGCCGGCGGTCACGGTGGAGCGCGTTTATTTCCGCAATGAGCCGATCATGGTGGGCAGCCCGCCCGCCAAGCCGCCGAACGACTATTCGTACTCGAAGGCCGTGATGCGCTCGGCGCTGCTGCACGACGCGCTGGTCGCGGCGGGCGTGCCCGATGTGCGCGCGGTGTGGGCGCACGAGATCGGCGGCGCGCGCATGTTCAACGTCGTTTCGATCCGCCAGCGCTATGCCGGTCATTCGCGCCAGGCCGGCCACCTGCTGAGCCAGTGCGGCGTCGGCGCGTACATGTCGCGCTGGTCGGTGGTGGTCGACGACGATATCGACCCCGCCAACCTGCAGGAAGTGATGTGGGCCGTGGCGACGCGCACCGATCCCGCGGTCGACATCGACATCATCCAGCGCGGCATGGGCTCGAAGAACGATCCCATGTTCGTCGCCTACCGCTACGACGCGCCGTTCAGCTCGAAGGCGGTGATCGACGCCTGCCGCCCATGGGACCACCTCGCCGAGTTCCCGGCGGTCGCCGAGGCGAGCAGGGAGCTCCAGGAAAAAACGCGCGCGAAGTGGAAGGACTTGCTCTAGCCCTCTAGCCGAGCAGGCTTTCAATAAAGCGCGGGTCGGCGGGCTTGACCAGGTGAAGCTCGCAGCCGGCGTCGCGCGATTCGGAGCGGTCGCGCTCCGTGCCGTAGGCGGTCACGGCGATGATGCGCAGCGCGGACCCGTGCTCGGCCCGCAGGTGGCGCGCCACCTCGAAGCCGTCCATCCCCGGCAGGCCGATGTCGAGCAGCACCACATCGGGCCGCAGCCGGCGCGCGCGCTCGAGCGCGGCTTGGCCGGTGCTGGCGAAGTCGACCTGGTGGCCCATGAGGCGAAGCAGGATCGTCAGGCTCTGCAGCTGGTCGGCGTTGTCCTCGACCACCAGCACCTTGCGGGAACGTGGCATGGGGGCATTAGAGGGCGATTTTCTTGACACAACAAGCGCGGGAACGGCTATCGAAGGAACGCTACACGCGATCGCGAGGTTGCACGATACCGGCGCGACTCACGGCCGGTTAGAAAAGAAAGGTGCAACGCCCCCGCATCCTGGTGATCGAGGATCAGCCCGCCGTGCGCGAGCTGCTCAAGCTGCACCTCGTCAACCAGGGCTACGAGGTGCTGCTCGCCGCAGATGCCATCGACGGCGGGCGGCTGCTGCTCACGGCGGACCCCAACCTGCTGATCGTCGATCCGGCGCTGCCGGTCGTGAGCGGCTTCGAGCCGGTCGCGACCTTGCCGCTGACCGAGCCGATCGACCAGCTCGTCGCTCAGGTGCGACGCTTGCTTCCGGCCAGCGCCGATGCAAGCACGCGCGCCGTTTCCCGGGAAGCGAGAGCCGCTTAGCCCTCGCTGCGGGAGCTGAGCCGGAGGGCCCCGGCCATGTCCCGGCTACCCGCTGCAGCCCTCGTCACCCGGGCCTTGCAGCGGGCGGAAAACATCCTCGGCATGCGCGAGCTCGCGCGGCGCCTCAAGGCGACCGAGCATACGGTCATGGGCTGGCGCGACGGCCACGCTTCGATGCCCGAGCGCAAGTTTCTGGCCCTGGTCGACCTGCTCGACGAGGTCGACTCGAGCTGGGACGAGACGAAGTCCTAGCTACCGCACGCCGAAGAAAATCAGCGCCGGCAGCGAGGCGATGGCGAGCAGCGTACTGACATAAACGTACTGACCCGCCGAGAGAAAGAGCAGCGCCAGCAGGCAAAGGCGCCGGGGGATCGACAGGTCCGCCACGCCTGCCGTCGCCGGCTCGGCGGGCGCGGCGACGTGGACGGCGAAGCTCCGCCGTCCGGCCACTTCGGCGAGCCAGCGGGCGACCTCGGCGCTGGAATCGGCTTCGTCCGGGCGCATCAGCGCGGCCCCGGCAGGCGCAGGGGCGCCAGCAGATCGAGCAGCTGCTGCGGGTCGCACGGCTTGAGCAGGTGATGGTCGAAGCCCGCCAGCCGGGCGAGCATGCGGTCGGACGGCTTGACCCACTTGCCGGAGATCGCAATCAGCAGCGGCCCCTGCGCGGGATGGAACATCCTGCGCAGCTCCTGCGCGACCGAGTAGCCGCTCATTCCGGGCAGCTGGATGTCGAGGACCACGGCGTCCGGCTGCTCGTCGCCCACTGCCGCGATAACTTCTTCTCCGGAGTGCAGGCCTTTCACGGTGTGCCCTTCGTCGCGCAGCAGGAGCGCGAGCGTCAGCACCGTGTCGCGCTCGTCATCGGCGACGAGCACGCGCAGCGAGCGCAGGTGTGAGCGTGGCGCAGCCGACCGCTCGGCGTCGATGGGCGGTCTTGTCATTTGCTGCCAATGGTAGGCAAGGCATATGACACGGCAAGTCTTTGGCTGAACAGGCCTTGTAGTAAAGCAGCTACGTAAATTGTGCGGGTCGTACTACAGCGCCCGATGCGGCCGGCGCATTAGGCTTGCGGCAGCCTTCTACCGGAGCGCAGAACAAGATGGATCGCGAGGAATTCACCCAGAAGCTCAACCAGATCGAAGAGCAGGCGCAGCTCACGCTCGCCGAATTCCCGAAGACGCTCACCAAGGAGCGCCAGCGCATGATCATCGCGCTGGTGCGCCACCTGCGCTCGGAGTGCGAGCGGCAGGCGCACTTCACCGACGCCGGCTACAAGAGGACTTCGACTTCCGCCTCGTCCTGACGCGATAGCAGCGTCACCGCTACGCTCGAGTCCTGGCGCTTGAGCAGCAGGTCCAGGCTCGCATTCCCCACCGGCAGCCGCTTCAGCGTCATCCACTCGAGGAAATGCGGCAGGCGCGGCCGCCGCAGCCGCACGCGTGCTGCCTTGGCGTCGATCTCGAGGCCGAGGCACGCCTGGATGAGCGCATAGGGCGCGACCGCTGCCCACGCCTGCGGCGCGCACGCCACCGGGTAGAGCACGGGCGCCTTGCCGCGCTCGCGCGCGAAGCCGCAGAAGAGCTCGGGCAGCCGGCGCAGGTGCATGTGCGCCGCAGCGTCGAACAAGGCCGTGGTCAGCGTGAGCGCGTGCTCGCAGTGCCCGTAGCGCGCGAGGCCTAGGCCGATCACGGCGTTGTCGTGCGGCCAGACCGAGCCGTTGTGATACGAGGCCGGGTTGAAGCGGCGCTCGCGCGCGCTGACCGTGCGGATGCCCCAGCCGCTGAAGAAGTCGGCCGTGAAAAGACTCTGGGCGACGCGCGCGGCGCGCTCGGGCGCGGCGATGCCGCAGTAGAGCAGCTGGCCCGCGTTGGAGGTGCGCACCGCGCAGCGCGCCTTGTCGCCGTCGAGCGCGAGCGCGTAGGTGCCCAGCTCCTCGTCCCAGAAGGCGTCCTCGAAGCGCCGGCGCAGCTGCTCGGCCTTGAGCGTGAGCCCGGCCGAGAGGCGCATCTCGTCGCGCTCGGCGGCGAGCCTGGCCGCGTGGCGGTAGGCGAGATACACATAGCCCTGCACCTCGCAGAGCGCGATCGCGCCCTGGGCCAGCGCGCCATCGGCGTGGAACACCGCGTCGTCGGAGTCTTTCCAGCCCTGGTTGCGCAGGCCGCTCGTGCGGCGGCGCGCGTACTCGACGAAGCCGTCGCCGTCGCGGTCGCCGGAGCGCTCGATCCAGCCGAGCGCCTGCTTCACGGCGGGCCAGATCGCGTCGAGCGTGTCGCGGTCGCGCGTGCGCTCCCAGTACTGGCCGGCGAGCGCGACGAAGAGCGGCGTGGAGTCGATCGAGCCGTAGTAGCGGCCGAACGGCACTTCGCCCAGGCGCGCGAGCTCGCTCGCGCGCAGCTCGTGCAGGATCTTGCCGGGCTCCATGTCCGCGCCGGGGTCCTCCGCCTCGCCCTGATGCGCCGCGAGGAAACGCAGCACGCCGCGCGCCACCGCCGGTTCCAGCCACAGCGCCTCCATGGCGGTGAGCAGCCCGTCGCGGCCGAACACCGTCGAGAACCACGGCACGCCCGCGTAGGGATAAGGGCCGTGCGGCGTCTGCGTGGTGAGCATCGCCAGGTCGGCGGCGGAGCGCGCGAGCATGCTGTTCACCGAGGCGTTCGACGTCTCGATCTCAGGGGCGATGGCGCGAGCGGTGGAGAGCGCGCGCCTCGCCTGGCGGCGAGCGACGAAGAAGCGCCGCTCGGCGGCGGCCGGCGCCGTGCCCTCGATGCAGTGCACCGCGACCGAGATCGGCCGTCGCTCGCGCGCGGCGAGGTCGAGCTCGAACTCGGCGCGCGTCTCGGTGAGGCGCGCGGGCTGCGGGCCGAACGAGATGCGCGTGCTGCGCGCCATGCCGTCGAGCGATTCGTAGACGAACGCCACCTCGGCGCCGCCCAGCAGGCGGGTACGCACCGCGCCGCGTCGCGTGCGCCGGAAGCCGCGGATCTCGAAGAGGTCCGCGAAGTCCGCGTCGAATTCGAACGCGAGCCGCAGCTTCTGGCGGCGCTCGGCGTAGCTCGTGACCGTGAGCAGCTCGTGGCAGGCGCCGCCCCAGAGGAACTTGGCGCGCGCGACATGGAACGTGTCCTTCTGCAGCACGAGCGCGCCTTCGGCGTCGAACAGGTCCGGGTTGGTGAGGTCGACGTCGAGCACCATGTTGTCGTGCTGCACGGTCGAGGACAGCACCAGCGGGCGGTGGCCCTCCAGCGTGAAGCGCAGGCGCGAGAGAAAGCGCGTGTCGTGGTGAAAGAGGCCCGCCGGGCTGTGCTCGATCTCGAACACGTCGCCGAACTCGTCGAGCATGGCGAAGGTGTCGCCCTGCTTCAGCGTGCGCCGGCTCGACGCGGCCAGCGAGACGACGCCCGGGACGAGGACCGTGCCGCTCGCGACTTCGGCTTCGCGCTGCATGGCCCCGTCAGGCCGCGCTCAGCGCGCGCTGGCGGCCGAGCGCGCGGTAAAGCGCGAGGTAGTCGCCCGCCATGCGGCGCGCCGAGAAGCGCTGCTCGAAGCGACTGCGCACGCGCGCGCGGTCGAGGCGCCCGGCCGCGGCAAGGGCGTCCGCGGCCGCTTCCACCGAATCCGCCACCAGCCCGGTGACGCCGTTCTCGACGATCTCGGGCACCGAGCCGCGCGGCCAGGCGACCACCGGCGTGCCGCACGACATTGCCTCGATCATCGCCAGCCCGAAGGGCTCGGGCCAGTCAATCGGGAAGAGGAGGGCGCTCGCATTGCCGAGGAACGCGGGCTTCTGCGCTTCGTTCACCTCGCCGATGAACTCGATGCCGGGCTGGCCGAGCTGCGGCTTGATGCGCTCGCGAAAGTAGTCGTCGTCGGCGCGGTCGACCTTGGCGGCGATGCGCAGGCGCACGCCCGCGCGCCGCGCGATCTCGATCGCGCGCTCCAGCCCCTTCTCGGGGGAAGCGCGGCCCAGGAAGGCGACATAGCCGCCCCGCGGCGCGGGATTGAACGGACAGACCTCGGCCGCCAGGCCGTGATAGACCGTGCCGGCCCAGTGGGCGAAGGGCAGAGGCGCGCGCTGCGCGTTGGAGATCGACACCAGCGGCATGTCGGCGAACGCGCGGTACAGGTCGGCCAGGCCGGGGGCGTCGAGCCGGCCATGCAGCGTGGTGAGCGTCTTTCGCGCGAGCGGCCGGAAAAGCGGCAGGTGCAGGTGCTCCAGGTGGAAATGCAGCACATCGAATTCGTGCGCGCGGGCGCGCACCAGCTCGAGCATCAGCGCCAGCTGCGGCAAGGGGTCGCGCACCTCGGCGTCGAGGCGCTGCGCGCGCGGTGCGCATTCGACCAGCTCGGCCGAGGTCTCGGAGTCGCCGCTGGCGAACAGCGTCACCGCGTGGCCCAGGCGCACCAGCTCCTCGGTCAGGTAGGAGACGACGCGCTCGGTCCCGCCGTAGAGCTTGGGCGGCACGCTTTCTGCAAGCGGAGCGACCTGGGCTATGCGCATGGAATCCGAAGCTGGTTTGCAATTCGCGTGCCGGGGGCACGGCCCTGCGGCATAATCCGCGCCAACAATGATGCAGATCGAAACGGTCAAGGCGGCTTACCGCCGCTATGCAGGGGTCTACGACGCGGTGTTCGGGCCGGTGCTGCAGCCCGGGCGCAAGGCGGTGGTCGAGGCGCTGAAGCTGCGCTCGGGCGACCGGGTGCTGGAAGTCGGCGTGGGCACGGGCCTCTCGCTGCCGCTCTATCCGCGCGACGTGCGCATTACCGGCATCGATGTCTCGCGCGAAATGCTCGACAAGGCGCGCTTGCGCGTCGCGCGCCGGCACCTCGCCAACGTCGAGGGCCTGCTAGAGATGGACGCCGAGCGCATGAGCTTCGCCGATGCCAGCTTCGACAAGGTGGTGGCGATGTACGTCGTCTCGGTGGTCGAGCGCCCGGCGCGGCTGCTCGAGGAGCTGCACCGCGTGTGCAAGCCCGATGGCGAGATCTTCCTCGTCAACCACATCCGCTCCGACAACCGCTTCGTCGCCGCGGTGGAGAAAAGCCTGGCGCGCTTCTCCAACAAGCTCGGCTTCCGGCCGGACTTCGAGCTGCGCGACATGCTCTCGCACGCCGACCAGGCGACCGAGGTCTCGCGCATCAACTTCTTCTGGAAGGTGCTGCGCCTCAGGAACGGGGTGTCGCACCAGCTGTGACGAGGTAGAGGGGCGCCGCCGCCACGCCCTGCAGCACTGCCGAAAGCCCGTAGAGCAGCCCCACTGCCGTCGCCGGCCCCGGCGCCACGCCCAGCACGCCCAGCACGAGCACCGCGCCTGCCTCGCGCGCGCCGAAGCCGCCCCAACCCAAGGGCAGCGCCCCCATGATGAAGATCGGCGCCGCCGCCGCCAGCATCGCCGCGTAAGACAGCTCGACCCCCGCGGCGAAGCCGAAGAGCCACAGCGCCGCGGCGGAGAACACCTGCACGAGGGCCGAAAGCCACGCCGAGGCCACGAGCGGCCCGCGCCGCTCGAGCAGCGCCTTGCGCTTCGCTTCAATGCTGCGCACCGGAATCGGCAGCCACGGCAGCGTGAGCGCAATTGTCAGCGCGGCAATGTACACGCCGATGGCGCCTGCCCAGTCGATGGCGCCAAGCGCGAGGGCCACAATAAGCGACGCGAGCGACATCGCGCAGAGGATCCACAGCCCGCTCAGGCGGTCGAGCAGCACCGACACGCCCGCCGGCATGAGCGCGTTGCCGTCGATGCGCGCTAGCTGATAGGCGCGCAGCACGTCCCCGGAGACGGTCGCGCCGGGGAGCAGCACGTTCATCGTCATGCCGCGGAAGTACATTAGCGTCGCCTGGCCGAGGCGCGCCGCGAGGCCGAGGCCGCGCGCGATGGCGGCCCAGCGCGCGGCGGAGAGCACGTTGGACGCTACCGAGGCGGCGATGCCGGCGGCGCACCAGCGGCCGTCGAGGGCGGCGAAGCTTTGCGCCAGCGCGCGGGGGTCGACGTACCAGACGACGGCGGCCAGCAGGAGCGCGCCGGCGCCGATGCGCAGCAGGAGCTTCAGGGCTTTCTCGGCGCGCGGCGCAGCAGGTACTGCGGCCGGCCCTGCGGCTCGTGATAGATGCGCGTGAGCAGCTCGCCGATCAGGCCAGTGGCGACGAGCTGCACGCCGATCAGCGCGAGCAATACGCCCAGGAGCAGCAGCGGGCGGCCGCCGATGTCATGGCCGAAGGCGATTTTTTCAGCGGTGAGCCAGGCAAGAATCAGGAACCCGATCGCGCCCAGCCCGAGCCCGACGCCGCCGAAGGCCTGCAACGGCCGGTGCAGGAAGCGCATCAGGAACTTGATCCACAAAAGATCGAGCAGCACGCGGAAGGTGCGGTCGATGCCGTATTTCGACGTGCCGCGCGTGCGCGCATGGTGGCGCACCGGCACCTCGATGATGCTGGCGCCGACCTCGG
>Ga0136846_1240325_pt1 | contig 10950 bp, 8 predicted proteins | sample HopSoiMetagenom2_FD_96841 | JGI IMG/M metagenome (GOLD analysis project Ga0136846, IMG submission 96841) | Grasslands soil microbial communities from Hopland, California, USA - 2 Assembly 2016 (version 4) | ecosystem: Environmental > Terrestrial > Soil > Grasslands | place: USA: Hopland... | reverse complement strand
CGCCCGGTGCGCTCGTCAGCGGAGCCGACGTTATAGGTCACCGCGACCGACACCGTAGGCGCCGTGTGATCTTCCGAGACGATCACCCGCAGCCCGTTTTTCAGTCTTGTATCGGTAAAGCTGACGGCGGGTTTCTCAGCCGCGCCGAGACACACTACCGCGGCGAGCACGGGCGCAAGCCCCCGGCCGATTGCTCGAAGCATGAACGCCTCCTCAGAGTTAGCGATGGAGTGATCCTACTCCAAGGGAGGGTATGGCCGACGGAAGGGTATGGGGAAGGTACCGGCAAAGGGCTGCCGCAGGCCACTCGTGAGGCGCAGGCGCCGGAAGGTACCAGCAAAGGGCTGCAGTAGGCCACTCGTGAGAACAAAACGCAAACGCCGTATCCGGTCGGGGGCGGAACGCGAAGCACCCTGCGAAAGTGCTGACGTTGAATCGATGGACCCGTCGCCGGACCATTCCGGCGCCGTTTCCTGCGATCCGCCCCCGACCCGATACGGCGTCTGCGCTGCAGTCGTGCCGTAAGCGGTACGCGATTGGCTGCGCACCGCTTACAGCTTACGGCTTACTACCCGTTATGCGAGAACCTTGATGACCACCCGGCGATTCTGGGCGCGACCATCCTTGGTCTTGTTCGGCGCGATCGGCTTCTCTTCACCGTAGCTGATCACGTTGATCTTGTGGAGCGGAACCTGGTGGTGCTCGTACAGATAACGCTTCACCGATTCAGCGCGCTCGAGCCCCAGCTTGTAGTTCACGTCCTTGGGGCCGACGTTGTCGGTGTGCCCTTCGATCTCGATGAAGGCGCCGTTGGGATTCGCCTTCAGCTGGCTGACGAGCTGATCGAGTTCGCCCACGGCCTGATCCGGAAGAGCCGCCTTGCCGAACTTGAAGTTCCCCTTGTCCTCGCTGAGGACGACTTCGTAGACGAGCCGCTTGGACGCGGTCTCGATCGCGCTTGCGCGCTCGTTGACTTTATCTACCGCGGTGAACGCCTCGTCCGCACGCTGCCCGGCCTTCTCCGCACGCTGATTGGCCGCCACCGCACGCTGGTCCACTTCACCAATCTTGGTTTCATTGGCCTTCGTGCGCTGCTGGGTCTCTTCCAGTGACTGCGACAGGGTGTTGACCTTGTCGTTCACTTCGCCGACGTTCTGCCGAACCATCTTCTTCGTCGCGCAGGCGGTCGTGCCACCGAGCGCGAACGCCGCAATCGAACACGTTACGATGAATCGCCTCATCTCCGCTCTCCTTGTGTTTCTGCCATTAACTTCCGATGCGGGTGCCGGCGCTGTAGCCCGACCTGGCGCGCACGGTGAAATCGCGATCCCTGACCTGGACCGACAACTGGCGCCATCCCTCCCGCGAAGCTGCCGACGCGCTCACGCCGAGTACGTACTGATGTCGCAACTCGTCGACGATCTGGCGCCCGGCAACACTCTGATGCGCCGGCGCGCTGACGACGAACAACTCGCCGCCCGTCCAGCGCGCGAGCGTCCGCAAGGTGCCTTCCCGCATGCCGGTCTGCTCGGTGAGCGAGTCGCGGCCGCCGGGATGATCGATCGGCGACACGACGGCGATGACGTAAACAGGCACGTCGATGGAGCTTGCAATCGCGGAGACCTCAGCCGCCGTCATCTCGCTGCTCGTGTCGACGCCGTCGGTCAGCACGATGACCGCGCGGCGGCGCCGGTCGCCGGGTGCCGCGTCAGCAACGCTCTTCGCGGTCTGCGCGATGGCGTCATAGAGCGATGTCTGTCCGTAGGGCTTCACGCGCGACAGCGCCGTCTCGATCGCGCCCTGATCTGCGGTAAAGGGCTGCAGGGTCTGCAGGTTCATGTCGAAGCTGAAAACCGCGGCTTCGTCCAAGGAGGAATCGTACAGTCGCAACGCGCCGAGCACATGCCTGGCTGCCTGCCGTGCTTCCTCCATCTTCGATGACAAGCGCATGCTGCCGCTGACGTCGAAGAGGAGCGCGACGCGCACCGGCGCGTCCTGCGCCGCGTGGAATTCCACAATCGGTCGGGGCTCGCGTCCCTCGAGGACCGTGAAGTCCTCCTGCTTGAGATCGTGTGCGAACCGGCCATGCCGATCGCGGACCACCGCGGCAATGGAAACCAGATCAACGGCAGATTTGAAAGTGATGCGCGGCGCCTGATCCTGGTCCGGCTGTTGAGGCGCCTGCGCTCGGAGGGGTGTCGCGGCGGTCAGCAGCGCGAGGACTGCTGTGCTCGTCAGGATGCGACACACCTTCATGCCCACCCTGCACTCCAATATTTCTGCCACAGCGGAAACGCTTGGAATTACGTGATTTACTCTCTCCGCGGGGACTCGCCCGAACCGGCACCACAGGCAAATCGAGTAAAACTTACATGGCGCCTCGATTATGGCCGCATCGTTTTTACATCTGGTCGCTCTGATAAGATTTTTCGATGCGCACGACCGCTGCAATCCCCGTCGCCGGCCGCGTGAGCGGGTTCAACTACGCGATCCGGAACATCGTTGCCGAGGCGCGTAAGGTCGAGGCGTCGGGACGGCAGGTCCGCTACCTCAATATCGGCGATCCCATCGCCTTCGGCTTCCGCACGCCGCCGCACCTCGTCGAGGCGGTGCAGCGGGCGATGCGTGACGGTCACAACGGCTACGTGCCGTCCGCGGGGATCCTGCCGGCGCGCGAATCGGTCGCGGGAGAGCTCACACGCCGCGGCATGCCCATGTCCGCGGATCGCGTGATCATCACGTCGGGTACCTCCGAGGGGATCGAGCTGGCACTGACCGCACTCGCCGAAGCCGGCGATGAGGTGCTGATCCCGTCTCCGACCTACCCGCTCTATACGGCGGTTCTTGCGAAGGTCGGCGCGCGCCCGGTGTTCTATCGGACGAATCACGAGAACGGCTGGCTGCCGGACCTCGATCACGTGAGGAGCCTCGTCACGCGTGCGACGCGCGCGCTCGTCGTGATCGATCCGAATAATCCAACGGGCGCCACATATCCGGTGGACGTGCGTCGCGCACTGATCGACATCGCGGACTCTCATAATTTTCCGCTGCTGGCCGATGAAGTCTACGGCGACCTGGCCTATAGCGGCCCCGTCCCGCCGATGGCCAGCTTGAATCCGGACGCGCCCATCATCTCGTTCTCCTCCTTATCGAAGGCCTACCTTGCGCCTGGCTGGCGCGCGGGCTGGATGGCGGTCGGGCGAAGCGAGCGCCTCGAGGATGTGCTCTCCGCAATAAAGAAGCTGGCGGACGGACGGCTCTGCTCGCCCGGGCCGATGCAGTACGCGATTCCCGCCGCGCTCGACGGCGACCGCTCGCACGAGAAGGTGTTCCGCGCCGCGCTGCGGGAGCGCGCGGAACTGACCACCGCGCGTCTGAACGCCATCGACGGCATCAGCACGGTCGCGCCGACCGCGGCCTTTTACGCCATGCCACGGGTAAACCTGCCCAAGGGGGTCACCGACGAGCAGTACGTCCTCGAGCTCCTTCGTGCGACGGGTGTGCTGTGCGTCTATGGATCCGGCTTCGGCGCCGCGCCGGAAGATGGATTCTTCCGCCTGGTGTTCCTCGCAGAGCCTTCGGTGCTGTCAGCCATCTACGACGAGATTGGTGAGTTCACGAGAGCCTTCCTTGCGCGCCGATGAAGTCCGGTCGCACATCCGCTGGGCCATCGCGCTGCTCGCGCTCGGAGTCATCCTGCTCTGGTGCGCGTTCCTCGCGCGCCACGCACTGCTCCTCGTCTATGTGAGCGGCCTGCTGGCGGTCGGCTTCAGTCCGATCGTCCGCATCATCGAACGACAGACACTCCTGCCGATCGGCTCGAAACGCTTCCCGAGATGGCTCGCGATCCTGATCCTGTACCTCGTGATCCTCGGCGGGCTGTTTCTCGTAGGGTTCCTGATCTTTCCGCCGCTCGTCCACCAGGCCATATCACTCTGGACGCAGCTGCCCGAGATGTTCGATCGCGCGCAGCAGTTCCTCATCGCCAAGGGGATTCTGAAGGAGCATCTGACGCTGGGGGAGGCGGTCCGGCACGCGCCGGGCGGGAGCAGTGACGCGGTCGGCGCCGTCGCGGGCGCGATTGGAAACGTTGCCGGTGGACTCTTCGGCATCGTCACCACGCTGATCCTGACGTTCTACATTCTCGTCGAAGCTGACACGCTCCGCAGGTTGATGCTGCGGCTGTTTCCGCGCGCGCGGCGTGCGCAGGCGGCGGAGGCGAGCAACGAAGCCACGATCAAGGTCAGCGCCTGGCTTGCCGGTCAGCTCCTGCTCGGCACGATTATCGGAACGAGCTCGGCGATCGGCCTCTGGGCGCTCGGCATTCCCTTCTTTTACGTGCTCGCGTTGATTTCAGGAGTCGGTGAACTGATTCCGGTTGTGGGACCAGTCATCTCGGCGATTCCTGCAGTCGCGATCGCGGCAACGATCTCGCTCAAGAAGGTGCTCTTCGTGCTCCTCTTCTTCGTCGTGCAGCAGCAGTTCGAGAACCACGTGCTGGTGCCGAAAGTCATGTCGCGACAGGTCGGCGTCAGCGCGGTCACGGTGATCGTTGCGCTGCTCATCGGGGCGGACCTGCTCGGCATTCTCGGGGCAATCCTCGCGGTCCCGACCGCGGCGATCCTGCAGGTGATCGGCGAAAGAATTCTGCAGGAGAACGAGTAATGGCTCAGGACTCACGACTCAAGGCTCATGGCGGCTCATGGCTTCACGGCTGTCTCATGACTTGAGCCGCTGTTGCCCTGAGCCGCCATGAGTCATGAGCCGTGAGTCTTAAGCCATTCAGGACACCCACACGTACAGGATCCCGATCCAGGGGAGAACCGCCAGCGCGACGTAGAACGCGGTGAGGATGGCAACAACCCGATGCACGGACGTCAGGTGCAGGGCAATGCCGAAGGCGCCGGCGGTGGTCTTTGCGGCGGTGAGCGCGACTCCCTGGCCCAGGGTCGCCATCAGCCAGCCGAGCAGGGGATTGCCTTCGATGCGAACGCCGTACGTGCTGACGCCGACGTAGGTCAGCACACCATCGAACGCCTGCGCGAGGAGGAAGGCGACAAGCACAACATCGCCAAACAGCGACCGCTGAGTGGCACCGCGGCTTCTTATATTCACTCCGCCCATACCGCTGCGCAGCACCGGCGCTGCCGTTCGCGCGGATCTGCGGCCTCCACCGCCCCCGGGTTCAATGCCAATGCCAACTCACGGCGGGGCAAATCATCAGAGCATGCACGGCGCAGCTCGCGGCGGGGACGACATATACTCGGCTGTCATGCGCGCCGATCCGCTCGCGTACCTGGGAAATGAGCTTCAAACGTTGAAGGATCAGAAGCTCTACCGAGAGCTCCGGATTCTCGAAGACGAGCAGCGCGCCCGTACCACCGTCGATCACAAGTCCGTAGTCAACCTGTCATCGAACAATTATCTCGGTTTGACGACACATCCACGGCTCCGCGAGCAGGCGCTGAAAGCGATCGACGAGTACGGCGTTGGGACGGGCTCGGTCCGGACGATTGCCGGCACCATGGACATCCACATGGAGCTCGAACGCAAGCTCGCCGACTTCAAGAACGTTGAAAGGGTCGTCGTCTTCCAGAGCGGCTTCGCGGCGAACGCCGGGACCGTCTCGGCCATCCTGACGAAGGAAGATGTCGTCATTTCCGACGAGTTGAATCACGCGAGCATCATTGACGGGTGCCGTCTCAGCCGCGCCACGATCAAGGTGTTTCCCCACAAGGACGTGGACGCCGCGCGAAAAATCGTCAAGGCGCTTCCAGCGGGCCAGCGCAAGCTGCTGATCACCGACGGGGTCTTCAGCATGGACGGGGATCTCGGGCCCCTGCCTGGCCTGTGCGATCTCGCCGAGGAAACCGGCTGCATCATGATGGTCGACGATGCCCATGCGAGCGGAGTGTTCGGGCGGAACGGGCGGGGCACCATCGATCACTTCAACATGCACGGCCGCGTCGATGTCCAGGTCGGCACGCTGTCGAAGGCGATCGGAGCGCTCGGCGGCTACGTCGCCGGGAATCGAAGCCTGATCGAATTCCTCTATCACCGTGCCCGGCCGTTCCTCTTCTCGACCTCCCATCCGCCCTCGGTCGTGCTGGCCTGCATGGCAGCCATCGACGTGCTGATCGAAGAGCCGCAGATCATTGAACGCCTGTGGGAGAACACTCGTTTCTTTAAAGAAGGGCTCAAGGGCCTGGGATTCGACACCGGCATCAGCGAGAGTCCCATCACGCCGGTGATCGCGGGAGATGGCGCAAAGGCGATGCTGTTGTCGGACAAGCTGTTCGAGCGGGGGGTTTTTGCGCAGGGGATCGCGTATCCCACGGTCGCGCGCGACAAGGCCCGCGTCCGCACGATCGTCACCGCAACGCACACGCGCGAGGACCTGCAGTACGCGCTCGACGCGTTTGCAGCCGTCGGCCGCGAGCTTGGATTGATTTGACCTGACATGGCAAATGGCCCTCGACCGGCGTCAGGCCCGAACTGGTTCGACGCGTGGACGCGCGACGTGGCGCGCGACGTCACCGCCGAAGACCTGCAGCGGCTGATCACGCGCGATACGCAGGAGGCCTACCGGTTCTTCACGCGCGGCCTCGACGAGGATCGCCTCGCGCGCGAGCCTTGGTACCGCCGCTGGTTGCTCAGGGTGCGCCAGGTCTTCATCGCGTTCACCCTGAAGCTCTCCCCCGCGCGTCGCGCGCTCTACCTGGTGTCCCTTGCGGTCGCCTTGATCGGCGTCCTGAAGCTGTATCAGGGGTTCGGGCGTGTGCTCGTGCCGTTCGGCACGCCGTTCTTCCGCATCCAGCTCGTCGCGCCGCAATGGGCGGACGGCACATTCGCATTGCTCGTCAGCATCGTCCTCGTGAATCTGCTCGTGCTCCTCGAAGTTGCGGATCGCCTGTCGCTCAAAGGAGAGCTGGAAGTCGCTCGCGAGATCCAGCTCGCGATGCTGCCGAACGGCACCTGCAGCGCCGGCGATGCGGAGATCTGTGGTCTCACGAGGCCCGCGAACACGGTTGGCGGAGATTTCTACGACGTGCTGCCGCAGCGCGACGGCCGCGTGATCGTGACCATCGGGGACGTCGCAGGGAAGGGGAGTCCTGCCGCGCTGCTGATGGCATTGCTCCTGGCCGTGCTGCGCACGCTGGTCGACGAGGAGCTCGATCCGTGCGCGCTCGTGGCGCGCCTGAACCGGCAGATCTGCCGGCACAGTCCTGCATCGCGATTCATCACGCTGTTCTACGCCGTGTATGCGCCGGTCACCGGCGCGTTGACATATGTGAACGCGGGGCAGAATCCTCCAATGCTGCGGCGCGCGGACGGCTCAATCGAACGGCTCGAAGGCACGGGCATTGCGCTCGGGATGTTCGACGGATCCACGTACGAGGCGCGCGAGACGAGCGTCGGTCCCGGAGATCTCCTTATCCTCTATAGTGATGGCGTGACCGAAGCGGAGGACCCGGCGGGGCAGCCGTTCGAGGAGGCGGGGCTGGGTCGCGTCGTGTCGGCGTACGGCGACGAAGCGCCGGCCGACCTGGCGCGCTCGATCGTCCGGGCAGTCGAGTCGCACGCGAAGGACTCGCGGTTCACCGACGACCTGACGGTTCTGATCCTCAAGCGATCGTAGTTCGTCCCTCTGACCCGTCCGGCCGCCATCGAAAACCTGCGGAGTCCAGCCGTTCAGGGCTGGATCAGCGCCGACCGGCACGGCCTGGTTCCTGGGCAACCGGCAGTGTGGCCTCGACAGGCGGTGTCTAATAGGCGGTGTCCATGCGGATCCCCGCGCTCTCTGCCTGCCTCTGCCTGTGGGCCGGGCTTGCCGCCGCCCAGACGCCCGTTGCTGCCGACGGAATCGATCGTCTCGTCCTCGCGATCGAAGATGCGGCACGGAGCGGACAGGAGATCGCTGTCCGGGGACTCGCGCGCTACGACGTCGATAACGCCGCGTTGGCCGACTTCGTTTCGATGCTGACGTCGCCGCCGCCGACGAGCGTCACCGTGAAGGAACGCGATCGGGGGCTCCTCACCAACGGTCGTCAGCGTCTCCTGCTCGAAATCCTGACCGATCGGACCCGCGAGGGGCGAGTATCGACGTGGCGCGTCGACGCCGCGCCCCCAGTTGCCCCGGCTGACACGGGTCCAAATGCCCCCTGGCAGATCGCGGAAGTCGAGCGCTTGTCGGTGATCGGCGGCCTGTATCGCCTCAAGCTTGACGCATCCACCGAATACGACGTCAGGAATCTCGTCCTCGAGGCGCCGGATCTCTCGCTGTCGCTGCCGGCAGGCCGCGCGTTCCTCGCGCGGACCAACGACGGGCCCACAGCGCTGGTCCTGCTCGGCCGCGGACGCATGCAGTTTGCGCCGAAGCCGGAAGCCGAACGCGGGCAGGTCCGCATTTTCTGCGGCGCCGAAGCCATTGGCGCCGAGTTCGACGCGGTCTTCGTCCGCTTGAGCCCGTACGAGTTCTCACGGCGCGTCGCGACCCGCTCGATGACGGAGCGCCCTGCAGACGGCGGGGACCTGAAACGCGCGACGCAGATTTTCGACAACTACGCGCCGCGCAGCTTCCAGGTCGACCTGAGTGACCTCAGCACGGAGCCGTACTCGTTGACGCCGTCCATGAGCGACTTCGTCTCCGAGATCGTCACCAGGAAGTACGGCGCGCTGACGTATGCGCGCGCCGGTTCGGAGCCCGAAGACATTTCGTTCTTCGATCGGCAGCGCCACCGCAACATCGCCATTTACGCGTCGGAGAGCAAACTCGCGCAGCGCGGGCGATTCTTCAGCGAGGACGACGATGCCGACTACGACGTGACGAGCTACGAAGTCGAGACCGCGTTTGCCCCCGATCGGCTGTGGATCGACGGCGCCGCGCGTCTGAAGCTGCGCACGCGCGATTCCGCCGTGACGACGGTGACGTTGAAACTCGCCGAACCGCTGGTCGTCCGCAGCGTGTCATCACCGCGGTTCGGCCGTCTGCTGAACATCCGCATCGTCAAACAATCGAGCATCCTCATCTCGCTTCCCGCCTTCATCCCGCCGCAAACCGATCTCGAGCTGACGATTCGGTACGGCGGCCGGCTCGAGCCGCAAATGATTGATCGGGAGGCAATCGCGATCCCGCAGGAACGTCCAGGGCAGAGCGAGGCGGTCGTGATTCCGACGGAGCCGAGCTTTGTCTACAGCAACAACAGCTACTGGTATCCGCAAGGCACGTTTACCGACTACGCGGAGGCAAAGCTGGCCATTTCGGTGCCCCCGGAGTTCGATGTGGTGGCGACGGGAGTGCCGCAGGGTCCGCCCACGCCGATTCCCGCATCGCTGGTGCTCAGACGCGGCGGGAAGAGGTATGCGTTTCTAACGAAGCACCCGGTGCGATATCTCGCCTGCGTGATCAGCCGGTTCAATCGGATTGACTCCTCGCAACTGAGCCTTCCCTCGTCGACGGATCGCGTGAACGGGAAGGGATCGTCGCCGCACGAGACCATCGCCGGGGACGGCGGCGAAGCGTCGTCGATGCTGACGCTTTCCGTTCAGGCGAACCCGAGGCAGTTCAACCGCGCCAGGAACTTTGCGGATCGCGCTGCCGACATCCTGCGCTTTTACACGTCGTTGATCGGAGACGCGCCGTACGACAGTTTCACGCTGGCGCTCACCGAAAGCGACCTGCCCGGCGGCCACAGCCCCGCCTACTTTGCGATCCTCAACCAGCCGCTGCCAAGCTCGCCGTATGTCTGGCGAAACGATCCGGTCGCGTTCGAGAACTACCCGAGCTTTTTCCTCGCACACGAAATCGCACACCAGTGGTGGGGACAGTCGGTCGGCTGGAAGAACTACCACGAGCAGTGGATCAGCGAAGGGTTCGCGCAGTACTTCGCCGCGCTGTACGCCGAGCGCGAGCGCGGACCGGACCAGTTCACCAGCGTGATCCGTCAGATGCGGCGGTGGGGCATCGACATGTCCTCGCAGGGGCCGATCTATCTGGGCTATCGCCTCGGCCACATAAAGGGGGAAGGGCGCGTGTTCCGCGCGATCATCTACAACAAGGGGGCGATGGTGCTGCACATGCTGCGGCGCCTCGTCGGCGACGAAGCTTTCTTCAACGGCCTGCGTGAGTTCTACACCACCTGGCGCTACAAGAAAGCAGGGACGGGAGACTTCCGGCTCGCGATGGAGCACGCGAGCGGACGGCCGCTGGAACGGTTCTTCGAACGATGGGTCTTCGGCAGCGCGATTCCAACGGTGGCCTTCACGTCTCAGGTCCAGACCGGAGGCGAAGCGCTGGCCGTCCGCTTCGAACAGCGGCAGGACGACATCTTCGACATTCCCATCACCGTTACGCTGACGTATGCCGACGGCAGCATCCAGGATGTGGTCGTGAAGGTCGACGACAAGGTCAAGGAACAGACGATACCGTTGAAGAAACAGCTCCGCAGCGTTGACGTGAATCGTGACTCCGCGGCGCTGGCGGAGATGGGGAAATGAGGCGGGTAGACGGGTTCTCGGGTTCTCGGGTTCTCAGGTTCTCGGGTTCTCAGGTTCTCGGGTTCTCGGGTTCTCCAGGTTCTCCGGATACTCGGTTCGGCGGGTTCTGGAGTCGTGGATGGCCTGCTGCGTCACAACGATTGAGAACCTGAAGAACCTGAGGAACCTGAGGAACCGGAGAACCCGAGAACCCGAGAACCATCTTTAAGGTAGATAGATCGCCCCCACCCGTGGCTCGCCGTTGCGTTCGAAGGGCTCGAACACGACGATGAACCGGAAGCCTGCGTACTCGTAGTAGCGCGTGATGCGTTCGCCGAGTCGGCCGCGGTCGACGTCCTGGCGGCCGCTTTCCGCGGAGCGCCCCAGGCTGGCGGCAACCGACGCCGCCGTGTCGCCGACACGAATCTCTTTCCCGTCGCGGAAGGGCAATACCGGCACTGACACCGCGCGCGG
>Ga0136846_1236475_pt1 | contig 10951 bp, 6 predicted proteins | sample HopSoiMetagenom2_FD_96841 | JGI IMG/M metagenome (GOLD analysis project Ga0136846, IMG submission 96841) | Grasslands soil microbial communities from Hopland, California, USA - 2 Assembly 2016 (version 4) | ecosystem: Environmental > Terrestrial > Soil > Grasslands | place: USA: Hopland... | reverse complement strand
GATCCATATTCTGCACGGGCAGGCTGGAGTCTTACTGCCGGCCGCGTGGCAAGAGAACCGGAAGGATTGGACATGCCTGCTCTGCTCGACAGAATTGAAAAAGAAATGCCTAAAGCTCCGCCAGAAGTCCAATGGACGATGAATACAACACTGGCAAATATTGGAATTCATCATCCTGCACTTCGGAAACGGGCGCTTGCCATAGGAGAAAAATTAGGGATTTACCGCGACTATCCAACACCTCCAGGCTGTACCTCTCCCTTTGCACCGATATGGATCAATGAAATGGTGAAAAGGCAGAAATAAAAAATCCAGGTTAACGAAAACGATAACCTGGATAACCGTAGTAGCGATCAGCTTCCCCCTTTACCTACCCGGAAACCGATGCTAAATCTTTGAAAAAAGGAATATGTTTATAGTCGCTTTACACGGAAGCTGCAGGTAACTGGAAGAAACTTGGTCCCATCAGCGTTTCTGACTGTACATGCGAATGTTCCGGTAACATAGCTACCCGGGTCAGTTCCGTATTCAGTAACGTTTACAATAAAATCCCCAGTCTTAAAATATTGAATTGGCTCCGCACCGAAATAAAAATTACAGAGGAAAAGAGGGTATGAACCAGGTGTCTCTGGTCCTTTGAAAAAGATAGCCAGTTCTTCAAAAGGTTGTCCGGCGCGCTTCCCTTCTATCATGGTCGTATTACCATTAGCCGAAGAGGAAACGAAATGTCGCACCGTATCTGTTGTGGGCAATATTTGGTAACTGACACCATCTAGCGTATACCTGATATAACTGTCAACTGTAGCGCCACATGCAACCAAAGTACCTGCATCAACTGAACTACCAGCTACCGCTATGCTTACTTCCTGGCCAGATGACTGTTGCGACTGATCATATGCTACTAATGTAGCAGTAGCTGTCTCATTGCTGCAACGCGTAATGGTTGTAGAAAAGCTTCCGTTAGTAACGGGAATATTATAATAAATATTCTCCAGTTTCATTGATACAAACCCACTTGGAACTGCTGCATTGAAACAATTCTTTACCGTTCCTGATATGGTAACCTGCGCCACAGATGCATCAACAGTGATCACACCGACGTCGGTTGTAGAAGTAAACGGCCCGAAATTTTGAGTATGCAGCAGTGTATGGCACTTGTTATAAATCTTGAATTGAAGAGTTTTGTTGGCCGGCACTTTACCGGAGAAATCACCTTCCTCATTGGTGAGACCGTTGGTTGCTGTACTGCCGGATGAATTACCACCAGCAGGTACTGAGATCACTACATCCATTCCGGCAAGATTATTACCCTGCTGGTTCCGGATTGTCCCTTTAAGATCGATAACTGGAAACGGAGCGTCACAATTCCAGAAAGAAAAGTGGCTCACGGTACCAATGTATTCGTTACCCTGCCGGTTAGCGCTACCTTCTTGTTTCCAAAGGCCGGTAGTTTCATCAAGGCTCCATAATGGAATGGAAGCAGGTGCCTCACCCTGCAGACTTGCAGGAATGGGAAAATGCAGTTTGGCAGTTTTGCCTGAAGCCAGTTGCAGTTTCTCACCTGCATTACCTGTAAGCTCAACTGCCATCATACCGAAAGATTGCAGACCCGTTTCCTGATTATCAGTATTAATACCGCGGAGAGTACCAGGCATGATATTATTGAAGTCGGCAGACTCGGGATTTATGAAAAATGCACTGACGGCTACAGTTCCGGTATATGAAGTATTTCCATTTGGATTCACAAAACTATTAGCTTGAAAGTCGATAGTACCTCCATTTAATGGAATGGTAACCGAACCCCCGGAAGTGCTGGAAATATTGCCGGCAAGTGTTTTTGGGATGAGCTGAATAGTTACAGGATTATTTTTATTGGCATTGGCAACAATGGTTTTTGTGCCGAGGAAATATCCATCTTTCACAACCTTTACAAAGGCTGCATTTTTATCAATACTAACATCATTGATGGTGAATGCTCCATCAATATTGGTTGTAGCAGATGCGTCGCCTGCTTTTACAAGAGCACCTGGTACGGGTTTATTGGCATCGTCAGTAACGCGACCACTCAGGGAAGCGGTTACGATTTCTGGTGTGTAATGTTTGTTGTTGGGATTATTGTCTGATTTATTACAGCTGAGATAGAGAAGAAAAATACATACGGATACGATGATTCGTAGAGTTGGTGGTTTCATAGATACAGATTATTGCGGACCCAAAATAGAAAAAAATTGATAGGATCAAAAACTTATACTGGAAAAAAATAATTTACCCCTGAAAATTTAACTTAAGAGTGGTATTTGCAGTAACAAAATTGATATAAACGTCAACAAACAATTTGCTGATACTATAACATATTAATTCAACTCAATCAACTTCCCAGCCTTATTCCAAAACCGGGAATACTTAATTTCAGCCGGACCATAAAAGCGGTATTGTACGCCAACAATTCCTACGGGGTCATTGGGAGCATCCAGTTCAAAGGCCAGATTATCATTGACGAATATCTTTGCGTGCCTGTTCCTGCAAATTAATTTCAGTTTTGTCCATCGGGAAAGATCACAACCAAATCCGCTCAGATCATTATATTTTGAAGTAAGATAGTTTCCGTCGAATGCTAAACTCATATTACCCACGCAGCCTTTGGCACCGAGTGGTATAATAATGATGTCATCTTTACACTGAATAAGCACTTCAGTTTTCCGGCATGCATTATCTGCGGAGGTATTAGTGTTTCTAATGATTGTTTCAAAATCAAAATTGTCATCCATCAAATCGCCCAGATCCCGTTGATTGAAAAATCTTGTGTTAGGTGATACAGGCATTAAAGGGATATTGTGCGCAACGAGCAGACTGCTGTCTATCTTAACACCTTCTGTGGCCGCAATCTCCTGTTTAGTAAAATAAATAGGATTGCCGGTTGTTTGAATGAGTCCCAGCCAGCCGTCTGAACTAATCTGAAGATTTTGCCGCTTAACAATGGTGCTGTCAATAATGAGCTTGGTATTAAAGAATCCCGGATAATAATAAATAGCAGAATGGTTTTTCCCATGTTTAGGAACCAGCGTTTTGCGGCTAATGTCCCAGGTTTGTGCAATATAAATGGAGTCAGTTGGTGATTTGGAAGCGTCATAACTGAATATTACTGAATTGGGAACGCCTGTAAGATTAATCTTGTTTAGAGAAAATGAATAGTCGGCGGCTTCAATTTTCGGTGCGCCCTCCCCGGCGGGCAGGCCTCTTCGTTTGAACCCTACATATACCACTACTATCAGTGCAAGTATAACTCCTGCTGCCAGGTATTTCCCAATGGTTAATGATCTGCCAGAAATTTGCACAGGTGCAGGTTCATTGGTGATCACTATTTCTTTAGTCTTATTCTCCTTTAGTGATTCGCTATTCTTTATTTCAAAATCCCTCCAGTCGACATAACCCGTAAACTGAGCCAACGTGTTAAGAGTTTGAATAGCTGGAGCATGAGGGTATTTTACTTTCCCCCATATACGTTTCAGAGTGGTGGTGCTGAGCTGAACACCGGTTGCCTCCAGTATCAATTCACCAAGCTGTTCAAAATCGTAATTGGCCCATTTTTCGGAGGAACCCCGGTTAATCTTTTCTTCAACCTTCATTAGCAATATCCGGAGTAAACTATCCATAGGCTTCAGGTGATCTTCTGATTACTTCACAAATTTGACAATACTTATTCAAACACACTGATTGATATCATCTTGCACAAACTTGTACCAGGTTTGAACAACAGTATCCTTCATTTTCCAGCGTCTTTTGTAACAAACTTACAGAAAATGAAAGCTTCCCTCTTTTTAATGATCGTTCTTTTAGCCTCCGGTACAGGCTTTACCCAAAAAAAGAAAGGTCCGGCTACAGTCAGTTCCAGCATCAGCCTGGATAGTGTAGCCTGGAAATGTCCGCCTGGAAAAGCGGAATTTTTTGAAAAGGACGGACAGAAATTCATGCGATTAAAGGCCGGGAATCAGGGATCGGCTGTTTTAAGAAATATCACATTTAAAGATGGTACTATTGAATTTGATTTTGAACCCTATTCCCCAATGTCAATTGGGTCGTCCCCTGCCGTGTATTTCAGGGGAGATAATGAGCGCAAAAACACAGAGCTCGTCTATATCCGCGCAAGGCCTAACCAGCCATTCCTCAATGACGCCATACAATATACCCCATTTTTGAATGATGTAAATATGTGGGATATGTACCCGGAATACCAGGCGCCCACGCTTTTTCAGGTAGATAAGGTCAATCATCTCAAAATGGTGGTTTCTGGTGATCAGATGCGGGTATATGTTAATGAAATGAGATGGCCCGCATTGGAGATACCAAAACTGGAAGGAAATCTGAAAGAAGGAATTCTAGGACTGGATGGCCAGATGATTGTCTCAAATTTTATTTACAAACCAGGTGCTACGGAAGACCTTCCGTCAATTGCAGCTCCTGATCAAACCAGTCATGATGCGAATTATTTAAGAAACTGGAAAATTACGCAGCTCACTGATCTGCCAGCCGGTAATGAAATAACAGTCCCCATGCTGCCGAAACCTGAAGCTTTTACAGAAACCATCATGGCAGAAAGAAAAGGTATGGTAAATCTGTCCAGAAAGTTTGGAGGTGGATCAGTTGTTCCCCGGAGAGTGGTTTGGCTTAAAGCAACAATCAAGGCTGCGGAAGCGCAAAAGAATCTGATAAACCTCGGATTTAGTGATGATGTATGGGTGTTTGTGAATGGACAGATGATTTTCCTTGACAAGAATGACTATAGACAGGCACCCATGCGGAAATACCCTGATGGCCGTATCTCTATTCAAAATGCCCGGTTTAATATTAATCTTAAGTCAGGCGATAATGAAATGGTGGTAGCAGTTGCCAATGATTTCTATGGCTGGGGTTTAATAGCGCGACTGGAATATATGGAAGGTATTAGCTATTGAGAATTCAACAAACGGGATTAACTATTTTACTTCACGTAATGTATAATTAATGGTCACCTGATAAGTGACCATTATTTTTTAGAATTATGCTTATTGTGTAACAGTAATATTAGTGGCGCCATACAATGTATTACCTCTCCAGATACTTACCTGGATATTACCAACAGCCAATGATCCAGGAGTTAAATTGATTACTGTATTATCAGGAAAGCCAGACACCTGCAAACCTGCCTGGGTATGAATGTTAACACCGTCCACTTTAACTGTGGCATCACCTTTCAGGTTTCTTCCATATACATTTACTTTTACCTGACCGCCGCTACCATTAAGACCCCCCAATGAATAAGAAGGGGATTCTGCCTGCATGCTATTTATTCTCATTTGTGGCGAAATAAGAAATTTAAAGGTCTTCTTATTCACCTTGCCATCAGGATTGCTTATTGTCATTTCCTTATCCAGCATTATGGATTCGTCATTTTCCTCACCAAAAAATGTTTTGGGCAATCGAAGGGTGATTTTTGTTGAATTAGTAGTGCTGTCGATAATGAAATTATTAAGCTGTGTGCCATCGATTGAAACCTGCACACCGCTCTTTCTAAATCCCTGTCCATTAATTACGAGTGAATCAGACGGTCTACCGATCGAATAATATAAATAATCAGGATTGACAATACCGTTTAGACGTAATAATCGTTTGAAAGGGATAGCCGATTCAGCTTTTTTACCTCCTGATCTTACCTGCAACACGGCACTGGAAGTCGGGCCATTTTGATAAGAGTAATAATCAAGTAAAAATGTATTTACAGCCTTAATTTTTAACTGTGTTGCTGAAGCACTGATAACGGTGCACTGACTCGGCCATTCTGGTTCCAATCCGTCGTGCCATGCACCGAAATTTCCGTTTATCTTGTGACCGAATTCAACAGTATCTTTTGTTGCATCGGAGTTAAATCCTGTTCCGGTGATAGTTATCTCATCATCCGGATAGGGATTCACCGGCGTAATGGATGTAATTGTTAAAGTATTATTATTACCTCCGCCGCCATTACCTCCTCCGCCTCCGTTGCCATTACCCCCGCCATTGTTGGGTCCGCTTCCGGTTTTAGAGCAGGAATTAAGTAAGAATAGAATTGCTAAAATTAAAAGTATTGGGTGTCTCATAAACTAAGTGCTAATGGTTTAGCACAAAGATTATATGAAGAACAAGACAGGAATATCCCTCAATGATGTGATCTTTAATTTATGACCCCTGAACTCCTGGCGCGGGCAACAGCTTCCAGTTGATTATGAACCTGCATTTTCTGATAGATATTCTTGATGTGACTGCGCACTGTATCAAGGCTTATAAAGAATTGACTGGCCATTGCCTTATAACTAACTCCTTCGGAGAGGGCAACCAGAATCTCTTTTTCCCTTGGTGTAAGCTGGTATATATTTTCTTCATTCTGCCGCTTTTTCTGCATGCTGGCGATAACCATCCTGGCCACATTGGGACTCATGGGCGCACCCCCGGTAAGAACTTCCTTTATGGCATCATACAGCTTTTCAGAGATATTCTTCTTCAGGAGGTAGCCGGATGCGCCGGAAGCAATAGCCTCTAATACAATTCTATTATCATCAAAAACCGTAAGCATAATGATCTGTACATCCTGATTGAAAACCCTGATCTTTTGCACGGCATCAATACCGTTGACGCCTCCGGGCATATCAATATCCATCAGTATCACATCGGGTTTCACCCTGGCCACCTGATTTTCCACGTCGATTACATTGGGGAAACTGCCTAGCAACAGAAATTCTTTTGAAAAGGTGATGAGCTTTTCAATGCTGTCCCTGAGTTGGCTATTATCCTCGTATATCAGTACTCCGGCTTTCATAGACAATAATTATAAAGTTCTTTCTAATGCTATTATGGTAAAATACCTCAATCATGTGATTTTATGGACACGAGCACTGTAGTACCTTGCCCTGGCACGCTAATAATACTTGCCGACCCATTCATTTCAGCAGCACGCTGTTTCATATTTTTTAGTCCGTTCCCTTCTTTGACAATATTTGTATCAAACCCGGCTCCATTATCTTTCACCTGAAGCGTTATCTGATTTGACTGGTAACCGATATTGATAATCACCCGTGAGCAGCGGCTATATTTGGCGGCATTATTAATTGCCTCTTTAAATACCAGGTAAATATCCTTGCGGCTCTTCAAACTCAGTTGAATATTCTCAAGGTTTCCTGATTGAAGGAATTCCCACTGAATGTTCAGAGGTTCCAGTATATCACCTGCAAATTCTTTTATTTTAAAAATAACCTTCATAAAGCTATCGTTAGCCGGATTAATGGCCCATACCATATCGCTCATACTCTCCAGCATATAATTGGAATTCTCGTTGATCCTTTTAAGGTGTTCCTTTATATTATCTTTCTCGCCAGGATTTTCCATTACAACCTTGCTAATAATATTGATGGAAGAAAGAACAGAGCCCATATCATCATGCAGGTCTCGGGCGATATTATTTCTTAGTTTTTCGATCTCAACCTGTTGTTGGGCTTTGTGAACAGCCCGGTAACGATTCACCACTAAAAAAGCGATCAATGCCAGCAGCGCCATTACTATAACAGTACCATATTTAAATGTTTTCTGTTTCTGGATCGTTAGCCGGTTCAGTTCGGCATCTTTTTGGAGCAGACTGATCTCTTTGTCCTTCTTTTCAGCTTCATACCTGGCTTGTAGTTCGGCCGTTTTCTCATTTTGCTCATTCAGATTGAGGCTGTCATTCAATTTGTTTGTTATCGCCAGCCATTTAAAACCATTTTGCCAGTCGCCAGTTGCTTTGTAGAGATTGGATAATTCGTGTGCCGCATCGTGAATGTAATGCAACATATGCATACTGTCGCTCAACTGGTAGGCACGTAACAGGTATTTTTCTGCTTCGGGATACTTTTTTGCTTCTTTGTATGTTTTGCCAATATTGATTGCTTCATAGGCCATATCAGAGCTATTATTATCCTCAGCAAAAATAGTATAGGCCCCCTTGTAATAATCCAGTGCCTTATTAAAGGATGTAACAGCATAATACGCATCACCGAATTTCTCATCCAGCATGGCTTTCTGGTAATTGGCACCGGTTACAGCATTTAATAAAGAGGCACAACGGTTAAGAAGAGCAATATTGCTATCGTTCCAGTTCAGTTTAATGTAAGTTGTGCTCAATCCCGATCCCGCATCCCAGACATGGAGAGTATCCTTAATATTCAGGTACTGTTGCATGCTTTCCTTAAAGTAAGGAATCGCCTTTTCCAATTGTCCCTGCTCCCGATAAAGAACACCCATTTGCCGCTTGATCCCCGCCTGTAATTTGGTATCATTTGAGCGCTGTGCCATTGAATCTGCCTTTATCAAATAGGCAGCACTTTCATCGAATCGGCTTGCGGTAGAATAAACATTTGCCAGATTCAGGTAATTGTACATGGTTTCCACTTTCTCACCCAGTTGCAGAAAAAGATTGGTGGAAGTATTAAGATTGGCAAGACAGGAATCAATATTGCCAAGGCGAAACAGTGCCCAGGCCTTTGTTTTATAACAATAAGCGGCTTCCCGTTTTTTACCCGCAGACAATGATTGGGTCAAATCGATTTCGGCAATTTTTAAAGCGGAATCAGGGTTAGTGTTGGTAAAGCGGAAAGCGGCCTGTTCACGATGGATCAATACAGAATCTATGCTTCCCTGTGAGAATAATGCAAACTGGAAAAATAAAAAAGCGATAAGCAGGAAAAGAAGGCGCATTGAGCTAGCTGTTATACTAAATATAACAAATCCTGAATATTGGCAAAATGAGTACTTGCCGGTCTATTCTGTCCGCAGACTTTTGACAGGATTGGCAATTGCCGCTTTTATCGCCTGGAAACTTACCGTTAACAAAGTTATTATCATAGCCCCAGCACCGGCGCCTATAAATATCCACCATGAGATATCAGTATGATAAGTATATTTATGAACCCACTCCTGCATATAGTAATAAGCAACAGGCGATGCAATCAAAAATGATATAATAACCAGTGCCACAAATTCTTTCGACAGAAGATTCCAGATGTTAAATACCGAAGCGCCTATTACTTTACGAACACCAATTTCTTTCGTCCGCTGTTCTGCTACAAAACTGGCTAAACCGAAAAGACCGAGACAGGAAATGAATATGGCAAGAATTGCAAAGAAAGTAGCGAGTTTGCTTATTCTCTGCTCCTGGCTAAATTTGCTGGCATAGTCATCATCAACAAATTTATAATCAAATGCAGCGGTTGGTACAATAGAGCTAAAAACAGGTTCAATCTTTGCCAAAGCTTTCCTGGCACTTACTGTTGGTTTGATCTTTATGGTGATATGACTGGCTGCTTCATATTTGGCATCTAAAAAGAAAATACCACGTTTCTCTGGTTCATAGGGTGAGCCCATCACCATATCCTTTATCACTCCAACAATTTGCCGGGACTGTGTTCCTCCGCCAAATTTGATGGTTTGTCCAATAGGATCTTTAAAACCCATGTCTTTTGCTGCAGTCTCATTAATAATAACTTTGGTTGTATCTGTGGCAAATTCTTTGGAATAATCCCGTCCGGCAATAAATTTCCAGCCAACCAGTTTACCAAACCCATAAGACACGTTTGTTATAGCAAACGAATATTCCCTGGCTTCTTTGCCGATCCAGTCAAAATCACTTGAATTGCTATAAATTTTGGTGAGAGGGCTTGAAGATAATTCCATGCCATCTACCACGCCGGTATTCAGTAATTCTGTCCTTAACAGATCTAATTTTCCCTTGTAATTCGGGTCATTCTTTGGAATAGTTATAAGGCCCTCCCTGTTATACCCAACAGGCCGGTCTTGTGCAAACAGGATCTGCTTATAAACTATGATAGTGCCAATGATCAGGATGATCGATACAGTGAATTGAGTTACTACCAGTACTTTTCGAGGCATAGAGGCGAAACGGCCTAAACGAAGAACACCTTTCAAGACCTTTATTGGCTGAAATGATGACAAATAAAATGCGGGGTAGGCTCCAGCCAGCAATGCCGTAAGTACAACAAATGCAATACTGAACACCCAAAAGAATGGATTTGCAAAAGGAAGACTTATATTTTTATCCGCCAGTTCATTAAACCATGAAAGTGATACTAACATAAGCAGCAGGGCAAGTATAAACGACAGGAATACTACCAGCAAGGATTCACTCAAAAATTGATAGATCAATTGCCTTTTTAATGAACCGATTGATTTACGGATTCCTACTTCTTTGGCGCGCTTTTCAGATCGGGCAGTGCTTAAATTCATGAAATTGATGCAGGCAAGTAATAACACGAAAATTCCCACTATTCCAAATAGCCAAACAAATGTGATACGGCCCCCGGAAGGCAATCCATTTTTAAATTCCGAGTACAAATGCCAATCCTTCATCGGATAAAGAAACGCATGCATCTTGTACTCCTTAAATCCGGCTGCTTCTTCTTTGGGAACACTATTAAAATAAAGATCTTTAATAGCGGCATTGGCCGCCTCCATCGAGATACCTGGATTCAGCTGAACATAGATGGGAAAGGAACTATTATCCCAGGTAGTTGAGACCTGTTTTATCCAGTCATTGGAAGCAACCCATAGATTCCATGGGGAAAAGAATTGAACTCCACCAAAACGATTATTCTGGGGAATATCCTCATACACTCCGGTAACCACCGCATCTATACGGTTATCAATTTTAAGCGTTTTATTTACCGGGTCATCTTTTCCAAAAAATGAATTAGCGGCTGATTCAGAAAGTATAATGGAATGCAAATCATTTAATGAGCTATAATTTCCCTTTAGCATTTTTAGGGAAAGCATATCCATTCCTTCCGGATCAATAAACTCTCCTTTTCTTGTAATTCTTTTATTGTCTGCAGAAAGAGAATAATCGCCCAGCCACCACGCCATTACCACATGCTTGAAATACTGCTTATAATTG
>Ga0136846_1228671_pt1 | contig 10951 bp, 5 predicted proteins | sample HopSoiMetagenom2_FD_96841 | JGI IMG/M metagenome (GOLD analysis project Ga0136846, IMG submission 96841) | Grasslands soil microbial communities from Hopland, California, USA - 2 Assembly 2016 (version 4) | ecosystem: Environmental > Terrestrial > Soil > Grasslands | place: USA: Hopland... | reverse complement strand
CGATCTTCTTGCCGCCGGCCCCGTCCTTCTTCGTTGGGTTGTTCTTCGCCATCTGATCGGCCTTATTCTTCATATCGTTCAGTTCCTTCTCGGCGGCGGCTCGCTTGTCCTTGTCATCGGACTTGAGATCGTTTTGAAGTTGCTCGGCCTTGTCGCCGGCGCCTTTGCCGAACGACTTGTCGAGTTTCTCCTTGGCGGCGTCGCGGGTCGCCTTGTCCGGGCTTTGCAGGTCCTTCAGCGCCTTCTAGACGTCCTTCGGATCGATCTTGGACGGCTGCGAGCCTTCGCCGCCTTTGGGCGGCGGTTGCTTGTCGCCGGCGCCGGCCTTCGCCTGCAGCTCCTTCAACCTCTCCTCGGCCTTTTGTCGTTCTTTCTCATCCGACGAGTTGAGTCCCTTCTGAATGTCCTCGATGTCCTTGCGGTTCTGCTCGCCGACCTGCTTGTCCAGTTTGTTCTGGGCGTCCTTCCGCGTCTTGTCGTCTTTGCTTTGCAGGTTCTGGACGTTCTTTTCGAAGTCCTTGAGGTCCTTCTCGATGTCCTTGCGGGTCTGCTCGCCGACCATCTTGTCGAGCTTGTCCTGCGCGGCCTTCTGCTTGTTCGGGTCCTTGCTGTTCAGGTCCTTGACCGCGTCCTGGAATTCCTTCATCTGTTCGGGCGTGGGCTTTTGCCCCGATCCGGCAGCGTTCTTCTCGCCGGACGGTTTATCGCTGGCCTTGGCCGAGTTGCCGCCTTCGGGCTTCGTCGCGCCGGCGTTGCCCATCTCCGGCATCGGTTTCGGTTCGCTGGCGCCGGCGCCGGGCATCGGTTCGCTCTTCGACGTGTTCTTGGAATCGGCGGGCGGGGGGCCGGCGGACGCCTTGCCCATGCCGCTGTCGTTCTCCGGCTTGTTCATGGGGTCCTGCGTGTTACCGCCCATCGGCTTGGGCTCGGGCTTCACGGCGCTCGGGTCGTTATTGGGCATGGGCTTGGACTTGGCCGCGCCGTCCGCCGGATTCGGTTCCATGGGGTTCATGGGGTTGCCCGATTGCGGCTGCTGCGTCGCGGCCTTGCCCATCCCGGGAGACTTGGTCTCGTTCGGCATCGGGCCGCCCATCGGCGGCGTGTCCTTGTCGCTGGCCGGGCCGCCCTTCGTCGGGTCCATGTTCTTCGGCGGTTCTTTCGAAGCGGACGGACCGCCGCCGCCCATCGGGTTCATGTCCTTCTTCGGCTCGGGCTTGGTCTCGGCCGGATTCTCCGGCGGGGCGGAATTAGGATTGCCCATCGACTTCGATTCGGAGGCGGACGAACCCATCATCGGGTTCATCGGATCGTTTGGCTTCGGCGGCTCTTTTGAACCGGAATCGGGCGGCGGCTCGCCCATGGGCATTGGTTTGGGTTCGGCGGGGTTCGCTTTGTCGTCCGACTGCGATGGCCCGCTCTTCGCCGTACCGGGCGAATTCTGCTTGTTGAGTTCTTCCTGCAGGCGGTTGGCTTCCTCGCGCGTCTTTTCCTCGTTCTTTTTGTCCTCCGGGCTGCCGGGCATGGGCGCCGTGTTTGGTTGGCCCATGTTGTTCATCGGCATCGGCGGGTTCATCTCCGGCATGCCGCCTTGCGGCATCGGCGACTTCATCGGCATGTTGTCCGGACCTTTGGTTTCCGGCATGCCCATCGGCGGCATATCCGGGCCCTTCTTGTCCATCGGCGGCGTGTTGTCGTTCTTCTTTTCCGGCATGCCTATGGGCGGCATATCGGGCTTCGTGCCCTCGTCCGCCTGTTTGGTCTCGGGTTCCTTTTGCGCGCCGGGTTGATTGGGCTGTTGAGGCGTGCGCTTCTCGTTGTCCAGCCGCTTCTGCTGGGCCTGGTTGTGAGCCTTCTCCTCGTGGTTGCGCTGGTCCTTCTTCTGGTCGAGGTTCTTCTTTTCCTCCATGGCCATAACGGGCGGGGCGATGCGAACAGTCTTCACCGCCGACTTGCCGACGTTCGGCTCCGGATCGGCCGAACCGATCTTGCTGCGGTTGTCCGTGGCTTCGAGCCAGTATTCGAGGATCATGCCTTCCTTGAACGTCACGGGTTGGCCTGCCGCGTCCGTAAGTTTGGTGAAGTCGACCGAGTCCTTGTACTCGAGGTTCCGCGGCCAGGAGAACGTGCCGTCGTTCTCGTCGCGGCGGAACGATTTGCCGTCCTGGAAGGGCTTGTCGGCCAGGTCGCGCATTGCCGGCATCGCGATCCGCAACTTCAGGGTCAATTTGTCAATGCCCAGGTCATCGGTGACCGTGCCGTCAACGGCAAGTTGGCCGTTGGCCGGCAGCGTGACTTCATCGAGTTCCGGTTTCACGATCACGACATTGGGCGGCAGGTCTTCATCGACTTCGATCTTGAACGGGGGCGGCTCGGGGCTCCGCTCGCCTTCACTGGAAGTAAACACCGGCCGATACTGGCCGCTTGCGGTGAGCAGGAACTGGAACTGGATGCTGTTCGGCTTATCGGCGGGCACTTTGCCCAGAAGCGGGTCGCGCGTCGGCGGATCGAAAGTGATTTTGCCGTCCTTCACGGTGCGATTGGTCTTGCCGAGGACGGTGACCCTGGTGCCGCGAAGGGCGCGGATGTGGCCGTCCTTCGATGTCTCCGGCTTGAGCCGCGTGTAGGGCGGGTACTCGTAGCTCACCTCGAGATCGGTAAAGAGCGGCAAGGAGCGAACCGAAACGCGGTGCTCGGTGGTCTCGGCGTCGCCGCCGGCCACCTTGTACCAGAAGCCGTTGCGAACGAGATAATCCGGCACGCGGACTTGCCACTCGCGCGAGATTTCGCCCTTCTCCATGGCGATTTCTTCGTAATCGTTCACGGCCTGGTTGTGGCGAATGAGCACGCGCATGCGGTCGGGCTTGTCCGGCGACGGCACCTTGCCGCCCACGTTCACCTTGATGGTGACCGACTGACCCGTCGTGATCGTGACGTCGCCTTCGACGGGTTCGAGCAGCGTGATTTGCGTGCGCGATGCGATCCCTTCAGAGGTAAATGGGGCGAAGGTGCGGGCGGCCAGCGACTTGAACTGTGCCGGGCGGAAGACGAAGAATAGCACGACGAGTGCGAGGAAGAACACGACGACGACGGCGCCGGAATAAGCCAGGCTGCGGTGATCGATGGCGTGATTGATGTCCGCCTCGACGACGCTTTTGGCGGCGCGGGCGCCCATGGCGGCCTTCACCGCCGGATGCACCGCTTCGTTGTCCTGGGCTTCGACATACCCGACCACGCTGTTCTTGGCGTTGTCGATGGTCTTCTCGACTTGCACGGCAGCATAGAGCGGGTTGACGCGCCGGCGCAGCGGGCGAACGATGGTGAGGTAGGCGGTACCCGCGGCGGCGCCGATGAAGCCGAGCAAGCCGAGTTGCCGCACCCAGTCCGGCAGCACCAGGAACTTATCGATCACGATCATCGCCGTGGCATACACGAGGAGCATGGCGACGAGCAGGAGGCCGCCGAAGGCGACATCATGGAAGCGGATGCGGCTGGTTGCTTGCGCAATCTGCTCGTCGACTTCCGTTGCAATCTCGGGCTTCTCGAGAACCGCTGGCATGGCAAACTCCGAGGCAATTGTGCGTTACGATGCAGTTCGCTCGGCCCGTGCCGACATTGATGCGCCTTCGTCTCTGTGCCCGGCAATCCGCTCAGATGTCGCCTTCGTGCAAACGATCCAACGCCGTGGCCGGACGCGGACCCCTTCGACTGCAAGTCATTCTAATCCAGCGCCTCACGGCCGCGAAGAGCTTTCGCGGGCCGTTACAACGCGTTACGCGGAAAGCGGCCTCTCCGTTGGCCGGTTTCCATCCCAACTTCGCCTCTCGGAATAGTTACAATGCCAGGGGTACGAATTGCGAGGGCAGGCCATGCTCGTCGGGCAGACGATCGGCCACGGCGACTTTCGCTTTGAGATCGGCCGCGAACTCGGCAGCGGCGCCATGGGCACCGTCTACCGCGCCACGTTCTTCAAAAAAGACGAGGAAATGGACGTGGCCCTCAAGGTCGTCGCCCTGGGATTGCTCGGCAACGAATCGGCCATGGCTCGCTTCGATCGTGAAGCCAACATCCTCAAGCAACTTCGCCACAAGCATATCGTTCGCCTCTATGCCACCGGCACGTATCGGAAGACGCCGTTCATCGCAATGGAGTTTATTGACGGCGAAGCACTCGACCGCGCGCTGGCGCGCCGCGGCAAGCTCAGCTGGGAAGAGGTCGTTGCCTACGCCAAGCAGCTTTGCGAAGCGTTGCAATATGCCCATGAGAAGGGCATCATCCATCGCGACTTGAAGCCGTCCAACCTGATGATCACGGCGGACGGCACCCTGAAGTTGACGGACTTCGGCATCGCCAAGGACACGGACGTGACGGCTCTCACTGGGGCCAACAGCACCATCGGCACCGCCGCCTACATGTCTCCCGAACAGTGCAAAGGCGACAAGAACCTCACCAACAAGTCGGACCTGTATTCGCTCGGCATCGTGCTGTTCGAATTGCTCACGGGCCGCAAGCCGTTCGTGGCCGATTCGACCGTCGACATGTTCCTCAAGCACGTCAACGAGCCGCCGCCGCGGCTTGGCAAACTCGTCCCTGAAATGCCGCAGAAGCTGGAATCGCTCATTCTTCAACTTCTGGAAAAGGACAAGGAGCACCGGCCGATCGACGCGGCCTGGGTCAGTCGAATGCTGACCGAGGTTGAAGCGGACATCTTCGAGCGAAAGAGTGCGGGGCTTGATGCGGCGAATGCCCGGCGGATCGATCGCCGCGGCGACGCGCCCGCCTTCGACGAGGCCGATCGTGAGGCCGCCCGCGCCCTCAAGGGAATCAAGAAAAAGAAAAAGAAGAAGTCCGCGGCCCTGCTACCGCTGGCGCAGCGAAAGTGGTTTCAGGCAACCGTGCTCTCGCTACTGTTGGTCGGAATCGCCGTCGGTGTCTACCTGGCCGTGCGACCGCCCTCCGCCGCGAAACTCGCCGCACGCATTGATCCGGACAAGCCCGAAGCCAGTCTGCCCGCCGCCGAGGAGTACCTCAAGGAATACGGCGACAAGGAAGACGCCAACCGCGATAAGGCAGCCAAGGTGTTTCGCGAGGCAAAGGTCCGCGAACGCGAGAAGCAACTTCACAAGCGCTTCGGGGTCGCCAAGTGGAAGGACACGCCCGAGGAAAACGACGACCCGAACGCCTACAGCCTGGCCATGTCCGCGATTCAGGCGGAAAAAGACGGCAAGCTCTCGATCGCGCAAACGCTATGGAATCAGGTGAAGAATGCCTTCCCCGACGAGTCGAAGCTCACGTTTACGTTCGATTCGGACAAGCTGAACAAGGCTCGTTGGGGCTGGGTGGCCGAGAAGAGACTCCACGACATCGACGAGGTTCGCAAGAAAGAGACGGAGTTGGACGCATTTATCAAGAACAATCGCAACCTCGAGAAGCCCCTGCCACTCGACCCGACCAGCGTTCGCTCCCTGGCCATTCGCGCTCTGCGGCTCGAGGAGATTCGCGACCCGGAGAAAGCCGCCAAGACCTGGGACACGCTGATCGCCCTGCCGGACAAGGAACCGGACCACGGTGTCTACGTGCTCATGGCGGCGGAACACCGGGTGAAACTCAAGGACACCACCGTGCGGCGGCCGGAGTTCGTGGACAAGCTCGTTCGCGAGAAAGAAGCCAGGCTCGCCGAGTTGCAGAAGAACACCGCGGCGAACTCACAGGACTGGAAGATGCTGCGGGCCGATTGCCGCGATCTCGTCGAACTGTACGAAGACGAATCCGACAAGACGCTCGCGGAGTACGTGGGCCGCGCCAAACTGGTGCTAACCAAAGCCACGAAGGATTAACGCGGAGCGCGTTTTTGATGAATCGATCTCGTTCGGCGGCGGCTCATGAGCGGGCGGGCCGCGTCATTCCTGGCGGCGTCAACAGCCCGGCTCGCGCCTTCGGCGGCGTCGGCGGCAGCCCCATTACCATCGCCCGCGCCGACGGCCCCTACCTCTTCGACATCGACGGCAATTGCTACCTCGACTTTATCGGTTCCTGGGGCCCGATGATCCTGGGCCACAATCATCCCGCCGTGCTCGAAGCCACGATCGCCGCGATGCGAAACGGCTCCAGCTACGGCGCCCCTTGCGAACTCGAAACCGAACTCGCCGAACTGGTCGTCGAGGCCGTGCCCTCCATCGAAATGGTTCGCTTCGTGTCGAGCGGCACGGAAGCGACGATGAGCGCCATCCGCCTGGCCCGCGGTTTCACCGGCCGCGACCTGATCGTGAAGTTCGCCGGGTGCTACCACGGGCACGTCGATTCGCTGCTCGTTTCCGCAGGTTCCAGTGCCCTGACGCACGGCGTCCCCAGTAGCCCCGGTGTTCCCAAGGGCTGCACCGACGACACGCTCGTGTTGCGCTACAACGATGTGCCGGGCCTGCGCGAATTGTTCCAGGCCCAGGGCAACGCCATTGCCGGCGTCATCCTCGAGCCGGTCGTCGGCAACATGGGCCTGGTGCCGCCAACTGCGGAATTCCGCAAGGAACTCCGCCGACTGACGCAACAGCACGGGGCCGTACTCATCTACGACGAAGTGATGACCGGTTTTCGCCTCGCCTACGGCGGAGCGCAGGAGGTGCTCGGCGATTCGCCGGACCTGACGGCGCTCGGCAAGATCATCGGCGGCGGCTATCCCGTCGGCGCCTTCGGCGGCCGCGCCGACATCATGAAAAAAATCTTGCCCGCCGGTCCGGTGTTCCAGGCCGGCACGCTCTCGGGCAACCCGATCGCCATGGCGGCCGGCGTCGCCACGCTTCGCGAACTCAAGAAAACATCGCCCTATTCGCGGCTCGATGCCATGGGAGCGAAGCTCGAAGCTGGCATCCGCCAGGCCGCGGCCGATGCCGGCCTGCCGTTCCAGTTCAACCGCGTCGGCAGCATGTGGACGCTGTTCTTCACTGCCACGCCGGTCGTCAATTACGACACCGCGAAAATGTGCGACACCAAACGCTTCGGCCGCTTCTTCTGGGCAATGATGGACCGCGGCATTTATCTGCCGTGCAGTCAGTTCGAAGCCGCGTTCCTCATGACCGCAATGACCGACGATCACGTAAATAAAACCATCGCCGCGGCGCAAGACACACTGAAGGCCATTGCATGAACCATTGCTCGGCTCTCAACATTGAGAACCGGGCAATGGGACCTGAGAGAAGAGAACGATCATGAATCCCGAGTATCTCGTTTTCGGCACCATCTCTGGCTGTATTATCGTCGGTCTTGTTGTCTTGGCTCTTCAGATTTCCAGGGCCTTTAGAATGAACAACAAGGGTAACTGATATCCATGTCCACACGCTCCGTCTTTGTCGCCCTTGGCGCGATGCTCGTCCTCGGTCTCGGTGGCTTCGTTGCCTACAAGTCATCGTGGGTCAAATCGTGGTTCGGCCGCGACGCGGAGAATGCCGACGAGATGGCCCGCCTTTCCGATGCCAAACTCGAGTTGACGCGAGCGCCTCAAGACGACTGGCCGCAATGGCGGGGGGCACAACGCGATGGCCATTCACCGCACGCCATTCGCACGGACTGGGACAAGAATCCGCCGAAGCAGCTTTGGTCCGCACCGTGCGGCGGCGGCTATTCGTCGTTCGCGGTCATGGCCGGCCGGCTCTACACGCAGGATCGCGGACCAGGCGGCGAACGCGTTCTCTGCCTCGACGCCGCTTCCGGCAAAATGCTTTGGTCTCACGAATACCCGGCGGATTACACCGGCACGGACAAGACCTATGCCAAGGGGCCGCGGGCCACGCCTACGGTGGTCGGCGACCGCGTCTACACGGTCGGCGCCGCGGGGAAGCTGCTCTGCCTCGAACCGCCCAAAGACGGCGGTTCGCCCCGCGTTGTCTGGCAGCACGATTTACTCGCCGAATTTGAAGCGAAGGCGCCGAAGTGGGGCGTGGCGTGCTCGCCGCTCGTCGATGACAATCTTGTCATCGTGCAGCCCGGCGGCAGAAAGGGCTCGGTCGTTGCCTTCGACCGCGAGACCGGCGAACTTCGCTGGACCGCCGGCACAGACCCTTCCGGATACAGTTCGCCGATCGCGGCCATCGTGAATCGCATTCGCTTGATTTATGCTTTCACCGGCGAGGCACTCCTCTGCCTTCGCCCCGGCGATGGTGAACTGATGGACCGCTATTCGTGGAAAACGGATTTTAACGCCAACATCGCCACGCCCATTGTCGCGAACGATTACGTGTTTATCTCATCGGCTTACAACAAGGGATGTGCATTGCTGCGGGTCGAGGCCGGGGAAGGCCGCGCGAAGTTCCGCGAAGTCTATGTCCGCAACAACCGCGTGCTCCGCTCGCATCACTCCACGGCGGTCCATCGCGACGGCTTCCTCTACGGTTTCGACGGCACCCGCGACACGTTTCTGAAATGCATCGATCTTCGGAAAGGGCTGGACGTGCCCGATTGGGGCGGCGAGCGCGACGTCCGCTCCGGCACGCTCATTCTCGCCGACCGCCACTTGATTGTCTTCTCCGAGCGGGGCGAACTCTCGCTCATCGAGGCCAAACCCGATGCGTTCAACTTGATCGCCGCCGTGCCGTCCGGCGTCAAAGGCAGCGACCTGTGGGCGCTCCCGGCGCTCGCCGACGGCCGGCTCTACCTCCGCGGTGAAAGCCAGATCGTCTGCCTCGATGTAAAGCCATGAAGCGGATTACAAACACATGAATAAAAAAGCACGCAACAGACCCGCGTCTGTTTCGTGCTTTCGTGATCAGTCCTTATCGGGCTACTGGTTGAACACGAATTCCTTCGTGTTCAGAAGCGCCCAAAGGATGTTCTCATAAGCGGTCTTCTTGCCGGCGGCCTTGTACTTCTCGTCCATCTTCTTGATGTGATCCAGAGCCGCCGCCATGTCTTCCTTGGTCGGCTTTCGGGCGAAGGCCCAGAGGAAAATTTCGGTCACCTTTTCTTCGTCGGAACGGGTGTCCTTGGGGTTGGCCAGCGTGTCGGCGCGGCCGCCGGCGCGGGTCACCTTGCCTTGCACCTCGTCGCTGTTGAGCAGGTGAAGGGCCTGGGCCAGGTTTGCCTCGTTGACGCGTTCGCATTCGCAGGCGCTGATTCGCTGCGGACGGCCGAACACGTCCAGGAAGTACGACGCGAACGATTCGTCCGGCAGCATGATCGCCCGGTTCGGAGCGTTCTTGTCCTTCGGCAGGCCGTTGAACTGCGTCGGGCTGTCCGTCACCTGACACACGGCGTCCAGCAGCACCTCGGCGCCCATCCGCTTCGGATAGTAGCGAGCGTACGCCTGTTTGTCGTGTTTGTTGAACTCGTTCGGCGCGCTCGACAGTTGATAGGTGCGGCTCTTGCAAATCGCCTTCACCAGCGACTTGAGCGAGTACTTGTTCTCGACAAGGGTGGCGGCGAGGGCGTCCAGGAGTTCGGGATTGGACGGCGGGTTGGTGATTCGCATGTCGTCGAGCGGATCGACGATGCCGCGGCCGAAGAAGTGCGCCCAGTAGCGATTCGACACGGCCTTGGCAAAAAACGGATTCTTCGGATCGACCATCCAGTCCACGAGCTTCTCGCGGAGATCGCCTTCCTCGGCGGCGTCCATCGGCTTGCCGTCGAGCGGCTTGATTTCGGCCGTCTTGTTGGTCCGCTTGTTGGTGACACCGCCGGAAGTGCGGGTGAAGATGACCTGCGTGCCGCGGCCGTTCGGATCGAAGTTGCCCGGCGTTTGGATGTTCTTGCGAGCAACCCGCGCGAAGAACGACGCCAGTCCCCAGTAATCGTCCTGGCTCCACTTCTCGTACGGGTGGTGGTGGCAGTTGGCGCAAGCGAGGCGCTGGCCGAGGAACACCTGGCCCACGTCGTCCACGAAGTTCTCGGGCTTTTCGAGTTCCTTGTACCAGACGGTGGTTGGGTTCTTGCGTTCGTCGCCGGAGGCCGTGAGGATCGAGCGCACAAATTCCGAGTAGGGCATGTCGGAGGCGACGGCCCCGCGGATCCATTCGTGGAAGGCGAAGGTGCCAGTGGCCCGGCCCGGTTCGCCGCGCCGCTTCACCCGAAGGATGTCCGCCCACTTGTTGGCGAAGTAATAGGTGTACTCGGGCGAATCGAGCAACTTGTCGACGATCTTGTCGCGCTTGGCCGAGTCCTTGTCCGCCACGAAGTCCGTCACTTGTTTCGGGGTCGGCAACGTGCCGGTGATGTCCAGGAAGACACGGCGGATGAAGGCTTCATCCGTGCAAAGTTCGGACGGGACAAGACCAAGTTCTTTCCACTTCTTCGAAGTGAACTTGTCGACGACTGTGCTCTCGGGGAACTGCCAGGCGGGGGTCGGCGTGCCGAGAGGCACGGTGGCGCGGAACACGGCGACCATGCCCTGATAGCGGGCCATGATCGCGGCTTCGCCGCTCATGCCGAGCGTGCGAACCTGGCCGCCTTCACCCACCGAGGCGATTTCGCCGTCGTTGGACTCGTACTGGGCCCGCCGGGTGATGTCCTCGACCGAGCCGTCGGAATAGTGAGCGTATGCGGCGAACTGTTGCTTGTTCTGGCGCGGCAGGATGCGGTGTTCCGGATAGACGCTGATTTTCACCAGCGTCGGGTCCTTCTCGCTGCCCCACGGCATGCCGGACGCGATCCAGCGGCGGACGAGCTTGTATTCGTCGGAATCAGGGTCCATCTTCTTGCCGCCGCCGTGAGGCGTCTTGCCCGTGGCCTTCATGAGAAACAGGCTGGCGTCCGGGTTTGCGGGGAATAGGCGCCGGCCGCGGCCTTCCTTCACCAGATTGATGAAGTCCATTTCGGGTTCGAAGCCGAGAAGCGAGAGTTTGAAGCCATTCTGGCCTGAAGCTTTACCGTGACAGCCGCCGCTGTTGCAGCCGAGCTTCGTAAACACCGGCACGACTTGATTGGTGAAGTTGAGCGGCAGATTCACGCCGATGTTCTTCGCCTCGAGCGG
>Ga0136846_1217598_pt1 | contig 10951 bp, 6 predicted proteins | sample HopSoiMetagenom2_FD_96841 | JGI IMG/M metagenome (GOLD analysis project Ga0136846, IMG submission 96841) | Grasslands soil microbial communities from Hopland, California, USA - 2 Assembly 2016 (version 4) | ecosystem: Environmental > Terrestrial > Soil > Grasslands | place: USA: Hopland... | reverse complement strand
GCATAGGCATGGTCGAGTGCGCCGGTTTCGCCGCCGAAGACATAGGTGTACCGGTTGTCGGCGGGCATGCGCTTGAGCAGGCTTTCGTTGCCGGCGGCTTCGAGTACCTTGGTCGGGTCTTCCAGCAGGTAGCTGTTGAAGTCGCCCATCATCAGTACGTCGGTCTCGTCCTCGTCCATGGCCTTGAGCTTGGCGACGAAGCTGTTCAGTGCGTTCGCCTGCTGGGTACGCGCCAGGTTGAAGCAGCCCTGCCCCTGGTCGATGTCGCCCGTGGTCGGGCAGCTGCCCTTGCTCTTCAGGTGGTTGACCACGAACCAGAAGCCGCCGTTGTTGCCCACGGCGCTGAATCGCTGGGCCAGTGGCGGGCGTCCGCTTGCAGCGGTGTAGTCGGCCAGGTCCGTGCCCGTCGGAAGAACGGCGTTGCCCACGCGCTGGACTTTCGCGGGCTTGTACAGGATGTCCACTTTGATGGCATCCGTGCCGAACACGCCGCTGTTGACGGCGGCATAGGTGTTCGGGCCGACCTTGGCGTTGAGGGCCGCCAGCAGGTCGTTCGTTGCCACGTCGGAGTTCTGGATTTCCATCAGGCCCACCACGTCGGCATCGAGGCCTGCGATGGCGGCCACGATCTTGGCCTGCTGCCGCTGGAACTCGTTCAGGTTGTTCGCGCCGCGGCAGTTGGCCGCGGACGCGGGACCGGTGCCGAACGAGCAACCCTGGCCGGTCTGGCCCGATGAGGTTTCTCCGTTCACGAACGTGGTGAAGTAGTTGAGCACGTTGAAGCTGGCCACCTTGAGCGGGCCGCTGACCACCGGTGCGGTCGGCGAGCGCGGATTGGCCTGCGCGAACACGGGCGCCACCGTTGGCTGGATGCGATAGGCCGCAAAGTTGTGGCTCAGGATGCCGGTGACTTTCTGCGTCGTATCGCCGATGCGTCGGGTGCCGTCGGTGCCTGCTGCGCTCAGGTACGGAATGGGGTTCGGGTTCTGGCGCGAGGAGCCATCGTCCAGCACGATGCGCGAAAGCAGGTTCTGCGCATGGGTTGCCGCCGCGTTGCCGTTGGTGGCGTTGAACTGCCGTCCGTTCAGTGCCAGCACCATCTGGCCATAGCGGCCCAGCTCGAACAGTTCCGTCACGGCCAGGGGCTGCGCAATTTCGACCAGCATGCCTTCGTAGCGCTCCAGCGTTGATTCGTTGGCCACCGGCAGCGTGATCTGTGTCGGGCTGATTGCAATGCCGGAAGCGCAGACGCTGATGGCCAGTGGGTCCGCTGTCGTGCCCGCAATCTGCGTGAGGCTGTCGGGCTTTGCATCGGCGCCCGCGGTCTGGCCGAACTCGGTCACCACGCCGGAGACCTGAACGAAATCGCCCACGGTCACACGTGTGGCGCTGTTCGGTGCATAGACAAAGACGCCTTCCGAGGTCAGCGGATCGGCATCGGGCACGAGCTGCTGCATGAAGAATCCATTCAGCTTCACGGTCGTGGTGCCGGTGTTCTGGAAGTCACCGACGACCACGCCACGCACGGTCACGGGTTGCGTTGCCAGAGGACTCGTGTCGCCCGTACCTTGAACGGATGAGATGGCCGTGACCGGCGCATTGGCCGGAACGGCGGCGGTACATGTGGGCGGTGGCTGCTCCGCAACCGGCGGCGGCGTGTCTGTCGACGGCGGCGTGTTCGGCTGCGTGGTGCCCGTAGAAGGCCCGGGGATCAGCGGGAAGGAGGTCCCGCCGCCACCGCCGCCGCAGGCGGTCAGCGCAAGGACCAGTGTCAGTGCCAGAGCTTTGAACTGCCAGGTTGGCCTCAGTGCGGGATGAGTCATGTGGGTTTCTTTGAATGAAGGGGGAACAGCGAGCAGACAGCGCGCGTTTATATGGACCATGTGTGTAGCCCCCGAGAAACCCGGACTCGTCATGGGTGATTGCCTGCGTCGGCGCGACGCGCCACGCGCTGCAGGCCGCATTGCGGCCTGCAGACAGGTACGTCAAAAGCTTGCTAGGCCGGTACCGCGTCGATGTTCACGCGATCCCAATGGCGATGCTTCGCGATGGCGGCGATGAAGTCATGCGCGATCTGCGTTGCGGCAGTCGCATCGCCCAGGTTGGTGACCGGCGTGGCGGCCACGATCACGCCTGCTGGAGCATCGGAGTCGGCGGCAATGCCCAGTGTCGAGAGCAGCTGCACGCCCTCGCCCACGGTGCAGATCGCCTTGCAGTGCTTGTAGGCCTCCAGCACGAAGTGCACCGCATCGCCAATGCCCGCCAATGCAGCGACGCTTTCGCCGCCGGCTGGCACCAGCACCGCATCGAACATCACCGACGGCGTGTTCGCGAACGTCATGTCGACTTCGATCTGCCGCTTCGACGCGCTGGCCACGGTGCCCAGACGCGGCCCGACGACCTTGCATTGCGCGCCAGCCTGTTCGAGCGCATCGCGTATCGGCTTCAGCGAAGCCGAGTCGACACCGTCGGCCACGAGGATCGCGATCTTGCGCGTGCGGATCGAACCGTCGCCGGTGTCGGCCATGCTGAGCGCGGGCGATTCGTCGATGGGCAACTCGATGCGGTGGTCACGAAAGCCCGCGCGGCCTGCTGCCGCCTTGGCATCGGGCTCGCCGATGCCAAGCGGCTCGGCCACGCGGCGCGCGAGCTTCTCGTCCACGTGCGCGAGGTTGTCGACCATGCGCTGGCGGATGGCGGGCACTTCGAGCTTCGACAGCTCGAAGCGGAAGGCCCCGATGATGTGCTCCTTCTCGGCCGCACTCTGGCTGTTGAAGAACAGGCGCGCCTGCGTGAAGTGGTCGTCGAACGACGGGCTGCGGCGGCGCACCTTGGGCGGATCGATCTCTTCGGGGAAAGACTGGAAGCCGTGCTGGCCGCCGTCCACGCGAAACTCCGTGCCGCTGCCCAGCGTGTTGGGCTCGTAGGCCACCTGCCCTCGTGCGATGGTCTGCCGGTGCATGCCGTCGCGCTGGAAGTTGTGGAACGGGCACACGCCCTTGTTGATCGGCAGCTCGTGGAAGTTGGCGCCGCCCAGCCGCGAGATCTGCGTATCGGTGTACGAGAACAGGCGCCCCTGCAGCAGCGGGTCGTTGCTGAAGTCGATGCCGGGCACCACGTGGCCCGGATGGAAGGCCACCTGCTCGGTCTCGGCGAAGAAGTTGTCGGGGTTGCGGTTGAGCACCAGCTTGCCGATCTTCTGCACGGGCACCATCTCTTCGGGAATCAGCTTGGTGGGGTCGAGCAGGTCGAAGCCGAGCGAGTGTTCCTTGTCCTGCGGAATCATCTGTACGCCGAGCTCCCATTCGGGGAAGTCGCCGTTCTCGATGGCTTCCCACAGGTCGCGGCGATGAAAGTCGGCGTCTTTACCCGCGATCTTCTGCGCCTCGTCCCATGCGAGGCCATGAATGCCGAGCCTGGGCTTCCAGTGGAACTTCACGAAGTGGCTCTCGCCGCGGCTGTTGACGAAGCGGAAGGTATGAACGCCGAAGCCTTCCATCATGCGCAGGCTGCGCGGAATGGCGCGGTCGCTCATGGCCCACATCAGCATGTGGGTGCTCTCGGGCATGAGCGAAGCGAAGTCCCAGAAGGTGTCGTGCGCGCTCGCGGCCTGCGGCATCTCGTGGTGCGGCTCGGGCTTCACGGCATGGATGAGGTCGGGGAACTTCATCGCGTCCTGGATGAAGAACACCGGAATGTTGTTGCCCACGAGGTCGTAGTTGCCCTCGCGGGTGTAGAACTTGACGGCGAAGCCGCGCACGTCGCGCACCGTATCGGCGGATCCGCGCGAGCCGGCCACGGTCGAGAAGCGCACGAAAACGGGCGTCTTCTGGTCCGGGTCCTGGAGAAAGTCGGCGCAGGTGAACTGCGACATCGACTTGTAGACCTGGAAGTAGCCGTGCGCCGCCGAGCCGCGCGCATGCACGGCGCGCTCGGGAATGCGCTCGTGGTCGAAGTGCGTGATCTTCTCGCGCAGGATGAAGTCTTCCAGCAGCGTGGGGCCGCGCACACCCGCTTTCAGCGAGTTGTGGTTGTCCGGTATCTGCAGACCCTGGTTGGTGGTGAGGGTCGTCGGATGCTCGACGGTGAAGCCTTCGAGTTGCTGCTGCTTGGCGTTGCTGCCGTCGCTCGCCTTGGTGGCGCTGGCGCGGCGGCCTGCAGCGGCCTTGTTCTGTGGCGTCATCGTGGATCTGCTGGAATCTTTCATGGGGTGGGCACTCAGCCTGTTTCGTTGTTGCTGTCGAGGAACATGTCGAGCACGTTGACCACGGCGACGAGGCAAATGCAGCCTGCCACGGCGGCAACGGCCCACACGAGGATTTCGTCGCCCCAGGTGCTGGCGAGCGTGTCGAAAAACGATGAAAGCTCCATAGGTCCCTCCAGGGATGCAAGCGAATTGCAAGGTTATGTTTCGCACCGCGCGCGACCCGTAGTGGCCGCCCTCCCCCGTCTGTGGGAGAAAGAGTGCGTGCAAGGTAGGAGCGCACCGACAGCGCATCGCACCCGCCTACGCTGCTTCGCGGGTACTGGCCGTGGAGCCTGAAAGATTCGTCGCATAGCATGGGCCCACGGGACGGCACTGATCGTGCTTGTCATTCATCGCACTGCCTCGCGCACCGGCCGCACCGCCCGGATCCCCTCAGGGAAGAAAGAACCCCATGCAGATCAGGATCGGCTTCGACATCGAACTCGGCGTCACCGCCCCCACGGCGGTGATCTACATGCTGCAGGTGCACCCGTCGCGTGCCCAGGACCTGCAAGGCGGCGAGAACATCACCCTCAGCCCGCCGCTGGCCACCGACCACTACCAGGACAGCTTCGGCAACAGCTGCGCGCGCGTGCACGTTCCTGTCGGGGTGAGCAGCGTGCGTTTGCGCAACCACGCGGTGGTGTTCGACACAGGCTGGCCCGACCCGGTGGACTTCAGCGCCAGCGAGCATGCGGCGGCCGACCTGCCGGTGGAGACGCTGCCTTTCGTGCTGCCGAGCCGCTATTGCGAGGTCGACGGCGAACTGCTGCAGTTCGCCTGGGCCAACTTCTCGAACGTGGCACCGGGCTGGTCGCGCGTGCAGGCAATCTGCGACTTCGTGCACCGGCATCTGCGCTTCGACTACCAGAACGCACGGGCCACGCGCACCGCTTTGGAGGGTTTTCGCGAGCGCACGGGCGTGTGCCGCGACTTCGCGCACCTTGCGATCACGCTGTGCCGCTGCATGAACATACCGGCGCGCTACGTCACGGGCTACCTCGGCGACATCGGCATTCCGCCGGTGCGCTTTCCGATGGACTTCAGCGCGTGGTTCGAGGTGTACCTGGGCAACCGCTGGCACACCTTCGACGCGCGGCACAACACGCCGCGCATCGGCCGCGTGGTGATCGCGCGCGGGCGCGACGCGGCGGACGTGCCGATCACGATGGTGTTCGGCGCGAACACGCTGCAGCGGTTCGAGGTGACTACCGAGGAAGTGCTGCAGTAGCTCTTGCAGGTCAGGCCAGCGCCGCGGGCCTGGCGATGTAGCGCTCGCGGATCGCCTTGGCCGACCAGTAGGTCAGCGCCGCCACCAGGCCGGTCGGGTTGTAGCCCAGCCCCTGCGGGAAGGCCGACGCGCCGGGCACGAAGACGTTGTGCACGTCCCAGCTCTGCAAGTAGCGGTTGATCGCGCTGGTGCCCGGGTCGGTGCCCATGATCGCGCCGCCGTTGAGGTGGGTGGTCTGGTAGCTCGTCGTGTCGAAGTGCTCGCCGAAGTTCTTGACGAACACGCGCACCGCCTTCGGGCCCATCGCCTCGGCGATGCCGTGCATCTTCTCGGCCATGAAGCGGGTCATACGGACGTCGTTGTCCTTCCAGTCGAAAGTCATGCGCAGCAAGGGCAGGCCCCAGGCGTCCTTGTAGGTCGGGTCCAGGCTCAGGTAGTTGTCGTAGTAGCTCATGTGCGCGCCGTGCGCATCCATCGACATCGTGTGCGTGTAGTTGTCGGCAACGGCCTGCTTCCACGCACTGCCCCAGCCGGGTGCGCCCTCGGGCAGCGAGATGCCGCTGATCGGCTTCACGCCAGCCTGGTTGACCCACATCGGCGAGCCGCCGACGAAGCCGAACGGGCCGTGGTCGAAGTTGTCGGCATTGAAGTCGTCGATCGCCACGCCGTTGCCGCCCGCGCCGATGAAGGGGTTGGCGTACACGTCCTTGTCGAAGAAGGCCTTGATCGTCGCCATGTTCTGATACGCGAAGTTGCGCCCGACGGTGCCTTTGCCGGTCGCCGGATCGTAGGGCGTGCCGATGCCCGACAACAGCATCAGCCGCACGTTGTGGAACTGGAACGCGCAGATGACGACGATGTCCGCCGGCTGCTCCACCTCGCGTCCTTGCGCATCGACATAGGTAACGCCGGTGGCGGTGCGGCGATCGGCCGCGAGGTTCACGCGCAGCACGTGCGCATGCGTGCGCAGCTCGAAGTTCGGCACCTGGCGCAGCGCCGGCAGCACATTGACGTTGGGCGAGGCCTTCGAATAGTTGTAGCAGACGTAACCGCTGCAGTAGCCGCAGAAATTGCACGGCCCCATCTGGCAGCCGTACGGATTGGTGTACGGCCCGGAGGCGTTGGCCGACGGCAGGTCGTAGGGGTGATAGCCCAGCTTGCCCGCGGCATCGCCGAAGCGCTGTGCCGACACCGTGCGCTTTTGCGCGGGCAGCGGAAAGGCGTGCGAGCGGTCGGCCGCGAACGGGTTGCCGCCCTTGCCTTCGCCCACTTTCTGGCCGGCCACGGTCCATGCGGTACCCGAGGTACCGAATACTTTTTCGGCGAAGTCGAAATGCGGCTCCAGCTCTTCGTAGCTGACGCCGAAGTCCTGGATCGTCATGCCCTCGGGAATGAACTTCTTGCCGTAGCGCTCTTCGTAGTGGCTGCGCAGGCGCAGCTCCGCAGGGTCGACGCGAAAGTGCACGCCCGACCAGTGCAGCCCCGCGCCACCGACACCGGTACCGGGCAGGAAGGCACCCAGCTGCCGATAGGGCAGTGCCGTGTCGTTCACGCCATGGCGAATGGTCACCGTCTCGCGCGAGATGTCCTGGAACAGCTTGCGGCGGATGTTGTAGGTGAGCTCGTCCAGCACCTTGGGGTAGATGCCGTCGGTGGCCGTGTCCTGCATCGGACCGCGCTCGAGGGCGACCACGTTCAGGCCGGCCTCGGTCAGCTCCTTGGCCATGATCGCGCCGGTCCAGCCGAAGCCGACGATCACCACGTCGGCTTTCTTCATCGTGTTGCCGGCCATGCTCAGCCTCTCTGCCCGCTCAAGGCCACGGGTGGCAGCGGGTACTTCACGTCGCGCTCGACCCAGTCCATGAAGTCGGCGCGCGCACCGGGAAACCCGATCAGCTTCCAGCCCGCGAGACCGCGATTGCCGCCATGCACCGGATCAGCGAAGAAGCCTTCGCGCACGTTCTGCAGCAGCATCGAGAAGAACAGCTGGGCCGGCACGGCGTCGAACACGGCCTTGCCCGATTCGATTTCATGCAGCGCCGCATCTTGCGCGTCCGCCGCAAGTTGCACGAAGGATTTGCCTTGCGCCTTCTGCACGAAGCCGTTGGCGGCATCGATTCCCAGCCGATAGATCTGCTGCGGCGTGAGCTGGGACTGATAGCCCATCGTGGCCGGCGCGTCGGCGTTGAACGGCCCTTGCATGTACCAGAGCTTGCCGGTGGCCCAGGGCGTGTCCATCTGCCGGTCGATGTACTCGGGCACGCCTGCTTCCACCGCCCCTGGGCCCGATGCGTCGTTCGGAATCAATCGCGCGCTGGCGGCGTTGACGAAGGCCCATTCGCCTGCGGTGAAGAAGCGCGGCGAATAGGTGCTCGGTGCCGGGTTGCTCGCGGCCGCTTCGCCTTGCGCGGCCGTCGCCTGCCGGGTGTCGCACCCGGGAAGCACCGCGACGGCGAGGGTGGCGGCGCCCAAGCCCTTGAACAACTGGCGCCTCGATGACGGTGGTTGCGATGAGTCCGGTGCGGTCACGGGCGTGCTCCTGTCTGGGTTCATGAGGCGATCGGTCAACGCGCGGGAGCGGCCTGCGCGGACCGCTCCTTCTCGATGGCGCTGCGGATCGCGCCGACTTGCGCGGCCTGCACGGCCGAAGCCTTGTTGCCCCAGCTCTGGCGCGTGAAGCTCGCGAGCTGTGCCACTTCGTCGTCCGACAGGCGCCAGCCGAAGCCGGGCATGCCGAGCTCCGATGGCGCGACGCGCGTGGCGGGCAATTTGCTGCCTTCGAGGATCAGGCGAATCACCGAGCTCGGGTCGCCAGCCAGCACGGTGGAATTGCCGGCGATGCGCGGAAACACCTGCGCGTAGCCCAGACCGTCGCTGCGATGGCAGGCCGCGCAGTTGTCGACGTACAGCTCGGCGCCGCGCGTCGAGTTGACGCCCTGCCACAGCGCCTTGGCGGTCGCAGGGTCGGCATTGAACGACGATGGCGAGTGCGCCGAGGGCGGCAGCGCCTTGAGGAATGCGGCAATCGCCTTCAGGTCGTCGTCACTCAGGTGCTGCGTGCTGTGCACGATGGCATCGTTCATCGCACCGCCGACCACTGCATGCGATGCATTGCGTGCGCTGCGCAAGGTCGAGACGATGTCGGCGGCCGACCAGGCGCCCAGTCCGTCCGCCGGATTGCCGCGCAGGTTCACCGCCACCCATCCGTCGATGAGCGGACCGCCGGCCAGGTACTCGGGGCTGGACTCGTCCAGCGCCTTCTCCTGCATCGTCGGCGCGCGCGGCGTATGGCAACTGCCGCAATGCCCCAGGCCCTGCACCAGATATGCACCGCGCGCCACCGACATGTCGGCATAGCGGGCGGGGTCGAAGGCCACTGCATCCGGCTGCGGCGCGAATGCCTTGCGCCACAGCGCCATCGGCCAGCGCATCGACAGCGGCCAGGGAATGCCGCGTGGATGCGCCTGGGATTGGGCCGACGCCACGCCGTGCATGAAAAAGGCATACAGCGCGCGGACGTCGTCGTCGCTCATGCGCGCATACGACGGGTAAGGCATCGCGGGGTACAGCGAATCGCCGTCGATCCGGATGCCGTGGCGCACCGCGCGATCGAAGTCGGCGAGCGTGTAGTTGCCGATGCCGCTGTCGCGATCCGGCGTGATGTTGGTGCTGTACATCGCACCGATGGGCGAAGCCAGCGGCAGCCCGCCGGCGAATGGCGTTCCGCCCGGCGACGTGTGGCAGGCCACGCAATCGCCGGCCTGGGCCAGGTAGCGGCCCTTGTCGACCAAGGCTTTCGAATTGCTGTCGGACGCGGCGGCGATGTCCCGCGTGGTCGTGGGCCACAGCGCAAGAGCCAGCACTGCAATGATGATGAGTACGGTGATGCCTGCGAAAGGCCACAGAAGTTTCTTCATCGTCATCGCAGTCTCCGTTTGCCGCTGAATGACGTCAAGCAAATGATGAACCGGCAATGGTTCTTGATGCTTTCGACTCAGGGTTGCGTTGGAACTACTGCGCCGTGCACTTCAGCCCGGCTTGTAGCCGAGCAGCTTCATCGCCGCAGCAAGCCCCTTGCGGCTGCGCTCCATCGCGGCCCAGGGCTTGTTGCCGGTTTCGAAGCGCTGCGCCGCATTGGCGACGGTCCACTGCGAAGCACTTGTGAGCTCGGGCAACTCTTCCCACGCAAGCGGCACCGACACACACAGCCCCGGGCGCGAACGCGCCGACCATGCGCTGACGGTGGTCGCGCCGAAGCCGTTGCGCAGGTAGTCGACGAAGACCTTGCCCACGCGGTTGCGCGGCCCGCTCTTGGCGACGAAGCGCGCCGGTATGGTCTGCGCGAGATGCGCCACCACGGCCTGCGAGAAGCCCTTGACGGCGTCCCAGTCGTACTGGCGCCGGATCGGCACGACCACGTGCAGCCCCTTGCCGCCGCTGGTCTTCAGGAACGAGGGCAGGCTCAGCTCGTCTAGCAGCGTGCGCACCAGCATCGCGGCTTCCTGTATCTGCGGCCATGCCACGCCTTCGCCGGGGTCGAGGTCGAAGGTCATGCGGTCGGGCTTGCCGATGGCGCGCGAGGTGGCGTTCCAGGTGTGCAGCTCGATGACGTTCATCTGCGCGGCGCCGAGCAGGCCCTGCTTCGTGTCGATCTGCAGCAGCGGCTCGTGGCCCGGGTCGAGCGCGGGATCGAGCAGGCGCACGCCGGGAATCTCGCGGTTCTGCACGTGCTTCTGGAAGAACAGCTCGCCGCCCACGCCCTCGGGCGCGCGCACCAGCGACACCGGCCGGCCGCGCAGGTGCGGCAGCATGAGCCTGGCCACGCCGTCGTAGTAGGCCGCGAGCTCGCCCTTGGTGATGCCGCTGTGCTTGTCGATCACGCGGTCGGCGTGGGTGATCTTCTGGGACATGGGGGTGCTCTTTCTCTTTCCTTCCTCCGGCCGCTCGCGGCGGATGTCGCGCGCGGGCTTGTCGGCGCGCAGGCCTTGAAAGACGGCCTGGCGCACGCGGTCTTCGCGCGTCCATTCGCCGAATGAAATTTCGGCCACGAGTGATGGCTTGACCCACTGCGCCTTGATGCCGCGCGGCGTGGGCGTGAACGGGCAGTCTTCGGTGGCCAGCCTGTCGAGCTTCGCCTTGATGTCGGCGAGGCGATCGGCGTCGAAGCCCGTGCCGACGTTGCCGCAGTAGCGCAGGCGCCCGGTGGCCTCGTCGTGCACGCCGAGCAGCAATGAGCCGAAGCCCGAGCGCGTGCCCTTGGGCGTGGTGTAGCCGCCGATCACGAATTCCTGGCGCTGCTGGTTCTTGAGCTTGATCCAGTCGGGCGAGCGGCGCGACACATACGGCGAGCCCTTGCGCTTGCCGACGATGCCCTCGAAGCCGATGCGCGCCGACGACGCGAGCAAGTCGCGCGGCGAGGCGTCGAAGGTTTCGCTCAGGCGCAGCAGCGCGGGCGGCTTCTTGCCGAGCAGCTG
>Ga0136846_1212500_pt1 | contig 10951 bp, 11 predicted proteins | sample HopSoiMetagenom2_FD_96841 | JGI IMG/M metagenome (GOLD analysis project Ga0136846, IMG submission 96841) | Grasslands soil microbial communities from Hopland, California, USA - 2 Assembly 2016 (version 4) | ecosystem: Environmental > Terrestrial > Soil > Grasslands | place: USA: Hopland... | reverse complement strand
TCCCACGGCCGCCTCGGCGGCTTGAGCGGCCGGTCCAGCCGGCCGACCTGGAGCACGAAGACCCGCGTCGCTCCCAGCGAGACCGCCCGACCGAGCGGGACGGAGTTGACGATGCCGCCGTCCAGGTAGTGCTCGTTGCCCACCTTGGCCGGTGGCAGCAGTCCGGGTACGGCGCCGCTGGCCACCACCGCGTCCACCACCCGGCCGGTCGTGAACCAGTGCTCGGCCGATCGCTCGATGCTCGCCGCGCAGACCTGGAAGGTCACCGGCAGCTCCTCGAAGGTCCGGTCGCCGAGCAGCTGCTCCAGCCGCAGTCGAAGGGGCTCGGCCGACCACAGATGGGTGCCGGAGCTGACCGCTCGCCGTACGGACCGCAGCGGCCGGTCGCCGTACCCCGCGTCCCGGGCACTCCCCACCGATCGCCAGAGCTCGGTCAGCCGCTCGACCACCGCGAGCTCGGGCTGGCTGGCCACCAGGGCGCCGTTGAACGCGCCGATGCTGGTGCCGAGCACGAGGTCGGGGGTCAGGTCACGCTCGAACAGCGCTCGCAGCATGCCGACCTCGACCGCGCCGAGGACGCCACCCCCGCCCAGGACGAAGGCGGTGGTCACGCCTGCGAGTGTGCCATTCCGACCAGCTCGGGGTGTTCGACCCTGAGCTTCTCCATGACGCGGTGCTCGACCCAGAAGATGAGCAGCGGGATGAGACCCGCGGCCAGGGCGAGGATCGTGAAGGCGATGGTCCACCGGGCCTTGCGGGCGAGGAAGAACGACACGACCACGTAGACGATGAAGATGAAGCCGTGAGCCGTGAAGATGATCCGGCTCGCGTCCTCGCCAAAGGTTTGCAACGAGCCCCCCTCGGTCGCGAAGTACTTCAACGGGAGGGCAACCAGGCAGCCGAACGCGAGGAGGACGCCCACCAGGAAGGCCAGGACCCGGTAGGCAACGACCAGACCATTCACCTCTTCACGGTATCGGGCTGGTCCTCATCGTCCGGAGCCGGTTCCGCCGGGCGCGGCGCCCGCTGCTCGCCCACCCAACGCCACCAGATCAGCACCGCGAAGGCGCCGAACACCCACCACTCGATCGCGTAGAGCAGGTTCCGGATCGCGGTGAACCGGCCTGCGTCAGGCAGCTGCGTCAGGTCGGCAGCCGGCAGCCCGCCGACTCCGTGTTCCGCCACGGCGTAGGCGCCGTACAGGTCCTGGTCGACGTGTTGCACGAGGTCCGCGATGCGCAGCTGGGGCAGCACGTCGTCATTCGGGTCGTCGTCGACGGCCCCCGTGCCCTCGGGCGGCTGCAGCCAGCCGACCAGCTGCGCACTGCCCTCCGGCGGGCTCGGGGCGTGGTCCGGGTCGGCCACCCAGCCCAGCACCCCGGGGAGCGCGGACCCGGTCGGGCCGCCGATGGCCAGTGGAGCCACCATCCAGTAGCCGTCGTGGCCTTCGTGCTGCCGGCCGCTCACGAAGACCGTGCCGTCCGGGACCCAATCGCCCTCGAGGGCCACGGGCTGCCCGACGGACCGGCCCGGGAAGGGGTCGTCGGGGCCCATGACGCTGCTCAGGGTCACCGCGTCGGAGCGGGTCAGGTCGCGGGCCTCGTCGGCCCGGCGGGTGTGCCACGCGTCCAGCTGCCAGAGCCCCAGCAGCACGGCCGCCGCGACCAGCGCCACCATGAGGAGGTGGCCGGCCCACAGTCGGGGCGCCAAAACGGAGGGCACGGGCCAAGCATGCCTTCGTCCCGGCCCGCACCCCCGTTCGGGTACCGCGCGTGGCCCCGGCTCGACCTTCCGTGAGAGCTCAGATTGGTCAGACCACTTGACCTCTGACCACCTGCCGTTACAGGCTGGGATCATGCCCCTGCAGCCGGTGACCCGTCGTTCCGTGCCCGACGAGGTGTTCGACCAGGTCCTGGCCGAGGTGGTGGACGGCCAGATCGCAGCCGGCGAGTCGCTCCCGAGCGAGCGGAGGCTGGCCGAGGTGCTCGGGGTCTCCCGCCCCGCGGTGCGCGAGGCCCTCCAGCGGATGGCCGCGACCCGGCTGGTCGAGGTGCGCCACGGCGGTGCGACGACGGTGAGGGACTTCCGGCGCCACGCCGGCCTGGACCTTCTCCCCCGGCTGCTCGTACGCCGGGGGAAGCTCGACGCCTCCGTCGCGCGCAGCGTGCTGGAGGCTCGGCTCGCGATCGGGCCGGCGGTCGCGGCACTGGCCGCGGCTCGTGGCGGTCCGGTGCTGGCTGCCGACCTGACCGAGACGGTCGACCGCCTGGCGGCCACCGACGACGACGTCGAGCGCCAGCTCCACGCCCTGGAGTTCTGGGACCGGGTCGTCGACGCCGCCGACTCCACGGTCTTCCGGCTCATGTTCAACAGCCTGCGCGCGGCCTACGAGCCGGCGCTCGAAGCCCTCGCGCCGCTGATGGCCGAGGAGGTCGGTCAGGTCGACGCCTACCGGGTGCTCACCGCCGCCCTCGGCAGCGGCGATCCGGACACCGCTCGCGCCGCTGCCGACCGGGTGCTCCGGCCGGCGACCGAGAGCCTGCTGGCCGCGCTGGCTGCGCTCGCGGTGCCCGCAGCGGCAGCCTTGCCGGAGGAGGCCCGATGACCAGGGAGTCGCCGGAGATCGAGGCGCTGGCCGCCCGACGGCTGGCCGCGGACGAGGAGCGCATCACGGGTCAGGTGAAGCGCCGTGAGTCGTTGTCGATGCGGGCCGCGTGGGCGGAGTTCTGGAAGCACCCGAGCCCGTGGCTGATCTCGGCGTCCCTGCTCGGCGCGATCGTTGCCAGGGTGGTGGTGGGCGGCGGGGCCCGGTGGGAGCTGGTCGTCCCGGCCGCGCTGGTCGCGCTGTTCCCGGTGATCGAGTGGTGCATCCACGTCGCGATCCTGCACTGGAAGCCGCGCTCGCTCGGGCCGGTCACGATCGACTCGCTGCTGGCGCGCGACCACCGCGCCCACCACGCCGACCCGCGCGACCTGCCGCTGGTGTTCATCCCCTGGCGGGCGCTGGTGTGGCTGCTGCCGTCGTACGTCGTCATCGCCTGGCTGGCGTTCCCGTCATGGTCCTCCGCGCTGACCCTGCTGGTCTCGGTGTACGCCATCAAGCTCGGCTACGAGTGGACGCACTACCTCGTGCACAGCGACTACCGGCCCAGGTCCCGGTGGTACCGCTCGGTGTGGCGCAACCACCGGCTCCACCACTACAAGAACGAGCACTACTGGTTCACCGTGACCACGGCGGGCACCGCCGACCGGCTGTTCGGCACCTACCCGGCCGACCCGTCAACGGTGCAGACCTCGCCGACGGTCAAGAAGCTGCACGCGCTGGAGGAGTCGGGGCGCTGACCTCAGCGGATCGGGTCCTCCTGCTCCCAGTCGTAGATGCCGCGCCACACCTGGAGCTCGCGGCGTACGGCGAAGGCCCCCCTGACGACCCAAGCCGCCTGGATGGTCAGGGCGTAGGCGACCACGCCCAGGAAGATCGCGCTCGCCCAGCTCCACCCCGCCAGCCGTCCGATCAGGACGCCGCCCCCGATCACCACGACGGGCGCCACGACGACGGCCATGACGACACCGGTGCGGGTCCAGCTCGTCGACCTGACCGCATGGCCGACCCCCGCAGCCCGTCCCAGCACGCTCCCCCGGTGCCCAGGGGCGACCACATCACGCGGGAGAGGGCCCACATCCGCAATAGTGGGGGACGCGGTGCCGTATCCGTGGGACGCGCGGGCCATGCGGGTGTTGCCGCAGGACGCTAGAGGGCGAGCATCGCCGTCGCGACCTCACCCGCGGCCGCATCGGGGATCGCCGTCGACGCCCGTTCGAGAACGACCAGCCGCGCACCGGGGATCTCGCGGGCGAGCGCTTCGCCGTTGCCGACAGGAAAGAACGGGTCACGGCGACCGTGCACCACCAGCGCCGGCATCGCGAGCTCGGGCAGCCGCTCGCGCCAGCGCGGCTTGCAGTCGAGCCTGGAGAACACCACGCCCAGCTGGTTGGCCAGCTGCACTGCGGGCGCCGTGCCCGGCGTGCGGTCCCACTTGCGCGCTGCGGCCGCCCGGGCGGCGGCCGGATCGTCGCCGAGGATCTCAGCGCCGTCAGCGGCGAACTCGGCCACCGCGTCGCGGTCGGACCAGTCGGGCATCGAGCGCGAGAACAGCCGGCCCATCGTCGCCGGGTCATGATCGGGCAGGTCGTCATCGACCAGTCCCGGGGCGACGGGTCGCGTCCCTGCGAGGGTGAGCGCGGAGAACGCCTCCGGGTGCTCGAGCGCGGCGACCTGGGCGACCATCCCCCCGACGCCGATGCCCGCGAGGTGCGCGGGCCGATCGTCGAGCTCGCGGGCGAGCGCTGCCGCGTCGGCGGCCAGGTCGCGCAGCGTGTACGCCGGAGCCTCGGGATCGACGGTGAGCGACGCACCCGAGTCGCGCAGGTCGTACCGGACGACGTGACGCCCGCCGCGCGCTACGGCCTCACAGAGCTCGTCGGGCCAAGACAGCATGGTCGTGCCGCCCGTGCAGAGGACGAGCGGTGCCGCCGCGTCCCCGAACTGCTCGATCCCGAGCGTGACTCCGTTCACCTCGACTGTCGTCGGATGCATCGTGAACCTCCGGGGCTGCGTCGTGGACCCGTGCTGCCGGGATCGGCGGCACGCGCGCGTCCCGTCGATGGCCCGGGTCGCGCCGGGCCTGCGCGAACGGGGTTGCTTCTCGACCGTTGGACAGCCGACCGGGCGAAGACTCATCGGAAGTGTGCGGACGGGCCGGAGCCGGTCGCGGCAGAGCCCAGCACCGGCACAGCCCCTGCCAGCTCCCAGCGAGCGGCCGACAGCGGTCGGGTTGAGGTGGCCTGCGAGGACCGAGCATCATCCCATCTGGATGATGCTCGCTCGCTCGTCCGTGTGGTCTGGTACTTGCGCCGGGCTCCACGCGCTCACGGGAGGAAGCAGCCCAATGGCGTCCAGCCGCTACACCTTTCGGAGGAGGTCCTGCCGGTTCGCTGTCCGCGCAGATCCCACGTTCCGTCGAGAAGTGGCTGTTCCTGTTCCCAGCTGCACGACAGCGACGAGGTGCTCTTCAACAGAGTGGTCGGCGAACACGTGATCGCGCCGGACAGGAACGAGCATGCTGACTGACACCTTGGCGACCGTGGCGTTGGCCATCGATCCGGTGCCGTGGGCCCGGTCACAGATGGCCTTCACCCTTGCGTTCCACATCATCCTGGTGCCGCTGGGGGTGTCGTGGTCGGTGATGACCCTGATCGCCAACTACCGCGGCATCAAGCACGGCGACCAGGACGCGATGCTGCTGGCCCAGCGCTGGTCGAAGTACATGGCGGTCACCTTCGCCGTCGGCGCCGTGACGGGCACCGTGCTCTCCTTCGAGTTCGGGCTGTTGTGGCCCAAGTTCATGGGCCAGTGGGGAGCTGCGTTCGGGGTCCCGTTCGCGTTCGAGGGCATCTTCTTCTTCACCGAAGCGGTCTTCATCTCCATCTACATCTTCGGCTGGCGCCGGCTCAAGCCGTGGACCCACTTCTGGACCGGGGTGCCGATCGCGGTCGCCGGCGTCTTCGGCAGCATCTCGGTGGTCGCGGCCAACGCCTGGATGAACTCCCCCCAGGGCGTCACCCTCGACTCGTCGGGCAAGGTGACCGACGTCGACCCCATGGGCGTCATCTTCAACAACGCCATGCCGCTGATGGCCGCTCACATGGTGGTGGCGGCGTACCTCGTCGGCGGCTTCATCATCGCGTCCGTCTACGCCGCCGGCATGCTCCGCGGTCGCACCGATCGCTACCACCGGATGGGCTTCATCATCGGGTTCACCGTCGCGGCGATCGCCACACCGGTCCAGATGGGCGTCGGCGACGCGCTGGCGCGCTGGGTCTACAACGACCAACCGACCAAGTTCGCCGCGATCGAGATGGTGCCGAGGACCAGCAGCGACGTGCCCGAGGTGCTGTTCGGCCACCTCAACTCGAAGGGCCAGGTGGTCGGCGGGCTGCCCATCCCAGGGCTCGCCTCGATCCTGTCCGACCCGAGCACGGGGACGTCCACGGTCATCCAGGGGCTCGACGAGACGCCCGCGGCCGATCGCCCCACCGACCACCAGGTCGACGTCGTCCATCTCGCGTGGGACCTGATGGTCGGCCTGGGCACCCTGCTGTTCCTGCTCACGCTGTGGTGGTGGGCGTCATGGCTCTTCCGAAGAGACATGCCCAAGAGCAAGTGGTTCCTTCGTATCTCGGCTTGCACCGGAGTGCTGGCCGTGATCACCCTCGAGGCGGGCTGGACGGTCAGCGAGGTCGGCCGCCAGCCCTGGATCGTCTACGAGAAGATGAAGGTGGAGGACGCCGCCACCGCCAACACCGGCATCTGGATCACCTTCATCGGCGCGGTGATCCTCTACGTCGGGCTCGGGGTGACCACGATCCTGGTGCTGCGAATGATGAGCCGCCGGTTCCGTGAGGGCAGCCGGGTCGACGAGGCCGACGTCCCCTATGGGCCGAGTGATCCGGGCGTGTCGTCCGGGGCCGAGGACGACCGGGCGGTGCTCCGCTGATGGCGACGGCCGCCGCCGTGGTCCTCTTCGCGGCGATCACCACCTACGCGATCTTCGGCGGTGCCGACTTCGGCGCGGGCTTCTGGGACCTCGTGGCGGGCGGGTCCGAGCGGGGCGAGCGACCTCGTGAGGTCATAGACCACTCGATCGCTCCGGTGTGGGAGGCCAACCACGTCTGGCTGATCTTCATCTTCGTGGTGCTGTGGACCTGTTTCCCGGAGGCCTACGCCTCGATCACGCTGACCCTCTTCGTCCCCCTGACGATCGCCGCCCTCGGCGTGGTGCTTCGGGGCGCGGGCTTCGCGTTCCGCAAAGCGGTGTTGCGCACGCGGGACCGCCGCAACTTCGGCGCCGCCTTCGCGGTCTCGTCCGTCCTGGTGCCCTACTGCCTCGGCGCGGTGGTCGGTGGCATCGCCTCGGGACGGGTTCCCTCGGGAGGCAAGGCGGGCGACCCGTGGGACAGCTGGGTCAACCCGACCGCGGTCCTCGGGGGTGTCCTCGCTGTCTGCATGACCGCCTACCTGGCCGCGTTCTTCCTGGTCCGCGACGCCGGCCGTCTCTCGGACGAGTCGATGGTGGCCTATTTCCGACGTCGGGCCACCGCCGCCGCGGTGGCCGCGGGCGTGGTGGCCGTGGCGGGCATCTTCGTGCTCTCCAACGACGCGGAGTACGTCTTCGACGGGCTGACCTCTCGCGCGCTGCCGCTGGTGGTCCTCTCCTTGGTGTGCGGGCTGGCCGCTCTCGTGCTGGTCGCCCGGGCCGCGCGGCGGGGCGCCCGCCTGGCCGCAGTCGGCGCGGTGGCCAGCCTCGTCGTCGCCTGGGGTGTGGCGCAGTGGGACTACCTGCTTCCCAAGACGCTGACTGTCGCGGCGGCGGCAGCACCGTCGGGCACGATCACCGCGGTCCTGGTCGCCACCGGCCTCGCGGCGGTCCTGATCGTGCCGGCGTTCGTGCTCCTCTACGTACTCGACCAGAAGACGCTGCTGCCCGAGGAGAGCCTGCCCGAGGCCTCCCCACGGTGATCAAGCTCGAGGTCGTCGGCGAGGCCGCGACGGTGGCGGCCGTCGGGAAGCTGCTCGACGATGACGACGACGTCGGCTATGTCACGATCACCGGCGCGACACGCGCGGGCCATGCGGTCGCCCTGGCCACCGTCCATCCCAGGGCGGTCGACCAGCTGGTGGGTCAGCTGCATCGGCTGGGCGTGCCTGACGCGCAGATCGCGCTCATGCGGGTGGAGGTCATCGGTCGGTCGAGCGGCGGGACGGGTGAGGCGGGCCTGGTCTGGGAGGACGTGCTCGGCCTGGCCGCGCGCAACTCCCGCCCGATCGCGCGCTACCTCGCGTTCATGCTCGCGGCCGGAGTGATCGCGTGCTTCGGCGTGATCCTCTACAGCGAGATCCTCATCGTCGGCGCGATGGCGATCAGTCCCGACCTGTTGCCGATCACTGCCGTGGGGGTGGGCCTGGTCGATCGTCGCCTTCGCCTCGCTGGCCGCGCGCTCACCACGCTGGTGATCGGCATGGCGTTCGCCAGCGCTGCGGCGGCAGTCTCTGCATTCACCCAGGATCGCTTCGGCCGGATCCCGGCGAAGTTCAACATCGACTCGACGGTGCTGGTGGGCCTGACCGACGTCAGCAACGAGACCATCGTGGTGGCCCTCGCGGCCGGAGCGGCCGGCATGCTGGCGCTCGAGACCCGCGCCAGCTCCGGCGTCGGCGTCGCCGTCTCCGTGACCACCATCCCGGCCGCCGCCTACCTCGGCGTGGCGCTGGGGCTCGGGGAGACCGGGGCCGCCTGGGGCGCCCTCGCGGTGCTCGGGGTCAACGTCGCGATGATGGTGCTGGCCGCCGCCGGCACGCTGATGCTTCAACGGGCACTGGCCCGTCGTGCGGGCGGCAAGCGGGCGCTCGAAAGGCGAGACGGTGGGGCCTGAGGCCCTCGACCCCAAGCCCCAGAACCCGCGCGCAGCCCGAGGTGGTGGAGCCTAGGGGACTCGAACCCCTAACCCCCTGCTTGCAAAGCAGGTGCGCTACCAGTTGCGCCAAGGCCCCTCGGTGCCGAGAGGGAAGTGGCTCAGGTGCGCTTGACGGCGTCGGTTGCCTCGGCCCAGAGGGCCTGCTCGGCCTTGCCCTCGTCCATCTTCTTCTTGGCGTAGACGGCGCCGGCGGCCGCGAGGGCGATCAGGAGGAGCTTCTTCACGGCGGAGACAGTAGCAAGCCAAGCGCTCGACGCCAGAACCGTCACTGGCCCGAACGGGCCATGCCCTGATCCTGCGTCACGTTGCTATCGTCGCGAGATTCTCCAGTGGCGGAGGGGGCGAGCGTGAAGGTCTTCATCAGCTACGCCCGGCTGAACATGACCACCGCCGAGGCGCTCGTCCGGGACCTGCACGCCCTCGGGCACCAGGCGTTCTATGACCATGACCTCACCGGTGGCCAGCGGTGGTGGGACACGCTCCTTGACCAGATCCAGGCCGCGGACGTGTTCATCCCGGTGCTCTCCGACGAGTACCGCGAGTCGCAGGCCTGCCGGGTCGAGGCCGAGTGGGCCGACTCCCTGCACGTCTCCTTCCTCCCGGTGTTCACCGAGGCTCAGCTCCCCGGGATGTACGACCCGATCATCGCGGAGGCCAACTGGGTCGGGTACGACGCGGAGGACCGCGACGCCCTCGCCGACCTGGCGCGCGGGGTGAGCTCATTGACCAAGCGCACCCCGCCCGAGCCGCTCCCACCGCGGCCGCCGATCCCGCTGAGCTACCTGGTGATGGTCGAGCGCGAGATCCGCGGCGAGGCCGAGCTCGGCCGGCACCGCCAGCTGGCGATCGTCTCGGACCTGCGAAGCAAGCTCGGCACCCGCGAGAGCTCGGGCGCCCGGGAGCTCCTGCGGGCTCTCCGGGAGCGGCCCGACGTCACCTTCGAGGTCGCGACCACGGTCGACGCGCTGCTCGCCACTCCCGACCCGGAGCAAGATGCGGCTCCCGCAGCCGGCGCGCCGGAACCGGCCAACCTGACCTCCTCAGCGCCGGCCACGCCGGCCGAGCCGTCGGTGGCCCCGCGGCAGGAGAAGCAGGCGGTACCGCGCGACGTACCGAGATCCGCGGCGTCGATGGGTCTGACGCAGGCGGCTCCGACGAGCGGCGCCCCGGTGCGAGGCTCCCTGCTGGCGACGGGACTCGGCGGGGCCGGCGCGCTGGCGATGTTCCTCTCCCTTGGCATCGTGCCGTGGGCGACCGAGGAGAGCGACGGTCGGGTCTGGGTCGGCTTCTCGGCGGTGATGTCGTTCCCGGACCCGGGCCACCCGTCGGTCGACCTGGGTGGGTGGCTGACCGGGCTCGTGTTCTGCGCCGCGGTCGCGGCCATCCTCTCGGTCCTGGTCGCGTCGCTGACGGGGGTCGTGTCGGCCGGCCCCCGGATTGCTGCCGTTGTCGGCGCGACGCTGGTCACGGTGCTGGGCTTCGCCGCCGCTGCCTCGTTCGCCGATCCCGACGCCGGGTGGCACCTGGCCGTGGGGCCGTGGCTCCTCGCCGTGGGCGCCGTGCTGACAGGTGTCGTGCTGCTCAAGCCGGCCATCGGCGGCGGTTCGCCCCCCGGGAACGGCGGCTCGTAGCGCGGTCCAGGCTGCGGAAGGCCGGCTCTGCGCGGGGTGGGCCTAGGAGGACTTGAACCTCCGACCTCTTCCTTATCAGGGAAGCGCTCTAACCGTCTGAGCTATAGGCCCGGAAGTGCGTCGGCGGACGGCCGACGACCGAGGTGAGACCCTACCGGAGCAGTCGGCGCCCCGAGAAATCGAATCAGTGGTCCTCGGCCAGGGTGACCTCGATGCCACCGAGGAGCGAGGCCGACATGTTGTAGAGGAACGCGCCCAGGGTGCAGATCGCGGTCACCAGGACCACGTCCACCGCGGCCACGATCATCGTGAAGCCGACCACGCGGCGGGTGCCGAGGTAGTCCTCGATGTTGAAGCTCGAGGCGTCCTGGCCGCCCACCACGTCCTGCACGGTCTGGTTGATCGAGGACCACACGTCGGCGGCGCCGAGCACCGTCCAGACCATCAGCACCGAGACCACGATGACGATGCCGAGGGCGATCGAGAGCAGGAACGACGTCTTCATCATCGACCACGGGTCGATCCGGGTCAGCCGGAGCCGGGCCCGGCGGCCCGGCCGGGGGGCCACGGCAGCCTTCTCGGCCCGCTTGTCCTCGCGGGCCGGCTTCGGCGGCTTCGCAGCCCTGGCCGGCTTGACCTTGGCGGCCGGTGCGGGCGCGACGACCGGCGGCGGTGCGGTCGCCGGGCGAACCGTTTCGGTCGCGCGCGCGGCGGGGATCGCCTGTGTGGCCTGGGTGGCTGGGCTCGGCTGGGGGGCCGCGGCGGGCGGCGGAACGGCCGGAGCC
>Ga0136846_1236459_pt1 | contig 10952 bp, 6 predicted proteins | sample HopSoiMetagenom2_FD_96841 | JGI IMG/M metagenome (GOLD analysis project Ga0136846, IMG submission 96841) | Grasslands soil microbial communities from Hopland, California, USA - 2 Assembly 2016 (version 4) | ecosystem: Environmental > Terrestrial > Soil > Grasslands | place: USA: Hopland... | reverse complement strand
AATAACGGGGCAGATTGGGATATCATCGGCATGAGCCTTTATCCCAATGCTTCTAACTGGTCATCCTTAAATTCCCTTTGTCTCAATAATATGAATGATATGGTGACGCGGTATGGAAAGGAGGTGATGGTGGTAGAGGCAGGATTGCCCTGGACAGATGCCAGTGAGTGCAAATCATTCCTTGCTGACCTGATCACTAAAGTCAATTCAGTGCAGGGTGGAAAAGGATTGGGTGTTTTTTACTGGGAACCCGAAGCGTATAATAACTGGCAGGGGTATACGCTGGGCGCATTTGATAATACAGGCGGACCTACTGTGGCCCTGGATGCATTTAAGAATTAATTAAAGATTACAACTAAACACTAACTATAGCCATGCGGATTTTATTAACAGTCATTTTCGCGTTTTGTATTATTAACCTTCACGCGCAAAAATCCACAAAGGCTGCTAATCTGGTTTATATAGACAAGCAGGGAGTCTTAAGGTATACGAAGAACAAACAGGAGGCTTCTTTTTATGGTGTTAATTATACCACGCCATTTGCATACGCCTATCGCGCACATAAGGCTTTGGGCGTGGACCTGGAAAAGGCGATCCAGGACGATGTTTACCATTTGGCGAGATTGGGATTGGACGCTTTTCGGGTGCATGTATGGGACACGGAGATATCAGATTCATTAGGTAATCTGCTCAATAATGATCATTTACGGCTTTTTGATTTCCTGTTAGCTGAGTTAAAGAAACGAAACATAAAGACTATTATAACTCCTATTGCCTTCTGGGGAAATGGTTACCCGGAAAAAGATGAAAGAACGCCGGGGTTTTCCCGTGTTTATGGTAAGGGCAGGGCAACCGTGAATGATACTGCAATTAAAGCGCAGGAAAATTACATGGTTCAGTTCTTTCATCATGTGAATCCCTATACTAAACTTACTTATGGAGATGATCCGGATGTGATTGCAGTTGAACTGAACAACGAACCCAGCCATAGTGGTCCAAAGCCAGGAGTTACTAGCTATATTAATCGTCTTGCCACGGCTGTAAAGAGCACAGGATGGAGCAAACCTCTGTTTTATAATATTAGCCAGGGACCTTTTTATGCAGATGCTGTTGCTGCTTCCATGGTAAATGGATTCAGTTTTCAGTGGTATCCATCCGGACTGGTAGCTAACCAGGCATTGAAAGGAAATATTTTACAGAATGTGGATGTATATAAAATTCCTTTCGATACGATCTCCGCCTATCACAACAAGGCGCTGATGGTATATGAGTTTGATGCAGCCGACGTGTATCAATCTTATATGTATCCTGCAATGGCGCGCAGTTTTAGAGGCGCAGGTTTTCAATGGGCTTCCCAGTTTGCTTATGATCCAATGGCACTTGCCTATGCCAATACAGAATACCAGACACATTATCTCAACCTGGCCTATATGCCATCAAAAGCGATCAGCATGCTTATTGCTTCTGAAGTTTTTCACCGGGTACCCAGGAATAAAAGCTTTGGAACCTATCCGGCAGACAGCTCTTTTGATGTCTTCAGGGTAAGCTACAGGAATTCCCTGAGCGAGATGAACACTGATACAAAATTTTATTACTCCAATACCACTACAAGTTTCCCTTCCAATGCTGCTAAATTGCTCAACATCGCAGGAGTGGCTTCATCACCCATCATTCAATATGATGGATCAGGCGCCTATTTCCTTGATAAGATAGAAGAGGGAGTATGGAGATTAGAGCTGATGCCAGATGCCATTTCAATTCGTGATCCTTTTGAAAGAGCCTCTCCAAAGAAAGAAGTAACCCGAATTCAATGGGCCAGCCATCCAATGAAAATATCATTGGCTGATCTGGGGCAGGGTTTTGGAATACGTGGGGTTAATGATGGAAATAATTTTAGTGGCACTGCAACTGCTGACATTTTTGAGGCAAAGCCTGGAACTTATCTTTTAACAAGAAATGGAAAATCGCTTTCTGCAGGTAAAGGCAATATTGGAGTTATTGGTTTAAACGAATTTGTGGCGCCACAACCTTTCTCCAATGAAATATACCTGCAGCATGATCCGTATGCTGAAGTTTCTGCAGGCAAACCTGCTACTATCAGGGCAACAATTGTTGGATTGGATAATAGTGGTCAGGTTTCATTACAGGTGACAAGATTGGGTGGCCCTGCCGGAGGCGGAGCTGCGTTCCAGAATCAGCGCACCATTCCCATGACAAAAAGCGTAGCAGCTGATTATTCTGCTGTTATTCCTGGAGATTTCCTTACTCCTGGTGTCATAAATTATCGCATCATTGTCCAGAAAGGCAATGACTATACACTCTTCCCCGGTAATATCAAAACCAATCCATTTGCCTGGGATAATGTGTCCAATGAAACCTGGAAAACATACGTGGCAGCAACCAATGGAAGGTTGGAAATTTATAATCCGGATATTGACAGGAGTGCAAAGTTTTATTCTTCATTGCGCAGAGGATTCCAGCAATCATATACAACCGGCCAAACTCCCGGTCATCTCATATTGCGATTAAGTGCTAACGAATTGTCAAGCGACCCTGTAATTGGTTTTCAACATTTTTTTGCAGACAAATTAAATGGAAGGAGTACAGAAGCGGCCTCTTTTAATCATTTAAAGATCCGGGCCAGAGCAGCGGGTACCCAGCCAATGAAAGCAAAGGTAACATTGATCAATGCGGAAAATATGGCGCTTTCAACAACCATTACTCTTACCGGCGATTTCAATGATATAGAAGTGCCGATAATGGACCTTGTTCCGGATTCATCCCTATTATTGCCAAGGCCGTATCCCGGTTTCCATCCTTTATGGTTCAGAGCTTCCGCAAGTCCTGCCGGATTCCGCCTGAAGGATGCTGAGAAAATTGAAATCATAATTGGGCCCGGTATACCTGCTTCTGAATATAATAAACCTTACAGCCTGGAAGTAGAATCAACATGGCTGGAAAAATAAAATGCCGGAAGGGATTAACTATTGGATAAATATCGTAAACTCCATTCTGCCATTTGTAATTACAAACCATCTGGGTTTGAGGGTGAATCAAACTGTTAGAACGGTTATATTTTCTGATTACTTAAAATACATATATGCGAATGAGAGGCGGATGTTATTTTATTTTGGTTCTTATTTTGTTTTGTTCATTGAACAGCACAGGTCAGGCAATTTCACGTAAACAAACAGACTTCGATGAGAATTGGAAATTCCGATTTGGTCACGCTTCCGATCCATCCAGGGATTTTAATTATAGTATTGCAACTATTTTCTCCAAATCAGGTGGTGCCGCACGTACAGCAATAGATGCAAGATTTAATGATAGTACATGGAGAACGCTCAACCTTCCGCACGACTGGGCAGTTGAACTTCCGTTCCAAAATTCTCCTTCTGGTGACGTGGAATCACATGGATATAAACCGGTAGGTGGACTTTTCCCCGAAACAAGTATTGGGTGGTACCGCAAACATTTCACCATTGCAGCAGCAGATTCTGGTAAAAGACAGCAGATACAGTTTGATGGTGTTTTTAGAAATTCGACTGTCTGGCTGAATGGTTTTTATCTCGGTAATAATGCAAGCGGTTATACAGGGATAACCTATGATATAACGGATTTTATCCGGTTCGACAGGGACAATGTCCTGGTAGTTCGGGTAGATGCCACTCAATATGAAGGATGGTTTTATGAAGGTGCCGGCATCTACCGTCATGTATGGCTAAATCAGTATGATAATGTGCATGTTGAAGATGGGGGTTTGTTTGTTCATACTGACATGCAGGGCAAAGATGCTACAGTCACTATCGAAACGTCGGTTGTCAACCAGGGGATGAAAAGCTCAAATTGTACGGTTTATTCTTATATCACTGATCGAGACGGTAAACGAATTGGTCAGGCAAAAGAGCAGGCTTTATCTCTCGCCGTTAATGGTAAGGAGAAAATAATTCAGAAGGTAAAAATAAGTACTGCAAGGTTGTGGTCGCTGGATGATCCTTATTTGTACCGGGTTGTAACCATTGTGCGATCCGGAAATAGAAATATTGATTCGGCCAGTCACCGGTTCGGAGTAAGGTATTTTCGATTTGATGCAACAGAAGGATTTTTCCTGAATGGACAACACGTAAAGATCCAGGGGACGAATAACCACCAGGATCATGGCGGAGTCGGAAGCGCCCTGCCTGATTACCTGCAATATTACAGGATAAGGTTGTTAAAGAATATGGGAGTGAATGCATATCGTACCAGTCATAATCCTCCTGCGCCTTCATTATTAGACGCATGTGACAGTTTGGGTATGCTCGTACTTGATGAAACCAGATTATTAAATAGTAGTCCGGAATATATAAGCCAGTTTGAGCGTATGGTACTGCGTGACCGGAATCATCCATCCATATTCCTTTGGTCAATAGGGAATGAAGAAGGCTGGATACATACCACCACCATAGGTAAGCGTATTGCCCAGACAGTGATGGCAAAACAAATGGAGCTTGATCCAACAAGAACCTGCACTTATGCGGCCGACCTTCCGAATGTTTTTCAGGGGGTCAATGAAGTGATACCCATTCGTGGGTTTAATTATCGCCAGTATGCAGTTGCGGATTATCATCGTGATCATCCCAGTCAACCTATCCTGGGAACGGAAATGGGAAGTACTGTTACTTCCCGAGGGATCTATACAAAAGATAGTATTCGTGGTTATGTACCGGACCAGGATATTACAGCTCCTTACTGGGCAAGTAAAGCAGAAGACTGGTGGAAACTGGCAGCAGAGAACCCGTACTGGATGGGAGGCTTTGTGTGGACAGGTCTGGATTATCGTGGTGAGCCAACTCCTTATCGCTGGCCTAATATCAATTCCCATTTCGGGATCATGGATATGTGTGGCTTTCCCAAGAATATTTATTATTACTATCAATCATGGTGGACAGATAAAGATGTATTGCATATTTCGCCGCACTGGAATCCATTGCCTGGCTCATCTGCCTTCGGCGGAGGCGGGCGTACAAGGGGAAACCCCCTTGACGTTTGGGTAAATACCAATGCAGATAATGTAGAACTATTCCTCAATGGGAAGAGCCAGGGTAAAAAAGATATGCCCCGGAACAGTCACTTAATATGGACAGTGAATTATGAACCTGGCACGCTGGAAGCAGTTGCATATAAGAAAGGAAAGAAAATAACTACTAAAATAGAAACAACAGGAGCGGCGGCTGAAGTAGTTCTAACGCCTTACAAGACAACCATACTGGCAGATGGAAAGGATGCAACGGTAATTAATATATCGGTTGTTGACGGGGATGGCCGCGAAGTACCGGATGCTGATAATTTGATCCATTTTTCAATATCCGGTGATGGCAGGATCATAGGAGTGGCAAATGGTGACCCCAGTAGTCATGAACCCGATAAATGTGATGCGCCGGGATCAATCACTGGCGGTGAATGGCAGAGAAGTTTATTCAATGGCAAATGCCAGGTAATTATTCAGTCAACCAAAAATAGTGGCGCTATAAAATTTGAAGCGAAAGCTACAGGCCTGGCTACAGGATCAACCGACATAGTAACTGTATCACCGGCCAGTGCCGCTTCCATCACTATTGATAAGAAATATGAATTGAAAGGAGAAGGCGCCAAACCAAGAGAAACTGCCAAAATGCTTGGAGCGGATATCTCCTTCCTGCCACAGCTGGAAGATCGCGGTATGAAATTTTCCGATAAAGGAGTTGAAAAAGATCCTATCCTTATTATGAAGGAACACGGGTTCAATTATGTGCGACTTCGCATTTTCAATGATCCGGCCAGAGATAGTGGCTATTCACGCGGAAGGGGATTCTGTGACCTGGCACATACCAAACAAATGGCAATACGTGTAAAGGAAGCGGGAATGAAATTATTGCTGGACTTTCATTATAGTGATACCTGGGCCGATCCGGGAAAACAATTTAAACCTGCTGCCTGGAGAAACCTTTCTTTTGAAGATTTGAAAAAGGCTTTGTATGATTATACCAGACAGGTAATGCAGGAATTAAAAGACCAGGGTACTACACCGGATATGGTGCAGGTGGGAAATGAGATCAATCATGGGCTGGTTTGGCCGGAAGGAAATGTGGCTCACCTGGATAGCCTGGCGCAATTGATCTCGGCAGGTAATGCAGCAGTCAAAGCGGTTGATCCTACAATAGTATTGTTATTGCATGTGGCGCTCGGCGGACAGCATGATGAATCTGCATTCTTCATTGATAATATGCTGGCAAGAGGTGTTCAATTTGATGTTATTGGTGAATCTTATTACCCAAAATGGCACGGCACCCTGGATGATCTAAGGGATAATTTAAATGATCTTGCAAAACGGTACAATAAGGACGTGATCGTGGTAGAATATTCGGCGCGTAAAAATGAGGTGAACAAGATTGCCTTTGAAGTTCCCGGAGGAAAGGGTAAGGGAACCTGTATATGGGAACCGCTAAGCACCTGGGAAAGAATATTTGATACAACAGGCAAATCAAATGATCTTATGCTGTTGTATGATGAGATCAGTAAAACATTTGTTACCAATAAATGATATTGAAAGAGATTGATGTAATTTTCCTTAAAAGAATAAATAAAATGAGAACCCGCTTTTTTATGAATGGATTGTTCATTGCCCTGCTTTGTCTGGGAATGACAGGCATTGACGAACCAAAAGAAATCCTGTTATGGCCAAATGGAGCGCCAGGCTCTGAAGGTAAAACAGGAAAAGAAAAGGTTAGGGAATTTGAAGGTGACCTTGTCATATCCAATATTCACCAGCCTTCCATTACTCCTTACCTGCCTTCAAAAGAAAAAGCAACGGGTGCAGCAGTGGTGATTGCTCCTGGTGGAGGCCATCGTGAGCTATGGATCACGCATGAAGGATATAATGAAGCAAAATTTTTTAGGGACAGAGGAATTGCTGCCTTTGTATTGAAATACCGGTTGGCAAAAGATTCCAATTCTACCTATACAATTGATGAAACTGAATTAGGGGATATGAAACGGGCAATCCGGTTGGTGCGTAGCCGGGCCAAAGAGTGGAATATTAACCCTGAAAGAATAGGAGTAATGGGCTTTTCAGCGGGAGGTGAGGTTGCAGGATTATCCGCAATGCGATTTGATGAAGGAAATCCTGATGCAAGTGACCCAATTGATCGTGTTCATTCACGTCCCAATTTCCAGGCGCTGGTATATCCTGGGGGTGCTTCCCGTTTTGAGGTTGCGAAGAATGCGCCGCCGATATTGTTGGTAGGCGGGTTCAATGACCGTGCAGATATTGCAGAAGGCATCGCACAGGTATATCTTAAATACAAAAAAGCAGGAATTCCTGCAGAGTTGCATATCTATTCCAATGCCGGACATGGATTTGGTATGCGGGAAAGAAATAAAGATGCTTCAGCAGGCTGGCCTTCCCGTTTTGTGGAATGGCTGAATGACCTGGGATTCTTAAAAAAATAACAATTATAAAGTGACAATACGAAGAATAACCGCAGGCATTGTAATTGCTTCATCCATTCTGTTATCTTTTTCAGGAAAACATGTAAATTATGAAGATATGGATGCAGAATTAGTACTGGATGCAAAGGCATTTCTCGGTGAGGGGTCTATCTGGCATCCCAAAGAAAAAAAATTGTATTGGGTAAATATTGAAGGGAAAACTCTCCATATATATGATCCTGAAACAAAGCAGGACAGGGAATTGCCGGTGGGTTCAAGAGTAGGTACAGTAGTTTCGGTAGAAGGAGGGGGTGCATTGGTAGCCCTCCAAAGCGGGATTAATTATATCGATACAAAAACTGGCAAGCTTACATTTTTGATAGACCCATTGAAAGATACCGCGCTTCGCTTTAATGATGGCAAATGTGATCCTGCAGGTCGTTTTTGGGTGGGAACAATGGCGCTTGACCGCAGGAAGAAAGGTGCAGTGCTTTATCGCTTTGACAGGGATAAGACCATACATTTGATGCTGGATAGCGTGAGCATTTCCAATGGAATTGTTTGGACAAAGGATAAGAAAACCATGTATTATAATGATACGCCTACGAATACTATCCAGGGATTTGATTATGACAATAATACTGGTGAAATAACTAACAGGCGCGTGGTAGTGACGATACCGCGAGGTACCGGATCACCAGATGGAATGACGATTGATGCAGAAGATAATCTCTGGGTGGCATTATGGGGAGGTTATTGTATAGCAAAGTTTAATCCACGCACGGGAGAACTTTTACAGAAAATAAAAGTACCTGCCCCCAATGTTTCCTCCTGTGCATTCGGAGGCGAAAACCTTGAAACCTTATTTATCACAACGGCACGTCAGGGTATGAATGATGATCAACTAAAACAATTCCCACTTAGTGGAGGATTGTTTTCAGCAAAACCAGGCGTACATGGAGTGCCTGCTGAATTTTATAAAGGAAAATTATAAATAAGATAAATATCTAACCACATGATCAAATACCTTGTGCTATTCTTTTGTTTTGGATACTTATTGCAAAGTTGTTCTGAAACGACTGCTTCAGATACCGGGAAAACTAAGGAAGACTGGGTATCGCTATTCAATGGAAAAGACCTGACTGGCTGGGATATCAAAATAGCCGGTGAGCCACTCGATAGTAATTACCTGAATACTTTCCGGGTAGAGGATAGCATGTTGCGTATTGTATACGATCAGTACAAGACCTTTGATGGCAAATATGGTCATCTATATTACAAGACTCCCTATTCCTATTATAAGATTAAGTTTCAATACCGGTTTACCGGGAATCAGACACCTGGAGGCGCAACCTGGAATGTTCGCAATAGTGGTGTAATGGTGCATTCTCAATCTGCAAAGAGTGTCAATATCGGGCAGGATTTTCCCGTATCGGTGGAAGTGCAATTGCTGGGTGGTTTGGGTAATGGTGAACGTTCCACAGGTAATGTTTGTACTCCTGGCACACAGGTATACATGAATGGAAGCCTGCGTACTGATCATTGCATCAGTTCATCGTCAAAAACCTATAATGGTGATCAGTGGGTTTCCATGGAAGTAGTGGTATTGGGAGATTCTATTATCCAGCATATTGTAGAGGGAGATACTGTTCTCACGTATCAGAAGACGGAGATCGGCGGTGGATTTGTTGGTCCTAACTATAGCTGGACACAATCTCATATAACGGACTCAGCATACTGGCTGGCTAAAGATAAAACCCCATTAAAAGAAGGATATATTGCCTTGCAGGCAGAAAGCCATCCCATCGATTTCAGAAAAATTGAATTGTTGAACCTGGCAGGTTGCATGGACCCCAAGGCTAAAAATTATAAGGATTATTATATCAAAGCTGATAACAGCCAGTGTAGTTATTAAAGGTATGAATGCAAAACTGCGTCAAATATTATAATGCCTGGAAAGCTTCTGGTTGTATCCATTCTGCTGCTATTTATAATGGCCTGTTCATCTTCAAAAAAGATACAAAAGGCCAGATCGCTTACTGTTAATGGTGAATCCGGTTCTGCTACCGTCTCGTTGCAATGGATACCACCGGGAAATTTTCAAATGGGTAGTCCTGCAGGTGAGCCAGGTCATAAACAGGATGAATCTCCTTTAAGAAAAATAAAGATCTCGAAAGGATTCTGGATGAGTACAACAGAAGTAACTATTGGACAGTGGAAAGCCGTTATGGGTGAAACCCTTCATGACCATGTGATAAAACTCCTGAATGATGAATCGGTCTATACTTTTGGGACCCAGCAAAAGAAATTGCGTGAGTTCATGAATTTCAATAAGGAGGATCCTGATAAAATTTTCGGTAATGATAATGATAGCGTGGCGATGTACCTGGTTAGCTGGACTGATGCCATGAACTTTTGTGCAAGACTCACTCAATTGGAAAAGGACAAAGGAAGTTTGCCAGAGGGATATAAATATACGCTGCCAACAGAAGCCCAGTGGGAATATGCCTGCAGAGCTGGTACTCAAACTGCAACATTTGCCGGCCCAATTGAGGCGAATGCAAGGACTTCATCGGTGTTAGACAGGATTGCCTGGTATTCTGGCAATAACGCTGTTGGTTATACTGGAAAAAAATTGGGCAATACAGGCGCAGGCCCAAGGAATGCTGGGGAAAAGGAGGCCAATGCCTGGGGTCTGAAAGATATGCCTGGAAATATCTGGGAGTGGTGCAGGGACTGGTATGGGCCTTACAATGAAAAAGAATTGAATGATCCTGTAGGTCCAGATAAAGGTACTGGTCGGGTTAACCGCGGAGGCAGTTGGGGCAGTGGCCCATTGTCTGAACGTTCTGCCAGTCGCGCTTCCAATCCTCCAGCTGAAAAAAGTGCCTGGCGTGGATTTCGGGTTGTACTTAGTATCTTGTAGATTACCTAACTGATTGCCTGAACATGGAAAATAAAAAGACTGGACTTGTTCGCTACAGGATACTGGCGCTGCTCTTTATCAATGTAGTGATCAATTATATGGACCGCAGCAATATTTCCATAGCAGGAACTTCTATCAGTAATGAATTCAATCTCAATTCTGTTCAGCTTGGCTGGATATTTTCCGCTTTTGGATGGACTTATATGGCGCTGCAGATTCCCGGAGGAATTCTGACAGATTATTTTGGGTCGCGTATACTATATTCATTAAGCCTTATCAGTTGGTCAATAGTTACTTTATTGCAGTCACTGGCGAATGGATTTGCTGTTCTGTTGGGATTACGATTTGCTGTGGGGATTTTTGAAGCACCAGCCTATCCTATAAATAATCGGGTGGCCACCAGCTGGTTTCCTGACAGGGAAAGGGCAGGAGCTATAGCAGTTTATACATCGGGCCAATACCTGGGTCTTGCATTGATGACACCAGCCATGAGCCAGATACAGGCCTATTTAGGATGGCGCGGATTATTTCTTGCTACGGGGATTGCAGGGATTGTATGGGGCATAATCTGGTTTTT
>Ga0136846_1237070_pt1 | contig 10953 bp, 12 predicted proteins | sample HopSoiMetagenom2_FD_96841 | JGI IMG/M metagenome (GOLD analysis project Ga0136846, IMG submission 96841) | Grasslands soil microbial communities from Hopland, California, USA - 2 Assembly 2016 (version 4) | ecosystem: Environmental > Terrestrial > Soil > Grasslands | place: USA: Hopland... | reverse complement strand
GTTGACCACCGCGATCGCCGCCAACAATGGCGACGAGATCGCGCAGGTCGATCGCGCGCTGGCGGATTTTCCGGACGATCCGCGGCTCCACTTCTTGCGCGGTTCGTTGCTTGCCGGCATTGGCCGGCCGATCGAGGCGCTGTCTGCGCTCAAGGCGGCGGTGGCGCTTGCGCCCGATTTCGCGATCGCGCGCTTCCAGCTCGGCTTTTTCCAGCTGACCTCCGGCGAGGCGGGCGACGCGCTGTCGACCTGGGGGCCGCTCGCGCTGCTGCCCGACGGGCATTATCTGCGTATCTTCGTCGCCGGCCTGACCTATCTCATCCGCGACGAATTCGCACCCGCGATCGAGCAATTGCGGCTGGGCATCGCGACCAACAAGGAGAATTTGCCGCTCAATGGCGACATGCAGCTGATCATCGATCGCATCAGCGAGCTTACCGCCGGCGATGCCGGGGACGAGACCATGTCGGCGACCAGCCTGCTGCTCGGCCAGTTTTCCGGCCGGCCCAACTAGGCCAGATGACCCAGATCAGCGCAACCGACCAGATCCTGCTGCTGCTGCGCGAGCAATTGCAGCGCAGCGAGCGGGGCCGTGTGCGAGGCGCCGATCGCGAGCAGCGGAAGTCGGCGACCGCGCAGCAGAGGATCGAGGCGCTGGCCGCCATCCGCGATCTTCCCGAACGCGATTTCCGTCGGGCGCTCGTGCGCGGCCTGCTCGGCGAGCGGCTGGGCGAGGAACTGGTCGCCGAGCCGGCGTTCGAGGCGGTGACCGGCGAGGTCCTGCGGCTGATCGAGGCGTCGCCTGAGGCGCAGCAGTTGCTCGACCGCGTCGCGCGCGAGTTTCGCGCGGCCTGAGGGCCACTTGGGCCCGCACGCGCAGGGGGCATTGACGGGTTTGTGCCGGCACGTGGACGACGCGGCGCTTCTGTCGCTGCGTCGTATCGGTCCGCTGGCAGCGGTCTTCAGTGGACCGATCCGCCGCCCGCGCCCATCCGTGCCAGTGCTTGGGCCAGGGAGCGGCCGGCACCGTCGAGCGGCGCATGGAGCGCGCGTTCGATGATCGCCCGGCTCTTGTCGGCGTCGCCGCTGCCCGCGCTCAGCATCGCCTGGGCGAGGGCGGCCGCGTAGCTTTGCCGGTCGAGCCGCGCGGCGATCGTCGCGCGTTCGCGCGCGGCGTCGATGTCGCCCGCCAGGATGTCGAGCACGGCGAGCGAGCCATGGGTTTCGGCGAAGGTCGGGTCGAGGGCGAGGGCATGTTCGAACCGCCCGCGGCTGGTGGCGATGTCGCCGTTGACGAAATAGGCCCAGCCGGCGGCGATCCACGAGCCGAGATGGCTGCCGAACAATTCCGCGCCGCGATCGATATCGGCGGGCGCCTTATCGATCTCGCCGGTCAGCAGTTCGGCGAGCCCGCGGCCGACCCACGCGCGGGGTGCCTTGGGATTGCGCGCCAGCGCCTCGTCGAACAAGGCTTTCGCTTGGCTCGCATCGCTGCCGTCGAGCGCCAGCGTGCCGAGCGTGGTCAGCGCATCGGGGTTACCTGGTGCTCTTGCCGCGCAGACGGCCGCAAATTCGGGCTCGTCCATGTCGAGCGCCAGCACCGACATCGCCGCGTTGAGTGCCGGGTCCTCGGCATGGAGGTCGAGATAGTGTTTGCCGCGTTGATAGGCTTCCTCGAACCCGCCCGCGGCGTGGCGCAGCCGGACATCGAGCGCGGCGGCCTGCGGCAGCGCGTCGCATACGGCCTCGTCGAGGATGGCCAGTGCGCCGTCGGTATCGCCGGACACTGCCCGCGACCAGGCGAGGTTGAACCGGATCGTCGGATTGTCGACGCCATCGTCTAGCAGCGCCGCGAATGTCGCGATCGCGTCGGTGAACCGTTCGCTATGCATCGCCGCGAGTCCCGCGAGGTTGCGTTCGCGTGGGCCCGGCGCGGATCGGACGGCGGCGCGGTCGAGCAGGTCGAGCGCGGCGTCGGCACGGCCCGCCGCGATCGCCGCCTCGGCGGCGTCGGCGAGCAAGGCCTGGTTGTCCGGGTCGTGCTCGAGATAGCCGAGCAGGCGTTGATAGCTGGCCTCGCTCGCGGCCCGACCGGTCTCCTCGCCCATCATTTCATCCTTCCAGCTTGACGACATCGAACGACTTCAGATTGATCCGCATCGGTATTTCGTTGACCGAAACCACCGCGAGGCGCGGAATGCTGCGCCTGGTGAACGCCTTGAGGTGGCGACGCAACTCGGCTCCGCACAACAGGACAGGCGCGCGCCCGTCGCGGTGCATCGCCTCGGCCAGTGCCGACAGTCGCCGGATCAGCCGATCGGCGAGGCCGGGTTCGATCGGCAGGCCGCCCTGCTGCGCGGCGCCCAGACCCGAGGCGATCTGATTCTCGATCCTGGGGTCGAGGCTCAGCACCGCAAGGTCGGGATGGTCGCCGCGCAACTGGTTGCAGATTGCGTAGCTCAGCCGCTGGCGCAATTGCTCGGTCAGTTCGGCCGGGTCGCGTTGTGAGCGCGCCAAGTCGGCCAAATGCTCGAGGATCAGGTCGAAATTGGCGACCGACACGCCTTCGGCGAGCAGGTTCTGAAGCACCCGCTGGACATCGGGAACGCCGAGGATCGCCGGGATCAGCTCCTCGATCAGCCCCGGCTGGCGGGTTCGGGCGTCTTCGATCAGTCGCGTCACCACCGGGCGGGTGAGCAGGGTCGCGACCTCGCTCGAGACGACTTCGCTGAACTGGGTCATCAAGACGGTGATCGGATCGATGACCGTGAGCCCGGCGGCGCGCGCGGCCTCCTCGCCATCGGCGTCGACCCAGACTGCCGGCAATCCGAAACTGGGGTCGGTGGTCGCGATTCCATCGATCGCCGGCGCGGCACCCGCCGCGCCGATCACCAACGCGCGGTCGGCCCGCGCTTCGCCCAGCGCGAAGCGCGACCCGAACAGTCGGATCTCATATTCGGTGTCGCCGAGCCCCGACCCGTCGAGGATACGGACCGGCGGGAAAGCGATGCCGAGCTTCTGTTCCTGAACCTGGCGCAGCCCTTCGACACGGTCGAAAATGATTGCCTGCTGCGCTTTCCACGCCTCCGCCAGCGCGCTGCCCAAGCGGATCTCGATAGACGCTTGCCCGGCGCTTGCCGCCTCGGATGCCGCGACTTCGTTGGCGATGACCGTGTCCTTGGCGGCGGTGGTGCTGCGGATGCGTCGCCAGGCGAGCACCGCCAGGCCGAAGATCACCAGGATCGGCCATTTGGGCATGCCCGGCAACAGCAGCAGCAGCATCAGGACCAGGGTTACGATGAGCGGGATGCGCGGCACCGAGGCGAGCTGGCTGAACACTTCGGTCGACAGTTCGCGGTCGGCCGAGGACCTGGTGACGATGATGCCGGTGGCGACCGAGATGATCAGCGCGGGCAGCTGTGCTGCGATACCGTCGCCGATCGTCAGCAGGGTGAAATGCTGCAGCGCGTCGTTCCACTCCATGCCGAGCTGGAGCACGCCGACGATCCAGCCGGCGATGATGTCGATCAAGAGGATGATGATCCCGGCGATCGCGTCGCCTTTCACGAACTTGGACGCACCGTCCATCGCGCCGTAGAAGCTCGCCTCGCGCTCGATGCCCTTGCGGCGGCGCCCCGCCTCGACCTGGTCGATCAGCCCCATGTTGAGGTCGGCGTCGATACTCATCTGCGCGCCAGGCATCGAATCGAGCGTGAAGCGCGCGGCGACCTCGGACACGCGCTGCGCGCCCGAGGTGACGACGATATATTGGACTACGACGAGGATCGCGAAGACCACCAGCCCGACGACGAAATTGCCCTGGACGGCGAAAGTGCCGATCGATCCGACCACCTGACCGGCACTGGCGCCGGTCAGGATCAGCCGGGTCGCCGCGACGTTGAGCGCGAGGCGGTAGAGGGTGGCCACCAGCAGCAGCGAGGGGAAGGTCGAGAATTCGACCGGTTTCGCGACATAGAAGGTGAGGAGCAGGATCGTCAGCGCCAGCCCGAAATTGGCGATAATCGACAGATCGAGCACGGCCGCCGGGATCGGCGCGAACAGGATGACGAGGATCAGGAAGATCGCAGCAACCAGCAGAAGATCGCGGTTGTTGCGCAGCAGGCGGTCAAGCACGCGCGGTTTCTCCCAGCTTGAAATAGAGTTCGGCGACGGCGTGGTAGTGACGCGGGGCGATCTCGCTTCCCATCTCGCTATCGCGGAACAGCGCGCGGGCCAGCCCGCGCGATTCGATGATCGGAATGCCGAGGCGGGCTGCCGCCGCCTTGAGCTGCAAGGCGTGGCGGTCCGCCCCCTTGGCTCTGACAACCGGTGCTGCACTACCGCCGGCATGATAGGCCAGCGCGACGGCGATATGGCGCGGATTGACGATCAGCATGTCCGAGCCCGGCAAATTGGCGAGGCCCTGGCTTTGCTGCGCGAACGATTTGTGCAGCTGCTTGCGCTTGCTCTTGAGGCGCGGATCGCCTTCGCGCTCCTTATGCTCGCGCGTCACCTCGCGCCGGCTCATCCGCATCTGTTTGGCGAAGTCGCCACGGGCGAGCAGCTGGTCGATCACGGCAAGTCCGGCTGCGGCCAGGATGAAGAGCAGCAACAGCTTCATGCCGGCATGATCGAGCGACTCGGCGATCTTGGCGGCATCGGTGATGCGCCCGCTGGCACCAGCGAGCGCCGAACGAATGGCGAGGACGGTGATCGTCGTGTAGATCGCCAGTTTGAGGATGCTCTTGAACGCCTGTTTGAGCATCTGGAACGAGAACAGGCGCTTCAGGCCCTTGGCGGGATTGATCCGCGAGAAGTCGGGCTTGAGCGGGGTCGCGCTGAACACCAGTCCGCGCAGCTGCACGATCTCGACCAGAAGCGTGACCGAGATCACTGTCGCGCCGAGCAGGACGACAGGCTTGAGCACCGGCCAGAGCGAGCTCGCAGCGAGTGCGACCGATGCGTGGGGATCGCCCGCCGCGCTGATCCCGCCGACCAGCGCACGGCGCATTTCGACGCCGAGGACCGCGGTCAGCTTGGCGCCCGCGACGATGACGAACGCGGCAAGTCCGATCAGGCCGGCGACGAAGCCGAGGTCGAGCCCGCGCGCGACCATGCCCTTTTCGCGGGCGCGCTTGAGCTTGAAGGGTGTCGCCTGCTCGGTCCGGTTCGTTTCCTGTCCCTCTGCCATGTCAGCCCGCCGCCACAAATTGCGGGGCAGCCTCGAGCGCTGTCCGGAGCAGGCGAAGGAGGAGGGCGCCCGACAGGGCGATCGAGGCCGGTAGCAAGGCCAGCGTCATCAGCGCCTTCACCTGGAAGCCGAGCAGCATCACGTTCATCTGCGGCAACGTGCGCGACATGAAGGCGATGGCGAGATCGGCGAGGAACAGGCCCAGCATGATCGCGCCGCCCAGCCCGCAGGCGATGACGAACGCACTCGACAGATAGGCGAGTAGCGGGCCCAGATCGCCGGATAAGGCGCCGGTGCCGAGCGGCACGGCCTGTACCGACGCGGTCCAGATCGCGAGTAGATTGGCGGGGCCGTCGCTGGTGAAAAAGATCGCGGCCGCCGCATAAGCGAACAGCGTGCCGACCAGCGGCATCTGGCTCTTGGTCGTGGGATCGACCAGCACGGCGAGGCCGAACCCGGCCTGGATGTCGAGAGCGCGCCCGACCGTGAGCAAGGCAGCGAACGCGAAATGCAGCGAGAGCGAAAGGCCAATGCCGAGCACGAGCTCGTTCGCGGCGGCAATCGCCAGCCCGTGTCCGGCAAAGCCGCTCTGCCAGGTCTGGGCGGGATTGGCGGTGACCAGCCAGGCTGCGAGCGAAATGCTCAGTAGCACCCGCACGATCGCCGGCACGCGCAGCAAGGTGAACGGCGCGGTGAACGCGAACGCCGGCACGACGCGTAGGGTCAATAACAGGATAGCGACGGCCTCGTCGCCCAGCGCTAGCATTGGATCAGTGCGCGAGCGTCGGGATCAGCTGATAGAGCGACGTCGCGAATTGCGTGACGCGGCCAAGCATCCACGGCCCGATCGCGATCAGCATGACCGCCGATACCAGGATCTTGGGCACGTAGCTCAGTGTGATTTCCTGGACTTGCGTCGTCACCTGGAAGACGCTGATGACCAGCCCGACGAGCAGGGTCGCGATCAGCACCGGCCCGGCTACCATCAGGCTGTTCCACAACATGTCGTTGAGCAGGCTGAGCGCCCGATCACCCCCCATAAACAGACTCCCCGCGCGGCAGCCCACCCCCGGGCTGTCCCGATTCGGGACGCTAGCACGGCGCTTGGGCGGACGCGAGCAAGCGAATGGAAAAAAGATGTTTTCCTCGTCGTGTGACTGCAGATCGCCTCGATCCAAGCAGACCGATCTGATGCTGACTGCATCATGCTCGACGGAAAGGAGGGGGCGGCCGGCGGGTGACCGCCGGTGCCGGGGTCGGCAAGCAGTTCGAACCCTCATGCTTGCAATGTAGGATTCTCCACGTTCCTAATTTGTTCCAGATTTGAGAATGGAGCAATGCGTGACTGAAGCCGGGGCGTTTTATGAAGCGCGGGAAAGCCGTGCCGGCAAATGGCTGTAATGCAACGCTTCTCAGTAAGATTTCGCACAGATTTGGACCTAATCCCGCTTGCAATGTTGGGATGCGAATGATGCTTTGGATTAGGAGCGCGCATGCGCCGCCCGGTATCCACGGCGCCTGTCCTGTCATGTAAGTTTCACCGTTTCAAAACGGGGAGTGAGAGATTTGCTAAAAATAGTTCAGAAAATGATCTTATTGGCGAGCCTGCTGGTGGTACCCGCGCCGGCGCTGGCGGACGTTCCAGCGCAATTCATGGCGAAACTTTATTCCGAGGCTTTGGGTCGCGCGCCGGATACCGGCGGATGGTCTGCCAAGATCGACTATTACAACAGATATGGCTGCACATCGACCACGGTGAAAGACCAGGTCAAGGCGGCACTCACTTCGCCGGAGTTCAATAGCCTCGGCTACAACAATGCGGCGAAGGTCCTGCTTCTATATCGGACGGCGCTCGACCGGGAGCCCGATGCGAATGGCTTCAATATGTATCTCGGGCAGCTGAACGCTGGCGTTCCGTTTTCCGCTGTAGTTCAATCCGTTGTGAATTCATCGGAATTCAACAGCTTGATGACATACATCTGCAGCGGCGGTTCCTATTACTTTAATGCCTTGGGTCAGAGCGGCTATGCCATTTCGATACCGGGTGTGCCGAGCATCAGCCAGGCCGACCTGCAGGCAAGCCTGAATGCGGCCGGCCCCGGCGGGATTGTGGCGCTCCCGAACATGACGGTCGTCGCGCTGAATTCTCCCCTGACGATTCCGAACGGCGTGACGCTGACCACTGCCGGCAATCCGTTACCCACCTCACACGGCATGATGGCCCGCCTCGTCAGAGGACCGAGTTATTCCGGGGGGACGCGATGGTGAGACTAACCTCCGGCGCTCGTCTGGCCAATTTATGGATCGATGGCCAGCGCGGGGTGCTAGCGAATGTGCGCAACCCAGCAGCGTCCGGACCTTTCGTTCAAAACGAAATCAACATACAATCCTGGTCCGGTGCCAATAACCAGATCGTCGACAATTTCATCGCGAACACGGCGGGCTGGTCGAGCATGCAGATTCTCGGCGTGTCCGAAACCGGGATTGCCTGCCAAGGCAACCTCATCTCGAGGAATCTCATAACCGCCTATGCGAGCAGCAACGACCGAGCCGTTGGCAATAGATGGTCCGACGGCATCAGCGACGCCTGCGAGGATTCGGTAGTCTCCAACAATAGCATCATCGATGCGACCGACGGCGGAATCGTGTTGTTCCGGGCCCAGGTCAACGGCGTCGGGGCCGTCCAGCACTCGCAGGTGACGGACAACATCATTCTCAACGCAGGCAACTCGGGCTACGTGGGCATCGCGGTTGACCCGCTTTACGTGACGGGTGGCTGCGGCGCCCAGCCTAGCTTTTCCGGATCTTATGTGGGACGCAACGCCTTCTGGACTGGTCCCAGGGCGATCGTGGAAATAGGCTTGGCCGTGGGCACGGTCGAATGGTTTTACAGTCATGGCGGCTGCATCGGAACGGGCGCCAACGTTTCGGACAACTCGACCAACGGATTCCGGGCCAATGTGAATACCGGTATCGCGATACAGGGCATGTGGGACGCGACCGTCCAGCGCAACGATCTGCTCGTTAATCACAAGGACAAGGGGAATTGCCCCGCACTCGACGTGGCGGCGGGGGTGTCGGCCGGCCTCGCCTCGGGCTCGATGCAATCCTATGCAGACGTAGGCATGGTCGACTGCATCTAGTTCGCAGTACTGCGAACTTGGCGCCACCGCTTCGATTACCGCATGGCGGTGGCGCCGGCGTCTGGACCAAGGCCGTCAGCCTCGCCGAACTCGAGACCGGCGTCGCCCTCCGTCTTCCGCCGCCCAAAAGTCCGGGACGAGCTCTTCAAATTAGTCAGCGAACATCGTAAACCTCAATGCCGACGTGAACGATACGACCCAGCGCGTACAGATTCTTCGTCCCAGAGCGGCCAGTGTACGGATTGACGTCGGCCGGCTCAAAACTGAGGGCACGGCAAAGTCGAGCGCTGTTCAATTCAGAATGTATATGCTCGCCATAGATCCGGCGACCGCGCGGATGAGCCAATACTGGCTTTAGCCCGACCTCTGCCAACCGCCGTACGGATTGAGGTTAGGTGCGGTGCTCCCGCCCCTCGTCGCTATCTCTTCCGTCTGAACGCCCATACCAGAGAAGACAGGCTGCCGATGAGAGTGGCCAGCGCAAGCAGTAGCTGCGGATCGAACACGATCACACGAATCTCCCGTAAAGGGAATCATGTACTCATTATGTTCCAAGTAGGACAGCGGAACATGGGGTGCTGCGGAATGCGGCGCAGCACAAACGCGGGACCAGTAGAGGCGCATGTCGGCTTTCGTGGCCGACAATATCGACGATGACTCGCGGCTGCGCAGCTTCACGACCCACGCCGGGCTGCGCTTCAATTTCTGACCGGGGGCATCGGCCGCCGTGCTTTGACCCCTAGGCTGTGTGGACACTTACCGGAGCCATAGGACGATGGCGGAGAGGGCGACGACGGCGCGATAGTTCCGCGCGGTTTTCTCGAAGCGGGTGGCGACACGGCGGAACTGCTTGAGCTTGGAGAAGCAGCATTCGACGAGATGGGGCTGAGCGTAGAGCTGTTTGTCGAGCGGGTATTTGGAGGACCGCGATGGATTGTTGGGGATGACGGCGAGCGCTCCCTTGTCGGCGATAGCCCGCCGCAGGGCGTTGGCGTCATAGGCGGTATCGGCCATGACGACGTCGGCCGGCAGCCCCTCGATCAAGGCGGCGGCTTGCGGCGCGTCGCCCTTCTCGCCAGCGGTCGGGGTGAAGCGTACCGGCAGCCAAGCCCACGCACAGCCATGTGGATCTTGGTGCTCAGGCCGCCGCGCGAGCGGCCAAGGGCTTGATCTTCAGACCCCCCTTTTTTGCCCCGGCAGGGTGCTGGTGGGCGCGAACGACGGTGGAATCGATGATCAGATATTCGAAATCAGGATCGTTCGACATCGCCTCGAATATCCGCCACCTGACCCCTTTGGCGCTCCAACGGCTGAAACGGCGAAATGCGCTGTTCCAGTCGCCGAACACCTCGGGCAAATCTCGCCACGGTGAGCCTGTTCGTACGATCCACAACACCGCCTCAACGAACATCCGGTTGTCGCGACCCGTCGAGCCCTTCTGATCGGGCCGACCGATGATCAGCGGTGCCATGCGTTCCCAAGCACTATCGCTCAAAACCAAGCGATCCATCACGCCCAAAACTGCCTCCCAAAAAACAGCCTTGAATTAGAACTCACCGCAAAAGGGAATCCTTAGAGTCCACACCACCTAGAGGACAAGGTCGATTTTCACACCTGGACGCTACTGAAGGGCATCGCGCTTTCGACTCTAATTGGCGTCGGCACCGAATTGCGGTTCAACGGCGACACCGACCTCGCCCAGGCCCTGCGGCAATCGTCCCAACAGAATATCTCCCGCGCCGGCGATCAGTTGACGATGAGAAACTGCAGATGCGACCCACCATCACTATCCGCCCGGGCGCTGAAGTCCGGCTGCTAGTGCACCGGGATCTTGTGCTCGCACCGTGGAAGGAAGGACAATGACCGAACTCAAGCTGGCCCAGCTACCGGATCGTACGCCGATCAAACTGGCGATTGCCGTCTCACCCGACCTCAAGGAGGCGCTCGGCGACTATGGAGAAGCTTATCAGGAAACCTATGGTCGGACCGAGTCGGTCCCCGACCTGATCCGGTTCATGCTGCAAGCGTTTCTCGAAAGCGACCGCGCTTTTGCCAAGCGGCGGGCAAGAGGGTGATGACGCCTCGCCTGTCTGACGAGTGCGCCGACCTGGAGCCGCTCACCGACCGCGTCGCGACGGCCGCGAGAATCACCGGCATCAGTCGTTCGCGTCTTTACGAACTCGTCAGATCTGGAGATCTCGATATCGTAAAGATCGGCCGTTCGACGTTGACCTCATACCAGAGCTTGCGCGCGCTCACGCGAAGTTGAAAAGGCTATCAGCAGTTGCTGTGCACGTGCCTCCCCCAACGCTCCGCGACTGCGCGCTTCAATCGTCGTTGCGCTTGAATTGGAAGGGGTTGGAAGCGTGGTTGAATCCGCCTACGTCATCAATATTGCGGCATTGTAGTCGGGCAACATCCGTTTCAGTCGATAGCATCGCAGATGGACCGAGATCTATCACACCGACGCCTATTCATAGGCCGCCCGATCGCCGCAAAACTAACAACGCGCCCCTACGCCGCCTCCGCCCGCCGCTGCCTGAGTTCGTCGTTGAGCATCTCGGCCAGCAGGAACGCCAGTTCCAGGCTCTGCCCCGCATTCAACCGCGGGTCGCAATG
>Ga0136846_1208629_pt1 | contig 10954 bp, 14 predicted proteins | sample HopSoiMetagenom2_FD_96841 | JGI IMG/M metagenome (GOLD analysis project Ga0136846, IMG submission 96841) | Grasslands soil microbial communities from Hopland, California, USA - 2 Assembly 2016 (version 4) | ecosystem: Environmental > Terrestrial > Soil > Grasslands | place: USA: Hopland... | reverse complement strand
CTCGGCTACGTGAACATCGATATTGTTGCTTCAAAGGACGGTGCGGAAGTGAAATGCACCGCACAGACAATTGAGCAAACGGGAGTCGAGATGGAGGCCCTGGTCGGCGTCAGCGTCGCATTGCTGACCATTTACGACATGTGCAAAGCAGTGGACAAAGACATGATGATTTCCGACGTGCAACTTCTAGACAAAACGAAAAGCGCTGTAGCAGTTGTTCATGACCGCCACAGCGAAAGAACGCGGCACTCATAGAGACGCCGCTACGAGTATGCAAATACAAGTTGGTATCATCACGATTTCTGATCGCGCCAGTGCGGGTGATTACGATGACTTGGGCGGGCCGGCATTGAAAGAAGTCGCGCAAAACATTGGCTGGCACGTTTTAGCCGAAGCGATTGTGCCAGACGAGATGGGTCGGATTCAGGAAACAATTCGGTCATTTTCCACGCAAGGTTGCGGATTAATTTTGACAACCGGAGGCACGGGCATCGGACCGCGGGACGTTACGCCGGAAGCAATTCGTGCAATGATGCGAGTAGAATTGCCGGGATTCGGAGAAGTAATGCGCGCTGAATCGATGAAGATTACGGCCAACGCCATCCTCTCGCGCAACCTTGCCGCAGTCATCGATCACGTTCTTGTGATCGCGCTGCCAGGAAAGCCGACCGGCGCGGTGGAATGTCTCAGGTTCGTGCAGGGTGCAATCCCGCATGGTGTCGCAGTTGCGCAAGGCACGCCTACGTCGTGCTGAAAATCTCGATACGCATTCAATTGGGCCAAATGAGCAGCCGCATCAACTGCGCGCCATAATTCGTGAGATGCGCGTTTGTTCCGCGGCCAGAAACTATATCGCGAGTAATATACGAACACTCCGCGGAGCTATTTTTAACGTAGCTTACCTCGGGCTGCGCTATCCGTTTGTCGGATGGTTCAATTCTCAAAGGAACGCCGGAACTCGCGAATGAAACGTCCCATGAGGATCCACTTCGTTTTCCTGCTGCAAGCGTCCAAGGGTACATTGTCAGCAAGTCAAAGTGCTGCGCCTTCGGTAACGTGATCTTATAAAACGTCTCTTCACCGGCGAGAAATTCGGGAATCGTGAGCGCCGGATTCTTTCGGAGCGCCAAATAGAGGCGCGCCACGTCAAGACCGGCGAGGTTCATCCCGTTGTAAAGGCCATGGCGGTTGGGATCATTCCTAAAAAATGTGCTGTACCAGGCGTCGAATTGACGGCTGAACATCAGGCATAATTCCAGATGCAGATGTGCGCGTTCTCGGTTTATGCCCGTTCCGGTGTAACCCATCACGGCGATAGCTTGACCGCGCCTCACCGTCTCACCGGGCTGCACTGCGATCGAGCTAAGGTGTGCGTATAGACTGTAGTAACTCGAGCCGCCCCACCGATGCTCGATTACGATGTACTTGCCATAATTCGAGTAGCCAGCCACCGGACTGATGTGCACAACTTCTCCGTCGGCAATGGCGCGCACTTCGTCCCGCGGCTCGCCATTTGCATCCCGGTGCACGGACCGAATATCAATGCCTTCGTGAAAGCGCGTGTAAATAACGCCGCCTCCAGTGCTTTTCGCATCACGGACAAAGCCGTATTGACCGCCTTCCCATGGTGCCGATTTTGTGCCGTTATCACCTCGGTCGACAGATTGGTAAAAAGCGGGACCATCTCCAGAAAATAGAGCATCATTGTCGGTCGGCAGAACAAGATCGAGGACTTGGTTTTGTGCAGATCGCGTTGTCGCGGGAGCAGAGAAAAGGAGAGCGACAACAACTCCGCCGAACAATAATCGCATGCCGGATGAACTGCTTAGCGCTTCCGTTCCCCGGGCGAACGCCATTGTTTCTTCATTAGCTCAACATCCGCGGCAGTTAGGCCGGACGGAACGTAAATCTTTCCGTCCGACACTCGTTTGTCGATCTGTAGTTCCGTGATCATTCTGCCGTTGACGAGTACAAAGAGAAAGCCGCCTCGGCGCTCGACGCTCAACGTATCGAGCACGACGCGTCCATGATCGTCGAGCTGAAACAATGCGCCGAAGCTTCCGTTCTGCGCTGGGTATGGCGAAAAAGCCATGACATCGTGCTCGGTGATCCATGGCAGTTTTTCAATGGCTACATCTTTCCCCGAAGACGTGGCACGGGCGGGTATTGAGAAGACATCGGTATCTTGAGCGTTTGCTTGCGCATGGACGCGAAAGGTGCAGTGTCGTTCCTTCGCTGCTGCATCAATCAGCGCAAAAGCCACACAAAATACGAATATACAAAGAGTTTTGATGCCGATTACCTGCGAAGACATTCGCGAGTTCATAAATGGTTTGACAGCAATTTTGCAACCCAGAAAAGTTTTCGCGCTGTTTAGGGCCTCATGAAGCGCCGCCTAGTTTTGATTGTTCTGATAGTCGTGGCGGCTGGAGTCATGGTCGGTCAGGACGTTACGCCGACGGCTACGCCGGCGCGAAAAAGGGGTTGGTTGAGCCGCATTCTTCATCCGTTTTCTCCCAACGTCGTTCCGCAATACAAAGATCCACGCCTGCGCGGGCTCGCCCTCGATCTGCAAATCACTCCGCAGACCGTGAAGTTATCTGAACTCCGTCAGCTCAGCGTGAAAGTAACGCTGGCAAACCTGTCCAAAAGACCCGTCGCGCTCGATTTTCCTACGACTCAACGCGTCGAAATCTATCTCATGAATTCTGGCGGAGAGATCCTGACGAAGTGGTCTGAGAACCACGCGATCGCTGAAAAACCGGGGACAATTTTAATTAACCCGTCAGAGCGGATCGAGTACAACGAGACAATTTCGACGCGCGAACTTACCCCTAACAAAGTCTTTATCGCCGAGGTTTTTTTTCCGCAATTTTTGGAGCTGCGCATTCGGCAAAAATTCCTGGCAGTGCCTTGAGTCGCAGAATTGATACATAGCAACAGGGGACTATGGGCGCCCATCCTTCATCAATTGCACGCTATGAACTTTTTTCTGACTACCACATGCACCCTCAGGGACATCGTGTGCAGCGGTACACGCAGGAACTGCTCCAGCCGTGGGCGGATTCGGCTCGGAAAAAAGGATTAGAGGATATCGCTCTCACGGATCACGATCGTTACCACGCCGGGATTGATTTTGACGAAATCAATCGGTTACGGGAACGAAATCCTGATTTGCGGATCCGCGCGGGAATCGAGTTGGATAACGACCCCGTTCATTCACTGGCGGGCCGTACATGGATCGAAAAACATTGGGAAGAGCTGGATTTCGTTCTTGGCTCGGTCCATTTCCTCGAGCGCGCCGATCAAATGTTCGACAGCGTGCCGGATGGTGCGGCGCAATTCGAACGGATGAACATCGACGAGATGTACGCCGATTACTTTCGGCGTCTCCGCGAACTAATTGCGACGGGGTTGGTCGATTGTCTTGCCCACTTGGATCTGATCAAAATCCATGGACATCGCCCGACAGCAGACATCGGCGCATTGGTTAACGAGACACTTGAATTTATTTGTGCGCGCAATGTTGCAATCGAGCTTTCCACCGCCGGCTGGCGCAAACCAGTGAACGAACTTTATCCAAGCGATCGAATTATCGCTTTAGCAATGGAGAAAGAGATTCCATTTACGACCGCTTCCGACGCGCATTCACAAGTCCAACTTGGCGAAAATTTTGACCGGCTCGCTCACAAGATGGCCGGAATCGGCGTTCGGGAGGTTTTGGTTTTTGAAAAGCACAAAGGTGTCGAGGTCCCGCTACAACTGTAGATCGAGCTGCGATTCTCTGTTGGCGGACAACGCCTGTTCCGTTTCCCGCGGCAGCGGCAGATCAAAGCCGAGCCGTTCGGCGAGACGTTGACACGTCTCCGGTGCAAATCCTTCAAAGTGATTGCCGGCAAATGCCCAAACACTGCGTACCTCTGCCAGATGTTGCTGAATTTTCAGCGACCAGCTTTCCAACGCGGCTTCGCGTTTCCACAGTAATTTTCCGTAACGATGAATGTGGCCACCATTGACATCGTATTTGGTTACGTAATCGCCAAGCAAACGCAGGTAAAGGAAATCAGTGGTGCACGGCAGAAATTCGAAAGGCGCAAGGTTTCGCTCGTGGAGCGAAGTGGTATCGGCCCAGACCCAGCAAACGCGATACTTTTCCACCAACCGAATGAACTGAGGCCGATGCCAGCCCGGGTGGCGAAATTCAATGGCAAACCGGAACTCCCGCGGCAATTGCGCCAGGAACTTGCGCAGCGCGTGTTTTCCATCGGCGGGCGTCAGCGAAGGCGGAAGCTGCACGAGAATAATATGTAGCTTTGCGCCAAGTGGTTCGATCGTGCGAAAAAATGAACTTAGCTCTGCCGCACAATCTCGGAGGCGGCAAATGTGGGTGATTTGGCGGGGAAGCTTGCATGTAAACCGAAACGTGGCCGGGGTCATTTCGGCCCAGCGACGAATCGTTGTTTCGGCCGACGCAGCGTGGAAGGTAGAATCTACTTCGACTGCGGGTAAATGGCCTGCGTAGAATTCGAGCCAGTGCGACTCTGGCAAATCTTCCGGATAAAAGACACCGCGCCAGTCCTCGAAGCTCCAGGCGCACGAACCGATGCGTATCTTCTGTTGATCGGTGAGATTCAAATGAACTCAAACATTAATCGGTTTTGCCCGTGGAAAAAGCTTCTGCCCTAACGAATATCGTCTCAATCAGGTCTGGCGGAGCGGGTCGAAGGGTGTGTTGAAACTTGACTGGAAAGAGAAGTTAATTACCCTGCGACACCCGAATGCAATTCCTTATTCGAGCCGCCTTAGTCCTAATCGCCGTCGTGTTTTTGGTGCCCGCACCAAGCTGGGCCTCGATCGTTTTTAAACCGGGCCAAAAAGCCGAGTACGTTCCGCCGGGCGAGGAAGAAATAAACGGCAATGCGGCGGAGATCTATCAAACCGCGCAGAGTGCCGAAAAGGAAAACAACCTCAAACGCGCGATCAAAGCGTACAAGAGCCTCGTTAAACGTCACCCAAAAGACGCCCTGGCTCCCACTGCTCTTTTTCGTGCTGCTCAGTTACAGGAACAGACCCACCAATACACTCCAGCAGCCGAATCATATCTCCAGTTGGTTGAAAGATATGCGAGCAATACACATTTTGATGAAGCGATCGAGGGGCAATTTCGTGTCGGCGAGATTTATCTGAATGGAAAAAAATTGAAGCTATTGGGGATTCCGATCGCGTCTGCGTTGGATCGAGCGGTAACGATTTTCGCCAATGTTGTGCGCACCGCCCCGTATGGAAGATACACCGCACGAGCGCAGTTTAACATTGGCATGGCGCGTGAAAAGCAGGGAGCCAACGATGCAGCGATCCAGGCTTATCAAGCCGTTGTGGACAAGTTTCCTAACGAGCCGATAGCCGTCGATGCCCAGTATCAAATTGGTTACATCTGGTTTACGTCTTCACAGCTAGGCACAAATGACGCTGCCGCCGCAAACAACGCGAAAACAGCTTTCCAGGATTTCCTTTTCCATTATCCGAAGAGCGAGAAAGCAGCACAGGCGCGCAAGGATCTCGACATTCTTGAGCACAAGCAGACAAACAATTCTTTTAAAGTCGCGAAGTTCTACGATAAGCAAAAATATTATCGTGCCGCGGTGATTTACTACAACGAAGTGATTCGGCAGCAGCCGGGATCAGAGGAAAGTAACAAGGCTAAGAAACGGATCGACCAACTTCGTGCCAAATATGGCGATGCTGCATTGCAGCCTGCCATACCGGTTTCAGAGACCGCAAAGAAAAAACCCGAAACGCATGGAGCTAGAAGTGCCGGTAGTGGATCGGCCAAACCGGGTGCACCGAATAACGAAGCGCCCCTGCCTCCATCGGACGGCGAAAGCTCGCTCCCGCCGCCGGCCTCGCTTGCTCCGGATACGACCACGGCCCCTGAACCTTTGCCGCCTCTGCCGGGCACCAGCACAAGCGCTGATCCGTCGGGTGCTCCCGCAGCATCGTCCTCTCCCGACGAGTCCGCCTTACCGGCGCCTTGAAAGCCTCACTAGCGACCATCCTTTGCCTCGCGATCTCCGGTTGCCTTGGATATCACGTTGGGCCGGTAAAGCCGTATTATCTCCGGGACATTCACAGCATTGCGGTGCCCACGTTCAAGAATCGCACGCTGGTGCCGCGGATCGAAGTCTTGGTGACCGATACAGTCATCAAGCAATTCCAACAGGATGGCACGTTTGTGATTACAAGCGACGACAAGGCGGACGCCACCTTGAGTGGAGAGATATCTCGCATCAATCGGCTACCGGCGAGATCGGTGCGTGGGAATGTGCTGGCCACGACAGAATTTAACGTCGCTCTAACTCTAAAATTCTCGCTCACTACGCGAGACGGCAAACCACTCGCCGGTCCGAATGAAGTAACCGGTACGACCAGTTTTTTTGTCACCAGCGACGTAACAACAGACGAACGACAAGCTTTGCCACTCGCGACCGAGGACCTCGCCACCCGATTAGTTACTCAACTAAGCGAGGGATGGTGATAAGATGAAGGGCGAAGAGAAGCTATGGGTAATCCTCAACGAGAAGCTCGACAATCTCCGCGCCACCAATCGGCTACCTGAGGCAATTCGCGTCGCGGAAACAGCCCTCGAAGTTGCCAGGCGTGCATTCAAAGGAAATGAAACGGCACTCGCCACGAGCTTCGAGAAACTCGGCCAACTGCTAGAACAAAAGGGGGATCACGCCGGAGCGGAATCATATTTGCTAAAAGCGCACGCGATCCTTGAAAAAGGGAGCCCGGCCGATCAGCGCGCCATCTACCGCTCGGCACGGCGGTTGGCCCTGCTGTTCGATAGTCTTGGTCAATCTGAAGAAGCGATTGATTTTTACCAGAAAGCAATAGCTGCTGGAAGTGGCGTCGACGACGTCCCGTATTCAGATATCGGGACGATGCTAAACAACGTTGCGCTGATTCTCCGCAAATCGGGTCGACAAAAGGCAGCCGAACCATGTTACTTGCGCGCGTTGGAGATTTATGAGAAGCAACTTGGACCTGACCACGTTGATGTGGCATCGGTGCTGAACAATCTGGCGGTCTTTTACACCAACGAACGCCGATACACTGAAGCCGAGAAACTACACCTTCGGGCGTTGGCGATCAGAGAGAACGTACAGCCTCGCCCGACTGCCGATATCGCTCAGTCCAAATGCAATCTGGCGGTAGTCTATCATTCTCGTGGTGATTATGCGAAGGCGGCGGAACTCTATCAATCGTCGCTCAAGAGCTGGGAACAAGTCGAGGATAAGCCCTCGAAAGATTATGAAATTGTCGTATCCAATTATGCCGATCTGTTACGTTCCCTTGGGCAGGTGCGAAAAGCGCATCAACTAGAGGTGCGCGCACGCAAGAAACTCGCAACCTGAGTTATCCTGCGCAATTGCTTCGATTTCAGCTTGCAGGCACGCTGCCACCCTCGCATTGTAAGATCCGCTTTGTTGCTCGCGTGGCGGAACTGGCAGACGCGTACGGCTCAGGACCGTATGGGGCAACCCGTGGAGGTTCGAGTCCTCTCGCGAGCAGTAACTCCTCTGGTGCAACCAGCTGTTGATCTACCAGCAACTGCCCGCTCTTACTAGCGAGTTATTTCGAGCTGGCTTTCCTTCTGGCCGCCCAGCGCGCTTTCATTAGCTCTGAAAGTCTCTTTCGGCCGGCAGGTGTAAGCACGCCTTTTTTTCGCGTCGAAGCTTTTTGTTTTCCTCCTGCCTTTCTTCTTGCAGCCCAGCGAGCTTTCATCAGTTGGGAAAGCTTCCTTCGGCCAGCCGGTGTAAGCTGACCTCTTCCTTTCGCTGGCGCTGCGGTTCCAGCGGTTCCAGCGGTTCCAGTGCCTTGCCTTCTTGCCCAACGAGCTCGGGCAGCGGCCGAAAGCTTCGCTCTTGTTGAAGGCGAAAAGTAGCGTCGGGAGGTACTGCGAGTGGTTGGCGTTGTCGTTTGAGGTGCCCCCCGCAAAAGAGAGGAAAGGCGTCGTTGTAGATTATCGATTTGCTGGCGAATTGAAATCGCTTCCTGTAGATCTTTAACAGATATGTCCATGCCGCTAGATAGCCGTAGTTGTCATGTATGGCAATCAGTAATTTTGTGGGGAGTTCCAAGTTTTGTTCCTCAGAGTTAGCTCGTTAGCTATACTATGACTCACACGATGGAGCGCCTTAACAAATCCGCGCCGATGTTTCGATGAGATTTCTGACATGAGTACCAAACCTGCGCGCGTTCGCGAGATGTTCGAGTCGATTGCGACACGCTACGATCTCGCAAACCACGTGCTTAGCTGCGGTCTCGACTTCTATTGGCGAGCACGCGCGGCTGAGATCGTCAAGGCCTGGCACCCACATACCATCGCAGATCTTGCAACGGGCACCGGCGATCTGGCGCTGGCGATGCAAAAGATATTGCCAAACGCGGAGGTGAGTGGTGTCGATTTCCTGCCCGAGATGTTGGATCTTGCGCGGCGCAAAGGTGTGCGGCGGGTGATACTGGCTGATGCGATGAAACTCCCGTTTAGCGATGCGTCGTTCGACTGTGTCACCATTGGCTTCGGCCTGCGTAACCTGGAAAATTGCTCAGCCGCACTTACTGAAATGTGGCGCGTGCTTAACACCAACGGTCACCTGCTGGTGCTAGAGTTCTCGTTACCAATAACGCCGATGCTGCGCGGCGCGTATCGTTTTTATCTGCATCGATGCCTGCCATTGCTTGGCTCATTTTTAACACAAAAGAAACGCGCCTATGACTACCTCGGTGAGTCAATCGAGGAGTTTCCGAGTGGCAATGCAATGTGTGAATTGATGCGCGGGACTGGTTACGTCTCTCCGACATATGAACGTCTGAGCGGAGGGATCGTTACAATTTATACCGCTGCAAAATCATAGCGACCCACGAAAAACCAACACCGAAACGGCCTTGCCACACCGTGCAAACAGAGGTACAAAACTCAGCGTGATCGATTACATCCAAAAAGGCGGATTATTGATGTGGCCAATTTTAGCCTGCAGCATCATCTCGATTGCTGTGTTTGCGGAGCGCCTTTTTTACTTTCACCGCGCGACCATTCACGTAGGTGAGTTCTTGAAAGGACTGTCGAACCTGATCCGGCGTCGCAATTTCGCCGAGGCTTTGCACGAGTCCGCCGGCACGCCGGGTCCGGTGGCGCGAGTGATTCATACTGCGATTATTCGCCACGATGCACCGCGAGCGGAATTACGCGACATCGTGCAGGAAGCCGCGCAACTCGAAGTTCCAAAGCTTGAACGCTTTCTTCCCGTACTTGCCACAATTGCCTTTCTGACGCCGTTACTCGGACTGCTTGGGACCGTCGCAGGGATGATCGATGCTTTTGGGACCATCGCCTCTACCGGTGGTTACGCGACAGTGACAGAGCTTTCCGGTGGCGTTTACAAGAGTTTGCTGACGACTGCGGCTGGACTCGTTGTAGCAACACCGACGTTTGTCGCCTACAGCTACCTTTCGTCCCGTGTAAATACCATGATGCACGACATGGAACGCGCAGGCATTGAGATTGTCCACCTGTTGACGGAAAGCCGGCCAATCAGCGGCATCATCAGTTTCCAACAACCTGATGAGACGGTCCGTGAGATTGAAGCACGGCAGGACGTTTGAGGGGCGGCTTCATCTAGGTGGGTCCTGTGAAACTCAGCCGAACAATACACTATAACTTCGCTTGGCTTTTGCTGATCGGGCTCGTCGATCTCGCTTTCCTGCTCGCATTTTTTCTCTTGCTGAGTTCGAATTTTATCCTGCAACAAGGCATTTCTGTCTCGATGCCGTTCTCGCGTTTTTCGCTCGGGCCGCAGAGCAACCAACAAATCATCAGTATTACGGGCGGGGCAGTTTCCGCGATTTATTTTCAGGACCAGCGGGTCACCATGGAGCAGCTTGGGCCGTTACTCGACGTAGCCAAGCGCAAGGATCGGGCTGTCATCATCAAGGCTGATCGTTCTGCTTCGTATGAAACAGTGGCTGAAGTGACGAACGCTGTGCTCGAACACGGCATCACCTCGGTTGCGCTCGCTGCAACTCCGCCACGATGAATAGCATCGTTTCTGAGATCGCACCCGAACCGCTTCTTTTCAGCTGGGATTCCCCTCGACATCGCAGGACGATGCTGGTGGCTTTCTTACTGCTGTCGCTGATGGCCCATGCCCTCTGCTTTTATGTCTTCCAAATCGTTTACCCGACGCCCGTAGCGCTCCTTCCGCCGCCAGCCCGCGTCACGTTTATAGCGCCCGATTCCGAAGAAGGCCGGACTCTACTTCGGTGGATTGATGCAGAAGATCCTGCGGTTGCTTTCACAACTCATCCGGCACCGGGAGCAAGGCTTGGCGCTTTACCAAAGACTGAGCATCTGCCGTCCTACTCGGCGGTAGAACCAATTCTCAAGGAGCTTCCACCATTGAAGGCTGATCTAAGCATTCCAAGTTCCCAGCCGCCAGGTGCCGTACATTTCATGACTCGGGCTGCGGATTCCACCAAGGGCACCCCAAAGACATACATTTCCTTTTCGAAGGAACTCGATGAATTTGGAACTCCGACCCTGCCACGCTCTGATTTCGCCACCTTAAACCAGGAAACACCTGAGACGCTTCGCTTTCGCGTTGCAGTGAACGATCTGGGTGAAATTCGATACTGCTTTCCAATCAACTCATCGGGTGATGCAGCGCTTGATGAACAAGCGCGCTTACAGGTCGTGCGTACCCGTTTCTCACCGATCCGACAAAACGACACGCCGCCAACCTCTTCGCTCGTTTGGGGCACGGCCAGCGTTCAATGGGGCAGCGACGTCGAGTCTTCGCAGCGACCTTCGACAGCCAACCTCAAGCCGTGATTCGCGTCAGTCTTGCTACTCTTGTCACGATTTATCTGCTGCTTTTTCTTGCGGCAGTGT
>Ga0136846_1225609_pt1 | contig 10955 bp, 8 predicted proteins | sample HopSoiMetagenom2_FD_96841 | JGI IMG/M metagenome (GOLD analysis project Ga0136846, IMG submission 96841) | Grasslands soil microbial communities from Hopland, California, USA - 2 Assembly 2016 (version 4) | ecosystem: Environmental > Terrestrial > Soil > Grasslands | place: USA: Hopland... | reverse complement strand
CGGCGCGTAGGCGCATTCGAGGTACCCGCGACCAAGCGTCGGATGCGGCGCGCTGCGCAGGAAGTCGTCGGCCTGCGCTTCGAAGTCCTCAACGCTGATGCCGTCGTAGGCGAACGCCGACGCGCTGCCGATGATCCGCTCGCGCGGGATGCCGTACATCTCTTGACTGACAGGACGCATGAAGTCGCGGCCGCCGCCCGAGGCGATGTAGTTGGCGAAACCATTCGCCTCGAGGCAGTCGAGGAGCGCGACCATCGGTTTGTAGCTACAGCGGAGATCCTCGAGGCCGAGAGTCGGATGCTCTGCGCTGCGCAGAAAGTCGTCCGCGCTCGCCTCGAAGTCCTCGACGCTGATTCCCTCGTAGGCGGCAAGAATCCCTGCAGCCATGATCTTCACGTTGCTCTCGTCCCCGGCGTAGTGCTCAGTCAGGAGGGCGCCGAGCCAGCCGTAGTCACGCTCGTATGCCGCCTTCCACGGTTGGCGGTCGCGTAGATCGGGGCCGCCTCCGCCATCTCCACCAATCTCCGCAGGATGAAGTCGAGCTGAATCGGCATCGGCTTCTCGCACCACAGAGTCCCGTCGTTGTCGAACACAGCCACTCGTTCTTCTGCGGGTACGACCTCTGACGCCTGGACGAACTCCAGGATCGCTCGCTTCGCGGCGCCATCCCTCCAGCCGGGCAAGAGGTCGGCATCAAGGTTGGTTGCGGGACGTTCCTTCTGCTCTTTTGTCGCCATCGGTCCTCCGAGCTGTAGCCGGGCGACCAATGCTCGCCGGCAAGAGCCCGTCGTGCCTCGTCCTGTACGGGTGACGCGGGGCAGCGACGCGCGGCCTCAGGCTCCCTCGCCGGTGCGGGTGGCGACGTAAAGCACGGTGTTCTCATCGCTGCCGGAGTGAACGTCGACTGTCGAGAAACCCGCCTCACGCAGGAGCGGGACGAGCTCGTGCCGATACCACTGGCGCATTGTCAGGGCGTGCTCTTCGCGCCGGCCGTCAGCGCTCTCGGCGCGGATCGTCAGGTGCACGGAGCGGTCGTCCTCGTCGACTGCGTCGACGCGAACACGCAACGCGATCTCGCCCTCGGAAGGTTGCCCCCAATCCCGAACGCGCCAGTTGAAGGGCGTTTCCTCGTTGTCGAGGACGAGCGTTCCGTCCGGGAGAAGCGCGTCGTGTAGCTGTCTGAGGGCCTGGACGTCCTGCTCCCGCGTGCTGCCGAGACCGAGGACGCCGACGCAGATGATCGCGGCGTAACGACGCGGCGGATCGAGTTGATGCAACGTCGACACCCATAGCGCCGCGTCCGGCACACGCTCCCGGCAGCGCTCGATCATGTCAGCGGAGGCGTCGCACCCGTCGATGTCGAAGCCTTCTTGGCGCAGCTTCGCGAGCAGTCGACCGGCGCCGCAGCCGGCATCGAGGATGGGACTGCGCAGGTACTGCCGGTAGAGGTCGAGCTCGGGTGCGTCGAGGTTGACGGTTGCCCAGTAGTCGGCCACGAGGCCGTGATGCCAGGTGCTCGGTGCGTGCACAGCAAACTCCTTCGCATGAGAAGAACGGGAACGTCGCGAAGAGAGCTGACTTACACGTGGCCGATCCTAGATTCAAACGGACAACGAGGCAACAGCCTTCCAATCGGTTCACGGTGTCTGCGCGGGCCGGGTTGTTCGAATCGATCGCGAGGAGTTGAATGAACTCATGCTTGAACCACGTCGCCTGGTCTCGGCTATCGGAGCGTCCTTTCGAAACGAGAACGTTCGGCGCGTAGAGCTCGCCTGGGGCGCCGCGATTGCAGCCGAATGGGCGCATTTCGTCGCGCTCGGAGTCTTCGCCTACGAGCAGGGTGGAACAGCTGCGGTCGGCGTGGCGGGATTAGTGCGGTTGTTGCCCGCAGCGGCTGTCGCACCGTTTGCCGCGTCGTTCGGGGACCGGTTCCGCCGCGAGCGCTTTCTCCTCGTGCTGACGCTGCTCGGCGCTGGTGCACTCGCCGCATCCGCCGCAGCTGCGGCCGCAGATAATCGCGTCCTCGTCTTCGCATTCGCGGCCCTTGTCGGGTTGGCGGTCACGTTGATTCGGCCGGCTCTGCAAGCGTTGCTGCCGTCGCTCGCGCGAACACCGGAGGAGCTGATCGCGTCGAACGGCGCCACGTCGACGATCGAGAGCCTCGGAACGCTGATCGGACCGGTCGTCGCAGGCGTGTTCGTGTCTGTCGCCGACGTCGCCGGCGTGTTCGCTCTCGGTGCGGGAGCACTTGCCCTCGGCGCGGTGCTCCTCGCTCGCGTCAGAGTCGAAAACCGCGTCGGGCTCGGCACCGAGCCCGACAGCCACAGCCTCAAGCGAATGCTCGCCGGTGGCTTCCGCACGGTCGCGCGCTCGGGGAGCGCCCGGCTCGTCGTAGCGTTGATCGTTGCGCAGACGTTCGTCCGCGGGTGCCTCAATGTCCTGATCGTGGTCGCGAGTTTCCAGGTCTTCGACGGAGGAGCGGCGCAGGTCGGCTACTTGACCGCAGCCATCGGCGCCGGCGGGCTGATCGGAGCGATCGGGGCGATGGCACTTCGCGGCGGCCGGCTCGCTGCGCCCTTTGGGCTCTCGCTCGTGTTCTGGGGCGTACCCATTACGTTGATGGCCGTGCGGCCTTATTTCGCCGCCGCGATCGTCTTGCTCGCGATCGTCGGCGCGGCCAACAGCTTCGAGGACGTCGCGGTGTTCACGCTGCTCCAGCGACTTGTGCCGAATCAGATGTTGACCCGCGTCCTCGGGCTCGTCTGGGGCCTTGCCATGGGTGGAGTGGCGATCGGCTCGATCGCCGCACCGGCCCTGGTCAGAGCAGTCGGGCCGCGGCCGGCTTTCGTGGCCGTCGGCTCGGTTCTCCCGCTGCTCGCGCTGCTCGCCTATCGAAAACTCACCGCGATCGACAGGTCGGTCGCGCCCGCACCGGAGCTTGACCTCATTGAACGCGTGCCGTTGCTCGCTCCGCTGTCGATCGCGACAAAGGAGCAGGTCGCGGCGAGTCTTCTGCCCGTGACGGTTGCCGCCGGTGAGGTCGTCATTCAGGCGGGCGATGCGGGGGATCGCTTCTACATCGTGCGCGACGGCGAGCTCGACATCGATGCCGGCGGCCACCATACGACGGCGCACGAAGCCGACTACTTCGGCGAGATCGCCCTCCTGCGCGACGTGCCGCGGACAGCGACAGTCAAGGCTGCGCTCGACTCCAACCTGTACGCCTTGCTACGTGCAGACTTCCTCTCGGCCGTCACCGGGCATACAGCCGCGCACGCGGCTGGGGAGGCGATCGCCGAGACACGACTGAAGCGGACTCGCGCGCACAGCGGCTGAATCAGCCGAGCGCCAGCTCTTTTTCCCCGGCGGCCGACGGCTCGGGGTCAGCCAGGCGGATCATGCGAATCGCACTGCCGATGCCGGCAACCGAGGCGAGTAGGGTGAACAACAACGCGGCCTGAAGGGCGACGTGGCGCGCGTCGGTGTTGATGCTGAGGATCTCATCCTGGATGTTGGCGGGCTGGCCTTTCAGCAATTCCTGCAGCTGGGCATCGCTCATGACTTGCGCGTCGTCCTCGAGCACGTCGGACACGCGCTGCTGGTCGGCCGCGGGCAGCACGCTGCTGGATTCGGCCTTGTTCGTGAAGGAGATGGAGAGTGCGGAGAGCATGATCGCCCCGGCGAAGGCCAGGCCGAATGAGAGCCCGAACGACGAGGTCGCCGAGGTGACTCCGGCTGCCTCACCGACTCGTTCCTCGGAGATTGGCGAGAGGGCGTAGTTGTTCAGCTGCGACGCCATGAGCCCGAGCCCTGCTCCGGCGAGCATCAGGGGAAGTGTGAGGTCCCAACCGGAGTTCGCCCGCGGCACGAGCGCCACGATGATCGCTACGGCCGCGGCGAGAAACACGAACCCGGCCAGGATGAGAAGACTCGGACGCTGCCTCCCGGCTCGCTTGCCGGCGAGGATCGCGACGGCGAACATCGTGAGCGAAAGCGGCGCCAACGTGACCCCGGCCTCGAACGCGTTGTAACCCCAGACGAGCTGCAGGTAGATCGGCAGCGCGATCAGCATCCCGCCGAGCGCTACCTGCTGGAGGAAGATGCCCGAGGCTCCCGCAGTGAACAGCTTCGATCGGAACAGGTCAGGATCGAGCAGAGTCGGCTTCCCCGCGCGTTTGCGTCGGATGAGCCAGTAGACGAGCAGCGCCATCGCCGCGGCGCCGATCGCGAGCAGGGCCCCGACCGACTCGCCGCCCTCCTGCCAGACGAGGACGCCAACGATGAGCCCGCCCATCCCCAACACCGAGAAAGCCGCGCCCACGAAGTCAATCGAGCGATCGCCCGTGTACGGAACGTCGCTGATCCGTCTTGCGCCGGCAAGCACCGCGAGGATGATCAGGCACTCGACGAGAAAGCCCGCGCGCCACGAGAAGGCAGTGGTGACGAAGCCTCCGAGGAGCGGCCCGATCGCAGCAGCGATCGCGCCCGAGGCGCCGACGAGCGCGAACACCCTGGCGCGTTCCTTCCCGGTGAAATTGCCGTGGATCAGCGATTGCATCGCGGGGAGATAGAGCGAGGCGCCGAGACCGCCGATGATGGCCCAGAAAACGATGATCGCGGTCAGTCCCTGCGCGAAGATCATGGCACCCGCCCCAACCAGATAAAAGAGAAGGCCGGTGACAAACGCGCGCTTACGGCCGAAGAGATCGCCGATCTTGCTGCTGATCAGAATGAAGGCCGCAGACACGAGCGACTCGATCGCCACCGCCGCCTGGACACCGCTCACGGTCGTGTCGAGGTCACGAACGACGGCAGAGATCGAGACGTTCATGAATGACGTGTCGATCACGAAGACGAACATCGCCGCGGCGAGGAAGATCCCAAGCCGAGGGGTCCCGCTTGCCTGTTCCTCCGAGCTCACGTGAATAACCTCCTTACGCCGGTCCCCGCGACAGTCGCTCGGGACAAGATGGCACCCCGTGAGGCCGCAGGAATCGCCCCGACTGGATGAGATCGGAACCGTGAGCTAAGTCGGGGCGGGCTCGATTTTGGGCGCGCGCTGGTCCGAGCCGACCGCGTACTAGTCCTCGAACACGAGATCGAAGTCGCCTGCGAGAACACGATCGAGGCGACCCGTGCGCAAGTCCCGAACCGAATCGCGGACGAGGGGCGACGGCCGTTCGCGGTAGCGCCGCACAACGACCGCCGGGACGTTCAAACCCGCCAGCGCTTGCCGAGCCAACTCGACGGGCTCGATGTCCGGCGCAGCCACTGGGCGCGGCGCGACGGTCACCTGCACTGCGGCTCGGTCGAAGGAACGCTCGTCGTGCGGCGTCTCGAACACGTGGAGACCACTCTCCGGGGCGAGGATCGAATAGGCGCCGATGCCGCTGACCGCCAACAGATAGCCGCTGTCGGAGTGGAGACGTTGAACACGCATCCCTCTTCGCCTGGCCCAGGCCTCGTACATGTCGCGAAGTCGAAGCGCGAACTCTGCGGCATCCGGATCGGCGAGAGAAGTCTCCAGATGCACGAACGCGTCCGCGGGCGTTGACGCGTCTTTGCCCGTGCACGCGCAATCTAAGAGGTACAGCCGGTGCGCCAGCAGCTCGACGAGCTCACGCGCTGCGCCACGGCTGTTTCCTGCAGTTCGGGCGAGACGAGCGGCGAGCCTCTCGGCCGTGCGAAAGGCAGCCTGCACGCGGTCGACGTATTCGATACGCGCGAGCACCGTGAAGCGGTCCGGGGCGTCCCAAAAGCTCTCCCCTCGCATGACGTCCAGGTCGCGGTCTTTGTAGCCCGCCCAATCCTCGCCTTCAACGATGGCGCGAACTCGTGTCATCTCTGTCTGGAGGAAATGCAGCTCCTCCGCTCCGCCATGTGATCCCAACACGAGCTTCTCGAGACGAAGCTCTCCGCCCGTGGCCGCGGGATCTGGCTGCACGTCGTCGGCGTCGGGATCGACGAACGTCACTTCGATCCGGTTCTGACGCGCCGAGACGAACAGGAACTGCTCACCCTCTGGAAAGGTCCGCGAGACGATCGCCGCGGCCAAAGGTGCGAGCAGATATCGCTCGACTGCACGCTTGAGCGGACGGGCCCCGAGCTCGGCGCTGAACCCCTTTTCAGCAAGGAACTCCAACGCGGATTCGTCCCACTCAACAGCCCACGGGCGGTTGCGAAGACCGCGGCGGTCGAGCACCTGAGCAAGCTCGCGTTGAAGCAATGCTCGAATCTGATCCCGCTCGAACGGCCTGAAGATCACGACGCGATCGATTCGGTTCAGCATCTCGGGCGAGAAGGCTTGCGAGAGACCCCGCTCGACCTGCGCGGGATTGAACCGCGCTCCCGCGCCGGCTCCGAACCCGAGAGGCTCGCGACTATCGACGGCCGCTCCGTAGTTCGACGTCAAGATGACCACGCACTGACGAAAGTCGGCGGTCCGTCCCTGACGATCGGTAAGGCGACCGTCGTCGAAGAGCTGAAGGAACAGGTTCCAGACGTTCCGGTGAGCCTTCTCGAACTCGTCGAGGAGCACCACCGAGAAGGGATTCGCGCGCACCGACGTCAGCAGCGTCGCTGCGTCCGTGTTCGCGCTTGCGTCGGCAAGCAGGCGTTCGAAACTCGCCTCGGTCTGAAACTCGCTCATATCGAGCCGCACGAGGCGTTCCGGGGACCCGAACAGGAACACTGCGAGCGTCTTCGCAATCTCCGTCTTGCCGGTGCCAGTCGGCCCGATGAAGAGGAACACACCCAGTGGGCGCGTCGGATCGGTGAAATTTGCCTTGATCAAGGAGATGCGCTCAACCAAGCAGTCGACCGCCTCCGCTTGCCCAATGATCCGTGCGGAGAAAAAGCGGCGCACCTCCTCGAGGTCGAGCGGCGTTTCGGGATCGACGAGGTGCAGCGGCAACCCCGTTGCTTTCGAGAGCGTCTCGATTACGTGCGCGGTGCGAATCTCGGGCGAAGCCTCGCCGAAGGTCGCCTTCAGGAGACGCAAGACGCGCGCGGGCGCGGCAACGTTTGCGAGGTAGTGCTCGGCCAGGTCGTAGGTGTCACTCAGAGCTTGATCGCTGATCTCGGCTCCGACTTCCTCACCCCAGTGCTTCGCGACGGCGATTGCCTCCGCGCGCTCCAGTGGCTCAAGGCGGAAGCTCTCGAAGAGCGCGGTCACACGAGGTCGTTCGCGTAGGAGCAGCTCGTGCGCGCGAGGCTCGATCTCGCCGAGAATGCAGAGGTCACCGGCCGCGACGAACGGCACCAATGCGTCGAGGAGCCCTCGCGGGTTTTGTGTGTGTTGCCCGGCCCACAGGGACTCCTCGAAGTTCGGGATCACCCAGACCACGCGCTGGCTCGCAGCACGCTCGGCAATTTCCTGCACGCGGCCCTCGAGTTGGCCGATGTACGTCTGCCCCGCGTTTACCTGGGCGGCTCCGGCGACGAAGACAAACCAGCCCTCGTCAGAAAGCCGGCCAAGCACCTCGGCGCTCACGACCGACTTGCCCACCCCCTGCTCGCCGATCAGGAGAGCCGAGCGTGGCCCGCTCTCGCGGCGGAGGGCCGCTTCGAGCCCCTCGACGACTTCGGCTCGCCCGCCGACGGTCATCAGCGGCGGAACCTCCGGAGGTTCCCAGGTGTGGCCGAGCTTGCTGAAGAACGCGAACTGGCCTCGCTTCTCCCGCCATTGCGTGAACTCGTCCATCGTTTCAGCCGGGAGCACGCCTTCGAGCTCTTTGACGACGGTCGCGACAAGCTCCTCGTCAGACGGACGGACGAACCTGTCGAAGTCGGCGACGGTCGGACGCTCGCCAGTTTGAAGCCGGCGTTCGACAAAGGCGGTAACCACGCCCAGGAGCCAACCCGTCGTCCAGTCATCGTCGCACCGAGCGAGGATCCGCGGGACGAACGGTGGCTCGCCGTGTCGCTCGATCGCCTGAAGCAGCACGACGAGTTCGCCGCCGTAGGCTTGCTTGAGCCGACGGTAGGCCCATTCCATCCACTCGGGCGGGACCTCAGTTCGGAGCGCGGCGGCGCGATGCGCCATCGCCGCGATCACGGGCGTGGTCGAGCGCCCTAACCGGGCGACGATCTCGAACGGCACCGCCGCATCGGCAAGGAGCTTGCTGGCCCGGCGGAAGTCCGGGTCGTCGACGAGCTCGTCCGGAGCCGGGTAAGGCGTGTCGAATCGCTCGTTGATCGAGCGCGCGGCTGCTCGCACGGCCGCCTCGACATCGTCGACACGAGCCTCTGAGCCCTTCCCGGCGTCCCGTCTCCGTCGCGCCATCGTTCCTACAAACTACTTCGCGGGCCGCGCTTGCTCGACCCCGGGGTCTAGTGTCTCGGCTGTGTCGTTCGCTTCCGAGCTACGTCAATGCCTGGGCGTCGTTCTCGGCACTGCTCCCCCCGAGTCAGACTATGAGCCGCTCACTTTCTTCAGGCAGTGGCTCGCGGAGCGGAACCTCGGGCTCGTCCCGATCGCGAATGCCGGCGACTTCGACTGGCCCGGCCAGTGGCTGGCCCGAGTTCGAGCCTCTGACGGCGACCACGCGGTCCTGATGTTCGGCTCTCCGTCGGGGCCGTTGGACGATCCATCTGGTGCACTTGGAGGCGGCGGCACAATCGAGGAGGGATGGGTGGTCGCGCGACTCGATCTGCGGCTCCCTATCGAAGAACCGTACGGCCAGGATCGTCACGCGGGTTCCGTGGTTGCGATCCTCACGGCGGCCGACGCCGAGGGCCCACTCGGGCACGTCGAAACCATCGACGCGGTCGCCGGCCGCGGTTTGGTCGGAGATCGTTACTACGAGCGTCGCGGAACGTTCAGCGGACCCGGCCGCGGATACGAGTTGACGCTCGTCGAGGCGGAAGTGCTGGACTCGATCGACCTCCCGTGGGAGGAGGCGCGTCGCAACATCGTCACGCGCGGGATCGCATTGAATGCCCTTGTGGGCCATCGCTTCACGATCGGCGCGGTCGAGTGCATCGGGCGACGGCTCGCAGAACCGTGCTCACATCTCGAAAAGCTCGCGCGTCCTGGGCTGTTGCGACCCCTCGTTCACCGGGGCGGGCTCCGCGCGGACATCCTTGCAGGCGGCGCGATCTCGATCGGCGATTCCGTCGCAATCGCCGAATAGCGTCTCAATCGGCGATGCGCCCTTGCACTCTACGCCCGCGGCGCGTACTCGACGGTGCCGAACGGCCAGTCGGACACGAGCCAGTCACTCACAGCTCGCCAGAGCGGCGCGTCCAGTTTCGCGTGGCTCGCCCGTACCCAGGACAGCGCACGCGCGTCGTGGTCGCCGTCGCGCAGCGGATAGATGTAGACGCACCCGATCACTCCGCGGTTCGCCGGATCGAGCACCGTGTATGTGAACCCTGCCCGGTTGCGGAAGTCGTCGGCATGACGCTGTAGGTCTGCCCTGTTCTCCTCGGGCGTCATCTCCCTCGGCCAGCCGCTGCCTTCCCATCCGGGCGTCGCGCGGATGTGTTCCCGCGACGAAGTCCACGCCTCGTAGTCCTTGTCGTTGTGCTCGGGGCCGAGCGGCTCGAGCACGAACTCCGGCGTCTCGAGCCGCCGAGGGACGTCGAAGTCGCGCGGGACGAACTCATCCACGCGACCGATCGTAGAACGTCGACTCGGGCACCGCCGCTTCGCGGCTACTCAGCCGCTCGAACTTCGGCGAGTCGCCTGACCGCGAAATCGTCGGTCCCACTGGGGTCCCAGCAGACCGCGGCTTCCCATGCGGCCCGTGCTTGTGCGGCGACGTCGTACGTGTCGTCGTCGAGACCCGCGGCGTTGTTAGGCAGCGCAAGGTCGAGGTCCGGGACGTCCACGTGCGACTCGTCCCAGTCGATCAGCGCCACCCGATCGGCGGTCATGCGGATGTTGCCCGGGTTGGGGTCGCCGTGGACGACGCACCGTTCTCGTCCGCTGAGGCGCGCCCACGCCGCTCGGCAGCGAACGACGCCTTCAGGGGGCATCACGCCAAGGTCGATCCTCGTCCCGGTTTGGGCGTGCAGGAGGTCGGTCGACGATCGCCACCCGGGCCGTTGGGGCCACCCCTGCGTCAGCCCGTGCAACTGGCGGAGCGTGTCCGCGACGAGACGCCAGTCCGCCTGCGTTTCGGGTGGCCTGCCGTCCACATGAGTCATCACGACCAGACCGTCGGCGAAGACCCGACCGTCCGCGGTCGGGATCGGCACCGGCACCGTCATGCCTTCACGGTCGAGGTGTCGCAACAGCTCCGTCTCCCACGAGAGGTCGGCGTCGCTGCGGTTGCCGAGCCGCCCGACGGCGAGCTGCCCGTTGACGCGCACGCTCCACACCTCGTTGACGCCAACTCCGCCAGTGAGCGGTTCGACACGGGCGACGTCGCCACCCCACTCGTCGAGTGCCTCCCATCCCACGGCCCCATCTTGGCGGAGTATTCGATGGAGGCGCCGGAAACCTCTTGGCGACTCGAGCGCGTAAAATCATCTTCAGTCCGAACCGACAGAGGAGCCAAGTGATGAGCATGTACGCAGTTGTCGACCCCGCAACCGGCGAGACACTGAAGGAGTACCCGACGATCACGGACGACGAGCTGCGGGACGGGATCGCGCGCGCCGACCGGGCACACCGCGAGTGGTCGAAAGCTACGACCGTCGCTGACCGCGCCTCGCTCGTGCGGCGCGTCGGCGAGCTGCACTCGCAACGACGGAAGGAGCTTGCGGAAATCATCGTCGCCGAGATGGGCAAGCCGGTACGGCAAGCGCGGGGCGAGGTCGACTTCTGCGCGTCGATCTACGGGTTCTACGCGGACAATGCGGAAGCGCTGATGGCAGACGAGCCCATTGAGCTGCTCGCTGGTGAGGGGTCGGCGATCGTCCGCCGCAGCTCCCTCGGCGTCCTTCTGGGGATCATGCCGTGGAACTTCCCCTACTACCAGGTCGCACGCTTCGCGGGGCCGAACCTG
>Ga0136846_1240829_pt1 | contig 10956 bp, 10 predicted proteins | sample HopSoiMetagenom2_FD_96841 | JGI IMG/M metagenome (GOLD analysis project Ga0136846, IMG submission 96841) | Grasslands soil microbial communities from Hopland, California, USA - 2 Assembly 2016 (version 4) | ecosystem: Environmental > Terrestrial > Soil > Grasslands | place: USA: Hopland... | reverse complement strand
GGCGTGTCCGGGGTGCTCGCCGCGCTCGCCGTCCTGATCCCGCCGATCTCGGTCCTGGTCGCGGGCTTCTTCGTCTGGCTGCTGGTCGGCGGGCGCCGTCGCGAGGGCCAGAAGTACGCGGGCCTGCGCATCCTCCGCTGATCGCCGCCTTTCGGCCCGGCCGTGGCGCGCAAGCTCGTCCTCGCGGTGATCGACGGCCTCAAGCCCGCGATGCTCGACCGGGCGATCCGCACCGGCCGCGCGCCCGCCCTGGCCGCCGTCGCCCGGCGTGGCACGGTGACCGAGGCGGCGGCCGCCTTCCCGTCGGTCACGCCGGTCTGCGCGGCCTCGATCGCCACCGGCGCGCGCAACGACGGCCATCACATACCGTCCATGAACTGGTACAAGCGGGACGAGCAGCGCTACGTCGAGTACGGGTCGTCGTTCAGCGCGGCGCGCCGCTTCGGCGTCGTGCAGCAGCTCACCGACACGGTCTTCAACATGAACGCCGAGCACCTGCCGGCCGACTGCGAGACGATCTTCGAGTCGCTCGACGACACCGGCGACGTGCGCACCGCGGGGACCACCTACCTCATGTACCGCGGCCGCCACGAGCACCAGCTCTCGCGCTCGTCGGCGATCACGCGCCTGGCCGCGCAGGTCGTCCGCCGCTCCGTGCTCGGCCCGCGCGAGCTCTTCTACGCCGACCTCTTCGCCAGCCGCGACACCGGCTGCCGCGGCCAGTTCGGCCTGCCCGGGGTGCGCGACCAGCACACCGGCTGCGTCGGCTCCTACCTCGTCGAGCGCGACCTCTGCGACTTCCTGCTCTTCTCGCTGCCCGACAACGACACGCACTCGCACGCGCGCGGCCCGCACGCCCAGGTGCAATCGATCGCCCACGCCGACCGCCAGCTCGAGCGCCTGTTCCACGCCGGGGGCGGCACCGACGCGTTCCTCGACAAGTGGGCGGTTGTAGTGATGGCCGACCACTCGCACGCGCCGGTGGAGCGCCGCGTGGACCTGCTCGACGCCTTCGAGGACTGGCATGTGCTGCCGCCGAGCGGCACCGGCCGGCACGAGGCGGAGATCGCGGTCTGTCCCGCGCAGCGCTCGGCGATGGTCTACGCGCTCGTGGCCGAGGCCCGCGCCGAGACCGTCCCGCGGCTCGTCGAGGGTGCACGGCGGCTGGAGGGCGTCGACCTCGTGCTCTGGCGACCGGCTCCGCGCGAGGGGGCGATCGTCTCGGCGACCGGCGAGCTGCGGTTCGCCCCGGGCGGCGACCTGCGCGATCGCAGGGGCGGGCGCTGGTCCCTGGACGGCGACCGCTCCGTGCTCGGCCTCGACGTCGGCGACGGGGTCCTGGACAGCGACGCCTACCCCGACGCGCTGGCCCGCGCGTGGGCTGCGCTGACCTGCCCGACGTCGGGCGACGTGCTGCTGTCGGCCGCGCCCGGCTACGAGTTCGTCGACTGGGGCGGCGTCGACCACGTCGGCGGCGGCAGCCACGGCTCGCTGCACACCGCCGACACGATGGGCGCGTTGCTGTTCTGCGGCGTCGACGCGCAGCCCCCCGTCCGGGTCGCCGGCGGCTGGTCGATCGTCGACGTCGCGCCGATGATCCGGGGCCACTTCGGTCTGGCCGCGTGATGGCGCGAGCGCTCGCGATCGCCGTCGGAGCGGTCCTCGCCGCGCTGGTCCTGCTCGCCGGCGCCGGCGTCGCGCCGGCTCCGGCCGACGGCGCGGCGACCGGCACGACCACGACCACGACCACGACCGCCACCGCTCCGCCCGGCGTCGACACCCCCGTCACCGGGTTGCAGCGGGTGACCGACCTGAGCACGCCGCCGGCCGGCTATCGCGCCCGCGGGCGCGACGTGGTCCGCGCGGCCGCCGCCGTCCCCAAGATCGCGCGCGTCGTGCGCGGGCACCGGGGCGCCACCTCGAGCGTGTTCACGAAGGGCCCGGGTCGCTGGCAGGTCTCGTGGTTCTCGGCCACCGAGCCCCCCAAGGAGATCGCGGTCGTCTACGTCGACGACGCGACCGGCGTGGTCACCGAGGCGTGGACCGGCTACCAGGTCGCGTGGACGATGGCGCGCGGCTACCCGGGCGCCTTCGGGCGCAAGGCGACCGCGTGGTGGATCTGGGTGCCGCTCACCCTGCTCTTCGTCCTGCCCTTCGTCGACCGCCGCGCGCCCTGGCGCGGGCCCGCCCTCGACCTCGGCCTCGTCGCCTTGTTCGGCGTCTCGCTGGCCTTCTTCAACCACGCCCGGATCGGGCTGTCGGTCCCGCTCGCCTACCCGCTGCTGATCGCGCTGCTGGCCCGGCTGCTGTGGCTCGGCCTGCGCCGCGGGCGCGACCCGGCGGGCGATCGGCCGCTGCCGCGGCTCGTGCCCGTGTCGTGGCTCGCGGTCGGGCTCGTCTTCCTGCTCGGCTTCCGCTTGACCCTCAACGTCCTGGACTCCAACGTCATCGACGTCGGCTATGCCGGCGTGATCGGCGCCGACAAGCTCACCCACGGCGAGCAGCTCTACGGCGCCTTCCCGGCCGACAACCTCCACGGCGACACGTACGGTCCGATCCTGTACCTGCTCTACGTGCCGGCCGAGCTGTTGTTGCCCTGGTCCGGGCGCTGGGACGGCCTGCCGGCGGCGCACGCCCTCGCCGTCGCCGGGGACCTAGCCTGCGTGCTGCTGTTGTTCCTGCTCGGCCGGCGGCTGCGCGGCCCGGGCCTCGGCGTCGTCCTCGCCTACGCCTGGGCCGCGTGCCCGTTCACGCTGTACGCGCTGGAGAGCAACTCGAACGACGAGCTCGTCGCCGTGTTCGTGCTCGGTGCGCTGCTGGCCGCGACGCGGCCGGCGCTGCGCGGCGCGTTCGTGGGCCTCGCCGGCTGGACGAAGCTCGCGCCGCTGGCGCTCGCGCCGCTGTTCGCCGCCGAGGTCGCGCCGCCGTCGGGCGCGCGCGCGTCGCGCCGAGGACATCGGTGGCCCGGCCTCGCCTACCTCGCCGGGCTCGGCGCCGTGACCGCGCTCGCGGTGGCGCTCGTGCTCGCCCACGGCGACCTGCAGACCTTCTATGACCGCACGCTCGGCTACCAGGCGTCGCGCGACTCGCCCTTCTCGGTCTGGGGCCAGTGGGGCGGCGGCTGGCGCGTCGCCCAGAAGGCCGTCCAGGCCGCCGCCGTGCTGCTCGCCGTGGCCGTCGCCGTCGTCCCGCGGCGGCGCGACGTGATCGGCCTGGCCGCGCTGGCGGGCGCCGTGCTGGTCGCCCTCCAGCTCGGGGTCACACACTGGTTCTACCTCTATCTGCCGTGGCTGCTGGGGCCGTTTCTCGTCGCCGTGCTCGGCCGGTACGGAAGCAGGACCTGCTCGATCGAGTCCGCACGCAACGGAGCGGTCGCCACGATGACCACCGCGTTGACCCACGGGTCGTCGTCGGCCGGCTCGAACCTCACCGAAAGCTGGGTGCGCAGGCTCTCGATGGCCTGCTCGCGGCGCACGCCGAGCACGCCGCCGCGCGCGCCCGTCATGCCGACGTCGGTGCAGTAGGCCGTCCCGGCGGGCAGCACGCGCGCGTCCGCTGTCGGCACATGGGTGTGCGTGCCCAGGACCGCGGTGACCCGCCCGTCGAGGAACCAGCCGAGCGCGACCTTCTCGCTCGTCGCCTCCGCGTGGACGTCGACCAGCAGGTGGTCGACCCGACCCTCGAGCCGCCCCAGCGCGGCCTCGGCCTCCTGGAAGAGGGGGTGCGCGGCGTGCACGTAGAGGTTCCCGGACAGGTTGACGACGCCCAGGCGCACGCCGTCGCGGGTGACGACCGTCTCGCCCCGGCCCGGCTGCGAGCGCAGGTAGTTGCCCGGACGCAGCACCCGGTCGCTGCTGTCGAGGTAGCCGAGGATCTCCCGCCGCCGGTAGGCGTGGTTGCCGAGCGTGATGACGTCGACGCCGGCCTCCAGAAGCTCGTCGGCGAGACGCGGCGTGATCCCCAGCCCGCCGGCCACGTTCTCGGCGTTGACCACGACGAACGTCGGCCGGTAGCGCTCGCGCAGGGAGGGCAGCATGCCGAGCAGCGTCCGGCGCCCCGCGCTGCCGACGAGGTCGCCGGCGAAGAGGATGGTCGTGGCGGCATCGGCCACGGCTGCATACTCTCGCGCACGACCTGAGATGAGCGATCCACCGCCCGACACGCCGACCCCGACCGTCAAGCCGGTGGTCGTCCCGCGCTGGGTTCAGCTCGTGGCGCTGCCGCTGCTCGTCCTCGGCCTCTACGCCGTCGCGCGCGCCGCCGGCCAGGTGCTGCTCATCTTCGCCATCGCCGCCGTCGTGGCGCTCATCCTGCAACCGCTGGTCGCCGGTCTGCAGCGCGGGCGCCTGCCGCGCGGTCTCGCGATCGCCATCGTCTACGTCGGGCTCTTCCTCGTGCTGGCGACCGCGGGCGCGCTGCTGGCCAACCCGGTCGCCAGCCAGGTCAACGCGTTCCGCAAGGACGTGCCAGGGCTGGTCGACGACGCCAACCACGCGCTCGCCGACCTGCAGGCGACCTTTGATCGCAAGAACATCAACGTCGAGATCAAGCGCCAGGGCGAGACCGCGCTGCAGACGCTGCAGGGAAAGCTGACGACCGGCACCAACCAGATCGTCGCCTCCGCGACCGGGCTGCTCGAGTCGCTCGTGCGCGCCGGCTTCGCGCTGATCCTCATCCTGGTGCTGTCGATCTACATGCTGCTCTACGGGCCCCGGATCGGGGCGGGCATCCGGGCTGTCATGCCGCCGGGCTCCGGGGCGCCCGACGACGACTTTCCGACGCGGGTGGTGCGCGCGGTGGCCGGCTATGTGCGCGGCCAGCTGCTCTTCAGCCTGGCCATGGGCACGGGCGCCGGCATCGGCCTGTGGATCTACGGCGCACTCGGGATCTTCCCCGACGGGCAGACCTACGCGCTGGCGTTCGCGGTGTGGTTCGGCTTCATGGAGCTGATCCCGTACCTGGGGCCGTTCCTCGGCGCGCTGCCCCCGGTGCTCGTGGCGACGCTCGAGGACCCGCTGACCGGCCTGTGGGTCGCGCTGCTGTTCGTCGCGATCCAGCAGCTCGAGGGACACGTGGTCGCGCCGCTGATCTTCGGCCACGCCCTGCGCATCAACCCGATCCTGGTGATCTTCGCGCTGCTGGTCGGCGGCGAGGTGGCCGGCATCGTCGGGGCGCTGATCGCCCTGCCGCTGCTCGCGGTGATCCGCGAGACAGTGGTCTACCTGCGCGAGCACCTCGTGCTCGAGCCGTGGGGGCCGGGGGACACGCTCGCCATGGCCCGCGCCGGGCCCCCTGCGCATCGTGTGCCGCCGGTCGCCGCCGACGAGGCCGACGGCGAGCTCGAGCCGCGCGAGCTGGCCGCGCCCGCGCGGCGCGAGGGAACCGGGCCCCGGTGAGCGCGTGAGCCTCTCGCGCCGCGTGCGGCTCGCGCTCGGGCCGACCGCTATCCGCCCCACCGATCGCTCCGACGTCGAGGAGCTGCTCACGCTGCGCCTGGTCAACCGCGACCACACCGGGCCGTGGGAGCCGGTGCGCGACCGTGGCTTCTACACTCGCGCCGGCCAGGCGCTCGAGCTCGACCTCGACGCGCAGGCCTGGACGGCCGGGAGCGCATTCGCCTTCGCGGTTCTCGACCGCGAGGCGGGCGGACGCATCGTCGGCCGCGTCGCGCTCGCCAACGTCGTGCGCGGCGCCTGGCAGAACGCGACGCTCGGGTACTGGGTCGACGAGGCCAGCGGCGGACGCGGCCACGCGACGCGCGCCGTGCGTCTCGTGCTGGCCTTCGCGTTCGAGGAGGCCCGTCTGCACCGTGTCCAGCCGGCGATCATCCCGCGCAACGTGCGCTCGCAGCGGGTGGCCGAGAAGGCCGGCTTCAGGCGCGAGGGGCGCGCCCAGCACTACCTGAACATCAACGGCGTCTGGGAGGACCACGACATCTGGGCCATGACGGCCGAGGAGTGGACCGGCCTGGACGGCGGGTAGCGCCCACGGATGGCCGAGCAGTCCGAGACGCCGCACAACCCGCCGGCCACGCCGCGCGAGGACGAGCCCCAGCACCCGCCGGCGCCGCCGGACCCCGAGCCGGAGGGCGTCGAGCCGCGCCCGGGGGAGGGCACCGCGGCTGACGACGTGGTTCGCTGACGACGCGCGCGGCCGGGTTACCATGCCCGGACGGCATGCCGTTTCCGAAGACCCGCCTGCGTCGGCTGCGGCGCTCCCCGATCCTGCGCGAGCTCGTCCGCGAGACGCGGCTGGACCCGGGCGACCTGATCCTGCCGCTCTTCGTCGAGGAGGGCCTCGAGGGCCGCGCCGCGATCGCGGCGATGCCGGGCGTGCAGCGGCTGTCGGTGGCCGAGGTGGTGCAGGAGGCGGGCGCCGCGCGGGCGCTGGGGATCCCGGCCGTCTTGCTCTTCGGCATCCCGGCGGAGAAGGACGAGGAGGGCTCGGGCGCGTGGGACGACGAAGGCGCCGTCCAGCTCGCGACGCGGGCGATCAAGCGCGCGCACCCCGATCTGCTCGTGGTCACCGACCTGTGCCTCTGCGAGTACACGAGTCACGGGCACTGCGGCCTGCTGAGCGACGACGGTCAGGTCGACAACGACGCCACGCTCGAGCTGCTCGCGCGCGCGGCGGTCAGCCAGGCGCGCGCCGGCGCCGACATCATCGCCCCGAGCGACATGATGGACGGTCGCGTCGGGCACCTGCGCTCCGCGCTCGACGACGAGGGCTTCGGCGGCCTGCCCATCATGGCCTACAGCGCGAAGTTCGCCTCGGCCTTCTACGGCCCGTTCCGGGAGGCGGCCGACTCGGCGCCGGCGTTCGGCGACCGCCGCGGCTATCAGATGGACCCGGCCAACGGCGACGAGGCGCTGCGCGAGGTCCTGCTCGACGTGCAGGAGGGCGCCGATCTGCTGGTCGTCAAGCCGGCGCTCGCCTACCTCGACGTCGTCGCCCGGGCGAAGGAGGCGACGCACTTGCCGGTGGCCGCCTACAACGTCAGCGGCGAGTACGCGATGGTCAAGGCGGCGGCCGCCGCCGGCCACATCGACGAGCGCGCGGTCGTACTCGAGGCACTGACCTCGATCCGGCGCGCCGGCGCCGACATCATCATCACCTACCACGCGAAGGATGCCGCCCGATGGCTGCAGGAGATGTGACCGCGTCGCCCAAGATCCGCTCGCGCCGCGACGGCGCGGCGGTGCCCCTGTCGGAGCTCGACAAGAAGCTGCTGAACCTGCTGCAGGGGTCCTTCCCGCTCGAGCCGCGGCCCTTCGCGCGCGTCGCGGCGCTGGCCGGCGTCTCCGAGGAGCAGGTCCTGTCGGCCACGCAGCGGCTGCTGCACGACCGCATCATCCGCCAGATCACGCCGATCTACGACACGCGCGCCTTCGGCTACGCGTCGATGCTCGTCGCGGCCAAGGTCGACCCCGAGCACCCGTGGCGGGCGGCCAAGGTCGTGAACTCCCACCCGGGGGTCAGCCACAACTACCTTCGCAACCACGCCTTCAACATGTGGTTCACGATCGCCGTGGAGGAGCACTCCCGGCTCGGCCTGCAGGGCACGCTGGACGTGCTGCAGGAGCTGACCGGCGCCGAGTCGATCCGCCAGCTGCCGACGTTGCGGCTGTTCAAGATCCGGATGGACCTCGAGATGGAGGGCGGCACCGGCGACCTCGCCGCCGCCGGGGTGGCGGAGGAGCCGCGCGAGCTGGGCAAGCAGCCCTTCGATGAGTACGACCGCGAAGTCGTGCGGGCCACCCAGGGCGACTTGCCCGTCGTTCCCGAGCCGTTCGCCCCGGCCGCCGCCCGGCTGGGCATCGGGGTGCCGGCGCTGCTCGCGCACCTGGAGGGGATGCGCGAGCGCGGCCTGCTGCGCCGCGTGGCCGCGATCCTCTTCCATCGCCGCGCCGGCTTCAGCGCGAACGGGATGGGGGTGTGGAAGGTGCCCGAAGACCGGATCTTCGAGATCGGGCCCCGGATGGCCGCCTTCCGCGGCATCAGCCACTGCTACCAGCGCCCGACCTACCCCGACTGGCCGTACCAGATCTTCACGATGGCCCACGGGCGCTCGAAGGAGGAGTGCGACGCGGTCCTCGACGCCATCGCGCGCGACGTCGAGGTGGTCCAGGACCGCGCGACGCTCTACTCCTCGACGGAGTTCAAGAAGATCCGCCTGCTCTACTTCACCGACGACTTCCGGGACTGGGAACGCGAGCACGCCGGTGTCTGACGCCGCGCGGGCGCTCGAGGCGGCGTCGCTACATGACGCGCGCTCGGCCGCGCTCTACGCTCGCGCGGTCAAGGTCCTGCCGGGCGGGGTCAACTCGCCCGTGCGGGCCATGCGCTCGATCGGGCGCGACCCGATCTTCATCGACCGCGCCGAGGGCGCCGAGATCGTCGACGTCGACGGCAACCGCTACGTCGACTGGGTCTGCTCGTGGGGGCCGCTGATCCTCGGGCACGCGCACCCCGAGGTCCTCGGGGCGGTCGCCGCGGCGGCCGCGAACGGCACGACCTTCGGGGCCCCCACCGCGGGCGAGGTCGATCTGGCCGAGGAGGTCGCGCGGCGCGTGCCCTCGGTGGAGATGCTGAGGATGACCTCGTCGGGCACGGAGGCGGCGATGTCGGCCATCCGCCTGGCCCGTGCGGCGACCGCCCGCGAGAAGCTCCTGAAGTTCGCGGGCGCCTACCACGGGCACGTCGACGGGCTCCTCGCGCAGGCCGGCAGTGGGCTGGCCACCCAGGCCCTGCCGGCGAGCCCGGGCGTCCCGGAGGCGGCCACCGCCGGCACGGTGATCGTGGCGTGGAACGATCGCGCGGCGGTGCAGGCGGCGCTTGACCGCCACGACTTCGCGGCCGTGCTGGTCGAGCCGTATCCGGCCAACATGGGCCTCGTCCCGCCCGAGCCCGGGTTCTTGGAGTTCCTGCGTGAGGCGGCGACGGCCAACGGCGCGCTGCTGATCTTCGACGAGGTCATCAGCGGCTTCCGCGTGGCGCGGGGCGGCGGGCAGGAGCGGACCGGCGTCACGCCCGACCTGACGGTGATGGGCAAGGTCGTCGGCGGCGGGCTTCCGGCCGCTGCCTACGGCGGACCGCGCGCGCTGCTCGAGCGCGTCGCTCCCGCCGGCAACGTCTACCAGGCAGGCACCCTGAGCGGCAACCCGCTGGCCGTGGCCGCCGGGCTGACGACCCTGCGCGCGCTGGACGAGCAGGCCTACCTGCGCCTGAGCGCCACGACGGAGAGCCTGGCCCACGGCCTGTGCGAGGCCGCGCGGGCCGCCGGTCGCGACGTGGCGGTCCAGGCCGCCCCGGGGCTGCTGACCGTCTTCTTCGCCGACGGCCCGGTCCGCGACTACGCCGGCGCGCAGGCGTGCGACCTGGAGGCCTACGGCGCCTGGTGTCGCGCGCTGCTGGCGCGCGGGGTGTACCCGCCCGCCTCGCAGTTCGAGGCCTGGTTCCCGTCGCTGGCGCACCGCCCCGAGCATGTCGAGCGTACCGTGGAGGCGGCGACGGCGGCGTTCGCGGAGATCGGACCGTGAGAGCGCAGCCGCGGTGAGCGACGTGGTGCTCGCGCGCCTGGCGCGGCTGATCCAGGACGAGGGCGGGCTGCTGGCCGAGGCGGTGCGGCGACGGGGCGGACGCGACCGGGCCTACGGCCAGGCGCCCGGCTACGGGGCGCTCGCGGCGGCCGGGCCGCGCTGCGAGGGCCGCGAGGAGGAGATCGCGCTCGTCCTGGAGGCGATCCGTGAGGGCTACCTGCTGCACTACGGCGTCCCGCGGATCTTCGCGGTCGATGACCACGACCTCGCGCTGCTGGCCGGCGACCGCCTCTACGCGCTCGGCCTCGCGCGGCTGGCCGCGCTCGGGGACCTCGCCGCGGTCGCCGAGCTGGCCGACATCATCGCGCTCGGCGCCCAGGCCCAGGCGGAGGGGCGCGCCGACGTCGCCGAGGCGGTCTGGGAGGCCGGGGTGGCGGCGATCGGATGGGGCGCCGACGAGTCGTTGCGGGCGGCCAAGGAGGCGGCCCGGGCCGGGGCCGCGGACGCGGCCGCCGCGCTGCGCGCGTCCGCGCGCGCCGCCCGCGGCGACGTGGCGCCATCGCGGTAGCTGATCGCCGCGATCGAGCCGCCATCCCCGTAGACTCCACGAGCAGTAAGGTTCAGCGCCGCAAAATGGCCGAGGATCGCAAAGAGACCAAGTCGAAGTACGCGGCCGATCGCCGGATCCCGGGCGCCTTCGAAGGCGAGACGGTGACGCGGCGCCGCTTCATGAGCGGTGCGGCGAACGTCGCCGGCGCGGTGGCCGTCTCGGCGATCGCCCTCCCGGCGCTCGGGTTCGCGCTGGGGCCGGTCTTCGAGAAGCACAAGCAGCCCTGGAACAACGTCGGCCCCGTCGACCAGTTCCCGGACGACAACTACATCCCGAAGGTCGTCACGCTCAGCGCGGGCATCGGCCAGGCCGGCAAGTCGACGGTCTATGTCCGCAAGCGCAACCCGCAGATCGACAAGGGCCCGGCCGACCGCTACAGCCAGTACGTCGCGATCTCGACGCGGTGTATGCACCTCGGCTGCCCGGTGCGCTTCGTCGAGGCGGCCGGGCGCTTCATCTGCCCCTGCCACGGCGGGGTGTACGACTTCGAGGGCAAGGTCGACGGCGGTCCGCCCGTGCGCCCGCTCGATCGCTTCTACACCGAGGTGCGGGGCACCGACCTCTGGGTCGGCCCGCGCTTCTCGGTGAACTCGGAGTTCCAGCGCTTCAACCCGCGCGATCCGGGCGAGGCGCTCGACGGGATCGGCCACTACGTCTATCCGTCGCGCCCGACGATCCGCAAGGGCGTCAACCAGTAGCCCGCATGCCCCAGCTCAAGCTCCCGCCGCTCCCCGACCAGCTCAAGCCCGCCCCACGGCGCCCCGGCCAGCCGCGCAACGGCGGCGCCGCAGACGCCGCCAAGGAGGC
>Ga0136846_1224477_pt1 | contig 10956 bp, 12 predicted proteins | sample HopSoiMetagenom2_FD_96841 | JGI IMG/M metagenome (GOLD analysis project Ga0136846, IMG submission 96841) | Grasslands soil microbial communities from Hopland, California, USA - 2 Assembly 2016 (version 4) | ecosystem: Environmental > Terrestrial > Soil > Grasslands | place: USA: Hopland... | reverse complement strand
TCGACCGGAGCGCGATCTGGCTCGCGAAGTCGATCGCGGTGCTCGCCTTCCTCGTCGCCGCCGAGGTCGTCGCGCTCCCGGCGTTCGCCGCGTTCTTCCACGGGCTCGACGGCCGCACGGTCGCCGCAGTCGCGCTGGCCAACATCGGGATCGCGACCGTCGGGACGCTCTTCGGCGCGATGGCCGTCGCGGGCCGTGCCCGCGAGCTGCTGCTGCCGCTCCTCTTCCTGCCGACCGCGATCCCGATCGTGGTGGGCGGCGTCGGCGGCTACCTCTGGTTCCTCGCCGGCTACGACCTGATCTTCGCGCTGCTCAGCTGGGCGGCCTTCGAATACGTCGTCTCGGAGGTATGAAAGCGCCGCCGGGCGACACCAATCTCCCGGATGGTGGTCTCGCCCGAGATCGAGGGGCTCCTCGCGGCATCGCCCGTGCGCGAGCTCGACGCCGGCGACGTCGTCACACCGGCGCAACTCGACGGCGTCTGCCTGCTGGTGGTCGAGTCCGGGTTGGCGCTGATCCGCGCCGAGCAGCCCGGGACGTTCCGCGAGGTCGTCGTCTGCCACGCCGGCCCGGAGGCGGTCGTGCTGCCGCCGCGGGACCTCGAGGTGCTGGCGGCGCTCGTGCCGACCCGGATCGTGCTCCTCTCCACGGAGCGGCGCGACGAGCTGCTCGAGCTCCCGGGCGCGGCGGCGGCGCTCTTCGACGCGCTCGGGGAGACGATCCGGCAGAAGCACCGGACGATCGAGGCGCTCGCGCACCACCATCACCTCGACCGCGTGCGCGCCAAGCTGCTCCAGCTCGCGGCGGCGCACGGTGTCGTCGGGCGCGACGGGATCCGGCTCGATCTCCCGCTCACCCACGAGCTCCTCGGCGAGATGACGGGCTCCGCCCGCGAGACCGTCACCCGCGCGATCGACGAGCTGCAGTCGGAGGGGCTGATCGCGCGCCGGGGACGTTCCTACCGGCTCACGGTCGACCCCGACGCACTCCCTGTGTGACGGCGCTCACAACGTGCGTGCGCTCACGGCGGCCGGCGCCGTCGCGCTCGTACGGTTGCGGCCGTGCGCACCCTCGCCCGCCGGCTCACCACCATCCTCCTGCTGGCCCCCGTCGCCCTGATCGCGGCGATCGTCGTCAACGGCTCGCTCTCGGCGTTCGCGCAGCCCGCCGCCGTCAAGGCGCCCGCCACGCTCGTCACCCAGGGCCGGGCGGTCTTCCGCGACGACACGTTCGGGGACGAGGCGTTCTGGGGCGGCGCGCTGCAACTCCACAAGGCGATCGAAGGCCAGAAGCTCGGCGGCGTCGGCCCGGGCGTCAGCCCGAAGACCGCGCTCGCCGTCGGGCTGAAGGTCGACGCGGCGCGCATCCCGGCCAAGACCGCTGCGGCGATCAAAGCCGGCAAGGTCGACCTGAACGATCCCGCCACCACGCTCGCGCTCCTGAAGCTGAACGCCGTCGTCGGGGTGAAGGGCACTTTCGACCGCTCCGGCCGGCACCTCACCGCCCTCGGCATCACGTGCGCGCTCTGCCACTCGACCGTCGACAGCTCGTTCGCACCCGGGATCGGGAAGCGCCTCGACGGCCGGCCGAACCGCGACCTGAACGTCGGAGCGATCGTCTCGCTCTCGCCGAACCTGCAGCCGGTGACGAGCCTGCTCGGCGTCGACACGGCGACGGTGAAGAAGGTGCTCGCGAGCTGGGGGCCGGGCAGGTTCGACGCCGAGCTCTTCATGGACGGAAAGGCGTTCCGTCCCGACGGCAAGTCTGCGGCGACGCTGATCCCGCCGGCCTACGGCCTGGCGGGCGTGAACCTGCACACGTTCACCGGCTGGGGCTCGGTCACCTACTGGAACGCCTTCGTCGCGAACCTCGAGATGCACGGCCAGGGCGACTTCTCGGACGCGCGCCTGAACGACGCGAAGAAGTTCCCGATCGCCGCCAAGGCCGGTTTCGCACACGTGACGCACACCAGGGACCTGGTCACCTCGAAGCTCCCGGCGCTGCACGTCTACCAGCTCTCGCTGCTCGCGCCGAAGCCGCCCAAGGGCAGCTTCGACGCTGCGGCGGCAGGCCGGGGAAAGGCGGTCTTCGACGGCGCGGGCAAGTGCGCCTCCTGTCACATGGCGCCGATCTTCACCGAGCCGGGCTGGAACCTGCACACGCCCGCCGAGATCTGCACCGACGCCTTCCAGGCCGACCGCAGCCCGACCGGCATGTACCGCACGACTCCGCTGCGCGGCCTCTGGGAGCACGCGAAGGGCGGCTACTACCACGACGGGCGCTACAAGACGCTCGGGGACGTCGTCGCCCACTACGACACGTGCATGTCGCTGGGGCTGAATGCGGGTCAGCAGTCGGACCTCGTGCAGTACCTGAAGAGCCTCTGACCCGCCCCCGCGGGACTACGATCCCGGCGGTGAAGGCGATCCGCCTACCGGTGCTCGCAGGCGGGGCGACGGCCCTGCTCGGGCTCGGGGTCGCGCTCGCCTTCTTCTACGCGCCGACGGATGCCGACCAGGGGCTCTCGCAGCGGATCTTCTACTTCCATGTCCCGCTCGCGCTCACCTCGTACGCCTGCTTCGGGTGGGGCGCGTGGAAGGCGCTCCGCTACCTGCGGACGCGCGACGAGCGCGCCGACCTCGAGAGCTATGTCGCGATCCACCAGGGCGTGATCTTCGGCGCGCTGACGCTCCTCACCGGCTCGATCTGGGCGCGCATCTCGTGGGGCGTGTGGTGGTCGTGGAACGAGGACCAGCTCGTCCTCTTCCTCGTCCTCTTCCTCTTCTACTGCGCCTACTTCATGCTCCGCTTCTCGGTCGAGGCCGGGGCCGCCCGCGCGAACATGTGCGCCGTCTACGCGCTCTTCGGCGCCGTCCTGATCCCGGTCTCGTTCCTCGCCATCCGGCTTTCGAAGCGGTTCATCCACCCGGTCGTCTTCAACTCGCACGGGCCGCAAATGACAGGCTCGCAATTCGTCACCTTCTGCGTCTGCCTCGCCGCGATGCTGGGGCTGTTCGCGACCCTCTACGCGATCGAGCTCGCCGGCAAGCGCCTCGATGCATCGTTGCGCGAGCTCAGGGAACTGATCGCCGGATGAGCCAATCGGAGAAGTACACGGCCGCCGCGTACCTCGTGGTGTTCGTGGCCGTGCTCGTCTACGTGGTCATCATCGGCTCGAAACTCCAGCGTTTGCAGCGCCAAGTGGAGCAGCTGGTCGAGCTGGTCCGCGAGAATCGCACCGATGGTTGAAGTCCTCTTCTGGCCCGCGCTCGTCGCCTATGGCGAGGCCGCGTTCGCCTACGCGACCGTCCGCACCTCCCGTGCGGCGACGTGGGGGGTGAGGCTCGGCTGGCTCGCGCAGACGGCGCTGCTCGCTGCTCAGGTGATCGGAGCCGACGGTGACTTCCCTTGGTCGAGCTGGGCGGGCACGCTCAACCTGTTCGTCTGGTTCCTCGTTGGAACCTACCTGATCTGGGGTTGTAGGCCGAGGTTCCGGCTGCTCGGATTGACGGTTATGCCACTAGCGTTCGCGCTCTTCGTCGTCGCGCGCATCGGAGGAGGGACGAACAGCAAAGCGTCCCACTACGGCGACCTGTTCCTCGTGTTGCACGTCGGCATGCTGACGGCCGCGTTCGCGGGCTTCACGCTCGCGGCCGGTCTCGCGGCGCTGTACTTGTGGCAAGAGCACCGGCTGAAGGGGCGCGCGCACGACATCCTGCGCATGCGCCTCCCGCCGCTCGCCTCGCTCGAGTTCCTCGCGTGGCGGACGATTCTCGTCTCGCTGCCGCTCCTGACGATCGGGCTCGCGATCGGCGTCGTCCGGCAATCGCGCGACGGCGGCACGTTCGACGAGCGCGAGCTGCTCACGCTCGTCGCGTGGATCGTCTACGGCGGGTTCCTCGCCGCGCGCCCGACCGGTCGCCGAGCGGCCTGTCTCGCGCTCGGCGGCTTCGTGCTCGTCGTGGTTGCGCGCGTCGCGCTCGCGGGGAGTCACTTCACATGACGCTGGCGCTCGTCGGCCTGTCGCACCACGTCGCGCCGGTCGCGCTGCGCGAGCGCGTGACGCTGGACCTCGACGGGGCGGGGAGTCTCGCACGCTCGCTCGGCGACGCAGTCTGCCTCTCGACCTGCAACCGCACCGAGATCTACCTCGAAGGGCTCGACGAGCAGGTGGCGGTGAGCGCTCTGGAGCAGCTCGCCGGCGAGTCGCTCGACGGCGTGCTCTACCGGATGCAGGAGGACGCCGCGGCGCTGCACCTGTTCCGCGTCGCCTCCGGGCTCGATTCGCTCGTCCCCGGCGAGGGCGAGATCCTCGGTCAGGTGCGCGCGGCTTACGAGGCCGCCGACCCCGGGCCGCTGCTCGGCCGCGTCTTCCGGCAGGCCGTCGTCGTCGGCAAGCGCGTGCGCACGCAGACCTCGATCGGCGAGAGCCCCGCGTCCGTCTCGTCCGCGGCGGCCGCGCTCGCGGCGCAGGTGTTCGGCGACCTGCGCGGACGACGTGTGCTCCTGATCGGCGCCGGCCGGATCAGCGAGCTCGCGGCTGCGAACCTCGCCTCCCGCGGGGCGCACATCGCGTACGTCGCGAACCGGACGCTCGAGACCGCGCGCGAGCTCGCGCGGCGCTTCGGCGGGCAGGAGCTGGAGCTCGGCGACCTCGGCCGGGCGCTGGCCGACGTCGACGTCGTCGTCACCTCGACGAGCGCGCCGGAGGCGATCCTGCGCCCGGCAGACGTGCCGTCGAAGCGGCGCGCCCCGCTCTTCTTCATCGACATCGCCGTGCCTCGCGACCTCGACCCCGCGATCGGCAAGCTCGACGGCTGCTTCCTCTACGACATCGACGACCTCGAGGCCGTGGTCGCCGAGACGCTCGAGCTCCGCCGCGCGGAGGGCGCGCGCGCCGAGCAGTTCGTCGTCGAGGAGGCCGAGCGCTTCAAGTCGTGGCGCGCCTCGCTCGAGGTCGTACCCGCGATCGCCTCGCTGCGCGCCCGCGCGGAGGAGATCCGCAGCTCCGAGCTCGCGAAGGTCGACCGGCGCATGAGCGAGGACGCACTGCGTACGCTCGAGTCCGTGACGGCCCAGATCCTGAACAAGCTCCTGCACCTCCCGACGATCCGCATGAAGGAGGCGGCGGTGACCGCGGACGGCGCCGAATACGCCGATGCGGTCCGGTACCTGTTCGGGCTCGAGGAGGAGGCGCGCTGACGGCCCAGCGTCGTCGCGTCGAACGGCCGTTGCCGTCGGTCGCCCCGTCGGCGTTCGTACGCGTCAGGCTCGGGGCGCAGCGGTGTGTCCGCAGCGCACGGGTGGGGAGGTCACGCTGTGCTCGTTCGCATCGGTTCTCGCGGTTCTAGGCTCGCGCTGACGCAGGCCGAGCACGCGTCGGCGCTGCTGCGCCGGCCGGGCATCGAGCTGGCGCTCGTCCCGATCACGACTGCCGGCGACCGTGACCGGACGCGGCCGTTCGGGGAGATCGGCGAGCGCGGCGTCTTCGTGAAGGAGCTCGAGGAGGCGCTGCTCGACGGTCGCATCGACGTCGCCGTGCACTCGGCCAAGGACATGACCTCGCAGGATCCGGAGGGGCTCGCCGTCGGCGCCTACCTCGAGCGCGACGATCCGCGCGACGCGCTCGTCGGAGCCGACGAGCTGCGCCCGGGCATGCGCATCGGCACCGCCTCCGTCCGTCGCCGCGCCCAGCTGCTCGCCGCGGACACCTCGATCACCGTGGAGCCGCTGCGCGGGAACGTCGAGACGCGACTCCGCAAGATGCAGGAGCGGGGGCTCGACGCGATCGTGCTCGCGTCGTGCGGACTCGACCGGCTCGGGCTCGCCGATCGCATCGGCCTGCGCATCGACCCCGAGTTGATGCTGCCGGAGGCGGCGCAGGGCGCGCTCGCGCTGCAGGTGCGTGCGGGAGACGAGGAGCTCGTCGCGCATCTCGACCACGCGGAGACCCGCCGTCGCGTCGAGGCCGAGCGCTCGTGCGTCGCGGTCGTCGGCGCGGGCTGTCTCGCGCCCGTCGCCGCGCACCACGACGGCACGACGCTGCACGCGCTGATCGCCGACGAGGACGGCGCCTGGGTCGAGCGGCGCAGCGGCGACGACCCGGTCGCGCTCGCCAAGGAGCTCTCGGGGCTCGCAGCCGTGCGATGAAGGTGATCGTGACCCGGCCGCGCGCGCAGGCGCGGCCGCTCGTCACGGCCCTGGAGGCGATCGGCGCCGAGGTGGTCGAGTGCCCGCTGATCGAGATCGAGCGCACCTCGGACGAGCCGGTCGACGGCGACGGCTACGACTGGCTGGTCGTCACGAGCCCGAACGGCGCCGACGAGATCGCGCGCCGCGGGGTCAACCTGCCGCGGGTCGCAGCCGTCGGGCCGGGCACGGCCGAGGCGCTGCGCGCGCACGGGATCGAGCCCGCGTTCATGCCGGTCGAGTCATCCCAGGACGGGCTGCTGCGCGAGTTCCCGCGGCCGGCGGGGCGGGTCCTCTTCGCCGCGGCCGAGGGTGCTCGGCGTCGGCCGATCGAGGCGCTGGGCGCCGACTTCGTCCCGCTCTACCGCACCCGGCTGCTGACGCCGGACCCGCCGGAGGGCGACGTCGTCGTGCTCGCATCCGGCTCGGCGGCGCGCGCGTATGCCGCGGTCGGCGGCGCCGCGCCGGCGGTCAGCATCGGACCGGAGACCTCGCGCGTCGCGCGCTCGGTCGGCCTTTCCGTCGCCGCCGAGGCGGGGCGGCACGATCTCGACGGGCTCGTCGCGGCGGTGCGGGATCTGATGAAGTCCCGCGCGTGAAGCCCGTCATCACGTTCCTCACCGACTTCGGGCTGCAGGACGACTTCGTCGGCACGTGCCACGGCGTGATCGCCGGCATCGCGCCGGATGCGCGCGTGATCGACATCACGCACGGCATCGCGCCGCAGGCCGTGCTGCAGGGCGCGATCGTGTTGCGGAACACGACCCCGTTCCTGCCGGTCGGCGTGCACCTCGCGGTCGTCGATCCGGGCGTCGGCGGCGACCGGCGTGCACTCGCGGTGCGTACCGAAGACGGCCGCATGTTCGTCGGGCCGGACAACGGCCTCCTGATGCTCGCCGCCGATTCGACCGGTGTCGACGCGGCGCACGAGCTGACGAGCGAGCGCCACCGCCTGCCGGTCGTCTCGCGCACCTTCCACGCACGCGACGTCTTCGCGCCTGCGGCTGCGCATCTCGCAGCAGGCGCCGCCCTCGACGAGCTCGGGCCTGCGCTCGATCCGTCGGCGCTGGTGCGCATCCGGATCCCGCACGCCGGAGTCGGGCGGACGCAGCTCTCGGCGATGGTCATCGCGGTCGACCGTTTCGGCAACGTCGCGACGAACGTCTGCGTCGACGACCTCGAGACGCTCGGGATGGCGGTGGGCGACCGCGTCGAGATCAGGCTGACGTTCGACCGCTACTACGCCACCGTCGTCGGCACCTTCGGCGACGCACCTGCAGGCGAGCTGATCGTGTACGAGGACTCGTACGGGCTCGTCACGATCGCGATCAGCAACGGGCACGCCGCCCGGCTGATGGGCGTCTCGTCGGGCGACGAGGTGCGGATCGCCGCCACATGACGGGCGGGCAGCGGTTCGCGCGGCTCGTCACGCAACTCGTCGTGCGCGCTCCGTTCCTCTGGCGCATCTTCCGCCGGCCGATGACGCGGCAGTTCGACCGGCTCGCGCCCGAGTGGGACAGCACGCGGGTCAGCCGCGAGCGGCTCGCACCGATGCTCGCGGCGCTCGACGCGGTTCCCGACCCGCACCGCATCCTCGACGTCGGCACGGGCTCGGGCGCGGTCGCACGGCTGCTGACGGAGCGCTGGCCCGGTGCGCAGGTGACGGGCGTCGACGTCTCGGCCGGGATGGTCGAGGAGGCGCGGCGGCTCGGCAGCGGCGAGCGTTACGACGTCGGCGACGCGGCGGCGCTCCCGTATCCCGACGCATCGTTCGATCTGCTGACGCTCAACAACATGATCCCGTTCTTCGACGAGCTGGCCCGCGTGACGGCGCCCGGCGGTCACGTCGCGATCGCCTACAGCAGGGGCGCAGAGACGCCGATCTGGGTGCCTCTCGAGCGCGTCCGGGCGGAGCTGGAGGAGCGCGGGATCCTGCACGTAGCGGATTTCCGGATCGGTCCGGGCGTTGCGCTTCTGGCCCGTCGGTCGTAATCTCCCCTGTGCAGAGGCGTTCGCGACGCGGTAGCACCGGTCCGGACGTCTCTTTTTGTGCGGCTATCCTTCAGCGCACCAGCGGCGAGGTAGCTCAGCTGGTAGAGCACACGGCTGAAAACCGTGGTGTCGCCGGTTCAAGTCCGGCCCTCGCCATCGAAGGAGCCCGTTGCCGGCTCCGGCGCGCCGCTCGCAACGAGCTCCCTGAACGCGGTCTCGTCGCGGATCGGGTCGAAGTCGGAGTCCTCGGCGGCGAGCGAACGGAACGGCTCGTTGCCGTCGATGGCGAGCCGGAGGTGCTCGATCGCGTCGTCTGTCCGCCCGGCGAGGCTCTCGCAGCACGCGAGGTTGTACAGCGGGCCTGCGTATTCGGGATGGGCTTCGATCGACTCGCGTCCCCGATCGGCAGCCTCGGCGTACCGACCCGACTCGTAGAGGTGGTGGAGCGGCATCCAGAGCTCGCTGCCCCGAGGCTCGTACGCCTTCCCCGGAGTCCCGCCGAGCGCGACGAGCGTCGTCCCCGGCTCCTCGGCGAACGCCGTCCGCTTGACCGCAGGTGGGACGAAGACGAGCGTGCCCGCGGGTGCGTCCAGCCGCTCCCCGTCGAGCTCGAACCTCGCGCGCCCACTCTGGACGAGGTACAGCTCCTCCTGCAGGTCATTCTCCTGCGACTCGTCGTGCTCGTTGATCAGCCGGTCGCCCACCTCGTGGGCCGTGAACGCATTCACGCCGAAGGACGTGATGCCGAAGTGGAACCGGACGGGCCGATAGGGACAGCGACCGTCGCTGATCTCGTCGATCTCTTCGATGTGCGCTACCGCGTAACCGCTCACGGGAACCCTCCTGCGGGTCATGTTTCTTCGGGACGAGCTCGCGGGCCGAGCCTAACGAGGTCGCGCCGAGGACGTAGGGTTGGCGCGTGTCCACGACGAGCGCGCGCCCGGTTGCCATCATCGGGGCCGGACTCGACCTCGGAGCCGGCCGGCGCGGGGTCGACATGGGGCCGTCGGCGATTCGCTACGCCGGGCTCGAGTCGCGCATCCGCGCGCTCGGCCGCGACGTCGCGGACTGGGGCGACGTCCGTTCGCCGGTCCCCGAGGTGATCGACGAAGGAAGCGCGCGCGCGCGCTACCTCGCGCCGATCAAGGACGTCTGCGAGAAGGTCGCGGCGCTCGTCGACGACGCGATCGCGCAGCGCCACCTACCGCTCGTGCTCGGCGGCGACCACTCGATCGCGATGGGGACGCTCGGCGGCATGGCCCGCGCGCGCGGCGCCGGCGCCGCGCTGTGGATCGACGCGCACGGCGACCTGAACCGTCCGAGCACCTCACCGTCCGGGAACGTGCACGGCATGCCGCTCGCGGCCGCGCTGGGCGCGGCCGGCGACGAGTTCACGAGCGACGTCTACCCGACGCCGTCGATCGAGCGGGCTGCGCTGATCGGCATCCGGTCGCTCGACCCGGGCGAGCGGGACCTGATCGGCGAGCGCGGCATCCGCGTCTTCACGATGAACGAGGTCGACCGGCACGGGATGGAGCACGCCGTGACCGAGGCGCTGGACTATCTCGCAGGCGCGCCGTTCCTCCATCTGAGCCTCGACATGGACGCCGTCGATCCGATGTTCGCGCCCGGTGTCGGGACCCCGGTGCGCGGCGGCCTCTCCTACCGCGAGGCGCACCTCGCGATGGAGCTGCTCGCCGAGTCGAGCAGGGTCGACTCGATGGAGGTCGTCGAGGTGAACCCCGTGCTCGATCGCGAGAACGCGACCGCGCAGCTCGCCGTCGAGCTCGTTGCGAGCGCGCTCGGCGCGCGCATCCTCTAACGGTCTTCGCGCGGCTTCGCCTCGGCGTCGCGGTCGACCTCGACCTCCGCGCCGATCCCCGACGGCTCGTAGTAGACGGTGCCGGCGAGCTCCTCCGGCAGGCAGTCCACCTCGAAGCCCTCCGGGTCCGCGTGCGGATAGCGGTAGCCGATGCCGCGGCCGAGCTTCTTCGCGCCGTAGTACGCCGCCGAGCGCAGCGCCGCCGGCGGCATCAGGTGGCCGCGCTCCCGCACGTCCTCCGTCGCCTTGCCGAGCGCGACGTACGACGCGTTCGACTTCGGCGCGCGGGCGAGGTAGACCGCGGCCTGCGCGAGGTTGAGGCGCGCTTCCGGAAGGCCGACGTGCTCGACCGCCTGCGCCGCGGCGACTGCGACGAGGAGCGCTTGCGGGTCGGCGTTGCCGATGTCCTCCGAGGCGAGCACGATCATGCGGCGCACGATGAAGCGCGCGTCCTCGCCGCCCTCGAGCATCGCGGCGAGGTAGTAGACGGAGGCCTGCACGTCGCCTGCGCGCGTCGACTTGATCCACGCCGAGATGAAGTCGTAGTGACGGTCGCCGCCCTTGTCGTAGGCGAGCGGCCGCTTGCGCGCCGCGTCGTCGATGTGTCGCTCCTCCAGCTCCGCGCCTTCCGCACGCGCGGTCTCGACCGAGAGCTCGAGGATGTTGAGCGCGTTGCGCGCGTCGCCGCCGGCGCGCACGGCGATCTGCTCCTCGATCTCCTCGGGCACCTCGACGTCGAGCGCCGCCGCCCCGCGACGCACGACGCCGCGCAGCGTGTCGACCGAGTGCGGCTCGAGCTCGTAGACCTGCGTTCGCGAGAGAAGCGCGGAGTTGACCTCGAAGTACGGGTTCTCGGTCGTCGCGCCGATCAGCGTCACGAGCCCCTCCTCGACGCCGGGCAGCAGCGCGTCCTGCTGCGCCTTGTTGAAGCGGTGGATCTCGTCGAGGAAGAG
>Ga0136846_1219735_pt1 | contig 10956 bp, 6 predicted proteins | sample HopSoiMetagenom2_FD_96841 | JGI IMG/M metagenome (GOLD analysis project Ga0136846, IMG submission 96841) | Grasslands soil microbial communities from Hopland, California, USA - 2 Assembly 2016 (version 4) | ecosystem: Environmental > Terrestrial > Soil > Grasslands | place: USA: Hopland... | reverse complement strand
GTCTGCGGGTTCCCCAAAAAACAAACCATGAAGCTCCATCGCTTAATTGTTCCCCTCGCGGCTGCGTTTGCGGCCGCCACATTCTCCGCGCATGCGGAGGAGAAAACGTGGCTCACATTCGAAGGCAAGGACGGCCCCGGCAAAGGCAAGCACGTGGTGCTGCTCGCCGGTGACGAAGAGTATCGCTCCGAGGAATCCATGCCTATGATGGCCAAGATCCTCAGCCAGCGCCTCGGCTTCAAGGCGACGGTGCTCTTCTCCGTGGAAGACGACGGCCGCATCAACCCGAACAAAGGCGACTCGCTCTCGCATCCCGAGGCGCTCGATACCGCCGATGCGGTGGTGATGGCCCTGCGCTTCCGCCACTGGCCGGATGAAGCGATGGCGCATTTCGAAAAGGCGTATCTGCGCGGCGTGCCGTTTGTGGCTCTGCGTACCTCGACCCACGCGTTCAACTACAACAAAGGCACCACCTACGCGAAGTACGGCTACAATTTTGGCGGGCCGGAATGGGTGAAAGGCTTCGGCCGCCAGGTGCTCGGCGAGACGTGGGTGACCCACTGGGGCAAGCACAAGATCGAGGCGACCAAGGGGATCATCGAGCCTGGTGCGAAGGATGCGCCGGTGCTGCGCGGCGTGAACGACCTCTTCGGCATGACCGACGTTTACGAAGCCGAGCCGCAGGCCGATGCGAAGATCCTCGTGCGCGGCCAGATCCTGTCGACGCTGCAGCCCGACTCCGCGCCGGCCGATTACAAGAAGACCCGCGTGGACAAAGTGGAGCAACCGGTGAACGACCCGGCGATGCCAGTGGTGTGGACACGCGGGGTGAAGAATGAAGACGGAAAGACGAACAAAGTGCTCACGACCACGATGGGCTCGGCCACGGATTTGCAAAACGAAGGCCTGCGCCGCCTCGTGGTGAATGGCGTCTTCTGGGGCATCGGCCTCGAAGTGCCGGCCAAGGCTGATGTGACCATTGTCGATGAGTACAAGCCGTCGTTCTTCGGCTTCATCAAGGATTACCTGAAGGAAGGCCGCGCGCTGAAGGTCTCCGATCTCGAGCTTGGCAAGGCCATGCCCGGCGAGCCGCTCGCCGCGCCGAAGCCGCCTGAGCCGAAGAAGGACGCGCAGGCAAAGCCAGCCGAACCTGCGAAAAATGCCCAGGCCGAAGCCAAGCCGGAGAAGGTGCCTGGCTCCGAGTTGCTCACACCGCTGCCCCGACCCGCTCGCCCCCCGCTCGGGGCGAGCGCGGTGCCACTCACGGTCATCAAGGGGGAGCGCATCGCCTTCGTCGGTAATTCGCTCGCTGAGCATTTCAGCAAGTACGGCTATTTCGAGTCGATGCTCCACTCGCGCTTCCCTCGCGAAGGTCTCATCGTTCGGAATTTCGCCCGGCCGGCTGACGAAGTGGCTACTCGTCAGCGCTCGGCCAACTACACAGCCCTGGACGACCCCCTGGCGGCGTTCGGTGCGGATACGTTTTTCTGTTTCTTTGGTTACAATGAATCCTTTGCCGGCCGGCAGGGCGTGGAGAAGTTCAAGAAGGATTACGAGAAGTTCCTCGACGACTACGCGAAGCTCTACCCGCGCGACGAGACCAAGGCGGCGCCCCGTTTCGTCCTCGTTTCCCCCATCGCTTTCGAAACTTCCGCGGACAAATTTCTGCCCGACGGCAAAAAGGAAAATGAAAACTTGTGGCTCTACGCTGAGGCCACAGCGGAGGTCGCCAAGAAGCGCAATCTCGCCTTCATCGATCTCTTCACCCCCACGAACGCCGATTTCTCCGCCAAGCCTGGCCTGCAATTCACGACCAATGGTGCGCACACGAATGAAGCCGGCGATCGCCGGGTAGCCGAGTTGCTCGACCGGGCTCTTTTCCAATCGAGCAGCCCGGCGAAGATAGGCACGCCGCAGTTCGAGCAATTGCGCGCCGCAGTCATCGACAAGGCGTGGATCCACCAGCAGGACTATCGCATGCTCAATGGCTGGTACGTCTACGGCGGACGCCGTACGTTCGATACCGAGACTTTTCCCCGCGAGTTTCTGAAGATCCGTCACATGGTCGATGTGCGGGACCGTTACGTCTCGGATATCGCGCAGGGCCGCAAGGTGGCGCCGAAGGTCGATGATAGCATGACGGGCGAGCTCATCGTGCCGAAGACCGGGGTGGGTCGCTGGCCGACGAAGGAGCCGAAGGAGCTGAAGTATCCCACGCCGGAAGAGTCGATCGCTTCGATGAAAGTGCCTGAGGGTTTCGAGGTGCAACTTGTGGCCAGTGAGCGTGAATTTCCCGAGTTGGCGAAGGTCAACCAGATCAACGTGGACAACAAAGGCCGCATCTGGGCTTCGTGCATGCCGACCTATCCGCAGTGGAAGCCAGGCGACCCGCGGCCGAATGACAAGCTCATCATCCTCGACAAGCTCGACGCGAAGGGGAAGGCGAAGAAGGCGACGGTCTTTTACGACAAGCTCACATGCCCGACGGGCTTCGAGTTTTGGAATGGCGGCGTGATCGTGGTAGACGAACCGCGGCTGATTTTCCTCAAAGACACGGACGGCGATGACAAGGCCGACCTCGTGATGGAACTCACCGACGGCTGGGCCACGGACGATACGCATCACACGATCAATGCCTTCGAATGGTCGCCCGGCGGCCTGCTGAACATGCTCGAGGGCGTGAGCCTGAGCACCGCGGTGGAGACGCCGTGGGGGCCCTTCCGCCGTTCCGGCGCACCGGGCTGCTACGTGATGGATCCGCGCACGCAGAAGCTGCGGCACTTCACCACGCCCGGCTACGGCAATCCCTGGTGCTACGTCTACAATTGGTGGGGGCAGGGGATCGTGGGCGACGGCACTACGCCGCAGCAGCATTGGGACACGCCGCTCAGCGGAGCGGAATTTCCGGGACGCAAGGGCATGAATACTGTCTTCGACGGTGAAGGTATGCGGCCGAATGTTGGCAGCGAATTTCTATACACCCGGCAATTCCCGGACGACGTGCAGGGCCTTTTCATCTTCGCCTGCACGATCAACATGAATGGTCTCACCACCTTCACTCTCGGTGATGACGGTGCAGGCTATCATGGCGCTCGGCGGACGAAGACGGTAACGGACGAGAACGGCAAGGAGAAGAAGGTGCCGGACGACATCCTCTCCGCGGTGGACAACATGACTTTTCGCCCGACCGACCCGCAGATCGGCGCCGATGGCGCGCTCTATTTCGGCGACTGGAGCGCGGCGTTGCTCGGCCACATGCAGTACTCGCAGCGCGACCCGAATCGCGACCACGCGCACGGCCGCATCTACCGCCTCGTTTACAAAAACAAACCGCTGCTCACGCCGGTGACGCAATACAACAAGCCGATCCCCGAGCTGCTCGACCAGCTCAAGGAATACGAGCCCCGCACGCGTTATCGCGCCCGCCGCGAGCTGCGTGATCGCTCCACGCCCGAGGTGCTCGCCGCGATCAACAAATGGGTCGCCAAGTTCACGCCGGCGGACAAGGAATTCGATAGCCTCCTGCTCGAGGCCCTGGGGGTGCAGCAGGGACATCACGCGGTCGATCCGCGGCTTTTGCAGAAAGTGCTGCGTGCGAAAACCGGCGAAGCCCGGGCCGGCGCCACACGCGTGCTCGCGGATGAATGGGATAGCATCCCGAACGCGATGGAGTTGATGAAAGCGCAGGTCATGGATGAATTTCCCCGCACGCGGGTGGAGGCGATCCGCGCGCTCAGTTTCGTGCCGACCAAGGAATCAGTGGAGGCGGTGCTGCAAGCGGCGAATCTGCCGCGCGATTACTGGATCGATTACACGTTGCAAATGACGCTCGGCGCGCTCGAGCCCGTTTGGAAGCCGGCTTTCAAGAACCAGCAGATCGCGAAGAGCAATCCGAAGGGTCTCGAGTTTCTCACCGAACTCGACCAGCTCTCCCAGCCCGGTGGCGCGGCTGTGGCGGCGCTGAAGAAGTATCTCACCACGCCTGATCTCACTGCGAAGAATCGCGAGGACCTGATCAAGGAAATCGCCAAGGCCAAGGGCATCGCCGACAACGGCAAGGCGGTCTTCCGCCGCATCTGCGTCGCTTGTCACAAGTTTGGCAGCGAAGGCATCGAATACGGCCCGCAGATGGATGGTGTCGGCACGCGCTTGAAGCGCGAGGACATCGTCGAGTCCGTGCTCGATCCCAATGCCAAGATCGCTCCGGGCTTCCTCACGACCAATGTCGAGACCAAGGACGGCGCGGCCTACAGCGGCTTCGTGATGAACGAATCGCCCGAGACGCTTTCGCTCAAGGTGGCGGGCGGCCTTTCGCAAGAGGTGAAAGTCGCTGACATCAAGAAGCGCGAGAACATCAAGCAGAGCAGCATGCCGGAAGGCCTGGCCAACGGCATGTCGCCCAGCGAATTCCTCGACCTCGTCGAATTCCTCTCCAGCCTCAAGTCGCAGCCAAAGAAGTAGCGCTGTAGGGAATTAACAACTTCTCTCCTCGCGGTCATCCTGAGCGGAGCGTGGAAGCATGGGCGGAGTCGAAGGATCCCGTTCGACGACTGCTGGCTTTCCGGACGGGATCCTTCGACTTCGTTACACTCCGCTCAGGATGACACGCAGGGGGAAAGTGTGATTATTTCAATGTCTCCCAGGCGGGCTCGACAAGGCCCGGCGAAACGGGCTCACTCCGCGACGTGAAATCGCAGGTGTTCGCGTTGCTTCTCGCCATCGTCGCGGCCGGCTCTCTTCGAGCGGGCTCGGTCGACGCTGGCCGCATCGAGCAGGCAGCTCCTGCCGGCGAATCGATCTTCGATCAGATATGGAGCATCCCGAAGCTTTACCGCAACGATCACAATCCGGTGATCGAGGAGTTCAATCTCATCGGACGTTTTCACGAGGACTATTTCAACGTCGATTCCGATCGCGGCAACGTGAGCTTCTGGGAGACGCGTCGCTTCCGTCTGGGTATTGATGCCTTTTTTGCGGACCGCCACGTCGAATTCGAAGCGGAGGTCGATACCGCGCTGCACGCGTATCACACGCCATCGATCTTCTACTACCGCATGAGCAACCTCTGGATGCGCATCGTGGTAAACGAGGCCTTCAATATCCGCTTCGGCAAATTTCAGTCGCGCTTCGGCTGCGATCGCGAGTTCAGCAATAACTACATGAAGACCTTCGAGCGCGGGATGTTCGACGATCAGCTCACCGGTGGCACGGATTACATCACGGGCACGGAAGCGAGCGGGAAGCTGGGCCGTGTCGGCTATCTCGCAGGGATTTTCTCGGGCAACCTCGACAAGGAATTTGGTCAGTTCAACGGTGGGCAAGCCTATCTCGGGGAGATCAACTACGACTTCGCCAAGGCCTGGCATGCGGACAAGGCGCTGTGGGCGCTCGACTACATGCATGCCGACGGCAAGAACGCGAATACCAACGTCTTTAAGAACTATCGCAGCGCCTTCGCCACCTATCTCGACTTGGAGAAGGGGCGCTTCAGCATGGTCCCGCAGTTTGCTTGCGGCGAGCAGGTTGCCGGCAAGGGCGATGTCTACACCCTCCAGATCATGCCGGGCTACAAGATCACCGATAAGATTGAGTTCCTCGTGCGCTATCAGCTCGGCGTGGCTTCGGAGAGCAATGGCATCACCACGCTCAATCGCCAGCAGAGGACCGTGGGTTCTTTCACCGGCGATACTTATAATGCCTGCTACCTCGGGCTGAATTACTACATCTACGGGCACCGCCTGAAGCTGATGTTCGGCGAGGAATACGCACGTCTGAGCGGCGGGACCGGGCCTAACGCGGGTTACAATGGGTGGACTACGCTGGTGGGGCTGCGGATGTTTTTCTAAGCACGAAGCGGCACTCTGGTAGGGCGCACTGGCCTCAGTGCGCCGGCGCGCAGTGCGATCGAAAAGACGACTGAGGCCAGTCGTCCCTACCGGATCTACGTTTTCAAAACCAAAGGGTGCAACGGGTGGCGGGGTAGAGTAGATAGTCCGCCTCCCCCTCAGTCCATGTCCTCCCCCGCATCTCCGCCGAGCGCCCGTGTGACGCCGCAGCAGTTCAAGTCCGGCCTGGCCGCCTGGCTGGGCTGGATGTTCGACGGCCTGGACATGCACCTCTACACGCTCGTGGCGCTGCCCTTCGTGGCGGAGTTGCTGCGCGTGAGTCCATCGACACCCGAGGCCTCGACGAAAGCCTCGCTCATCCAGGGCGCATTTCTGTTTGGCTGGGCCATGGGTGGCGCGGTCTTCGGCCGCATCGGTGACATCATCGGGCGCAGCCGCACGTTGAGCCTCACCATCCTCACCTACGCGCTTTTCACCGGTCTCTCCTTCGTCGCGCACGAGTGGTGGCACCTGCTCATCTTCCGGTTCCTCGCCGCGTTGGGCATTGGCGGAGAATGGGCGGTCGGTGCGTCCTTGCTCGCCGAGACATGGCCGTCGCGGTGGCGCCCTTGGCTCGCCGCCATTCTCCAGACCGCGGTGAATACCGGCGTGTTGCTGGCCTGCTTTTCCGGCTGGCTGCTCGCGGGCACGCCCTATCGCTTCATCTTCCTCGTGGGCGTAGTGCCGGCGTTGCTCACTCTGTGGATTCGCCGTGCCGTTCCCGAGCCGGAAGTGTGGGCCTCGGCGAGCAGCGGAGTGCAGGGCGACAAGCCGGGCTTGAAAACGCTTTTCGCCCCGGAGTTGCGGCGCACTACCCTTATCGTGGTCACCGTCTGCGCGCTGGGCCTCACCGCCCACTGGGCGCTCATGTTCTGGCATTCCGCGCACCTTCGTTCCATGGCACGGGAAGCGGGCTGGGCCAAGGAACGCATCGACGTCCTCGCCAATCACGCGCTCTACCTCCTGACCATCGGCGCCATCATCGGCAATTTCCTCGCCGGCTGGCTCGCGCGCCACATCGGCTACCGTCGGGCGATCACCGTCAATTTCGCCGCCTATTTCGTCTTCATGATGGCCGCCTATGGCGTCGTGCGCGATGCGGATGGCGTGCTCTTCTGGCTGCCTTTCCTCGGCGCTGCGCAGGGCGCCTTCGCGCTCTTCACCATGTGTCTGCCGCCGCTGTTTCCCACGCTGTTGCGCACGACCGGTGCGGGCTTTTGCTACAATATCGGCCGCGTCTTCGCCGCCGCGGGCACGGTGACTTTCGGCCTTTTCGCCCAGGTCGGCAGCGGCGCCGGAGCGATCTGCGATCACCGGCTGGCATTGCTTTACGCGGGCACGCTGTTCCTCCCCGCGGCCTTGGTCACGTGGTTCTATCTCCCGGAAAAAGATGGCGATGCGATCGTGGAATCCGCACCGCAATCGGAAGCCTCGTCGCCCGCCATCGCCGCCATCCCGGCAGCAAACGCCGAGCTTGATTCCTAAAATCGAGCGCGCACGGTGGTTATTCCAAGATCCGCATGACTTCGCCTTCCGATCCCCGCCTGCTCCGTCTCCACGCGGCTGACAACGTCCTCACCGTCATCGCGACCCTGGAAGCGGGCACGCCCATCCGCGTGGGCGATGCCGAAGTCATCGTGCCCGCGCGCCTGCCGATCGGTCACAAGATCGCCGCGCGCGACATCGCCGCCGGCGAGAAGATCGTGAAGTACGGCGCGCCCATCGGTTCCGCCTCACGCGCCATCGCCGCGGGCGAACACGCCCACACGCACAACGTGCAGAGCGATTACCTGCCCACCTTCCTGCGCGAGGACCAGACGCGCTATTTTGCCCAACACCACTCATGACCGGTTATCTTCGCAGCGACGGACGCAAAGGCATTCGAAACGTCACGGTGGTCGTGTATCTCGTGGAGTGCGCGCACCACGTCGCGCGTGAAGTCGTCTTCCCCTCTCGCGAGCAGGGCGTGCATCTGGTCGGTTTCCCCGGGTGCTATCCAAATGCCTACGCACACCGCATGCTCAAGCAACTCTGCACGCACCCCAATGTCGGCGCCGCGCTGCTCGTGTCGCTCGGTTGCGAAGGCTTCAATCGCAAGAACCTGCTCGAAGAAATCCGCGCCACTGGCCGCCCGGCCGACGTGCTCGTGATTCAGGAAACCGGCGGTACGCGCAAGACGATCGAGGAAGGCCGCGCCTGGGTCGCCGCCGCGCTGGAGAAAACGGCGCAGGTGCCTCGCGTGCCGATGCAGGTGAGCGATCTCGTCATCGGCACCGTCCGCGGTGGCTCGGATGCGACCAGCGGCATCACGGCGAATCCCGCCGTCGGCCGCGCCTTCGATCTCCTCGTGCAAGATGTCGACTGCGTCGTCTTCGAGGAAACCGGGGAGCTGATCGGCTGCGAGCAGATCATGGCCACGCGCGCCGCCCGCCCGGAACTCGCGCCGGAGCTCATTGCCTGCGTGGAAAAAGCGGGCCGCTATTACACCACGCTCGGCCACGGCAGCTTCGCCCCGGGCAATGCGGAAGGCGGCCTGACCACGCTGGAGGAGAAATCCATGGGCGCCTACAGCAAGAGCGGCAACTCACCGATCAGCGGCATCCTCAAGCCGGGCGACGTCCCGCCGAGCGCCGGCTTGTATCTGCTCGATGTCGTGCCTGATGGCGAAGTGCGCTGGGGCTTCCCGAATATCAGCGACATCCAGGAGATCGGCGAACTCATCGCCTGCGGCTCGCACGTCACCCTTTTCACCACCGGCCGAGGTTCGGTCGTCGGCTCGGCCATTTCGCCGGTCATCAAGATCTGCGCAAACCCGGAGACCTACCGGCGCTTGAGCGAAGACATGGACATCAATGCCGGCCGTATCCTCGAAGGCGCCGCCACACTGGATGAAGTGGGTCGGGAAATTTACAACCGCATCCTGCGAGTTGCCGCCGGGGAAAAAACCGCCAGCGAGGCCATGGGCCATGCGGAATTCTCGCTGGTCTACAAGAGCTTCGAGCCGATCGGGCCAGCGTGCCTGCCGCGTTGAGTAGGCCGGCTGTCAGAGAGATATCCTGAGCCGGAAAGATGCAGTTGAGCCACGGATAAGCACGGATGAAACACGGATGGGGAGAAGAATTGCTTTATCCGTGTTTCATCCGTGTGCATCCGTGGCTAATTCAACTGCATCTTTCCGGCTCAGGCTGACCGCGCTGGGAGCGTCGGTGTTTTCTCATTCTCCAAAACCCAAATCCCGGCGAAGTTGCGGCAATAGCTTGACTCCGCCCGCCTTTCTCCCGTTGCCTCGCCCTTTGCCATGACTGCACTTCGTTATACTGCGTTGCTCTTGATCCTTGCCTTGAGTGGATGCTCGCTCTTTTCCGGTGGCGGCGACGGGGGCGAGCCGAAGAAGAAGTCGTCGTCCCTCTGGCCGCTGGGCAAGAAGGGCCCGCAGGACGCGACGGAGTATCTGGAGTATCAGCGCGTGCACTCGGAAAAGGACAAGTCGCTCATTGCCCTCATCGTGCGGAATACCCACTCCACTAAATCCATCGAGGGCGACGTCCGCACGACCATCGAGACCGGGCCGAACGAGAGCAAGGTGGACAACATGCACTTCTCGCTCGGGCCGAACGACTCCTCGAAGCTGCTCGTTTATCCCGCCAGCACCCGTCTCAGCTACGAAGTCTCCGCCTTCTTCAAGGAGTAGGCGGCGGGTGCCCGGTATTCAGCGCTTTCTCGAGCGCGGCGATGATGATGTTTTGCAGCACCGTCATGGCCTTGTCGCTCGCGCTGGTGCGGATGGTGACGGTGTGATTCTTTAGCTCGACTACGCCCTCCTCGGTGGACGCCACACGGACGATCACCACCTTCTTCACCTCGCGCTCGATGGCGTCCTTGCCCACTTGGTCGCGCCCCACATCGCTGAATGCGCCCACGATCCGGTTGGCGATGATGTAGAGATTGCTCCAGGCATGGGCGTCATCGCCGAAGCTCTCCGCATCGACGCTAATGGCCACCTTCACGTCGGTGTTTTCCTCGATCTGGCGGACTGCGGCGGGCAGGGTCTGCTTGTTCGCCTTTTCGATCTCGCGATGGGCATCGAAATTCTGTCCGAAGAGCGCGGAGGTGGCAGCGCCGAGAATGAACGCGATGGCAGCGAATGCGCGGTTCATGGTTTGCCAATAGCAAGGTCGCAGATCGGGTCCGGGTCAAGCGGTGTTTGGCATCAGGTTACATCCGCGAAAAATCTTGCATGGGGATGGGATTCGGTTGCCAAGGACCGAATCATTAGGATGATGTCGCCCGTAATGACCCTCCCAGTTCGCTTTTCCTACCTCCTCTTTAGCGTGATGGCGCTGGGAAACATCTCTTTCCTCCAAATCAGCTAAGCCAATGTTTTACTACAAGAAGTGGGCAATCGTCGTCCCCATGGCCAACGAGGAAAAGGATTTCAAGCCGTTCATCGAGATGATGAACTTCGTCATCAACGAGTTGCATCCGGGGAATGTCTACTTCGTCATCGATAATGCCTCGAAGGACCGGACGCTGGAGCTTTGCCGGGAAGTCTCGGCCACGGACGGCCGTTACGTGACGGTCTGGGCGCCGGAGAACCGCAATATCGTCGATGCCTATGTCCGTGGATTGCGCACGGCCTATGAAGCAGGCCATGACATCATCATCGAGATGGATGCCGGCCTCTCCCACGATCCGCGCGCCATTCCCATGTTCCTGCGCGTACTGAATGAAGGCAACGAGTGCGCCTTTGGCAGCCGGTTCATCAATGGCGGCTCGATGGGTGACTCGCCTTTCAAACGTCGCTTGCTTTCCCGGGCTGGCACTGTCCTGTCCAATCTCCTCCTGAACACCAAGCTGCACGATATGACCTCGGGCTTTCAGGGATTTCACCGCGATGTGGTGAAAAAGATCATCGGACACGATTTCAAATCCACGGCGCACTTTTACCAGACCGAACTGCGCTACCTGCTGCGCAAGCACCGGACCTTTGAGGTGCCGATTCACTACCAGGCGCCGTCGCCGCGAGTGTCGAGCAAGGCGATCAAGAACGCCTATCAGACCCTGTTCCATT
>Ga0136846_1207751_pt1 | contig 10956 bp, 9 predicted proteins | sample HopSoiMetagenom2_FD_96841 | JGI IMG/M metagenome (GOLD analysis project Ga0136846, IMG submission 96841) | Grasslands soil microbial communities from Hopland, California, USA - 2 Assembly 2016 (version 4) | ecosystem: Environmental > Terrestrial > Soil > Grasslands | place: USA: Hopland... | reverse complement strand
GCTCGCCAGGGCAGTGGTTTCAGCGACAGACGAAGCATCGTCAGAAAAGCGGCAGTCCGCGCACTTCGCCCGTGCCGCGATCCGAGGATGGCGACGATATCAGCCGACGGCAGCAGCCAATGGGGAAGTACCTGCCTCAACCGTCCCTCGGCGAGGTCTTCTGCAACGGCCCATTCAGAGCGCATCATGATGCCCTGCCCCGCCAACGCCCACTCCCGAATGACGGCACCATCGTTGCTCGACATAGCGGGATTTACCCGCACTGTCGCACTTTCCTGCCTTGATCCCTTGAACCGCCAGAGCGTTACGTCCTCCTCGTTCTCGCGAACGACGAGGCAGCGATGTCGCGCCAGATCGGCAGGCGTAGAAATGGGTTCAGCCGAAGCCAGGTAGTGTGGACTTGCACAAAGAATCCGACGGTTCGGCGCCAGTGTCGTCACGACTTGATCCAGATGCGCTGATGCCCCGATGTGGACAACCACCTCATAGCTATCAACGACCAGCGCCGTGGGATGGTCGGACAGCTGGAGGGTGGCGGTGGCACTACGATGCTCTCGAGAAAACGCCTCCACGACTGGCGCCACGTAGATCCGTCCAAATCCGTGAGGCGCTGCGACCCTGAGGTGCCCGCGAACCGCGCCCTCGCGATCAGCCAAGGCTTCGGCAAGCGAGTCTATGGCATCGCTGACAATGACGCTGTGAGAAGCAACCAACGAGCCCTCTTCGGTAAGGCGCAGGTGGCGTCCGGACCGGTCGATCAGCCTTACCCCGACCTTCTCTTCAAGCGCGCGCAGGCGCTGGGTCACCGCAGGAGGCGTCACGTTCAGCTTTCTCGCGCTTTCTGCGAGAGATTTCGAGCCCGTGAGGACCGAAAAGAAGGCAAGATCGTCGGACGTGAGCATTAATCGTCACCTGAAGCGATCATTCACTGAGCATTAATTGCCATCTTTAGGATTTGGCGACAAGGTGAGATTCAAGTTAGACATCGGTTTCATGGATCTAGCGACCTTGGCTTGTCCATCCGATTGGCTGCCCTGAGCGGTCTTGGGAGCTGCAAAGCGGCGTCTCTGGCTTTGGAAACTGGCTGGGTAGGAACGCGCCGGCTCGATTTGGCGGCGCCACACGAACGGATCCTCCTAATGATGAATGGGCCCGCTGCTCGGGACGGAGTCAGCCATGTGGTCAGTGGTCGCCAATACCTTGTTATGCCATCGACACGAAGGAGAACCTGGGATGAATGCTAAAGACATACTCGAGCAGCTTGTCGGCTTTCCATCCGTCGTCGGGACTCCGAACGGCGACATCGTGGCATGGGTGAAGGGCTACCTCGAAAGTCATGGCGCCACCGTGACTGTGTTGCCCGGACCGGAAGGCGATCGGGCGAATCTATTTGCCACCATCGGCCCGAAAGACAAACCCGGCTACATTCTTTCCGGCCATATGGATGTCGTTTCGGCGTCCGAACGGACCTGGACGTCGGAGCCCTTCCGCCTGCGGGCAGAGGGCGATCAGCTTTTCGGCAGGGGGGCGTCCGACATGAAGGGCTTTCTTGCCGCCGCGCTTGCCGGACTTCCCGCTATGGCAAAGATGCCATTGAGCCGCCCGATCCACTTCGCTTTCTCGTATGACGAGGAAGCCGGCTGCCGCGGTGTACGCCACATGTTAGAGCGAATCGGCAACCTATGCGCTCCGCCCTTGGGAGCAATTATCGGCGAACCGAGCAGCATGGTGGCAATTCGTGGTCACAAGGGAAAGGCGGCCGCCCGCATCGAGATCCATGGCGCGACTGGCCATTCGTCGCGCCCTGACAAGGGTTTGAACGCCATTCACGCCATGACTGCGGTAATGAATGCGACGCTGAAGACCATTGATGCTCTGCGAAGCAGCGCCTCAGATCAGAACTTTGAGCCGCCTTATTCTACCCTGCAGATCGGAACGATCTCGGGCGGGCGCAGCGTCAACATCATTCCGGATCTCTGCGTCCTGGAACTGGAAGCCCGTGCGGTGCCCGGCGTATCGCCAACAGTTCTTCTTGAACCTATAAAGGCAACTGCCGAGGCCTTCGAGAATGACGGTTTCCGCACCACCTGGGAAATCAGCAGCACCTATCCCGCGCTCTCGCTTGACGTCGACGCGCCGCTCGCCCGGCTGATGGAGGGATTAACCGGAGCGTCGACCTTGGCTGCCGTCAGCTACGGCACGGAAGCCGGGCTCTATCAAGCCGCTGGCATCGACGCGATCATCTGCGGGCCGGGGGACATCGCCCGCGCCCATCGCGCCGACGAATTCATCCGCCTCGACGAACTTATTGCTTGCGAGGAAATGATCCTGCGGCTTGCCGAAACACTGCGAGGCTGAGAGGGAACTATGGTTTTCTGGTTCAATTCGGATCGAGAAAGAGGCCGCGTCTTCGCCGATGCTTTTGCGTGCGATCTGCCGGACCTGCCTTTCGTAATGGATATCTCGGAGCGCAATCCAGACGACATCCGCTACATTCTCACTTGGACCGCGCCGCCCGATCTTCATCGTTTCAGGAACTTGGAGGTTGTCTTCTCGATCGGAGCCGGCGTCGATCAATTCAAGCCGCAAACGCTTCCCCCAAACGTCATGCTCGTCCGCATGGTCGAGGACGGCATCGTCCGGATGATGCAAGAATATGTGACGCTCGCGGTGCTGGCTTTGCACCGAAAACTGAAGGCATATATTGACCAGCAGGCCGAGGCCACCTGGCTTTCGCTTCCTGTGCGCCAAGCTAACCAGCAGCGGATCGGTATCCTGGGCCTCGGCACGCTCGCCGCGGCCGTCATCGAGCGACTGAAACCCTTCGGCTTTCCACTTGCCGCCTGGAGCCGCTCGGAGCGACAGGTGGAGAATGTTGATTGCTATCACGGTCCGGACGGCCTCACGCCGTTTCTGGCGCGTACCGACATCCTGATCTGTCTCCTGCCGCTGACGCAAGAGACGGAAGGACTGCTCGACGCCTCGCTCTTAGCGACGCTTCCAGCCGGGGCGGCGCTCATCCACGTGGGACGCGGCGCCCAATTCGATCACGACGCGCTCATTGCGGCTCTCGACGCGGGGCATCTGTCGGGCGCGGTCATCGACGTTACCGAACCTGAGCCCTTGCCTCCCGAACATGGTTTCTGGCGCCATCCAAAGATTATTCTGACGCCGCATATCGCAAGCGCAACGCAACCGGAAACGGCGGCCCGCGCCGTCATCGACAACATCAAGCGCCATCGCGACGGCCGCGACCCGATAGGGCTCGTCGATCGCTACCGCGGCTATTGAGGTGCAACCAGGAGAGCAAGGAGAAAACATGTCCCTCCTAAAGACCATCATACCCAACAGCACCGAAGCGCCGCGTGAGTCGAGGCCCGGGCCTGAACGCCTGATCTCCGGTGATCCTTCGTTCAAGACCTGGGCCCAGGACGTGGCGCGAGACGAATTGATTCATACCGGGGTCTGGGAAGCGACTCCTGGCCTCACGCGCTCCGTCAAGGGCGAGACATTCGAATTCTGCCACATCATCGAAGGTGTTGTTGAAATCACCCCGGACGGCGGTGAACCGGTTACCTACAAAGCAGGCGATAGTTTCGTGATGAAACCCGGATTTATCGGCACCTGGCGGACCGTGGAAACTGTCCGGAAGATCTACGTCACCGTCATGTAGCCAGCCGCGGCAGCATGCGTGGGCAGGACGGATGGGCCTGGACAAACAGTGAGCCACAAAACGGCGGGGAAATGTCTTTTCTCCGCCGTTGAGAGCGTGACGACGCAAACTCGGAGACAAGCATGTAGCCCTGGACATGGGCTCCGCAAGAACAGGTCAGCTTAACGAGCCTCGGGCCCGCTTCAGAATGCCTTCGGAATGGTCAAATCCGCTCATCCAAACATGGTAGCGCTGAGTAACTTCGCGACAATGCGGCCAGTCGTAGAGGTGCCCGCTTGCCCCAGCAATCAAGCTTGGCCCCCAGGGTGACTGCTCGACTACACGCCCGAACCGATCCACTGCACTATTTTCGGATAACGGAGGAGAGAGCGAACGCAGTCAGTGTATCGCGCACACTGGGCATCTCCGCAATCAGCTGCCAAATTTGCCGGATGCGGTCAGCCTCCGTAGACTCGACCCTAACGAGGAGGTCGAAATCACCCGTCATTACGTCGCACGCCACGACTTCCGGGATCTTCCGCAATGCTTGAATGACGTCACCACCCCTCATGCGATCGTGACGATAGACGAAAATCAGTGCGGTTGTGACGTGTAGGCCGTTCCCTCCGTCGCCGGTGACGATCGTATATCCCTTGATGAAGCCTTCTCGCTCGAGCCGTTCGACCCGCACTCGCACGGCATTGCGAGAAAGGTTCACCTTCGCCGACAACTCCGCATGCGAGATTCGGGCATTGGCCCTCAATTCCGCAAGTATTTGTTCGTCAGTTCGATCGAGAAGATATTTCATGGGACTTGAGCCGGGTCGCTAGCCTAAAATGTCGGGCGTTACCGACTGATAAGCTAACACGGCGATCTCCGGTAGTAAGGCTCTTTCCTTCCGGCTCGCAAATCGCTTCGATGTCGAAGCCATTATGAAACCTGGCAGCGCCTCCTTTTCCGCCTCCGTCAGGCACCGAATTCCCTGATAACCCTGCAGTAGCGCTCGCGCCCGCTCTTTGTTTAGGTCGCCGTTGGTTTCGCCCGCCCAACCGACAAGCACGTCAGCAAGCTCCGACACGAGCGCATCCTCGTGCCTTAGTCTGAAGTTGATGACGCCGCTGATTTCCTCGCCGAGGAAAAAGACGTTCGCCTGGACCAATGCGCCATGAATTGCTCCGGTGGGAAGATCCCTTGACGCGCACTTCACCCTTCGTTCCAAGATAGTGTGAATTTGAGCCATAACACGGCCTAGGCTTTGGCATTTTGCCGGGCCCGCAAAGGTGGGTGAGGCGCCTGGCACGAAACTGACCACCGCAACCAGTCGACCTGCGGCCATAGACGTGGCGTCGCCATCTAAGGTGCGCAGCGGTTTGGGGCAGGGGACGCCATGTCGATAGAGCGCCTCCATGGTTTCAAAAGCCCTTTCCAGATCTAAAGGCTGGGCTCCGTTCTCGAAAAGCGTAACGATGTATTCGCCTTCCCCGGTCCGAAACAGATAGGTTGTCTCGGAGTCGCCGTCCGCAATCCCAATCACTGACAGAAGCGACGTAAAGCCGTAGGCAGCGGAAATGATTTGGCGATCTTCGTCAGAAAGCTCGGTAAAAACAGCCATTTTCCACCCCTATCAGGCCGATGAACTCATCAGAAATTTGCGAACTCTGCGCTGCCTTCAAAGAGCTGTTCAATTTGACTAGGCGCCAAGATGCCTTCCTCTTCCACGATCTGCCGCAGCCCGCGCTTTTCGGCAAGCGCCCTTTTGGAAAGGTGCGCTGCCTTGCTGTACCCGATAAGCATTGCCAACGGCGTCGCGAGGACGAGAGACTGGTCGAGGAGTTCCTTGCACCGGTCAACATCAACTTCAATCCCGTCGACGCATCGCTGCTTGAAAATCTCCATTCCCCGCGTCAACATCCGCATGGACTGAAGAATGTTGAGAATGATCACTGGCTCCATCGCATTGAGCTGTAACTGGCCCGCGCTTGCCGCCAGTGTGACAGTGAGATCATTTCCAACAACCTGGAATCCGATCTGGTTCATCATTTCCGGAATGACGGCATTAACTTTACCGGGCATGATTGATGATCCAGCTTGCACCGGCGGAAGTCGGATTTCACCCAGGCCGCCCCTCGGTCCGCTGCTCAAGAGCCGCAGATCGTTGCAGATTTTTGTCAGTTTCACGGCAATTCGCTTAAGAACGCTGGAGAACGAAACGAAGCCGCCGGTGTCGGATGTCGCCTCAATGAAATTTCGAGCGGGGATTAGCTGGATGCCGGAAATCTGGGTGAGGTAGCCGCAGGCCGCGCTGGGAAAGCCGCGCGGAACGTTAATTGAGGTTCCGATTGCAGATCCGCCGAGATTAACCTCTTGCAACAATCTGGAAGCTGACTGCAGCTGGTTGATATCTTCGTCGATCATTTCGGCGAAAGCATCAAATTCCTGCCCGGCTGTCATTGGGACGGCGTCCTGCAACTGAGTGCGTCCGACCTTCAGCGCGTTCGCATACTCACGCGCCTTCGCACGGAATGCATCGCGCAGCCCTTCCTGGGATGCTAGTAGCCCTTCGCAAGAGCGAAGAATGGTCAGACGCAGAGCGGTCGGATAAACATCGTTTGTCGATTGGGAAAGGTTCACATCATCATTTGGATGAACCTTGTCGTAGTCGCCGACATTCGCCCCAAGCTTCAGGAGCGCCAGGTTTGCGACAACCTCATTCAAGTTCATGTTGGTAGACGTGCCCGCGCCACCCTGCATCATATCGATGGGGAAGTTTTCATCAACGCCCTTCAGCTCGATGAGATTATCGCAAGCCTCTGAGATCGCAGAGGCTTTTTCCGCGGGAAGAAGCCCAAGGTCAGCGTTTGCGCAAGCGGCTGCTTTCTTGACCATAGCCATAGATTGAATGAGCTCGGGAAAGTCTTTCAGGCGAAGGCCTGATACGTTGAAATTGAGCTCAGCGCGCCGCGTATGGACGCCGTACAGAACGTCACCGGGGATAGGTAGGGCGCCGATCAAGTCGGACTCTACGCGTTCAATTGCCATTCTCTCCGCTCCCCCGGTCCAGAATTCCGGCGTAGCGCATCGCATGAGCGATTGCCTCCTTAACCGGCGGGCTCACCTCCACGAGGGGAAGGCGCAGGTCGCCGCTGATCTTTGAGAGTTGCGCCAATGCGAATTTCACGCCAGCGGGACTGGTCTCGAGGAACAGCGCGCGGTGTAGGGGCATCAGTCTATCTTGAAGAGCCAGTGCCGCCGTGAAGTCACGTTTCAGGCATGCCCGCTGGAAGTCTGCACACAGCCGGGGAGCAACATTCGCGGTCACCGAAATGCAACCGTGGCCGCCATGGGCCATGTAACCCAGCGCAGTGCCGTCTTCGCCGGTGAGAAGATTGAACTCGTTGCCGCAGGCCATCCGCTCCAGCGACGGGCGCAAGAGGTTGCCCGTCGCGTCCTTGACCCCCTTGACGTTCGGGCAATCCGTGAAAATGCGAGCGAGCGTTTCGACTTGAATATCGATCACGCTCCGACCCGGGATATTGTAGACGATTATTGGAACTGAAGCTTCCGCGTCGATGGCCTTAAAATGCTGATAGATCCCCTCTTGCGTGGGTTTATTGTAGTACGGTGCGACGATCAGCACACCATCCGCGCCGACCTGCTGGGCGTGCCGCACGAAGCCGATTGCTTCCTCGGTGCTATTGGAGCCTGCGCCGGCAATCACCGGAACGCGACCATTCGCGGCCTCAATCGCGATTTCCACGACCCGATTGTGTTCGCGATGGCTGAGGGTCGGGCTTTCCCCCGTTGTTCCGCAGGGGACAAACCCTGACGTACCCTCGGCAATCTGCCATTCAATCAGGCTACGAAGTGCAGCCTCATCGACTTTCCCACGGGCAAATGGGGTGACAAGCGCGGTGATGGATCCTTTGAACATCTCAACTTCCAAATAGCGGCGAAGGGTTCAGATGGCGCCGGCGGCGCCGATCAGCGCTGCAGCGAGGTGATGCAAACGACCTTCGGCTGGGTCATGTCCTCATAAGCAAAGCGAACGCCTTCGCGTCCCATGCTGCCATATTTGAACCCCCCAAACGGCATTGCGTCGAACCGATAATCGGACGACTGGTTGATCATGACTCCGCCGGCATCGATCCGCCTGGCGGCCTCGAGGGCATCGGCAAGATTGTTGGTAAAGATCCCGGCATGGAGGCTGTATTCCGGCTTGTTAGCCAGCCGTATGGCCTCATCAAGTCCATCGAACGGCTGCAGGATGACGACCGGGGCGAAGACCTCGTCGTTCAACAGATCGCAAGTCGCCGGCACATTTTCCAGGACGGTCGGGGGATAGAGTGCGCCTGACGGCTTGTGACCGCAAAGCACCGTCGCACCAGCAGCGATTGCGCGCTCCACCATAGTGGCGGCGCGTTTCACCGCGTGTTCGGAGATCATCGGGCCCATGTCCGTGTCAGCGTTCATCGGGTCGCCGATTTTCATCTTGATGGTCTGAGCAACAAACTCGGTCTTGAACCGTTCATAGATCGGGCGCTGGACCAGTATACGCTGCGTTCCGATGCAGTTCTGGCCAGCCGCCCAGAAGGCGCCTGAAACGCAATCTTTCACGGCAGCGTCAACATCGCTGTTTTCCATCACGATAACTGGTGCATTACCACCGAGATCCATCGCGAGTTTCTTGATGCCGGCGGATTTTGCAATGGCTTCGCCAGTCGCAAAACCGCCTGTGAAGGAGATCATTCGAACGTCATTTGCCGAAACGAGCGCCTTGCCCAAGTCCGCACCGCCGACAGCAACGGTGATGACTTCGCCCGGCAGACCGCTTTCGATAAGCACGTCCGCCAGCTTGATGGCCGAGAGAGGGGTAAGCTCGGAGGGCTTCAGGAGTATCGCGTTGCCGCCCGCGATGGCGGGGCCGAGCTTGTGGGCAACGAGATTAAGCGGATCATTGTAGGGCGTGATCGCCGCGATGATGCCCAGTGGCTCTCGAGTATACCAGCCTTGACGCGATTCCGATCCGGCATAGGCGTCAAAAGGAATGACTTCGCCGGCGTTTCGCTTGGCCTCCTCCGCCGAGAGCTTCAAAGTGTTGACACAGCGTGTCACCTCCTTGTGCGCCTGGATGATTGTCTTCCCGGCTTCGCGCACGATCAGGAGCGCAAAGTCCTCCTTGCGGGCTTCAACTGTCGCGGCAGCCTTCTCGAGAATTGCGGAGCGCTGGTGGCGGGGAAGCAATCGGGCGATCTGCGCGCCACGATTGGCGCGCTCAAGCAGCAGGTTCACCGCGCTCGCACTCGTCTCGGAGACCACACCGACCAAGCTGCCATCGAATGGATTGCTGACCATGATCTCGGCTGACGATGTCTTTTTGCTCAGGGCGAAGCTTGCCATTACGCAGCCTCCTTCGCGGGGCTGCCAGACCGGGCATTATGGATGGCGACAATGTCGGACAACAGCGCATAGGCGGTCTCGGTCCGGCCGGCGCCTGGACCCGTGACAGTGACAGTGCCCAGCAGTTCGGTGTTCAGGGAGACTGCATTTGTACTGCCGTTGACCCCCGCGAGCGGATGCTCGAGCGGCAGCTGCTTGGGAGCAACGCTGCCGGTTATCGTCCCGTCGGCATTGCGAAGCGCCGATCCGATCAACTTCCAACGGCTGTTGGCCTTTGCCGCTGCTTCGATGTCGGAAGGAGAAAGCTGGGAAATGCCTTCACAGGAGACTTCCTCCGGTTTGAGGTTTGCTCCCAGCAGCTCGTTTGCGAGGATCACCACCTTGAGGCGAACATCGAAACCTTCGACGTCCGCGGTCGGATCGGCTTCGGCAAAGCCGAGTGCCTGCGCTTCCGCGACGGCGCTGGTGAAGTCGAGACCATTCTCCATGCGGCCGAGGACGAAGTTTGATGTGCCATTCAGGATTCCTTCGAACCCCTTTATCTCTGCGCCTGAAAGCGTCTTGTCTGCCATACGTAAGACAGGGGTTCCGCTCATGACGGAGCCCTCATATTCGAAATGAATACCGTGTGCCTTGGCAAGTGCCTTTAGTTCCTGAGCGGCGATTGCGACAGGCCCCTTGTTGGTCGTGACGACGTGCTTGCCGGAATTGAGAGCCCAGCGGCAGTGCGAAACAGCCGGCTCACCGTCCGAAGGGTTTGTAAACGTCGCTTCCACGACGATGTCGACAGGCGCTGTCTTGATGATCATCTCGTTGTCGGCTTCCGCGCTGCCCCCAGAAAGCCGGCCAAAACCGCCCTTTGCGAAATTTGCTTCAACGAGTGTCTTGGCGTCAAGGCCGTTCGGCGAAATTACGGAACCGAGATAAAGGTCGCTGACAGCAACGATGTTCAGGCGGAAACCGAGATCCCGTTCCCATAGTGTGTTCTTCGTCGCGATGAGTTCGGCCAACGCGCGGTTGACGCCACCAAATCCGATCAGAGCAATGTTGTAGATTTTCATGTGGTACCCTCCGGTGAAGCGATCTGTGCGCACATCATCAGATGCGGATCGCTCAGTCGGAACGGCACAAACAGACCAATCTGCCGTGCATTTCGCTCATTCAGCCGCCGTCTTGCCGTGTGCCGTCCCATCCCGCTCGAGAACTCGAACGGATAACATGATCCGAGGAACGCCGATTTGATTCAGGCCAATCCGTTAAAATGGCTATCGTGTTTCAGCCAGAGTGACGCATCTGGGCCCGATCTCCGTGCGAATCAAACAACATCAGGAGAATTGATCAAAGTCGATCGGAACTGAAAAGCCCGCCTTGACCCGGTCCATGACCACCATTGTACACGCGGCGCTGGGACGTTTTTCGAAAGTTGATGGCAGGCGCTCTTTGCCAGCCGAGCGCGCCTGATTGGGGGCGTTGACAAATGCAGTCCGGCGACAGGAACGTTTTGGCCGAGCGTCCTTTGTTCGTCCCGGGCCGTTTTTTCGAGCGGCATCGGCAGTTTCTCGGTTGGATACGCTTGAGGGTGTCGGCTCGGAGAATGATGCAACGCATAGCGTCGCTGTATGCGGCCCGGCCCCTTACTGACACGGGAATTATCAACCGACTGCAACCAATGTCGGGGTGACGTCAGCGTCCGGCTGTTGTCACCGACCGATAACAGCCGTGGCTTTGTCGCATTAATGCTGCCACCGACCATGAAAATGCTGTTGCGCTCGCGGTTCCGTCAACGAACCTAGTCCTATCGTCGCATCCCAATCTTGGAGCATGGAAGATAATCTGCGCAACCAATTTGATCTATATTGACACCAATCGTGAAACCAATTGTATATTGATCGCATGACGATCCTGAT
>Ga0136846_1215329_pt1 | contig 10958 bp, 8 predicted proteins | sample HopSoiMetagenom2_FD_96841 | JGI IMG/M metagenome (GOLD analysis project Ga0136846, IMG submission 96841) | Grasslands soil microbial communities from Hopland, California, USA - 2 Assembly 2016 (version 4) | ecosystem: Environmental > Terrestrial > Soil > Grasslands | place: USA: Hopland... | reverse complement strand
GTCAGCGGTCGTGCGCAGCAGGTCCGCGACCTGGAACTCGGGCTCGCCGAAGAAGCTGTCCGCCCCTTCCTGCTCGAGGACGACGATGCTGCGCAACAGCACGCCGACCGACGCCGGCGACATACCGCCGTAGTCGGCGAGGATCGGCTTGCCCTCGTCCGACGAGAGGTACTTCAGCGTCGCTGCGAGGTCCTTGAGGTCGAGCAGCGGCAGGTCATTGTCGTCGCAGTATTTGAAGACGAGCGCGAGGATGCTCGTCTGCGTCGCGTTGAGGTCGAGCACCTTGCCCAGCAGCAGCGGGCCGAAGGAGTGGACGGTCGCGCGCACTTGCGCGCCGAGCTTGCCCGTCAGGGACAGGAACTCGACCGGGTGACCGGCCGCCTGGAACGTCCAACCGAGCGATGCGACTCGCTCCTGGACCTTCACGTTCGCCGCGTCACCGGCGGCTGCCAGGCCCGTGAGGTCACCCTTGATGTCGGCGACGAAGACCGGGACGCCCGCTTTCGACAGCTGGCCCGCGAGCAATTGGAGCGTCTTCGTCTTGCCGGTACCCGTCGCACCCGCGACCAGCCCGTGCCGGTTCAGCGTCGACATCGGGACCGCGACCCGGACGTCGTTGAAGAGCTCGTCCGCGAGCATCGCGCTGCCGATGATGAGCGTCGGCTCATCGAAGCCGTAGCCGGCCGAGATCGCATCGCGGAAGGCCTCGTCCATCGGTCCTCCAGGGTGGTCAGCGGGGTCGTTTCAAGCAGAACGGCAAGCCTATCATCGGCCCTCCGCTCGGCCTGGCCGGCTTCGCCCGCGCCGCCGCAGGTACCTCGGCCGCGCGCCGGCGGTGCCTCGCCCGCGCCGCTGCCGGTGCCGCTCCGCTGAGCGAGATCTAGGCGTTCAGGCGTCCGGGCTCGGATAGCTGCCGAGGACGCGCGTCATCGTCGTGACGGCGCGTACCTCCTCCAGGGCAGCGGCCATCGCCGGATCAGCGACGTCACCGTCCAGGTCGATCCAGAAGACGTATTCCCATGCGCGCTCGCGGCTCGGGCGCGACTCGAGCTTGCGCATGTTCAGGTCGTGGTCCGCGATCACGCGCAGGACCGCGAGCAGCGTCCCCGGCTCATTCCGGACCGCGACGACGAGCGTCGTCCGGCGATGGGCCGGCGGGTCGAGAAGATCGGCGGGCGGCGCATCCGGCGGGGCGAGGACGAGGAACCGGGTCCGGTTACCCGGTAGATCGCCGATCTCATCCGCGAGCGGCTCCAGACCGAACAGACGTGCCGCCCGCGGCGACAGGACGGCAGCGGCGCCGCGCTCCCGGGACTCGGCGATCGTCTTGCCGGCGCCCGCCGTGTTGTACGTCGAGAGGAGCTGCCAGGGTCGGGAGCGCAGGAACGTCTCCGCCTGACCCAGCGCCTGGATGTGGGAATAGACCCGCTCGATGTCGTCGAGCCGTTGGCCGGGCAGCGCGGCGAGACAGAGGCGCACGGGGACCATCACCTCGCCGTGGATCGCGAGGCTGAATTCGACGAGGAGGTCGTAGTTCTCGCGGACGGTCCCGTTGATGACGTTCTCGATCGGGACGACGCCTGCGGCTGCCTCGCCGGCGGTCACCGCCTCGAAGACGCCACGAAAGCTCCCGAGGGCGATCCGCGGCACGTCCCCGAACGCGGCGAGGACAGCATCCTCGGCGAATGCGCCGGGCTCGCCGGCATACGCGATCGGTGCGTCGGGGGCGGGCATGGCGGCGAGTGTAGTCGCGGTAGCGCGGCCCGAGACCGCCACGCCCGGCGGGTCAGGCGGCGGGCTGTTCCTGGCTGGCGCCTGACAGCAGCGCGAAGAGGTCGATCGGCTTGCGGTCGAGCGTCGCCTCGGCACGACCGAAGAGGTAGCCCTGGCCGGCGTCGTAGCGCAGCTCGAGCACGGATTCCAGATGGTCCGGCGTCTCGATACCTTCAGCCACGATGCGATGGCCGCGGTTGCGAGCAAGCGTGCCGAGGGCTTGGAGGACGGCCTCGGTCGCGCCGTGGGTCGCGCTCGCGCGGACGAGCGACAGGTCGATCTTGAGGATGTCGTACTCGACTTCGCTGAGCAGCCGGAGACCCGCGTTGCCAGCGCCGACGTCGTCGATCGCCACGCGCACGTCGTTGCGGCGCAGCGTCGCGATCGCCTGCTGCAGACGACGCAGGTCGTCGACGCTTTCGCGTTCGGTGATCTCGACGACGAGCTGGGACGGTGCCACCCCGTGGCGGCGAGCGAGCGCAAGGATCTCCTGGACGCTGAACGCGTCGGACTCGAGGGTCCTGGGCGACAGGTTGATCGAGAGGTAGCGCTCCACCCCGAGCTCGGCGGCGCCGGCGAGGACGGCACGGGCGCAGACGATATCGAGCTCGACCGTGCGCCGGGTCGCCTCGGCGGCGACGAAGAGGCTCGTCGGCGACGAGAAGCCTGATTCGGGTGACGGACGGACGAGACCTTCGAAGCCGATGATCGACCCCGTCGTGAGCGAATAGATCGGCTGGTAGACGGCTCGGAGGAGGTCCTCGCTCGCGACCCGGACGACCGCGGACTCGAGCTGTGCCAGGCTCCGCGCATCCTCGGCGATGCCGTGCTTGGCCGGATCGAACCGCTGCACGTTCGTGCGCCCGTGACGCTTCCCGGCGTAGAGCGCGGCGTCGGCGTGATGGATGATCTGGTGCCGATCGGTGCTCGGGCCCGGGAACGACGAGATCCCGATGGTCACCGAGAACGCGCCCGATCGGCCGTGGTTCCCACTCAGGGCCGATGCCAGTAGATGGTTGGCGATCACCTCGGCGCTCTCGGCATCACACGCGGGAAGGAGCAGCGCGAACTCGTCTCCCCCCGTCCGATACGCACCGTCGCCCCGACGCAGGTTTGCCCGCATGATCTGGGCGACCGAGCGCAGCAGGTCGTCGCCCGCGGCGTGACCCTTCACGTCGTTGATCGTCTTGAGGTCGTCGACATCGATCATCACGAGCGCCAGGGGCTGGTCATCGTCGCGAGCCTGTGCGATTCGTGCGTCGAGCTCCTCCTGGAACGCGCGGTGGTTTCCCAGACCCGTCAGACCGTCGAGAAGTGAGTCGAGACGGGCGCGGTCGTAGGCCTCGCGAAGCTCGACGAAGTCGCGGTTGACCGTCGCTATGCCACGAGCGACGCGGCGTCGGAGCACGAGCAGCACGGCTGCGAAGAGCACGGTCCCGGCGACAGCGATCGCGAGGGCCAGTGGGACCGGCGTCGCCGGCAGCGCCCCAGAGGGGAGGATCAGGTTCAACGTCTGGAGCGCGAGCGAGGCCGCGACGACCACGAATGCCAGCGCGAATCCCGTGTTCGACGCGCGCACGATCGACCGGAGCGCGCTCCGGTCGAGGCGTTCTTCGTTACGCTCGTACGTGGTCAAACAGGACCTCCGGTGACCGTCCTCTCGGCGGCAGACCCACCTATACCGGACACGCCTGCTCAGAACCCCCACACGATGGTCCTGGGACCCTCAGGCGGCCCCGTGTCGCGGAGGCGGCGCGACTCCGAGTGATGGCGCGGGCCCGGTCCCCGCGCCCGGTCACTGGTTGAACCAGTCCACCGTATCGATCGTCCCCTGCTCCTCGTCCAGCTCGGCGCGCCGCTCACGGGCCGTGCCCGCCGAGACGGTCTCCTTGCGGCGCGCTCGGGTACCCGTCGCCGCGGCCGCCTCCGGAGCGCCATCCCAATGCTCCTCCGCGAGGAGTCGGTTGAGCGCGACGAGATAGGCCTCGATCGAGGCCGCGATGATGTTCGGCCCGCGGGCCTCTCCCTCGTACTCGCCCTCACCTCGCTCACCAGAGGCGAGCGGCGGGGCGATGCGGACGTTGACGACGCCGATCGTGTCGGTTCCCTCACCAAGGGCGTGGATGTCGTAGGCGAGCAACCTCGGGTGGCCGTCGAGCACCTCGGAGATCGCGTCGTCGACCGCGCGGTACAGCGCGTCGATCGCGCCGACACCCTCGGCCGATGCCTGCCAGTGGTGCTCGCCTGAATCGATGATCACCGCGCCCCGACTGCGGGCGTTCGAACCCGAGGACACGGTCCAGCGTGCGAGACGGAGCGGGGCAGCAGCTTGGTCGTGGCCGGACATCGGGACTACCTCCGTGGGGTCGCTGGGTCGGTCTCTGACGTGGCGCTCGGCGCCATCGATGCGGCTGCGGGCTCGGCGACCAAGGTCGTGAAGTGGCGTTCGTCGCGACGCCGCAATTCGGCACCCGACTTCCAGATGGCGTACTCGAGCGAGTCGGCCAGCGCCGCCGCGGACGCGGCGATGATGTTGGTGTCGCTGCCCATCGTCGACCACGTTCGCGCGCCGTCCTGCGAGTCGATGATTACCCGGGTGCGGGCCGCGGTCGCTGCGTCGCCATCGAGGATGCGGACCTTGTAGTCGACCAGGTGGACGTCGTCGATGGCTGGGTAGAACGCGCGCAGCGCCTTGCGCAGTGCGGCATCGAGCGCGTTGACAGGACCGTTGCCATCCGCGGCCGTGTGGAGCGTCTCCCCGTCGACCTCGACCTTGACGGTCGCCTCGGCGAGGAGCTCGCGGCCCTCGCGCTGCTCGACGAGGCAGGTGTAGTCGACGATGTGGAACGGAGCGGCGTAGTCGGCCGCGTGACGGCGGATCAGGAGCTCGAACGATGCCTCGGCGCCCTCGAAGGCGAGGCCCTCCGCCTCGAGCTGCTTGATCAGCTGCGACAGCTCGCGAGGATCGACGACGCCCTCGAGCTCATGGCCGAGCTGCCGGGCACGGATCGAGGTATTGGCACGACCGCCGAGCTCCGAGACGACCAGCCGGCCGCTGTTCCCGACAGCGGATGGCTCGATGTGCTGGTACGAGCGCTCGACCTTGGCGACCGCCGCGCCGTGGACCCCACCCTTGTGCGCGAACGCGGACCGGCCGACGTACGGCTGGTAGTCGTTCGGCGTCACGTTGGCGATCTCCGCGACGCTGCGCGACAGGTCGGTCAGACCCTCGAGTCGACCGCCGCCGCCAGGCAGCAGCTCGTGCTCGGTCTTGAGCGCGAGGTTCGCAAGGATCGAGACCATGTTCGCGTTGCCGGCCCGCTCGCCGTAGCCGTTGATCGTGCCCTGGACGTGGCGGATGCCGGCCGCGACGGCGGCCATCGAGTTGGCGACGGCCATGTCGGCGTCGTTGTGCGTGTGGATGCCCCACGTCACGTCGGGCGCATCCGCGTCCCCCTCGAGCGAGCCACGGACGTCGCCGACGATCCGCAGCACGTCGTCGGTCATCGTCCCGCCGTTGGTATCGCACAGCACGAGCGTCCGCGCGCCCGCCTGGCGGGCGGCACGCAAGGTGGCGAGGGCGTAATCGCGATCTGCCCGGTAGCCATCGAAGAAATGCTCGGCGTCGTATACGGCCTCGCGGCCGCGGTCGACGACGAAACCGATCGAGTCCGCGATCATCTCGAGGTTCTCGTCCGGCGTCGCGCCGAGGACCTCGGTCACGTGCAGCAGCCACGACTTGCCGAAGATCGTGACGACGGGCGTCTCAGCCGCGACGAGCTCGCGCAGGTTCGGATCGTCGGTCGGACGATTCGAGCGATGGCGGGTCGAGCCGAACGCCGCGAGCTTCGCGTTCTGCCAGCGCATCGTGCGAGCCGCAGCGAAGAACTCGATGTCCTTGGGGTTGGATCCCGGCCAGCCACCCTCGATGTACGGCATCCCATACTCGTCGAGCATCCGCGCGATGCGCAGTTTGTCGGCGAGCGACAAGGTGATGTTCTCGCCCTGCGTCCCATCGCGGAGCGTCGTGTCGTAGAGCACGACGGGTCGGTCTGTCGCGGTCATACGGCCACCGCCGCTTCGAGCGATTCGATGACCGCGCTCGCGAACCCCGTCGTGCCGACGACCACGAGGCCGTCGTCCGGGTCGGCAGGATCCGCCAGGTCGCCGGTCCGCCACCCGTTGTCGAGGGCATCGGTCACCGCCGTCTCGATGGCGGTCGCGGCCTCGTCGAGACCAAGTGACAGGCGCAGCATCATCGCGGCCGACAGGATCGTCCCGATGGGGTTCGCCTTGTCCTCACCGGCGATGTCGGGTGCCGAGCCATGGATCGGCTCGTAGAGACCGAATGTGCCGTGCGTGGTCAGCCGGTCGCCAAGCGACGCTGACGGGAGCATCCCGAGGCTGCCGGCGAGCACCGCGGCCTCGTCCGAGAGGATGTCGCCGAACAGATTCTCGGTGACGATGACATCGAAATCGGCCGGGTTTCGGATGAGCAACATCGCACACGAGTCCACGAGCTGGTGGGTGATCTCGACCGTCGGGAAGCGGCGGCGTTCCTCGTCGACCACCTTGCGCCAGAGGCGCGACGTGGCGAGGACATTCGCCTTGTCGACGCTGGTCAGCTTCGCGCGACGCCGGGCTGCCATGGCTCCGGCGAGAAGCACAACCCGCCGGATCTCGCTCTCGTCGTAGACCATCGTGTCGACGGCCGCGCGCCCCTTTTCACTGGGTCGCTCCTCCGACGGCTGGCCGAAGTAGATGCCGCCCGTCAGCTCACGGACGATGAGGAGGTCGACGCCTTCGAGCAGTTCGGGGCGGAGCGGCGACGACGGCACGAGCGCCGGATGCACCGTGACCGGGCGGAGATTCGCGAACAGGCCAAGACCGCCACGGAGCGCGAACAAGGCCTGCTCCGGCCGAACGGCGGCCGACGGGTCGGACCATTTCGGACCGCCCACGGCACCGAGCAGCACCGCGTCGGCCGCCCGGCAGATCTCGACATCTGCCGGTCGCATCGCCACGCCGTACGTATCGATGGCGATGCCGCCAGCCAGGATCTCGGTCCACTCGACGTCGAACCCGAAGCGGTCGCCAGCCGCGTCCACGACCCGCCGCGCAGCCGCGACGACCTCGGGGCCGACCCCGTCGCCGGGGATGGCGACGACGTGGAAGCGCGAAAGGTCACCCTCCACTACGGCAGGCCTCGCTCGGTCCGCTGGTTCGCGAAGGCGACCGCCACGCCGTTGATCTCAGCACCGTGCAGCTTGTTGATGGCCACGAGGTACGCGTCGAGCGACGCCTCGATGATGTTCGTGCTTAAGCCGTGTCCTGATACGACCAGCGCGCCGGGCCCCTCATCGGAGGACCGACGACAGCGGACGAGCACCTGGCCCTGCGCATCCTCGCCCGCAGAGACCGCCTTGATCTCGTATTCGGCGAGCGTCGGATGCCAGCCCAGCTTCGGCTGCAGCGCGTCGTCGACCGCCTTGAAGAGCGCGTTGACGGGTCCATTGCCGGTCGCCTCGGCGCTTCGCTCGACGCCGTCGACGGACAGCGTGACGGTCCCCGTCGCGTTGCCGAGATGCGACGAGGTGACGTTCCAGCCGACGAGCGCGACGCTCGCGGGCACCTCAGCAGCGCGCTGCTCGACGAGGGCCAGCAGGTCGGCGTCGGTGACCTCCTTCTTCGAATCGGCAAGCTCGATGGCCTGCCGGTAGATCACGTCGAGCGGCTCGCCTTCGAGGTCGTGGCCGAGTTCGCGGAGCTTGCCCTGCAACCCCTTTCGACCCGACAGTTTGCCGATCGTCAGCTGGCTGCCCGACAGGCCGACGGACTGTGGGGTCATGATCTCGTACGTCAGCGGGTGCTTGATCACGCCGTCCTGGTGGATGCCGGACTCGTGCGCGAACGCGTTGCCGCCGACGATGGCCTTGTTCGGCTGGACCGCGAAGCCGGTCAGATAGCTGACCAGCCGCGACGCCGCCGTGATGTGCTCGGTCTGGATCCCAGACCCGACGGCCTCGAATTGGGCCGGTCGCGTCCGGAGGGCCATGACGACCTCTTCGAGCGAGGCATTGCCGGCCCGCTCGCCCAGTCCGTTGATCGTGACCTCCACCTGGCGCGCTCCCGCCTGGACGGCCGCAAGCGTGTTCGCCGTGGCGAGACCCAGGTCGTTGTGGCAGTGGATGCTTACCGTCGCCTGCTCGCCGACGAGGTCGACGACGCGGCCGGTCAGCTCGCCGAACTCGCTCGGGATCGCGTACCCGACGGTGTCGGGCACGTTCACGGTGGACGCGCCAGCCTCGACGACGGCCTCGTAGACCTTCAGCAGGAACTCGGTATCCGTCCGCGAGGCGTCCTCCGCGGAGAACTCGATCTCAGCATCACGGCCGAGCTGGTCGCGACCGTAGCGGACCCAGCGGACCGCTTCGGCCAGCGCGGTCTCGCGATCGATGCGGAGCTTGTGCTTGAGGTGGATGTCGCTCGTGGCGATGAACACGTGCAGATGCGGCTTGTGCGCGACCTTGATGGCCTCGATGGCCCGCTGCGGGTCGCCGTCACGGCACCGGGCGAGTGCCGCCACAGCGATGTCCTGCGGCGTGTCCTGTGCGATCCGGCGGACAGCCTCGAAGTCCCCGGGCGAGGCCGCCGGGAACCCCGCCTCGATGACGTCGACCTTGAGGCGCGCGAGCTGACGGGCGACCTCGAGCTTCTCGGCGGCGGTAAGGCCGGCGCCGGGTGCCTGCTCACCGTCACGTAGCGTGGTGTCGAAGATACGGACGCTGCCCGGGGGTACGAACGGCGCCGCCGGCCTGGGTACGGCGCTCGTCATGACGCGGCCCCAGTCCCCGCCGGCGTGCGGGTCGCGGCGGCCTGGGCCTGACCAGCCTCGACGGTGACCGGATCGAGGAACGGCATCTTCGAGCGGAGCTCGGCACCGACCTGCTCGATCTGGTGGTCGCGGTCCTGCTGCCGAAGCCGCTTGAACTGCTCGCCGCCGGAGTCGTACTCGTTGATCCACCGCTCCGCGAACGAGCCCGATTGGATGTCGGAAAGGACGTCCTTCATCGCGGCCTTGGCGCCCTCGGTCACCCGGGGGCCCGAGACGTAGTCGCCGAACTCTGCGGTGTCCGACACGGAGAAGCGCATGAAGTTGAGCCCGCCGCGGTACATCAGGTCGACGATGAGCTTGAGCTCGTGCATCGTCTCGAAGTACGCGAGCTCTGGCTGGTAGCCGGCCTCGACGAGTGTCTCGAACGCCGCCTTGACGAGCGCGGAGACGCCGCCGCAGAGCAGTGCCTGCTCGCCGAAGAGGTCGGTCTCGGTCTCCTCCGCGAACGTCGTCTCGAGCACTCCGGCGCGTGTCGATCCGAGCCCGCGCGCATACGCGAGGACCCGGTCGCGTGCCGTGCCGGACGCGTCGCGTTCGACGGCGAACAGCGCCGGGACGCCGCCGCCCTGGCGGTACACGCTGCGGAGCAGATGGCCGGGCCCCTTCGGCGCGACCATCCCGACATCGATGTCCTCGGGCGGGCTGATGCGCCCGAACCGGATGTTGAACCCGTGGGCGAACATCAGCAGCTGACCCGGACGCAGGTTCGGGGCGATGTCGGCGTCGTACACCGACTTCTGCACGGTGTCCGGTACCGCGATCATGATCACGTCCGCGTCTCGTACGGCATCCGCGACGTCCGCGACGCGGAGGCCGGCCTCCTCAGCGAGGGCGCGGCTCTTCGACCCCCGGGCGAGCCCGACCACCACGTCCACGCCGCTGTCGCGCAGGTTCTGCGCGTGCGCGTGGCCCTGGCTGCCATAGCCGATCACCGCGACGGTCTGACCATCGAGGGCCCCTGGATCCGCGTCGACGTCGTAATACATCCGTGCTGTCACTTCTTCACCGCCTCCTCGATCGAGCCCGCTCCCTTCGCCATGACGACCGCGCCGGTCCGGACGAGCTCCTTGATGCCATACGTGCGCACGAGTGACACGAACGTGTCGATCTCTCCCTCCGTGCCGGTCACCTCGGCGATGACCGACCCCTCCACGAGGTCCACCACGCGTCCGCGCGACAGTTCGACGAAGCGCAGGATCTCGTCCCGGTTCGACTCCGTCGCCCGGATCTTGACCAGCGCCAGCTCGTGCTCGACGGTCGGTTCGGACGTGACGTCCTGGACCTTGAGGACGTCGATCAGTCGATACAGCTGCTTTGCCGCCTGCTCGACGGCGACATCATCGCCGTGGAGCGTGATCGTCATGCGGCTCACGTCCTCGCGGTCCGTGTGGCTGACCGCAAGCGAGTCGATGTTGAAGTTGCGCGCCCGCATCAGGCTCGAGACCCGGTTCAGGACGCCGGGCTTGTTGAGGACTATGGCGACGAGGACGTGGCGGCGCGTCTCGCCACTGCCGGGCAGGGCACGCGCCGGCGGCGTGCCGTGGACGTGGTGCGCGGGCAGCGCGGCCGGGTCGCCGGACGGGACTTGGCCGTTGGAGCTCGGGTCGGACGTCACTCGTCGGCCCCGCCCCAATTCTCGATCAGGTCGGACAGGCCCTTCCCCGCCGGCATCATCGGGAACACGTTCTGCTCCTCCGCGATCTCGAACCAGATCAGGGCTGGTCCCTCGACGCCCTGCGCGAAGCGGATCGCCTCATCGACCTCGGCCGGCGTCGACGCCTTCGTCGCTGGGATCCCGAATGCCTCGGCGAGCTTGAGGTAGTCCGGCCCGAGCAGGTGTGCGGAGTGGTAGTTCCCCGCGTAGATGATCTCCTGCCACTGCCGGATCATGCCGAGCTTCTTGTTGTCAAAGAGCGCGATCTTCACCGGGATGTCGTCCTGTATCAGCGTCATGAGCTCCTGGAACGTCATCTGGAACCCGCCGTCGCCGGTGATGGCCCACGTCTCGCGATCCGGCCGACCGAGCGCAGCACCCATGGCGGCCGGGACGCTGAAGCCCATCGTCCCGAGGCCGCCCGACGAGACGTGCTGGTTCGGCTCACGGAACCCCGTGTAGCGCGCGAGCCACATCTGGTTCTGGCCCACGTCCCCGACATAGATCCCCTCGTGGCGCGTCAGCTCGCCGATGCGCTCGACGACGTAATCCGCCGACAGGACGCCGTCGCGCCAGTCACCCGATCCGTGCCAGGACGATGCCTCGGAGTCCTTGCGCCACTCGGCGAGTTGGTCG
>Ga0136846_1235990_pt1 | contig 10961 bp, 8 predicted proteins | sample HopSoiMetagenom2_FD_96841 | JGI IMG/M metagenome (GOLD analysis project Ga0136846, IMG submission 96841) | Grasslands soil microbial communities from Hopland, California, USA - 2 Assembly 2016 (version 4) | ecosystem: Environmental > Terrestrial > Soil > Grasslands | place: USA: Hopland... | reverse complement strand
GGAGATGAAGAAGCCAGAACAACGCTGGTGGAGAAGGAGCGGCAATTGAAACAGTGGTGGAAAGCGTTTCTTTCCTACGCGGAGAGTCACGAGGGAGATTTACCGATAAATTTTGCGGAAGCAGAATCGTACTTGCCAGCGGGCTTTCAGAGTACTTTGAATGTGGATAATTTTCAGAGACCAAGTCCGGAGGCAAACCGATATAATCTCCACAGACTTCAAAACCCGACTATGACGGTCTTGTTCAAAGAAAAAGTTCCTTTGCAGCTTTCGGATGGCGTTATTTGCAATCTGTGGCTGTTCACCGATGGTTCAATCAGATACTTCCAGGAATGAGATCCACGCCGGTATTGAGAAGACCTACTTCTTAACAAGAGTTTCGCCAAGAATTCGGAGCGGCCGATAAAATACTTCCCAAACGCGGTCTGCTTCTTCATCACTGGTTCTGCGGGCGACGGCTGACAAATGCGGGATAATTCAGCGGAGGAACATTTCCGAGATGCCGGGAGCGCAAGAGGAAAGTCTTCGCGGGCCGTGATCTATGTTTCGGATCAGTTCCCCTCGGCTCAATTAGGACGACGGCTTCGTTCGGCTAAGGTCTGACCAGGCGGAAAAACTCATTAGCGCCGCTCGGCACCAGGTTCATTCCCCGGAGCCCGTTCACCTCTCCAGAGCCCGGCACATCCTTCCACAGCGGCTCAGCTGGGGTGATCGCCCGCTGCAGGACAAAGCCAGGCGCGTAATCCCACGCCACCACCAAGGAGTCGAGCGCTATTGAAAGGTGGGTAATGGCCGGACGATTTGAAATCTCGTACACCTCAAGAGGAACCGCGGCCAGATAAAGCAGGTTGCCTTCGACCTGCATACCACTCGGCCTCCAATCTTTTTTCATCCCAACTCCCACCAAATTGCCCGGATTGCTGATCTCGTCGATGAGCAGAAAAAAAGTACTCTCAATTGAATGCCAAACCGGGATATAGGCATGCTGACCTGCTACATAAATCGCATAAACGGGGGAACAGAAGTTGTCACTGATGCTGATTGGGTGCGTTGGATCACTAATGTCGAGAATATGCAGGCCATTATCACCGGCTGAATAGGCGAGCCCATTAGCCACTTGGACCCGCGTGCCGGGCCCGCCCGGTTCAAATCCGCACGCGTTGTGGACGACGTCCGACAGGTACATTCCCACCTGCTGTGGATTGCCCGGGTCACTCACATCCAAAACTTGCAGATCTATCACGCCATCCGCCAGATAGGCATAGCTGCCTGACACGTCAACCGACGTCGCTGAGCCCGCGGTGTTAAAAGTGGCCTTCCGCACGGCTTTCGCAGGCGTGCTCACGTCAAATATTTCCAATGACCCAAGAAGATTTGAGCCAGTCCAGTGCAGGCTCTCCGCCACGTATGCCATATTACCTGCGATCCGCACATCATTAGCCCGTCCCAGCGTCTCGATCCGGCCCAGACGCATCGGATTCGCAGGGTCGACCACATCAATAATCTCCAGAGCTCCGGGATCGTTCGTCAATGTTCGCGCCGTCCCTTCAGCAAGGTACGCGTACCGTCCCACCACCGCGATGGCGTTTGCCGTTGCGGACGCCTTATATCCGCCCACCCACGCCGGCGCCGATGGATTCGTTACGCTGTAAATCTCTAAGCCTCCCGACGAAGCCACATAGGCAACCCCCGCGGCCACTTGCAGATCTTTGGCATCGGCGCTGGCGTCGCCGCTGCCAATGCCCTTCAACCTTAGAATAACCGCGGGCGGTTGGGCCGTCACAGCTTCGGGCGCGAACCGGCTGGCCGAAATAGCCGGCAAAGGACCAGCCGAAATTTCCGCGCACATGGTCGATAACGTCCAGGGGACAGCGAAGAGCACGTTTGTAATGAGTCCTTTCATGCTTAGTTTTGATGAAACCATGATTTTTCAATGCCATCCGCGATCAGTGCTCTCGAATTGTCCCCGTTCCTCTAGTTCTAAACCAAATGTACCGAAAGGTAACAACATATTTGAGATCTTTGCTCGGTCCGAAAATCGAACTAACTCGCTGACTGAATTCTTGGCCGCGGCGCCTCGGGAGAATGTCTGAAGCTGACTGCGACTCATTTGAACCGATGTCCTCTGGTCAGTTTATTTTACTTTTGGATCGTTTTGTTTGGGATCGTCGGCACTCCATTTTCGGAGCGCGGCTTTGGCATAACCGGCCACATTGTCTTTCCGTTCGGCGGCGCGCTGGAGCGCTGAGATGCAGGGATTGGAATAAGCGTGGAATTCTTTGGGGGCCCATTCCAAGGCCCAGACGGCGGAGGAGGCGACCAAGGTGTTGGTGTTCTCCAGGCATTGGATTAACGCCGGAATTGCTATTTCTGGTTCGATGCCGGGACGACCGAGTGCCCGGACGGCGCGATGGGCAATCTGATCGTCGGGATTTTTGGCGACAGTGCAGAAGAGTGCGGTCACTCCGGAAGTGCGGGCGAGGTCTGGCGCGATTTTACGGAGCGACTCGGCAGCGCAGAGTTGGACCTGGACTTGCGTGTCTTTCAACGCGCGCACGAGCACCGGCGCGACGGTCCCACGCTCTTCAGGGTAGAATCCCAAGGCGATGGCGGCGTTATTTCGCAGGCCCGAATTATCTTTATCCTGCACATCCCGGAGCAAGGGCGCGAGCAAGGCCTTTTTCTGTTTCGGGGTGAGTCTGTTGAGAAGACAATGCTCATCCTCCGACGAATCGAAATAGCTGATTGCGCTCTGCCGCACACTGGCCGCTTCGTCGTTTCTGACGACGTCAATCATGACCGGCACGGCGCTCTCCGCATCTTTTCCGAGGCCGGTGAGCAGAGAGACCAGACACATGCGAGTCGGGCGGGTGGCATCGTCTTTCGGATCTGGCAACCATCGCCTGAGAGGGGAGGGGATACGCCGGCTCACCCTGCGGTAGGCTCGTTCCCGCGGACGAGCGCTGTTTCGCAATCCACGAATCAAAACCTGGACGCCCTCTCCGCCGTAGCCGCGCCACTCCTTGACCTGTTCTTCATCCCAATATTTCAGGCCCTTGATCCATTCGCTCTCCAGCTTTCCTCGAAAGACCAAATCACGCGGCTGAGCAAAGAGGAGGAAATAACCAACCCACAGCATCCCTCCCGCACAAAGGAGGATTAATGTCCCGAGAAGCCACCGCCATTTCATTTTGGAAAAGCCCGCCATTTTGCGTTCACATGGTTGATCACTTCATTAAACCTTAAACGATAAGCAGCGTCATCAAATTCAAATGGGCGTCATGTTTTCAGCGGGTTTCCATTGGTTGGCTTTTACGCGGGGTAAAATGGCGGTTGCCAAAGCGAGCCTCACGGTGCAAGTTCTCGGCCTGTTCGGGGCGTAGCGTAGCCTGGTAGCGCGCGTGTTTCGGGTACACGAGGTCGTGAGTTCGAATCTCACCGCCCCGACCAGTTTACTGACTTTCAAACTCCAACTTTCCTAACACTTTTCCAAGAGAATATCGTTCGCGCGCTCGCGTTGACCGCGTAACTACAGACTGTGTGTTATCTCCTTTAGCTGCTTGGTGGCGATGCCAACGGGACGGTTCACTGGAATGCCCGCGCATGCAAAGAGCGCGGTGAGCAGTCGAGTTGATTGCCTTTGGTATCCGCCAATAAAACCCTGTGTTCACCATGTAGGCGAACTGGGCGATGTTCAAAGGCAGGCCTTGAGGTTCCCGGTTTCCAGTTGAACCTCGTGACAGTTTGTTTACGCTCGCGGCATCTATGGCCGCTGAATTGCCGGACGCGCTCGCCTCCTTCATCAAAGAAGGCGGATGTACGCTGCAATGCGAGGACGGCGATTGGGACCTCAACATAGTTCCCGCGGAGGACTCCCCTTTCCGAAAAGAACTCCCAAAAAGCGCCGTGATGATCGCGGAAAACGGGTGTGGTGATTGCCTCTTCCTTAAAAAATCCCCTAAAGGCGCCACTGGAAAAAGTGTTTTTGTCTTCTGGCACGAAGAAGATCGCTGTGAAAAATTCGCGCCGGACATAACAGCGCTCCTAAAAACACCTACACCGACGACAGCCTCCGCCAGCATCGATCACGCCGCCCCAACAAAAATAATCTCCCTCGCCGACTTGGAAAAGGTCGTAACCGATCCCAAACGCGGTTCGTACAGAACCGAGGTCATGAGGCGATTCAAAGCTGGCAGCTTCGGCCTCGAAGCATTGCCGCTTCTCCGCAAAATTTTGAACTACGACGACATTTTTCTCGTCTTGGAAGCCGCAGAATGCGTCGCAAAGCTCGGGGTCACAGCAAAAGATGCCGATGACTATGAAGATCTCCAAAACCAACTCAACATCATTGGCAGCAAAATTTGGGATCCTGTCCTATGTCGCGCGCAACGTCGGCATCGAATGTCCTGACGACTTGATCGCTTCACTCCGCGCCCTTCAGGCCATCGGCAGCAAGGACGCCAATGCTTTGCTCAAACGAGCCGCCGCCTTCCGGCAGCCGGACTTCAATCTCCGCCACCGCAAAGAGGTGGAAAAAATCCTGAATTCGGCCAAGTAGCTGAATGGTTAAACGACGTCTTCGGGAGCGTGCCTCCTTTCCCACATCGGATTCACTTTGGCTTCGATACACGTTCTATGCGCGTCAGTCGAACGACCCGGTGCGCACGGTTTCCGATAAATCGTAGCTCACATAGGAATGTAGTGATTCCCCCGAAGCGAGGTGCGCAACCGTCAGCAGAAGTAGAAGTGTTGGCACTATTCGCATTGAGATTAGGCGCCGCAGGGCTGTCCCTTAATGTGCCCCCCTACACACTGCGTGTCATCTCTTTTAGCTGTTTGGTGGCGATGCAAACCGGTCGCTCCACTGGAATGCCGGCACAGACGAGGAGCGTGGTGAGCAGGTCGCCCTGGTTGCCTTTGGTATCCGCCAGGAAACGTCCCGTGTTGATGGACCCGCCGCCTTTGCCCGCGATAATGAAGGGTAGATTTTCGCGCGCGTGCTTGTTCCCATCCTCAAGGCCGGAGCCCCACATCATGATGCAATTGTCGAGCAGGGTGCCGTCTCCTTCGCGCAGGGCGTGCATCTTTTTCACCATGTAGGCGAACTGAGCGATGTTGAAGGCGGTGATGGCCGCGACTTTCCTGACTTTCTCGGGTTCGTTATTGTGATGGGTCTGAGAATGGTGCTCGTTGCTGAACCCGAGTTCCGGGTAGGAAACGCCGTTCGGGGTTGAACCGATGTAGGTGCTGACGCGCGTCGTGTCGGTTTGAAACGCGAGCACGTTGAGGTCACACATCACCTGCATGTACTCGCTACGCTTGTCACCCTCCGGAATCTTGACCTCGATCGGCGGGGAATCCGAAGCGTTCCGTTTGGTCACGTTCACTCCGGCTTTCTCCAGCGCCGCCTCCTTCTGGCGGAATTCGATCGCGGCAATGCGGCGTTCCACGGCGCGCACGCTGTCGAGATATTCATCTAGTTTCTGCTGGTCGTCCCGAGGCAGTTTTCGCCGAAGGTCTTTGGCCCCTCCGATGACTAAGTCCAGCATCTGCCGATCTAGAGGATCCGGCTGGACGATCTGTCCGGGTTTATCGGACTTTCCGAAGAGGCGATTCAGGACGCTGCGCGGGCTGATCTCGGCGGGGACAGCCTGGGTTGGTGAACGAAAGCTGCAGTGTGAATAATATCCCTCATTCAGTCCCTCCTGGTTTTCCTTGTGTGTTTGCGGCATCGTGGCCAGCTCCAGGGACGGCAGGGAGGTGAACCCGCCGACGTAATTGGCGGCGATCTGGTCGGCGGAAATCCCAATGTTGATCCGGTTTCGGGTGTTCGCATCCGGCAGCATGGCCGTCAGCCAGGTGGACAATTCGAGGGCATGCGGCGCCCCGTTGAATGGAGCGATCGGAACTCCCGAGATCCCCTTCATCAACAAACATTGGTCGAGGACAGGACCGAGCGATTCCAGAGCCGGTGGCGGGGACGAGAGGAAACTCTCCGGATCCTTGGGCCAGAACTGATCCATGATCACCCCGTGCGGCATGTACATGAATCCGAGGCGGACCGGAGCTTTATTAGGATTTCCCGTGCCAGAGTCGGCCCAACCCATGGATTCCAAAAGCGGCAGCGCGAGTGAAGCTCCGATCCCTTTCAGGCAGGTGCGCCGGTTGATGAGGAAGGTGCTTCTCATGTGATGATAATGCGCTTTTTTCCTGGAAATGTCGATGGGGAAACTTTAAAGGCCGAGCTTCTTTTTGCCTCCAGGAATTCTTCGTGGTGCGGGCAGGGCAGAGCACGCTTCTCACGCCAGTCCCTCCAGGACCGCAACATCCCCTACCTCGAACCCAAGGAATTCTGCTCTTGTAGCAGATGAGGTAACGAGTCTCAAATTGAGAACCATTATTCTGTAACTATGCACAGTCAAAACCACGACCGATGAACAGTACCGCCACGATTCTGATTCATTGGATACTGGTTCTTCCCTGGCATTAGTGCTTGGACATTGGTCCTTGCCCCGGATTAGGCTTTCCGCCGTGCGCGACCAAAACAAGCTGAAGTGCGAAGATTCCGTCCTCCGGATTCCGGGTATCGGTTCGGAGCGCGCCAAAGCTTTGGATCGGCTCGAAATTCGAACCCTCGGCGATCTGCTGCTGCATGCTCCCCGAAAATATGAGGACCGGCGCGCCTTCTCAAATATCGGCGACATCAATAAAACCGCTTTGGTTTGCGCCCGCGGCACCGTCGTTGAGATCGGCCTAAAAAAATTTGGCCGCGGCATGAAATCTCTTTTCATGTTGGTCCTTGATGACGGCACAGGCCGCCTCCATTGCCGCTGGTGGAACATGCCCTACATGGAAAGGAACTTTTCGAAAGGCCAGGAGTTGCTCGTCTCGGGCAAGGTGCGCGATTTAAAGCCGAGAACAATCGACCATCCCGAAGTTGAAATAATCGAAGACGCGGATGAGCAGAGCATCCATCTCAAGCGCATCGTGCCTATTTACCCGCTGACGGAGGGCATCACTCAACGCTGGCTTCGCGGCTTGATTTGGCGCGCGCTGGAACGAAGCGAGGTTTCTGAAGCTTATCCGGACGATCTCATGATGGGCCGTTTCAATCGTCAGCGGGCCATTCACAGCCTGCACTTCCCGGCCGAAATGTGGGAACCGGCGGCCGCGCGCGAGCGACTCGCCCTGGAAGAGTTTATCCAGTTGCAACTCCAGATTCAGGCCCGCCGGCGAAAATTGGAATTGAAAGCGCCGCGCCTCGTCACCCCCGGGGACAATCGGCTCATCAAAAAACTCTTGCCCTTGCTTGGATATCAACTGACCAACGCGCAGACGGAAGTCCTGCGCGAGATCCGCCAGGATTTTGCGAATGGCGTCCCAATGCGACGACTGTTGCAAGGCGATGTCGGTTCCGGAAAAACAGTCGTGGCTGCCTGCGCGGCCTTGATGGTCATCGAAAGCGGGTATGACGTTGCGCTGATGGCTCCAACGGAAATTCTCGCCGAACAACATTTCATTACTTTTTCAAAATGGTTTTCGCAAATTGGCCTGCCCGTGAAAATCTGGACCGGCAGCGCCAAATCCGATTTAAGCGACGAACCGAACCTTTTCGATCGAAGCGCTGGAGGCCCGATGCTCGTGGTCGGAACGCATGCGTTGATTCAAAGTTCATTCGGTGTGCGCAAGCTCGGTCTCGCGATCATTGATGAGCAACACCGCTTTGGCGTCACCCAACGCGAAGAGTTGGTTCGAAAAGGGCAATACCCGCATTTACTCGTGATGACCGCGACTCCCATTCCCCGAACTCTCGGTCTCACTTTGTACGGCGATCTCGATAATTCAGTTATTGATGAACTGCCCCCGGGAAGAAAACCGATCAAGACATTTGTCCGGACCGCGGACAAACTTGACAAAGTTTGGGAATTTGTCGGGGAGCGGCTCGGTCGTGGGGAACAGGCCTATGTCGTTTATCCAAGAGTAGAGAAGGACGGCTCCGGCAAGGCCGTGCTCAAAGAAGCCGAAAATTTGCGCAAGGCGTTCAGCGGTTTTCGCGTCGAGACCATGCACGGAAAATTGAGCGGGCCTGAAAAAGAGCAGGTGATGAACTTGTTCCGCGCGAACAAAGTCCAGGTGCTCGTCGCCAGTTCCTTGATCGAAGTGGGCGTGGATGTCCCCAATGCAACCATGATGATCATCGAAAACGCCGAGCAATTCGGTTTGGCCCAATTGCACCAGTTGCGCGGGCGAATCGGCCGCGGAAGCAAAGAGTCCTATTGCATCCTGATCTCGAGCGCGAAAAACAAGGAGGCCGAAGAACGTTTGCGCGTCCTCGGGGAAACAAACGATGGATTCAAAATCGCTGAAGCCGATATGAAATTCCGCGGCCCCGGCGAACTGCTCGGCCAGCAACAGAGCGGCATGCCCGACTTGAAATTCGGCAATTTGCTCAGCGATTTTGATCTGGTCAGGGAAGCGCGACGGATTGCGATTGCGCTCTTAAAGGCAAAAGCACCCGCGCCCGATTAGATTACAATCGCTCCTCTTCGATATCGTACACATCGTACCAATGGTAAACGACGCGATTTCGCGGAATGACCTGCTGAATGTAATCTTCCATGTACTCCTGCAGTTCGGCCGGTAAATCACTCAGGCGAAGGTCACGCTCTTTGTTGTTCCAACCGATGACTTCCGTCCTCGGCCGTTTTTTAGCGTGCTTCCCGATCCAGTCGGCGATCTCATCATCAAGCGCGCCAGTCGCGACGACCGCTTTGAACGCGTCATAATCGATTTCGGCAAACTTCAGCCAACGCTGATCGAGCGGGCAGTTGGAATGATACTCGCCTTGGGACCCGGCGAGCACGGCGCGGCATTTATCAACCGCGCGAGCCGCCAGCACGTAGCCGCCGAGCGTCGTCCGCGGGCTGCGAGGATATTCTTTTCCATTCCGAAGATCAGGGGCCAGCAATTTCACTTTTTCGAGATTTTGGTCAGTCATAACTCTCCTTTCGAATTCTCATCATACGCCTTGCCGTAAAAAACGCGAAAAACTTGTGGGCAATTTACTTTTCAGCGTTTGGCGGTACTTTCTTTTATGAGGAGAGGCTTTGCTGTTTTAGACTTGTGGGTGCTTATGGCCATATCGTTTTCGTGGTCGGCCGCCCCGGAAAAATTTTCGACCTCAGATGTGCAAAGCATCATCAGTTCGCCCGCTCTCCAAAATCTTTCGGAGGATCAACTTGTCTCCGGCTTGAAAGAGGCTCTCGCAAAAGGCGTGGAAAACGCGGTGACAAACCTTGGACGCACCAATGGTTTTTTAAAGGATGCTGAAGTCCGCATCCCGTTGCCCCAATCACTCCAATTGACGGAAAAAAGTTTGCGCTCATTCGGGCAGGAAAAGTTCGTGGACGAATTTGAAACAACTCTCAATCACGCCGCCGAAGAAGCCGTCCGCAGCGCCGGTCCGGTTCTTGGTGATGCCGTTCGGCAAATGACGATCGCCGACGCAAAGTCCATTTTAAATGGCACGAATATGACCGCCGCCACGGATTATTTCGAGCGCATCGCCGGCACGAATCTTTACCATACTTTTCTGCCCATTGTCCAAAGCGCCACCGCCAAAACCGGGCTCACATCGACCTACAAAGAGCTGATCGGAAAAATCCAAACGAGCAAACTCGCCGGCGTTTTGGGGGTTTTCGGAAGCCTCGGGAATAATCAGGACGCGCTCGACCTCGACGCCTACGTAACGCGTCAGGCTTTGACCGGATTGTTCAAAAAGACGGCCGAGGAAGAAAGGCGCATTCGGACGGACCCCGCCGCGCGGACAACGGAATTGTTGCAGAAAGTTTTCGGCGTTCTGCAGCGGAGCCAGTCCCAGAGACCCTCATTCGAGCAGCCAACTCCTCCGTGAGATCAGGTCAATGGTTTTCCAGCCAGCTTAACGGAAAACGAGCCAAAGAGATTTTCTCGTACGGAGATTTCTTTCCGCGCTCGAACAGGCACACGATCGATTGATCCGTTAACACGGCGAGAGAGGAATATCCGGCCGGACCTTCCTGAATCACTCTGCTCACGGGCCATCGGGCACAATCGTCATAACTGAGGCGAATGGTCAATCTCTCCCGTTTCACGCTGGCGGGATTCGAAAACAGGATGCGGTTTTTCCCTCCATCTTCAGGCCAGGTGCAGCGCAGAATGCTCGCCTCGCAGATCGGTTCCACTAAGGCATGGTCAAGCTTCGCGGGAGACCAATTCAATCCGCCATCGCGACTGATCGCCACCGCGCGCCGATTCTGTCCGTGATAAGACCGCATATTTTGTAATAGCGAACCGTCGCTGAGTTCAACAATGGTCGATTCATTCGTTTTCTCATCTTCTATCCCGCCGATTTGCCACGTCTGGCCGTGGTCATCGGAAAAAATAACGTGAGATCGACTCATTGGCTGGTTCTGAGAATTCATTTCCGTGTGGTTCGCCGGAATGACAAGACGTCCTTTGTGAGCGCCCCGAGTGAGCTGGATTCCATTCACCGGTCCCGTGGCGTACCAGCCCCAGTTCTTTTTCTTCACCGCATCCGTAATCTCCACGGGCTTCGTCCAGGTCTTGCCGTCGTCAATGCTGTGCGTCAGAAACACACGTCGAATGTCCTTACTCGTGCCGCGGATGATCTCTTCTTCGCGATCGGAACCGAGGTTCCAGGTCATGAGCAGCCAGATAACGCCGGTAGTTTGATCCACGACCGGCGCCGGATTGCCGCACGTGTCATTTTTGTCCGACCAAATGATTCTTTGGCCCTTCCAGCTTTTCCCTCCATTAACAGATCGTTTGAGGAGCAAATCGACCGCGCCGTTATCCTGCGTGCCGCTCTTACGCCCTTCGCAAAAGGCGAGCAGCGTGTCATTCGTCGACACAATGAGAACTGGAATGCGATAAGTGTGGTACCCGCCTGACCCGGATTG
>Ga0136846_1224653_pt1 | contig 10961 bp, 8 predicted proteins | sample HopSoiMetagenom2_FD_96841 | JGI IMG/M metagenome (GOLD analysis project Ga0136846, IMG submission 96841) | Grasslands soil microbial communities from Hopland, California, USA - 2 Assembly 2016 (version 4) | ecosystem: Environmental > Terrestrial > Soil > Grasslands | place: USA: Hopland... | reverse complement strand
GCGAGGAGGAACTGGGGTGACGCGCTTCGCCGGCAAGCGTGCGCTCGTGACAGGCGCAGGGTCGGGCATCGGCGCGGCGGCCGCGCGCCTGCTTGCCGCCGAGGGCGCAGAGGTCGTTGCCGCGGACCTCGCGGGGACCGATGTCCACCTCGACGTCCGCGAAGAGGCGGAGGTCGCTGCTGTTGCACGCGACGTCGACGTCCTCGTGAATGTCGCGGGCATCGGTTCCACGACGAACGCACCGGGCACGTCGCTCGACGTTTGGGAGGATGTCTTCGCCGTGAACGCGCGTGGGACGTTCCTTTGCTGCAAGCACGCGATCCCGAGCATGATCGCGCGCGGCGGAGGGTCAATCGTCAACATAGCATCCGTCGCTGCGCTCGTGGGCCTCCGCAACCGAGCGGCGTATTGCGCGTCCAAAGGCGCGGTGGTCTCGCTGACACGTGCGCTCGCGGTCGACCACGTGAACGACCGCATACGCGTCAACGCCGTGTGCCCGGGGACCGTCGACTCGCCGTGGGTGCGGCGGCTCGTCGAGGAGTCGGGCGAATCGCTCGACGATCTGACGGCGCGGCAGCCACTCGGCCGGCTGGGGACACCCGAGGAGATCGCGGAGGCGATCGCCTACCTCGCCTCTGACGCGGCGAGCTTCGTCACCGGGAGCGTCGTGGTCATCGACGGCGGCCTCACAGCGGCCTAGCAATGCTTGCACTCGTCACGGAGCCGGGCCACGCCCACACGACACGCATCGAAGACGTTCCGGCCGTTGAGGCACGCGAGGGCGAAGTTCTCCTCCGTACGCTCGAAGTAGGCGTGTGCGGCACCGACCGCGAGATTTCCGAAGGCCTGTTCGGCACCCCGCCCGAAGGCAAGCCGCTGCTCGTGCTCGGACACGAGTCGCTGGCTGTCGTCGAGCGAGACGGCTACGGCTTCACGCGCGGCCAGCTCGTCACCGCGACCGTCCGCCGGTCGTGCGGCCATTGCCTCGCCTGCGCCGAGGAGTCCCCGGACTCGTGCCTGACCGGCGACTACAGCGAACGCGGCATCGCACGGCTGGACGGCTATGACAGAGAGCTCGTCGCGGAGGATCCGGCGCAACTGGTCGCGATTCCGAAATCGCTCGGCCGTCTCGGCGTGCTCGCCGAGCCGACGTCGATTTGCGAGCGTGCGCTGCGCCACTCCCGGACGATCGGCGGCCGGCAGCCGTGGCAGCTCGAGCGCGCGCTGGTCATCGGCGCGGGCGCCATCGGCCTGCTGACGACGTACCTCCTACGCCTCGCCGGCGTGGACGTGACGACGGCGTCGCTCGAGCCCGAGAACGAGCTCGTCGAACAGTCGGGCGCGCACTACGTCTCGACCCATGACACCGAGCTGTCGGCGCTCGGGAAGTTCGACCTCGTGATCGAAGCCGCAGGCAACGCGCAATTGATGGCCGAGTCACTAGGCCTGCTTCGTCGGAGCGGAGTCGCGTGCCTCCTCGGGATCGATCCGCGGCAACAGACGGTCGAGCTCGACGGTCCTGTGCTTGGCCTGGACACGATCCTCGAGAACCGCGTTCTCTTCGGCAGCGTCAACGCGCGCCGTGAGGACTGGCTGGCGGCGGTTGCCGATCTCGACCGGGCGCGCCGGCGTTGGCCTGAGGCGGTGGAGCAATTCATCACGCTCCGCGTCCCGCTCGACCGTTTTGCGGAGGCCTTCGAGCATCGCAGCGGCAAGGCGACGCTCATCCTCTCGGACTAGAGCTGGATCAGGAGGAAAGACCGACGGCCTCGAGCGCCTTCTGAGCAAGCGCCTCGTCCACCCCGCCCGCCAAACCGCTCACGCCGACGGCGCCCACCTTCAGCTCACCCCGAAACGCGGCGAGCCCGCCGAGGAAAAAGGTGAAGAACGGGTCGAAGCTCTCCCGCTCGACGGCGTCCTCGCGCACCTTCTCTGCCAGCTCTCTCGTCGAACGCGCGTCGCTCCGCGCTGCTGTGTATGCCTTCCGCTGCGCGTTCAGACGCGTGTCGGGCGCCGCGCCGTCCATGGTCGCGGCCGCAACGAGCTCGCCGTGCGCATCCGCGACGAAGACGGAGACCGGGCCGGACGCTTCCCGGACAACGAAATCCACGATTGCCTGTGCGTGGTCGAGCTTCACGAGCCGATTCTACGAGCCAGGTTCCAGACTCCGCTCGCGACGCCGGGGTGAACGTGCTGTAGTTCAATCGAATGCGCGTCGACGTCTCCCGCCTCGCACGACGGATCCTGGTCCTGGTGGCTGTCTCGGGCCTTCCGGCCCTGGCTGTCTTCGCCCCTTCAGGCTGGCCCTCCGGGGCAAACTTCGCGAGTCAGGCGTCGAACTCGAGCTTCGAGGGGATCCGCCTGACGAACGTCGCGACCCGGGTCGGGCTCGCGTTCCGGCAAGGTGCGTTCCGTTTCGGTGTCTCGCCGGACCCGGCGGCGATGACCGGAGGCGGGCTGTGCGCTCTCGACTACAACAACGACGGCTGGGTCGATCTGTTCGCCGTGAACTCGTATTCCCAAGCCGACGTCGATCGCTTCCATAAGCGCGGCGGCCTGCCTCGGAGCGCCCTCTTCCGGAACAAGCGGGGCCACTTCACCAACGTGAGCCGCCGCTCGGGAGCCGACCTCGCCGTTCGTGGCGAGGGCTGCGTGGCAGCGGACTTCAACGGGGACGGCTACACGGATCTGTACGTGACGACTGCGGGCTACGACAAGCTCCTCTGGAACAACGGCAACGGCACGTTCACGCAGGGCGCTCATGCGGCGGGAATCCGTAGCTACGGGTGGCACGCCGGAGCCGCGGTCGGAGACGTCAACGGCGACGGCCGGCCGGACCTGTACGTCGCCGGTTACACGGACCCCAACGTTCCCCTTCCCAATTCTGCTGCGGGATTCCCGAACAACTTCGCAGGCGTGCGCGATCTCCTGTACCTGAACCTGGGACGCGACCGCCATGGACATTCGACGTTTCGCGAGGTCGGCGTTCAAGCGGGCCTCGAGGCCGCGCGACTCGATCACAGCCTCGGTGCGGTCTTCTCGGACTTCGACGGCGACGGACGACTCGATCTCTACGTCGCGAACGACGGTGACCCGAACCGGCTGTACCAGAACATCGCCTGGCCGGGCGGAAGAAAGGCAGATCCTGCCGGTCTCGGCTTCCGCTTCGAAGAGCGCGCGGCGATCGCAGGCGTGGCCGACCCGAATGCGGGCATGGGTGTCGCGGCGGCGGACTTCAACGGGGACGGGCGGACCGATCTCTTCGTCTCGAACTCGCGCGGCCAGGGCCACGCGGTCTACACAGGCCAACAACCCGGTGCCTCGGGATCGTCCTTCAACGACGTGCACCCGGCGTTCACGCCGGCGTTTGGCAAGACGTTCACCGGCTGGGGCGTCTCCTGGGTCGACCTCGACCTCGACGGCAGGCCCGACCTCGTGCTCGCCAACGGGGGAATCCCGGTCACGAACCTCGCGCGCGATGCCCAGCCGATCCAGGTGCTCGAGAACATGGGCGCGCCCCTGGGATCCCCGCCCAAATTCACGGATGGGACCGCACTCGTCGGCGGGAACGACCTTCCGCGGGTGGTCGGCCGAGGCCTCACGACTGCCGACTTCGACAACGACGGCCGGGTGGACATCGCCGTCAACACGATCGGCGGGAAGCTGGAGCTGTTGCGTCCGACGGGGGCCGTCGGCCACTGGCTCGCGGTGCGACTGGCCACGTTCTCGCCGGGAGCGGTCGTGACCGCGGTCCTTCCGGACGGTCGCCGACTCGTGCGCGAGGTGCAGGCAGGGTCGAGCTATCTGTCGTCGCAGGATCCTCGAGTGCATTTCGGACTGGGCTCGGCCACGAGCGTGAGTCAGCTCAGTGTTCGCTACCCGGACGGTCGCATCGTCGAGAGGAACAACGTTGCAGCCGACCGGATCGTCGTCTTCCGGCCCGCGGGCAAAGCCACCGCGCTCGCACGGCCCGGGCGCAGCGAGCGCACCGCGGCGACTGCGCCGTATGTGATCGCCGGGTGCACGCGGAACGACCTGCAGGGCCACTCGGTCGCCCGCGTCTGGGACGAGGCCATGCTCGACGCCATCAGGCGGGACCTGCCGGCGCCGACCACTCACGCGCGGAACCTCTTCCACGTGTCGGCCGCGATGTGGGACGCCTGGGCCGCGTACGACCCGACGGCGGACGGCTACTTCGTCACCGAGAAAGACAAGGCTCCCGACGTCGAGGCTGCCAGAGAGACCGCGATCAGCTATGCGGCCTATCGGATCCTGCTCTGGCGCTATGCCTACGGCGCCAACGTGCGCGTGACGTTCGACGAGTTGACCCGGACCATGCGCTCGCTTTGCTACAGCCTGGACTTCACGAGCACGAAGGGAAGCTCACCCGCAGCGCTCGGCAATCGCATCGCGGCCGCGGTGATCCGCTATGGAAGGAGCGACGGGGCGCGCGAACGACTCCACTATGCCGACGAGAGCTACGTTCCCGTGAACGCGCCGCTCGTCGTCAGTCAATCGGGGACGGCCATGCACGACGCAACGTTCTGGCAGCCGCTCGCGCTCGACCAGACGGTGTCCCAGAACGGGCTCGCCGTCCCGGGGAAGGTTCAGACCTTCGTCGGCTCCGAATGGGGTCACGTGCGCGGATTCGGTCTGCCGCAATCGAAGCAGGGCGTGCCGATCGATCCCGGCCCGCCCCCGATCGGGACGCCCGCAGACGCGGCGTACAAGCAAGCCGCCGTCGACCTCGTTCGCAAGAGCGCCGAGCTGGACCCCGGCGACGGGAAGACAATCGACATCGGGCTCGACGGGTTCGGGAACAACCCGCTCGGGACGAACGACGGCCATGGCTACACGGTCAATCCGGTGACGGGCCAGCCGTATGCGGCCGAGCGCGTGCTCCAGGCGGATTACGCCCGCGTGCTGGCGGAATTCTGGGCGGACGGGCCCAATTCGGAGACGCCGCCCGGCCACTGGAACGTGATTGCCAACACCGTCTCGGACTCGCCGCTCGAGGCGTCGCGGATCGGCACTGGAGCAGCGAACCGCCTGCGCTGGGACGTCCAGATGTACTTCGCTCTGAACGGCGCCGTGCACGACGCCGCGATCGCCGCCTGGGGCCTCAAGCGCAAGTACCAATCGGTTCGGCCGATCTCGATGATCCGCTACCTGGCCGAGCATGGGCAGTCGAGCGATCCGAAGCTCCCGTCGTACGATCCGGACGGGCTGCCCTTGATCCCGGGCCTCATCGAGCTGATCACAAAGGAGTCGAGCGCTCCTGGACAACGCCACGCAGCTCTTGCGGATCACGTCGGCCAGATCGCCGTTCGGTCGTGGCGTGGAAGTCCGAAGGACCCGAACCAGGTGAGTGGTGACGGCTGGATTCTCGGCGAACGCTGGGTTCCGTATCAAAGGCCGACCTTCGTCACCCCGGCCTTCCCGGGCTTCATTTCCGGCCACAGCACGTTCAGCCGCGCGGCAGCCGAGGTGCTCGCCGCCTACACCGGTAGCCCCTACTTCCCGGGAGGGGAGTTCACGCGGACCTTTGCGCCCGGCTATCTCAAGTTCGAACACGGGCCGAGCAAGCCGCTGACGCTCCAGTGGGCGACCTACTACGACGCCGCGGACCAGGCCGGCCTCTCTCGTCTCTACGGCGGCATCCACATCGCCGCGGACGACTTCGCCGGCCGCAGGATCGGATCGACGGTCGGCAAGCAGGCGTATGCGCTCGCCGAGCGCTACTTCAGCGGCACCGCAAAGTAGAAAGCGGCTAGCGGCCCGAGCGCGCCTGAAGCCTGCGCGCAATCGTGTCCAGCGTCACCGCGAGCAAGAGGATGACGCCCGTGACGATGTAGATCGTGCCCGTCTTGTAGCCCGCGGTGTTGAGCCCGTTCGAGACTGTCGCGATCACGAGCGCCCCGAGGAGCGCGCTGCGCACCTCGCCGCGACCACCGAAGAGGCTCGTGCCGCCGATGACCGCGGCGGAGATCGCATCGAGCAGCAACGTGCCGCCACCGACGTTGAGGTCGACGGAGTTGAGTCGCGCGGCCAGGATCACGCCTCCCACCCCGGCCATGCCGCCCGAGATCATGAAGACGATGATGCGGATGCGGGCGACGTTGATGCCGGCGCGACGAGCCCCTTCGGCATTGCCGCCGACGGCGTAGACGTGGCGGCCGAACGGCGTTCGTTTGGCAAGGAAGGTCAAGCCGACCAGGAAGATGACGACGAGGACGCCGGCCAGCGGTAGCCCATTGGGCACGCTGGCGTGGTTGGAGACCGCGACGGTGCCGAAACAGGCGATCGCGACGCCGATGACCTTGGCCACAAGAAGCAGTGGTCTGCGGATTGCGACGCTCGCGCGGCGCTTGCCGATCACGCCGGCCACCGTGCCGACGGCGTAGAGACCTGTGACGACGGCCGCAATGATCCAACCCGCACTCGCTGAGAAGTAGTAGTTGGCGAGGTCGTTGATCAGGCTGTCCTGGATCACGATCACGCCCTTGATCTCGAGCACCTGCAGGATGACTCCCTGCCAGATCAAGAGGCCCGCGAGCGTGACGACGAACGATGGGACGCCAACCTTGGCCACGACCGAGCCCTGGACGCCGCCGATGAACGCGCACAGACCCACTGCGATCGCGATTGCCACGATCCCGGGATACGCATGGCCGCTACCCGGGAGCTGGAACTCGGCGACGGCCAGAGCCGCGATCCCGCTCAGATAACCGATCGAAAGGTCGATCTCGCCGAGCAGGAGCACGAAGACCACACCGAACGCGAGCATGGTCAAGCCGGCCATCTGGACGATGATGTTGTTGAAGTTGTCCGCGGTGAAGAAGTTCGTCGCCTTGAAGCTGAAGAAGACGACGATCACCGCCAGGCCGATGACGATCGGGAGGATCCCGAGGTTCCCGGTCCTCAGGTTGTCGTACGCCCGGCGCCCCAGTCCTGACTGCGCCTCGGCCTCATCTCCTTCGGGGAGACCGATCCCCGGTGCGGCGATATCGACTTCCGAGCTCACGACGCCAGCTCCGGCGCTGTCGACGGGATGCCCGCCACCTTCGTGGGAATCCCAGCGGTGATCGCCTGCACGACTTCCTGTTGCGTGGTCTTCTCCCGCTCGTAGACACCCACGTCGCGGCCGAGACGCAACACCGTGATGCGCGTCGCCACTTCGAAGACGTCGTGCAGGTTGTGCGAGATGAGCACGACGGCCAGGCCCTGCTCGGCAAGGCGCTTGACGAGCTCGAGCACCTGGCGCGTCTGCGCGACGCCGAGCGCGGCGGTCGGCTCGTCGAGAATGACGAGCTTGGAGTTCCACTGCACGGCCTTGGCGACGGCGACCGACTGACGCTGGCCGCCCGACAGTGAGGCAACCGGCTGGCGGATCGAGCGGATTGTCGTGACGGACAGCGAGCTGAGGGTCTCGGCCGTTCGTTGCTCCATGAGCGGCTCCTTTAACCGCCAGAGCCAGTCGCGCTCCTCGCGGCCCAGGTACATGTTCTGGACGACGTCGAGGTTGTCGCACAGCGCGAGGTCCTGGTAGACGACCTCGATTCCGAGCCTGGCCGAGTCCTTCGGGCTGCTGATGTGAACGGGCTTCCCGTCGAAGAGGATCTCGCCGCTGTCCGCGCTGTGAATGCCGGCCACGCACTTGATCAGGGTCGACTTGCCGGCGCCGTTGTCGCCGACGAGGGCCATGATCTCCCCGCTGCGCACCTCGAAATCGACGTCGGTGAGGGCCTGCACTGACCCGAACGACTTCGAGATCCCGCGGAGTTGAAGGATCGGCGTCTCGCTCACGGTGTCGCGTTTCCTACCACATCGACGGTGAGGGGCGCCGCTCGGGCGCCCCTCACCGGTCAATTACTCCTGGCTTACTTGCAGAACTGCGCGAACTCGCCGACGCACACGTCGCTCTTCTTCAGGAACTTGTCCTTGAAGAGCCTCGTGTAGTTGGCCTTGGTGATCGAGACGACCGGAATCTGAACAGTCGGCTCCTTCTTGCTGCCGTTCTTACGGAACCCGTTGACCCCGGGCACCTTCTTGTGCTTCAGCAGCGCGACAGCAGCCGCCGCGGCCGCGTTGGCCTCGAGCGGCACGTACTTGTAGACGGTCATCGTCTGCCAGCCCGAGATGATGTTCTGCACGCCCTGCACCGTCGCATCCTGCCCCGACAATGCGATCGGCTTCAGCTTCTTCGCCTTCAGGGCGGCAATCACAGCGCCGGCGATGCTGTCGTTCGCAGCGATGGCGCCGTCGATCTTGTTGTTCGTCTTCAGCAGCATCTGCTCGAAGATCGGCTGGGCGTTGGTCGCCAACCAGAGCGGCACGAACTGCTGCGGGCCCTTGGTCAGCTTCCCGCTCTTGAACTGCGGGTTGAGGACCGCGTCGTTCCCACTCTTGAACCAGAACGCGTTCTGATCCGTCGGTCCGCCCCAGAGCTCGGCGACGACGGGCTTCGACTTGCCCTTCAGGGCGTTGACGACACCCTTGGCCTGGGCTGAGCCGACCGCCTTACCGTCGAACGAGACGTACACCTTCGCGATACCACCGACCACCTGACGGTCGTAGTCGATCGAGTAACCGCCTGCCTTGGCGAACTTCTTCTCGATCGCAATCGACGTACCCTGAGCAATGTCGGTGACGATGGCCACCTTCGCACCTCGGGACAGACACGAATCGGCCTGCGACACCATCTTCTGCGGGTCGTTCAGCGCGTTCGTGATCGAGTAGCTGACCTTGGCCTTCTTCAAGGCCTTGGCGAAGTACGGTGCGTCAAACTGGACCCAGCGTACGGATGACTTCGTGTCCGGGAGGAGGACACACACCTTGATGTTCGCGGAGCTCTTCGCTGTTGCGCCTGTGACGGCAATCGTCGCGCCGACGCCGACCAGGGCGAGGACGAGACCCGCTGACGCCCACCGGCGAGAGAATCTTTTCACTGCAGCCTCCTAATTGATGAGATTTTGGAGACTCTAGTACGAATTTCACCCGCTTTATAGAGCGACTCCTCGCGCACTATCGCTCGAACCTACATTGTGACCACGGGAACAAGACGCCCACCGGGAGGGCATGTGTTCGCCCTGAAACGGGCGTACTATCGCGCCGATGACAGAGATCGGCGTCGGCATGCTCGGGTACGCGTTCATGGGGAAGGCGCACTCGAACGCGTTCCGCAAGGTGGAGTACCTGGCCTGGCCGCCCCTGCTCGTGCCTCGGCTTGTTGCGATCGCGGGACGAAACCGGGATGCAGTCGCCGAGGCGGCGCTCCGATTCGGCTATGAGCGCTGGACGACCGACTGGCACGACATGATCACGGACGAGCGAATCGGCCTGTTCGACAACGGCGGTCCGAACTCGCTCCATGCCGAGCCGACGATCGCCGCCGCCGAAGCCGGCAAACACGTCCTCTGCGAGAAGCCGCTCGGGCGGACCGCCGACGAGAGCCACGACGTGTGGCGCCGCGTCGCCGCGACCGGAGTCAAGCATCTGTGCGGGTTCAACTACCGCTTCGTCCCCGCGGTGCGGCTTGCACGCGAGTTGATCGACGAGGGCGCGCTCGGGGAGATCCGCCACTTCCGTGGCCGTTACCTGCAGGACTGGGGCGACGATCCGACGCTCGACACCTGGCGCTTCGATCCGGACCAGGCGGGATCCGGCGCGCTCGGAGATCTCGGCACACACGTGATCGACCTGGCGCGCTACCTCGTCGGCGAGTTCAGTTCGGTCGCCGGCATCGTGAAGACGTTCGTGAGCGGTCGCAGGGTCGACGACGCGATCGAGGCGGCCGTCGAGTTCGAGAGCGGCGCGGTCGGGACGATCGAGTCGACGCGTCTCGCGCTCGGACGGCGAAATGCGTTTCAGTGGGAGATCAACGGCTCGCGCGGGTCGCTCTACTTCGACATGGAACGCATGAACGAGCTGCAGGTCTTTCTCGACGGCGAGGAACGCACTCGCGGCTTCAGAACCGTGCTCGTAACCGAGGCGAACCATCCGTTCATGGATTTCTGGTGGCCCCCCGGGCACATCGTCGGGTGGGGAGATACGTTCATGCACGAGGTGCATCACCTCCTGCGCGCGATCGCCGAGGACAGCGACGTCGCACCGCACGGCGCGACGTTCGAGGACGGCTATCGCGCGTCGGAGATCGGCGAGGCGATCGTGCGCTCGAGCGCCGGCGGTCGCCGCGAGCAGCTGACCTTCCGCAGCCTGTCGGACAGCGCGCCGACGAGCTGACCTAGGGCGCGGCCTGTTCGGCGGCCCGGTAGAGCGCAGCGATCGTCTGCGCCTGCCCTGCGGCATCCTCTCGTCCGAGGAGCGGCTCGGCCTCGCCACGGATCGCTTCGCTGAAGTTCTCGAGCTGCAACAGGTAGCGGTCGACGTCCTCCACGTCGATCCGGGCGCCGTTCAGCTCGACATGCGGATCGTTGCACCGAAATGGCTCGACAATGCGCGCCTTGCCAGTTGTGCCGATCGCGTCGACATAGCTCTCGGCCGGTAAGTCGAACGCGCAGTTGAACTGGGCCGAGACCTCGTCGGGAAACTCGAGAGTGCCGGTGAACCCGACGTCGATCCCCGACGCCGCCAGCCTTTGCCGGCCGTAGACCCGCTCCGGTTCGCCTGCCAACAAGCGGCTGACGTTGACGCAATAGCAGCCGAGATCGAGAAGCGAACCGCCGTCCAACTCGGGACGCCAGCGCACGTCGTCCGCATCGTCGAGCGTGAACGTGAACGCGGTCCGGATCTGCTTGAGCTCGCCGAGCGCACCACACCCAACCAACGCCTCGAGTTTCTGCGTCTGTGGATGGTGCCGGTACATGAAGGCCTCCATCAGCAGGCGTCCTTCGCGATCGGCCGTGTCGAAAGCATCCTCGACCGACGCAGGGTTGCGGCCGAGCGGCTTCTCGCAGAGGACATGCTTGCCGGCCTCGAGCGCCTTGATCGTCCACGGCACG
>Ga0136846_1219043_pt1 | contig 10962 bp, 12 predicted proteins | sample HopSoiMetagenom2_FD_96841 | JGI IMG/M metagenome (GOLD analysis project Ga0136846, IMG submission 96841) | Grasslands soil microbial communities from Hopland, California, USA - 2 Assembly 2016 (version 4) | ecosystem: Environmental > Terrestrial > Soil > Grasslands | place: USA: Hopland... | reverse complement strand
TCTCCGCGTCGACGCCGCGGTATGCCTCGATCAGCGCGCCGAGCTCACTCGCCGAGTATCGCGTCGCCCAGCCCGGCAAGTCTGCGGTACCGCGTGAAAGATCGATGCGCGAATGGCGCTCTCCTCGAACGCCAGCGCGTTGGATCCGTCAGGCAACACCCGCGCGAGATCGGTCCTCACCCAGTCAAACACCGGCATGAAGTTGTAGCAAAGAACCGGCACACCGGCGCGCCCGATATTGCTGATACTTTCGCAGTAGTTGTCGATGTAACGGTCGCGTGTCGAGCGGCCGAGCTTGATGTCCTCGTGAACCGGTAGACTTTCGATCACGGTGAGCGACAAACCGACCCGCTCCACGTCATCTCGTAGTCGCTCCACGCTCTCGAACGTCCAGGCATCACCAACAGGAATCTCGAACAGTGCTCCGACGATTCCGCGCACCGCCGGGATCTGCCGAATCCTGGTCAGTGAAACGGCGTCGCGAGGTCCGAACCAACGGAAAGTCAGCACGCGCTCGAGTTATTCCCGATTCACCGCGCGACGCGGAGACTGCCACCCTTCAGCAGCTGCTCGACCTCGTCGCGCGTAACGAGGCAAAAGTCGCCGGGAACGCTGTGCTTGAGCGCTGAAGCCGCTGTCGCAAATCGCAGCGAGTCTTCCCAGTTCCGATCCTGGAGGCGAGCCGCAATCAGTCCGCCGCTGAATGCGTCCCCCGCACCAATGCGGTCGACGACTTCGACTTCATACTTCGGCGCCCGATACACTTTCCGTTCGGCCACCAGCACAGCGCTCCAGGTGTTGAGCAGCACTCGCGGATTCTCACGGAGTGTGATAGCGGCAGCGCTGAGATTGAATCGATCGATCAGCTCTTTCGCGACGCTCGCATATGCGTCCGCGTCGACGTGATCGTAGGTCTCGTGGTTTCGGCCGCCGATACCGAATACGACGCGTGTGTCTTCCTCGGTTGTGATCAGCACGTCGACGTAGCGCATCAGCGGCTCCTGGACGTTGCGCGCTACATCGGGCTTCCAAAGCTTGCGACGGAAATTCAAATCGTAGCTGACGGTCAGTCCGGCCTTCTTCGCAGCCTCCAGCGCTTCTGACGTAACCTTTGCCGCTGACTTGCTGAGCGCAGGTGTGATACCGCTGACATGGAACCAGTGCGCGCCTGCAAACGCCGATTTCCAGTCAACACTCCCGGGCTCGATGCTGCTGATCGCCGATCCCGCCCGATCATACAGCACGCTGCTTGGCCTCGGCGCGGCGCCGAGCTCCGCGAAATACAAACCGGCTCGATCGCCCTTCGACCACTCGATCCGTGTTTCGACACCCAGCTCACGCGCGCGGTTGGCGATCAAATGACCAAGGGGATTGTCAGGAAGGCGCGAGATCCAGAGGGACGAAGTCCCAAACCGGGCGGCGGCGACCGCGACGTTGAGCTCGCCACCGCCGACGTAAAGGTCGAGCGAGTGCGCCTGCTCCAGCCGTTGAAAATTGGGCGGAGTCAGGCGGATCATCGCTTCGCCGAGAGTCACCAGGAGCATGCGAAATCTTACGAACTGCGATGAGATGCCACCAGCGGCTAATCCCCTCGCTTCCGCGCCACGCTCGAGACGGTAGAATTGTAGGCGCGATGCCTTTTCCCGCTTTCGATTTAACGAATCGTGTCGCCGTCGTCGTTGGTGCCACTTCCGGCATCGGGAAGGCCATCGCCCTCGCCCTCGCGGATGCCGGCGCTGACGTGGTGCCCACGGGCCGCCGCACGAACATGGTCGAGTCGGCTGCGCGGGAAGTGGAACAGCGCGGTCGTCGCTCGCACGTCGTCACCAGCGACGTGACATCGACCGACTCGATCAACGAGCTCGCCCGCGTTGTCATCGACAAATTCGGCCAGGTCGACATTCTCGTGAACGCAGCGGGAATCACCGTAAGGCGGCCGACCGCCGAAGTCACGGACAGTGAGTGGAACGCGATCCTCGACACCAATCTGAATGGAATAATGCGGGCATGCCGGGCGTTTGGGCCGCACATGATCGAGCAACGTTACGGACGGGTGATCAATATCGGCTCGCTGACATCGCTGGTCGCGCTCCATGAAGTCGCCGCGTACGGGGCCAGCAAAGCGGGCGTAGCGGCACTCACCAAATCGCTCGCGGTTGAATGGGCGCCGTACAACATCTGCGTCAATGCAATTCTCCCGGGCGTCTTCCGCACCGCGCTCAACGAGGGCCTGCTCGACGGCACCGACCGCGGCCGCGAGCTGTTAATGCGCACGCCGATGCGGCGCTTCGGTCAGCCGGAGGAACTGGCTGGCGCGGCAGTCTTTCTTGCCTCCGGCGCCGCCAGTTTCGTCACCGGCCATCTGCTCGCAGTGGACGGCGGTTTCCTGGCGAGCGGAGTGAATCAGTAGCCATCACGACCGCCTTCCCAATGCATGAGCTAAAATTTGTGATCACATTCGGCCTCCTGTTTGCAAACAATGCGAGGGCCTGAGTCATCGTAAGGCCCACCACCCAGATTCCCGCAGGAGCGAAAAATGAACACAGCCAAAACCATCAACGGAATCGCGATCGCGTGCGTGCTCGCGCTCGGCGCCGCCTGTGCCGGCGTCAGAAAAACTACGACTGACATCAACCCGGCGATGAACCGCGCCCCGACGTGCGCTCAGGCGATCGCGGTCTACAACGGCCGCATGGATGTCCCGTACGACTACTACGAGCTCGCCTGGATTCAGGCCGAGGGCAACTCGGTGTGGACGACAGACAATCAGCTGCAAACGCAGATTCGTAATGGCGCCGCCAAAGTCGGAGCAAATGCGGTGATCGTCAATCCGGTCCAGCAGTCGAAGTCGACGGTGAAAGTTCTCGGCGAAGCAATCGGGGCTAGCTCGGCGACGCAGAAAGCCAGCGCGCTGGCGATCTACATGCCAGGTGATGCCGCGCGCGTCAGATCCACCTGCGGCACCTGACCCTGGTCGCAGCATAAGCAAAAGGGCCGGCGCTCGCCGGCCCTTCATGTTTCAAGGATCGATAGTTACCGAAGCTCAGCGTGGCCATTGGTGGTCGGAGCTTCGTGCGCAGGCGCCGGTCCGAAACCGCTTTCGCGTGCAAAATTTCTGGCGTATTCGAACGGTGAAGTTGCAGATACGTCGAAATCAGCGAACGGCGGCTGAATCCCCGAATCAAAGCCGCGGGCAAGACCAAGCATCAAACCCGAGAAGGTCTTGTCGAAGGGATTTTCGGCAGCCTTCCATTGCGCTTCGAGAATGTCTTCCGGCACCTCGATGACGTTGAACTTCCGACCGAACGTGTCTTCGAAAATGCGAACCGCGTCACGCTGACTGATTTCCTCCGGACCTCCGACAGGAATCACCGCGTTGCTCGCCTTCGGATTGGTCAGCGACTGCGCCGCGAACTCGGCGACATCGCCGACGGTTACGTAGCGGATCTTGTCCGTTCCTTTTCCGTAGACCTTGACGGTACCCGCCGCGGGGTCACAGAACAGCATCGGGCCCAGCCAGCTCTCGCAGAAATAGCTCGGATGCAGAATGGTGTAATCGAGACCACTTTGCTCGAGATGCTGCTCCGCATCCCGCTTGGCTCGCGTCAACGGGTTGTCCACCATTTTCGCTGTATCGAACGACACGAACACGAACTTGCGGACTCCGGCCTTTCGCGCGGCATCGATCAGCGACTTGTTTCCTCCGGCGTCGGTCGCCTCGAATGAATCTCCGGGCTGGGACGTAAGAATGGTCGTGACCGTCGAGATCACGGCATCCACTCCGGCGCATGCAGCGATCAGCGATCGCGGCTCACGGAGATCCCCTTGCACGATTTCCGCGCCGAATCGCTGCAAGCGCAGCACTTTTTCAGGGGCTGATGTGACGCGCGTAAGCGCGCGCACCTGTTCGCCACGAGCGGTGAGTCGCCGCACGATCTCCGAGCCCAGCACGCCAGTGGCGCCAGCAACGAGGATCATAAAACCTCCTTCGCAATGATTTGGGCCGCTGCGAAGATGGCTGGTTTGAAGCGATCCGGCAATCGCTGCGACACTTGCCGAAAACCGCGCCGAATCGCCACCATTACTCCCATGAAGACGACAACGCTTTCTCTGCTGGCTTTCGGCCTTATAACGGGGTTTGCGGGCGCTCAGAGTCGGCTGCCGGCCGGCATGCGTCCCCCAGGATGCAGTTCCGGTTTGCAGCTCCCCGAGGGCTTCTGCGCGACCCTTTTCGCCGACAGCGTGCGCGGCGCACGTCACATCGTCGTCGCACCCAACGGGGACGTATTCGTCAACGTCGTCGGAAAGGCGTCACCGGGTGTTCTGGTTCTCCGCGACACCAATCGGGATGGTAAGGCCGATATCAGGCAGACCTGGGGCGGCGAAGGCGGCACCGGAATCGCGCTCGACGAGAGCTACCTCTACGCGACGGCGAACAGCTCGATCGTTCGCTACCGTCTCGCGCCCGGATCGCTGCGACCGAGTGGCGGGCCTGAGATCGTCGTCAGCGGACTGCCGATGTCCGGATCACACCACTCCCACAATTTCGTCGTTCACAACCATACGCTTTACGTCAACATCGGATCTGCGTCGAACGCGTGTCAACAACAGGATCGTCGCGCGGCATCGCCCGGCAACGATCCTTGCACCGAGCTGAATACACGCGGTGGAATTTGGGAGTTCGACGCCAATCGTCTCAATCAGCGACCCACCGATGGCCGCCGCTATGCGACGGGCCTGCGCAATTCAGTCGCCTTCACTCGCAATCCGCTGGACGGAAACCTCTACGCAACCGTGCACGGACGCGATCAGTTGTACGACAACTGGCCGAATCTTTTCACTGCCGAGAAAAGCGCTGAGAACCCGGGAGAGGAGCTCGTAAGAGTCGATCGCGGTGGTGATTATGGTTGGCCGTACTGCTTCTACGACGTCGACCGCAAGACGCTGGTGCAGGCACCCGAATACGGTGGCAACGGTCAGACGGCGGGGCGATGCGACAAAAAAGTGCAGCCGCTGATGGCGTTTCCCGGACACTGGGCACCCAACGGAATGGTTTTCTACACCGGTACTCAGTTCCCATCGTCGTATCGCGGCGGCGCGTTCATCGCATTTCACGGATCGTGGAACCGCGCTCCGCTGCCACAGGCCGGCTTCCGCGTCGTCTTCGCGCCGTTCCGCTTCAATCGCCCGGTCGGAACATTCACGACCTTCGCCGATGGCTTCAATCCAGCCCCAAGTCCCGGACGTGCCACTCCTGGCACCAGGCGTCCTACCGGCATCGCTCAGTCGCCCGACGGTTCCCTCTACATAACCGACGACACCGGCGGCACGATTTGGAAGATCACCTACCGCGCGTCATCCCGCTGAGCAGTCTCGCGCTGTGCTGAACCCGCTGAAGCCCCTCGCCAGCCGGCTGATGAGACTGCTTGGGAGATCCCTGGCGGAGGCTCCGCCCGCGCCCGAGTCCGCAAGCGCTCCGAGCCTCGACAGCGAGCGGCGTCTCAGCTTCATGCTCGAGTCGGTGCCGGTGAACATGTGGTCGACTGATACGCAGCTGAACATCACGTTTTCGCAGGGAGCGGGACTGCATCTGATCGGCGCGGGCGCCAACGAGCAGGTAGGAATGACGCTGTACGAAGTGCTCAAGACTCGAGATCCGGGAACGACTCCGCTCGCCGCCCATTTGCGCGCGCTACAGGGTGAGCTCGTTCGCTACGACATCACCTGGCGTGGCCGCTCGTTCGAGACGCGCGTCGAACCGCTGCGTGGACCCGATGGCCGCATCACCGGAACGGTCGGCATCGCCATCGATGTCACCGACAGAAAAAGTCTATACGACGCGCTGCACACTCAGAATGTCTATTTCGCCGCGTTGTTCGAGAGCGCGCCGGAAGCGATCGCGATCCTGGACGAACAGGATCATATCATTCGCGTGAACGGCCAGTTCACCGCGATGTTCGGCTACACAGAGGATGATGCCGTGAGCCGCAACATCAATGATCTCATTGTGCCGCCTCCGCTCGTTGAGGATGCGGAAAACCTGACCGCGCGTGTTGCAGCGGGAGAAAAACTCACCACTGAAGCACTACGCCGGCACAAGGACGGTCACAGTATTTGGGTTTCGATCGCCGCGACACCGTTTGGAATCGGCGACCAGCCCGGCCGCGTTTACGCGATGTATCACGACATCTCCGCGCTCAAGCGGGCGGAAGACGAGCTCAAGGCGTTGTTGCTTGTCGATGAGCTGACGGGTCTCCCCAACCGGCGCGCTTTCATCACGCTCTCGGAGCAGGCCCTCAAGCTGGCGGCGCGACTAGAGCGTGATGTGCTGATGATCTTCATCGACGTCGATCATTTGAAATACATCAACGACACCTTCGGACATCTCGCGGGAGATCGTGCGCTGATCGACACCGCTCGTGTTCTGCGCGAGAGCTGTCGCGAAGCGGACATCATCGCCCGGCTTGGCGGCGATGAGTTCGTTGCCTTGTTGACGGTCAATTCAGATCAGACCGCGGAGATTGTCTGCCAGCGCATCAAGAGCCGTGTTGACCTGCACAACGCCGAAGCAGATCGCGATTACCAGCTGTCCCTGAGTGTGGGAGCTAAACGATCGAGAGCGGAGGGAACGATGCTCGCCGATCTTCTGGCGCAGGCGGACACCGCACTATACGAGCAGAAGCGCGGCCGCAGCCGGCGTCAGGCGCTCTCCCGATAGTATTCGGCGAGACACCAGGTAACCATGTCCGCTAGTAAAACCTGGGTTCGTTCAGAGCTCGCAAACCGAACGCCGATTTCTCGCACCATCCCCTGGGCTGCGCGAACCACGCCCTCCCCAGACTCGCCGCCTTCCTTCATCTCTGCGACGAAGGTGCACACCGCACCCTGCAATTCTTCCTTGTTGTAGACGCCGGCGGCGAACACCGCCGCCAGCGCCTTCGAAAGATTCATCTCGGCCTTGCTCTGCGCGTTTCGCGCAACGCGTTTGCTCGTACGCTTGCTTTTTGCCTTGCTCTCCGCGTCCCGCCGCGGTCGACCATTCATGAGTGGAACGTGCGCGGCAGCATTTGACGTGTCAAGTGATCTCGGTGTGGCGGCTTACGTCGTCACAGCGCTACGGCAGTGCATGGACGACTCCGCACGCGATCCTGGCGCCACTATTTCCCGAAGGATTCGTTACCTGATCGTCGGCGCCGGCGTGCACAACAAGCGCACTCCCATCAGCGTCAAGCAACGTGCGCGTCCCCGGCGTCAGGCTTACACGGTCCGTCGAGAAGGAGACATTTCCAACCCCGCCCGCGGGAATGACGATGTTGGGATTGTCGCCGGCGTGTGGCCCACGCGGATTCTGGAGTCCGTGCTCCATACCCATCGGGTTGTAGTGTCCGCCCGCGGTCGTGAAACCCGGAGCTTCGCACTTGCCGGCGTCATGGAAATGAATGCCGTGAGTGCCGCCCGGAAGTGAGAGGCTCGCGATCTCCACGTTCACGACGCCGTTGCCGTCCTGCCACAGCTGCGCGGTACCGATGGGAGCGCCGCTCGAGTTGTACATCACCGCTTCCGCTCGTGCCGCGGCGTTCCGCATGCGCGTCGCTGTCGAGCACGCGGCGCTGCTCACGATGAAGAGCCCGGCCACCAAAACCGATCCGCTTCGCACTCTCATTAGTGACTCCGGAGTGAAGGTTCAGTCGCGGAGTCCCTGGACCCCGCGCTAGCTACGAATCTTGAACTTCGTCCACACGACGATCGTTGTGCAGTCGCCCTGCCCACCGCGGGTGTACTGGGGCGGCGTACCCGGACCGTTGTAAACCTCAATCCCTACAACTTCGCGGCCATTGACGAATTGATTGACGTCGCCCGGCATGAGTGACTGCCAAGGGGAGTCATCGACATAATACTGAACACATGGCGGCGCGCCACTCAGGCTCGTCACACCACGCGTGCTCGTAACCTCTTCTCCTTGCGAACCGTAGCTGACCTGGAGACCCGGTACCGTGCGCAAAATGTCGGTCAGGTAGTTCGGCGCCAGCCGCTCGATCTGCTCCGGTCCGAGATAGAAGCCGGCACCCGATTTCTGTCGGGTCGTGAACCCGACTTTATCCAGGCTCGCCGCCCGCTTTGCGGTCACTACCACTGGCTCAATCGTCGCGACAAACTTGGGCAGCTTGACGGAAACTTGCTTCGGCTCGTGAGAGCTCAGATCGACAGGCACTGTTTCCGCCCCGAAGCCGAGATGACGAGCGAGCAGGACGTGACTGCCCGAAGGAAGATTGCGCATCGTGAACTGGCCTTTGTCATTCGTCAGTGCGACGATGTTCGTCCCCACCAACTCGACGCGGCTACCGGCATTCGAGGGCGACCCCTCCAGAATCACGGTACCACTTACTGCAGCGCTTCCTGTCTTGGCGCCCGAATCCACGCGCGACAGCAGCAGGTTGCGCAGGAAGAGCTCGGTGTCATCGGTGCCGAGCTCGATCGGCACTTCTGCCGTAACCGCGGCACCCATCCGCGCCTGCAGCGTTGCCTTCATGTCGCTCGGCAGGCCGCAAATCCGATAGTCGCCCTGGGCGGTGGTGCTGTCGCGCAGCAGACGGGGTGTCCGACGAACTCCGACCTCCTTCGACACCTCGACTTGCGACCAGGCAATCGAGACTTCAGCTCCCTTCACCGGCAGCATGGACTCGGGATCCGTGACGCGGCCGATCACCGCGGATGTTCCTTGTGCGCGTGGACCGAGCGGCGGACACCACGTCTTGATGATCGTCGTCGACGAAGGCACCGACAGCATCACGAAGCTCGAGCTGTCCGCGCCGACATAGAATTTTTTGGTCGCCAGCGACAGCCCCAGCGAGTCGAGAACCGGATGAAAGACACCGACCTGATAGGTGCCCGGCTTCAGTCCGCTGATCTTGAACCGGCCAACGGAGTCACTGATCGCACTTTGTTGCGCGCCTTCGATTACGACTTCTGCGTGGCGGAGGTAGGTACCGTGCAGGCTGTCGACCAGCAGTCCGGTGATCTCGGCGGTTCCGGTTTTCGTTGGAACTGCGGCAACCACGGTGTCCTTAGGCGGCTCCTTCTTGGCGGCCTGTTTTTTTTCGGCCTCCCTGCGACCGAGGATGGTCTGACGCTGCTGGGCGTGCAACGGGATGGCGCTTGCGAGAATCGCCAGTGACAAAACTGAAACGTGAATCGTGTGAAGCTTCATTAGTCTTCCAGCGCTGGCTCGTACGCGGTCTCCGCGTGGGGAGCAAGATGTGAATGTGTGTTGATTAGACGCGCGCAGGTATTCCAGCGCAGAATCGCGTCATCGTTCCCACCCGGCCGGATCTGCTCGGCCTTTTCGTACCAACCCATCGCAGCGCGCAGCGCATCATAAGCCATTCCGCCACTGCCCATGCCGCCGCGATGCAAATAGGCCTGTCCACTCCGCTCCGACGCAATCCCGGTGTAATAGAAGCGCTGGTACGGCTCGGTGATACGCGACAGGATCTCTTTCACTTCCTTCATGACTGTGGCGTGGCCTTCCGCGAGCTGATCGGTTAGCGCCAGCACGAGCATCACCAACACCTGCTGGTTGTCGCCATCGATTTCCAGAACGTCGCGGCAGATGCTCTCTGCCGCCCACGACTGGTTGATCAGCCTGTAGCGTTCCGCTTTTTGTACTGCCCGCGGAACTGCCTCCTTCGAGATCGGCTTGAGTCTGATTTGGTCCTTCAACGCCCGTCCTCGCCCACCGCGCCTCCTTCCTCCCGCCTACCGCTTCCCGCCTTCCTACCCCGAATTAACCGCACGAGTTTCCCCAGGGGGTCATAGTGCCGGTCCACGACCCGCTCTTTGAGCGGGATGATCGCGTTGTCCGTGATCGTAATGTGCTCTGGACACACTTTGGTGCAGCATTTGGTGATGTTGCAGTAACCGATGCCAGGGTTTTCCTTCAGCTCGTCACGGCGGTCGAGGATGTCGAGCGGATGCATCTCCAGCTGGGCCGCGTGTACAAGCAGCCGTGGCCCGACGAACTGCTCGTGTAGCTGATGGTCGCGCAGAACGTGACAGACGTTCTGACACAGGAAGCATTCGATACACTTTCTGAATTCCTGCACCCGGTCGACATCATACTGGGTCATTCTCCAGGTGCCGTCGGGGGCGTCCGCCGCGCGAGGCGTGAACTTCCGAATTCGCTTCTTCGCCCGAAAGTTCGAAGAGACGTCGGTCACGAGATCCTTCACGATCGGGAATGCCCTCATCGGCTCGATCGTAACCGGCGCCGACAAATCGAGCTCGCTCAGGCGCGTCATGCACATCAGACGCGGAATGCCGTTGACCTCCGCCGAGCACGAGCCGCACTTGCCGGCTTTGCAGTTCCAGCGAACCGCCAGATCGGTCGCCTGATCGGCCTGGATCTGATGGATCGCGTCCAGGACAACCATGCCCTCAGAAACTTCGGCTGGATAATCGGTCAGCTTGCCTTGCGCGCCGCTGCCGCGCCAGACCCTGAACGTCGCGGTGCGCGTCTGAGTACCGGCGCTGGTGTTGCTGCGTGCAGCGGCGCGCTGGCCGCTCTCGACGACATTCCGTGCCAGGTTCTCAGTGGCCATGCGCTCTATGCCTCCGGGGAAAAACAGCGCGCGACTCTCATTTATTCTCCTCGATGATCTTCTTCAGATTATCGGGCATCTCCGGAATCGGCTCGCGTATCACCTGCATCTCGCCGTTCGGGCCGCGCTTGATGACGATGTTGAACTTCGCGTAACTCGGGTCCTTTTCGGGATAATCGTCGCGGAAGTGACCACCACGACTCTCCTTTCGCTCCAGCGCCGCGCGAGCGACGATCTCCGACACCGTCAACAGATTCTGCAGATCGAGCGCAGTGTGCCACCCTGGATTGTACTCGCGGTTTCCAGTCACCGATACCTTGCTCGATCGGTCGCGCAGCGACTTCAGGCGCTCGATGGCGGTTTT
>Ga0136846_1242363_pt1 | contig 10963 bp, 9 predicted proteins | sample HopSoiMetagenom2_FD_96841 | JGI IMG/M metagenome (GOLD analysis project Ga0136846, IMG submission 96841) | Grasslands soil microbial communities from Hopland, California, USA - 2 Assembly 2016 (version 4) | ecosystem: Environmental > Terrestrial > Soil > Grasslands | place: USA: Hopland... | reverse complement strand
GATGCAGGACCGGCCGCTGGAGCCGCCGCCCCGCGCAACCGGAGCCGAGCGCACCGAACGCCCCCTCCCAAACCTGGGAAGGGGCGCCGGCCCCCCGGTTGCCCCGGTTCAGCCGAGGTCGACCGAGCCGGGTCTGGATGCACCCCACCGCAGGGCCGCAATCGTGATCGTCGCGGTCGAAGGTGATGCGGCGGGTGCTGAGCAGAGAAGGTCTGCCGCACGTCCGGTGAACCGCAACTGGGCCGCCAGGCCGACGACGTGCCGGCGGATCGGCCTCATGGCATTCTCCTCGGTCCTACCCCTGGGGGCTGGTGAGAAGAGATTCCCGGGCCCGACTTAAGTTCCGCTTAACACCGGCTTTGGGCGCCCGGGCCCATGACCGCCTCGGGATCCGGTGGGCGACCGCTCGGTCAGGCTCGACGGCCTGCCTCAGCGAGCGACCCAGCGCGAGGTTTTCACGGTCCGGATGACCATGAGCACGTCGGGCCCATTGCCGGGTCCTTCGGCATCGAACACGTTGCGGCTGCTGCCGGGCAGTCCGCGCCGATCCACGCAGGCCTCCTGGCCGGTGGGCGGGTGGCCGTTGGCCAGACACGCCTGGAGCTTGACGTAGGTTGTGGTGCCGGTCGCACGCCGGAACACGTTTACCGAGGTCCAGCCTCGCCCGCCCAGCAGGCGTTCGTCGTACCGGAGGGAAAGGATCGCCGGATCAGCTGCCGTGGTCGACAGACCGGTGGCATGGGCCTCAACGGGCAGGCCGATGTCGTCGGGCGACGAGGCGGTCGTCAGTTCCTGGACGAGGACGGAGGCGCCAGACGTGTCCGTGTCCGGCACCTGGAAGTCGACGTTCTGCTGGTCCAGGTCGAACGTCTGCGGCTGGCAGCCAGGCTGCCGGGGCACCAGACAGCGACCTGATCCGTAGCCGGCGCCGGCGCTCACGGTGGCGGGGGTCGGCGATCCCGACGGGAGCAGGACGTTTCCGCTGTTGACTGTCACCGCGCCTGGGGCGGGCTGTGAATAGGTGCCCGTGACGAGGCTGGTGCCGGTCCCGCCGCTCTTGATGATCTGGCCCTGATTCACCACTGTCCCGAGCGGGGCGATACCGAAGTCGTTCTTGCCCTCCAGGTAGCTACCGTCGTCCTCGAAGCGCAGCGTGCCGGCGCCCGCGGTGAGCCCCAGGTGCGGCAGCAGCTCGAGCCGAGTGCCGTGATCGGCGGCCATGAAGCCACCGTCGTGGATGCGCAGGAGCCCGTGCACGAGGAGCTGGAACTGGTCGCCCAGGTTGACCTCACCCCCTGAGACGTCGACGATCCCCTCGTCGTCGACCACGATCCGCCCGGTCGCGCCCAGGATGGGGATGCCGGGTACACAGGCTTGCTCGCCCGGAGGGTAGGGCCCCCGGAAGTAGGCACACTCGCGCGTCGTGACGGTCGCCTCGCTGGACGGTCCGAGAGTGCGCAGCAGCAGCTCGCCGGACACCTCCACCTGGGCCGGCCCGGCGAGTGCGCCCCCGTCCACTTCCACCTGTCCCCGGATCGTCGAGGGCGCCGAGTCGCCGCCGTAGAGGTAGAGCTTTCCGCCTTCGTCGACCTGCAGTACGCCGGTCGGGGCGACGTCGAGGGCGACGAGCTGGGCGTCCTGTCCTGCCCGGATGACCGGCAGACCACCCGCTGGAATGCAGACATAGGGGTTGCTCAGGCGCAGGGGAGCGACGCCCAGGGACCAGTTGGCGTCGTTGTCCCACTGGTCGTCAGCGCCCGGAGTGACCCCGAGTCCTTGCCAGACGTCGGTCGTGAGGCCGGTAAGGACGTCGCAGACGTTCAGCGATATCGCAGTGGGCGTGGTTGCGGGGGCCGGGAGCCACGCTGCCAGCAGAATGGCGACGGCGAAACGAACCAAGGTCAGCACCGCTACGCCTCCCAGCAGAGCAGCCACCTGGCAACGGCAGACGTCGCCATCCTCAACCTACCCAGACCTCCAGGGCTACATGCGGTCTCATCGGGCCCAAGTATGCGCCGAGACCGCACTAGCCTGACGAAGTGGAGTTCCGGCTGCTGGGTCCGCTGGAGGTGGCGGACCGGGGTAGAGCGGCCCGTCCAGGGCCGCCACGCCAACGTGCGCTACTTGCGATGCTCGTCCTCGCCGCACCCGCCGTCGTGTCCACCGATCGCCTCGTCGACGGATTATGGGGCGAGCAACCGACGAGCAACCCGCTGGGCGCGCTCCAGGTCTACATCCACGGCGTCCGAAAGGCGCTGCGCAGCGTCAGCGATCTCGAACTGGTCGAGCGGGTCCCCCCCGGATACCGACTAACGGTCACGGCCGACCAGACCGACGTCGGCCGGTTCACCACGCTTCAGCGACGCGCGCGAGATGAGCGCCTGCGCGATGATCCCGCTGCGGCAGCAGCAACGTTGGAGGAGGCGCTGGGCCTGTGGCGAGGACCGGCCCTTGCCGACGTCCTAGAGGCGCCCTTCGCCGAACCGGAGGCGGCCCGACTCAATGAGCTGCGCGTGCTGGCGCTAGAGGACTCCTACGACGTGCGCCTCGCGCTGGGCGAGCATGCTGCTCTCGTCGCCGATCTGGGCCAGGCGGTTCTGGAACAGCCCATGCGGGAGCGCTTCTGGGGCCAGCTGATGACTGCGCTCTATCGGTGTGACCGGCAGGCCGACGCTCTGGCAACCTATGCCCAAGCCCGGGAGCGGCTCGCCGACGAGCTCGGTCTCGATCCTGGTCAGGCGCTGCAACAGCTCGAGTTGGCGATCCTGCGCCAGGATCCTGCTCTGGCCGCGCCCCAGGCACCGCTCCCTTCGCCGCGCGGTGCCGCCGAAGGGGCCCGGGTCGCCCTGGCCGCCGCGAAGCGTCCCACGGTCGCGCCTCGTGAGCCGGCGCGGCTGCCGCGGGCGTCCACCCCCACGTTCGGCCGTCGCGGGCTCGTCGCCCGGGTCCGCGACGTGCTGTCCGATCGAGAGGTCCGCTTGCTGACCCTGACCGGGCCGGGCGGGTCCGGAAAGTCCAGGCTGGCGGCAGTGGCGGCGGCGGCCGCGGCCGACGACAACGAGGACCGGGTCGTTTATCTCACCGCCACCGAGCGCACCGACGTGTCCCAGCTCGCACGTGAGGTGACGCTCGCCGTGACCGGATCCGACGACGAGGCTGCCCTCGCTGATCTGGATGCCCACACCCTGGTCGTGTTGGACAACCTGGAGTCGATCGCCGACGGCGAACTACTGGTGCGCGACCTCGTCGAGCGGACCTCTCAGCTGACCGTAATGGCCACTAGCCGGCTACCGCTGCGCCTACGCGCCGAGCACGACATTCCCGTTCCCCCTCTCGAGGTCCCACCGGAGGGCGCCTCTGTGGAGGAGATCGCCGCCGCTCCCGCGGTCGAGATGTTCGTCGACCGGGCCACTGCCGTCGCGCCGGACTTCCGGCTCCGTGACCATGTCGACGGCGTCGCCGACCTGTGCCGCTTCCTCGACGGTCTTCCGCTTGCAATCGAACTGGCGGCGGCGCACGCGCGGCTGCTCACACCTGGTCAGATCAGGTCCGCGCTGGAGGAGGACTTCGGGCTTCTGAAGGCGCATACCAGCGACCTCCCGGAGCGGCAGCAGACCCTTGCCGCCACGATCGAGTGGAGCTACGCCAGGCTCGACCACCACGCCCGAACGGTCGCGGACCGACTCTCGCTCTTCGAGCGCGGGTTCACCGTGGAAGCCGTCGAAGCGGTGTGCGATGACGTGCCGGACGTCCTGGACGCGCTGGCCCAGATCGTCGAGGCACGTCTGATCCGCCCCGTCGACTCGCGGGTCGAGGTTCGGTTCGTCGTACTCGGTACCGTCCGGGCATACGCACGGAATCGTCTTCAGCAGCATGAGGACATCGAGACCCCCAAGGTCGCGCTGGCCGACCACCTGCTGTCGCGAGCCCGTGAGTGGGCAGGTCAGCTCGACGGACCCGAGAGCGCCGCCGTGGTCGGGCGGTATGACGACACCGCCGCCGATCTGAACGCTGTGCTCGACTGGGCATCCGACACAGGCCGGACGGACCTGGCCGTCGAGCTGGCAACCACGATCACTGACCTCTGGATCGCGTCCGGGCGACTCATGGACGGGTTGCGCCGGACCCGGCAGCTCCTCGCGTCTGCCGGGCTCACGCCGGCGCAACAGGCCGATCTGCACCTGACCGCCGGAAAGCTCGCGTATCACCTCACCGACTGGGATCGTGCGGCCGCAGAGCTGCGCGCCGCGCTCGCGATGCCCAACATCGACCCGGCCACCGCGACCGCGGCCCGCTGTCACCTCGGCGCCGCGCTCGTCGTCACGGGGGCGGCGGACGAAGGTGCCGCGCTGGCGTCGCAGGCGCTCGCGGAGGCTGAGCGGCTCGGCAGCTACCCGACTAGCGCGATCGCGCTCTCCGTGCTGGCCATTGCTCGCGCCATCGCCGGCGACGCCGACGGTGAGCGTTCTTACTACGAGCGCCGACTCGCGGTCGTCTCCGAGCGGGGGGACGTGGCCAGAATTGCCGACACCCTCAATACCCTCGCCGAAATCGCCCTCGACGAGGCAGACGCGGCGACGGCGCTCGCCTACGCCTCGGAGTCGGTCGTCATCGCGGGCTCGGCGCTGACGCTGGAGGCCCGGGACGCGACTATCACGCTGGCGAGGGTCGCCGCCGTGAACGGCGACCCGGACACAACGGCCGCTCGCCTCCGCGCCGCGCTCGCGCTTGCCGACCAGACCGGGCAGTCACTTGCCCTGGCCCAGTGCCTTCGGGTGGGCGGGTGCCTCGCCGTACTCCTGGGCGACATGGTCAGCGCGGTCCGTGCCTTCGCGTCAGCCCAGGGCGTGTCCCCTTCACCCTCGGGCACCGAGGAGCCCATCGAGGCCGATTTCGCGGCGCGGCTGGCGGAGGCGAGGGCAGCCCTCGGCGAGGAGGGGTTCCGTCGGGAGTGGCGGTTGGGCGGCAAGCTCCCGGTCGCCTCCGTGCGCGCCAAGCTCGTAGCGCTGGCGGCGCAGCCGGTTCTCCCCGGCAGCTGACCAACCGGAGGTCCCTGTCGGCCCTGGCCGCCGGCTCGCGACACCAGCGGTGCGACCGTCTGCTCGTCGAAATCGACAGCTCTGGCGCATTGGCGTTCGAGGTGGGAGCGTTCCGGTGAGCTGGCTCGACGAGGATCAGCCGGATCGCTGCCCCATCGCGGGCGCGGGCCGAAGGGGCATTGGCAAAGGGCGGAAGATATGACGGTCGCACTTCATCACGTCGCACTGACTGTTTCCGACGTCGAGGCAAGCGTTTCCTGGTACACCGATCTGTTCAATTTCGCCGAGTTGATCCGTGGCGAGCACTCTGGCGGCTCCGGCGGGCACGCCGTCGTGGTCGGCAAACCGGACTGGTCGATGTTCGTCGTTCTCAACCACCACCCGACCAACAAAGGGGAGACTTTCGACCCCACCAGGACAGGTTTAGACCATGTCGGCTTCACCGTCGCAGACCGCGCCGCGCTCGTCGAGTGGGAAGAGCGGCTGACTGACAAGGCCATCAAACACAGCCCGATCACCGACCACGAATGGGGGTCGTCATTGAACTTCCGCGACCCAGACGACATGCAGCTGCAACTGGTCGCCTTCAGCTGAGCCGATGCCCATGGCGACGATCGTTGGCCTCGGAGGACCGACGCGGCGGCAAGCCCGCTGATCGGCACAGTATCGATGATCAGGCTTGGCGGACCGGTCGACCACCCGGCCGCAGCGGCGGTCTATCGCCGCGCGTCGTTGTCCAACGTCGGCGACCGCGAAGCTCTGGTTGCCCATCCGGAGCACTTGGACCTTGCGTCCGAAGGGCTCGCCGAAGGCCGTACCTATGTCGCGGAACTCGACGGATCCGTCGTGGGCTTCACCACCTGGAGCGAGGCCGGCGACCGGGTCGAGTTGCAAGACCTGTTCGTGGACCCGAGCTGGATGAGGCGTGGGATTGCTACTGCGCTCGTCATCCAGGTCGTCGAAGTCCTGCGAGCACGCGGCGTTTCTCGCCTGGAGGTGACCGCCAACCCGCATGCACTCGGGTTCTACCGCAGCGTGGGGTTTGTCGACATTGGCCGTGCCGAGACGGACTTCGGCACCGCGCCGCGCATGGCACTCGTCATTCGGTGAGCTTCCTGCGTCGTCGGGAACCAGGTCTTCGCGGACGAACCGCCGCAGGCGTGGCTCCTGCCAGCTCGCTCGAGAAGCCGCTACGGAGTACGCCTCATCGTCGGGCGAATCCCACCGCCCGCGCGACGGTCAGGCGATCGCCTTGATTCGTCGCCGGTTGCGCACCAGATCGGTAGCGCCTACTGCGGTCGCGAGGACGACGAAGGCGAGCGCGGCCATGATGGCCGATTGCAGAGCGTGGCCATAGCGCTCCGCGGTCGTCCCGGAGCCGCCAAGACTCGCGAAGAACACCGCGCCGATCACGGCTTGGCCGGTCGCAAGGCCGATGCGTTGCGCGGTCTGCAGCACGCCGCCGGCTGTGCTCCCGGTCACGGGATCGACTTCCATCAGGGTGAGTGCCTGGTTGGGAGTGATGATCGCCCCGGAGCCGACTCCCATGATGAACAGCGCCGGCGCGAACAACACCGCAACTCCCGACGTCGGGGCATGCGCCACCAGCAGCGCCAACGCGGCGGCGCCCACTCCGAAGGTCACCGTCGCCGCCACGACAAGAGGCCGTCCAATGCGTGTGACAACGCGACCGGCCAACGGAGCGGCTACTGCGCTGCCGAGTGCGTAGGCCGTGACGCCCAGGCCGGATTGCAGGGCGGTGTAACCAAGTCCCTGCTGGTAATACAGCGCGAGAACCAGCGTGAGCCCTGCCATCGCCGGAAAGAACGCGATGGCGAGCAGCACACCGGCGCTGTAGGAGGGCACGCGGAACAACTGGAGATCGACCAGCGGGTCGCGCCGCAACCGAGTCAGCCGCCGTTCCCGTCGCACAAAGGCAGTGATCAGGACGACCGCGGGCAGCGCGAGCCAGGCCAGGCGCCCGTCGTGCCACGCGTCATATTCGACCGCCGCGAACAGCACGCAGAACGTCGCCCCACCGAGGTACGCCGCCCCGGGGACGTCAAGGCGATGGCGTCCGACCGCCGGATCGCGAGGCAGCAGTCGCCGAGCAAACAAGAGCACTGCCAGTCCGATCGGCACGTTGACGAAGAACACGAGCCGCCACCCCGCGTGCTGGCCGCCGAGCGCGATGAGCCCGCCGCCGACGACAGGCCCCAACGCGGCACCGAGCCCGACTGTCGTTCCAAGAACGCCGAACGCTCTGCCGCGCTCGTTACCCGGGAACAGCTGCTGCACCAGGCCGGACACTTGCGGATTGATCAGACCCCCAGCCAGCCCCTGTAGCACCCGAGCCGCGATGAGCACCGCCGCGGTAGGTGCGAGGCCGGCCAGCACGCTGGTGACCGCGAAGCCAGCCACTCCGACCTGGAACATCAACCGACGCCCGTGGTCATCGCCCAGCCGTCCAGCAAGCACTGGCACCAAGCCGAACGCAAGCGTGTACCCGCTCACCACCCACTGCAGCTGAGCCGGTGTCGCGTCGGTGACTGCACCGATCGACGGCAGGGCCACGTTGGTGACACTGACGTCGAGCAGCGTCATGAACAGTGCCGAACAGCAGGTCAGCAGAGCTACCCATCGGCGCGGATCCGGCTCGGGCTCCGCGACCTCCGGCATGGTCGAAGCGTAGGCATGCCCAGATCGGGCATTGCCGTCAGCCGCGCTCAGGAGGCGAAGCCGCTAACGGCCCCGTCGCCATTCCGGCTTACGTTTGTCGAGGAATGCGTGCATGCCCTCGACGGCGTCGGGGAGCTGACTGGCGGCGGCCATTACTTCGACTGCGTAGGCGTATGCCTTCGGTTGGTCGAGGTCGATCTGGGCATAGAAGGCCCGCTTGCCTAGCCCTTTGCTTTCCGTGCTGCCGCGAGTGACGCGTTCGAGCAGGTCTTGCACGGCGCTGTCGAGGTGCGCCTCCGACACCACCGCGTTCACCAGCCCCCAGTCGGCAGCCGTACGGGCGTCGATGACGTCGCCGGACAGCGCCATCTCCATCGCTCGCTTGCGGCCTACGTTGCGGGCGACCGCCACAAGCGGGGTGTGGCAGAACCAGCCGCCCTTCCCGCCCGGAAGGCAGAATCCAGCCGTCTCGGCCGCGACCGCCAGATCAGCGCTGGCGACGAGCTGGCAGCCGGCCGCCGTGGCCAGTGCGTGCACCCGCGCCACGATCGGCTGCGGGATCTCCTGCAACAGGCACATCAAACGGGTGCAGGTGTCGAGCAGCTTCTGCACGTCGGCATGGTCGTGATCGACGACGTCGGCGAAGTCGTGCCCGGCAGAGAACACCGGACCGTTGGCCGCGAGCACGACGCCCAGTGCGTTGCTGTTTCCGATTTCGGTGAACGCTGCGATCAACTCAAGCATGTGCTCACGGGAGAGCGCATTGCGCTTGGCCGGATTGTTCATGGTGACGGTGACGAAATCGCCGCGACGCTCGACGAGCAGCTGGGTGAAGACCATGGCACAGTCTTCGCCCCGATGCAGGATCCCCGCAAGCACCGACCGCTACCGCACGGCGCTACCGTCCGGGGGTGCCTCGCACGCAGTGGTTGAGTCGCAACCTGCTCGTGCTGTCCGGTGTCTCGCTGCTGCAGGACGCAGCGAGCGAGCTGCTATATCCGATCCTGCCGATCTTCATCACCAGCGTGCTCGGTGCGCCCGCCGCCGTCGTCGGTGCCGTCGAAGGCATCGCCGAAGGGGGTGGGTCGGTTACTAAGCTGGCGGCCGGGAGATTGGCCGACCGGTTTCGCCGTCGGCCCTTGATCGGGCTCGGCTACGGCTTGGCGGCGGTTGGCAAGGCCTTCATCGCCGTCGCGTTCGTGTGGCCGGTGGTGCTCGTCGGCCGGGTCGTGGACCGGCTGGGCAAGGGGATTCGAGGCGCGCCGCGGGACGCGCTGCTCGTCGTCGGCGTCCCACCCGAGGCTCGCGGCCGGGCGTTCGGTCTGCACCGCGCCGCCGACACGACGGGCGCGGTCATCGGACCGTTGATCGGCCTGGCAGGCTACGAACTGCTCAACCACCACATCCGGCCACTCCTGGTGATCGCGGTCGTCCCTGCCGTGGCCAGCGCGCTGCTCGTCCTCGCCGTGCACGAGCCGGCAGCGGTCGCCCATGCACCGCATCGGACGGCCGTGCGGGAATCGGCCGAGCCGTTGCCCGACCGCTACTGGCGGTTGGTGGGCGTGCTGACGGTGTTCGCTGTCATCAATTTCCCTGACGCGCTGATCCTGCTCAGGGTGCATGAGCTGGGCTACTCGGTGGCCGGCGTCATCGGGGTGTACGTCCTCTACAACGCGGTGTATGCGGGCCTGTCTTACCCGTTCGGGGCCATGTCCGACAACGCGCCGCGTGCCCTGGTGTTCGGGATCGGGCTGACCTGTTTCGCGGTCTGTTACCTGGGTCTCGGTCTCGCCACCAGCACGGCGCCGGTGCTGGTGCTGCTCGCCGTGTACGGCGGGTTCGGCGCCGCAACCGACGGCGTGGGGAAGGCGTGGGTCTCCGCCGTCGCGCCAGCCGGCCGGCAGGGATCGGCGCAGGGTGTCTTCCAAGGGCTGTCCGGAGCCGGAATCTTGGTGGCCGGGTTGTGGGCCGGTTTTGCATGGGGGGACGACGGACGGATCCCGCTGCTGATTTCCGGATCCGTGGCGGCGGTGCTCGCGGTGTGCTTCGTCGCTGGCGCGCCGAGGCTCAGCCCTGTTCGCGCTGCTTGAGTTGCTCTTCCTCGAGACGCTCTTCGACGATGTGCTTGGCCCGCAATTGTGCCTGCACTTCGGCCACATCGAGGTTCGGATCGGCGCGTTCGCCGACCACCGGCTCCTGCTCGAGGATCGTCGCGGCGATCTCCGCCCGCTCCTCCTCGAGGTCTGCTGCCAACTCCTCCGCTGGGGCGGCCTCGCGCACGGACTCCGCCGGGTGGGCGGGGCGCGTGTCCCGGGTCGCTAGCAACCCGGCCATCACCCCGTCCAGGGTGTGGAGTCCGCGGTCCAGTGCGTTGCGCAGCAACGAACCTTCCGGCATCCGGCGCGCGATCAGCGCGAGCGGCAGACGGACAATGGCGTACTCGACCTCTACCACCGTGCGGATCACTGGATTGGCGATCACCGGATTCCTTTCGAACGAGCATCCCCCATCGAATACCCCGGCTCCTCGCCGACGAAACCAGCGATGACCTCTGACAATCAGTCCACGGCGACCGGTTCGGTCAGTTGCCAATCCCGCCCGAACCAACGGGCGATGCGACTGCGCCCGAACTCGACCTTGTCGGCAGCCAGCGCGCTCGACGGTGCGTCGAAGGTTCCCGACGGCCGTTCCCCCGCGCCGAAGGTAACGTCCACTCGCGCGACTCGATCGTCACCGAACTCGAGGTAGCAGGTGCCGCGGCCGTCGTAACGGGCGGTGTCCTCGCCGCCCGCGATCAGTGCCGAGACCTGGTCGGCGACGACGGCCGCCTGACCCTCGGCGAAGACCCCCGCCTTCGGGGTGCCGACGCTGGTCACGTCGCCGACTGCGTAGACGCCCGGAAAGCGCGTCTGCAAGGTGCGCGGGTCGACCGGGATCCACCCGTCGGCGGTAAGCCCGGCCTCGACGACCACCGGAGGCGCGCAGTGGCGGGGCACGCCGAGGAAGAGGTCATAGGGCAGTTCGGTGCCGTCGCCGAACAACGCCACCCGCCGGTCGGCATCGAGCCCGCGCACCAGTCGGTCGGGCAGCCATGCAATGTCGCGCGCGGCGAACTCGTGAAGCAGCGCCCGCGAGGCGTCGGGTGACGGCGGGATGGGCACCGGCAGGGGCATCACGAGCGAGATCGTCGACGCCGCCCGCAGGCCGCGTGCGATGAGGAAGTCGTGCATCAGCAGCGCCGTTTC
>Ga0136846_1233817_pt1 | contig 10963 bp, 10 predicted proteins | sample HopSoiMetagenom2_FD_96841 | JGI IMG/M metagenome (GOLD analysis project Ga0136846, IMG submission 96841) | Grasslands soil microbial communities from Hopland, California, USA - 2 Assembly 2016 (version 4) | ecosystem: Environmental > Terrestrial > Soil > Grasslands | place: USA: Hopland... | reverse complement strand
CGCACCACGTTCACTTACGGTGTGCCACAGTCGCAGCGCGCGCTGCTGCAGCCCGGGATACGCGTGCTGGTTCCATTCCGCAACAAATCGCTGGTTGGCGTTGTGGTGGAACTTGCTGAAGAGGCACCCGTCGATACGAAGATCCGCGATATTACAAAGCTGTTGGATTCGCGCCCGGCGCTGACTCCGAAATTGATCGAGCTCGCGCATTGGATTGCCAGCTACTATCTGGCGCCGGTTGGCGAAGTGTTTCGCGCGATGCTGCCACCGCTGACCGAAGTGCGCACGCAACGCGACATTCTGATCACGGAACTGGGGCGCGATGTAGCGTCGAGTCTCAGCGGCGGTGAATTGCAGTACGGCCTCTCGCGCGTGGAAGTGGAGTTTCTCGCGAAGCTGAGTGAAAAGAAAGCTCCGCTTCGCGCTGAGGCGGTGTCGAAACTGCGCGTCGATGCCGCTGCATTGGAGCGCTTGCGACGCCGGCGTTTGATCGAACTGCGTGAAACGGTACTTGGCCGGACACAAAAGACGCAGCGTGTAATCACCTGGAAGGCCAATGCCGAATCAACGCAGCCCACAACACTTTCATCTGCCTCATCGCTGGATGAAAAAGGCGCGCGCGTCAGGGCAGAACTGGAAGCTCGTGGACCTTTACCCTTGCCACAGCTTTTAAAACTGGCGCACGTCTCTCGCGCTGTCATCGAACGCATGTTGCGCGATGGCCTTCTCGAAAGCTGGGAAGAACGAACCGATCCTGCAGAGGATCCCTTCGATGTCGGTTATGAGCCGCCGGCGCACACGTTGAACGCCGAACAGGAGAGCGCGTTCGGGTCGATTCGCGCGCGATTCGAGCTGGGCGAGTTCGGCGTGCTGCTGCTGCACGGCGTGACCGGCAGTGGCAAAACCGAAGTGTACATGCGCGCGGTGCAGGAAACGCTGGCGCGCAGCAAGACCGCGATCGTGCTGGTGCCGGAGATTGCGCTGACTTTGTGGGTCGGCCGCCAGTGCCGCGCCTGGTTCGGCGCTCGCTTTGAGGGCGTCGCAGTCCTGCATTCGGCCCTAAGCGACATTGAGCGCGCGCGCGAATGGTGGCGCGTGCGTAACGGCGAAGCTCGCGTGGTCGTCGGCACGCGTTCGGCGGTGTTTGCGCCGCTGGAAAATGTCGGGCTCATCATCGTCGATGAAGAGCAGGAGAACAGCTACAAGCAGGAAGAAACGCCCCGCTACCATGGTCGTGATGTCGCGATTGTTCGCGCCAAAATGGAGAACGCCGTCGCACTACTCGGTTCGGCGACGCCATCGATGGAAACGTTCCATCATGCGCGCATTGGCAAGTACGAATTGCTGACGCTAGCTTCACGCGTGGCGAACCGCGCGATGGCGAGCGTAGAAATTGTTGATCTTCGACAGGATTTTGCACAGACGCACAAGACCAGCCCGATCAGCGGGGCGCTGCATGCTGGAATTGCCGAATGCCTGGCGAACAAAACGCAGGCGCTTGTGCTGATCAATCGTCGCGGATATTCCTGGTCGGTGCTGTGCCGAAGTTGCGGCGCTTCGGTGCAGTGCGAGAACTGCAGCATTTCGATGACCTATCACAAGCATCGCAATCGGCTCGAATGCCACTACTGCGGGTCCGTTCAACAGGTGCCGAAGCAGTGCCCGAAGTGCCAGTCGAAGTTTGTCTATTTTTTTGGCGAAGGCTCGGAGCACCTGGAAGAGCGGCTGCGCAAGGAATTTCCCGGCGCACGCATCGCGCGGCTGGACCGCGACACCGCGCGGACCAAGCGGCAGTACCAGGAAACACTCGGAGCGTTTGCCGGCGGCGCCCTGGATATTCTGGTCGGCACGCAAATGTTGGCGAAGGGCCACGACTTCCAGCGTGTGACTCTTGTTGGAGTGATCAGCGCCGATTCGTCGCTCAGCCTTCCGGATTTTCGCGCCGCGGAGCGCACGTTTCAGTTGCTGACCCAGGTGGCGGGTCGCGCCGGCCGGGGTGAATTGCCCGGACGAGTGCTGATCCAGACATTTTATCCCGAGCACTATGCGATTCACGATGCGGTGCGGCAGGATTACGCTTCCTTTTTTGAACGCGAGCTGCATTTCCGGCGCATGATGCAATATCCGCCATTCACCTCCCTCGCAAACATCATCGTGCGCGACGCCAGTTTGGATAAAGCGATCCGCTGGTCCCGAGCACTGTCCGAGTATTTTTCGCCGCACGATGGCAAAGGTGTGCGAGTGCTGGGTCCGGCGACCGCTCCGCTCGCGCGCCTGAAAAAGGAGCACCGCTTCCAGTTCCTGCTGAAATCGCCGAAGCGCTCGGTGATGACGAAGTTGTTGGGCGGCGCAATGGCGTACGCCGAAGCCAAAGAAATCCCACAGACCGCCGTCCTGGTCGATATGGATCCATTGAGTCTGCTGTAAGCTGTCCTTCACGTCGAACAAATGCGAAAGTCTCAATTCCATTCCGACGTGGCGAGTTGAGCCCCCTGCCTTCTCGTCGACCACCTTGTAGCGGCGAGGACGGCGTCGCCATTTCGCTATTAAGTCGTAGCTAAACGCGCAGTCACAAAACCGGAGGCGCGGCACCCTACAGAGGCCCATCGTCCCCAGGCTGAACAGCAGTCGCTGTGCTACTGGTGGTTCGTTGTGAGGCGCTCCCAGGGTGGTGGGATTTTTACGCTGGGCATGCCGGCTGCGGTCGCGGCTTGGATGCCGAGATCGGTGTCCTCGAAAACGAGGCAGTCGGCAGGCGAGACATTCAGTCGTTCGGCGGCGAGCAGGAAGGCTTCAGGATCTGGTTTGCCTTTTTTGTAGTCTTCGGCGCAGACCAGAAAGTCGAAGCGGTCAAGGATGTTGAGGGTCGAGAGTGATGCGGTCACGGCTTCGCGGGTGCCGCCGGAGACAATCGCGAAGGGAATTTGTCCATGTTGCGCGTGGATATGCTCCAGCACTTCGGGGATGACTTTCAGCTGCGGTAACAGCTCGTAGTAGAGCTGCTCTTTGCGCGAGCAGACGGCTTCGACCGGCATGCTGAGGTCGTGCTGTTTGTTGAGCAACGAGACGATTTCGGCGATGGGTGTGCCGCCTAGAGAGTAGAAATGGTGCTCGTCAAAGTGGCAATTCCATTCGGCGAGGATTTTGTTCCACGCAATGTAGTGCAGGGGCATCGAATCAGCGATGGTGCCGTCGCAGTCAAACAGGTAGGCGGCGTGCCGGCCGGGAGGAAGTTGGAGTTTCACTGGTGTCCTTTGGTGGTCGTTTATTTTAGCGCAGGTTTAGCGCGAGAGAAAAAGCGTCGCGCGACAGGACGCAACCACTAAGGTTTAATTATTGCGCTCGCGTTGCCAATCGGGAGCGCCGGCGCCAGAGATAGTACGCGGGGATGCCCAAGGCGAAGAGCCCCAGAGCGGCAATCAAATGTTGGAATTGGTTGGGATCGCGATAGGCCAGAAAGATTGGGTTCGCGACGATGGCAGCGGCGGCGAGGACGAAAAGAAATGGCGTGATCGGGTAGCCCAGCACTTTGTAGGGGAGCGTGACCGCGCTGGCGCCGAGGCGCCGATGCGCACGGCGGAGCGGAAAAATGGCCGCGGCTCCCAAACCGTAAAAAATCCAGCCTATGAATATTACGCCACCGATAAGTTCGGCGAATTTTCCGGCGGAAACCAGGACGCACGACCATACGCCGAGCGCGATTACAGCGGCGGCAGGAGTTTGAAATCGTGGGTGAACTTCCGCCAGTTTTTTGAAGAAGAGATTATCGTTGGCCATGGCGTAGAAAACGCGCGGCGCGGTAAGCACAACGCTGTTGGTGGAGCTGAAGGTGGAGATAAGGATCGTGAGCGCCACGATTTTGCCGGCCCATGCGCCGAGGACCGCGCGAATGGCGGTCGCCGCGATGGCATCGCTGGCGGTAGCGGCTGTGGGGCCTAGCGCAACGAGGTATGCGCAAACCGCGGAAAGATACAGCACCACCAGCACGAGCGATCCCAGCAGGAACGCGCGTGGAAATGATTTTTGCGGATTCAGAACTTCGCCGGCGCTGTAAGTGCCGAACTGCCACCCTTCGTAGGCCCAAAGAACAGCGATCATCGCCAATCCAAAATTAGAAAATAGATGGAAGCCATGTTGCCTGGTGCCGAGCGCCGGCGGTACGTCTGACGCATGTGTGCCCAGCGAAAGCAGAACGGCGCTGAGCAGCACTACAAGGCCCGCTTTGATGAGCGTGGTCCAGTTTTGCAGATTCGAACTCTTGCGTGTGCCCCAGACATTGACCGCGGTGATGACAGCGATCATCACCAGCGACACGATCGTGGCTCCGATTGCGGATAGCGGGATGATCTCGGTAAGGTAACGCGTGAACGCGCGAGCTAGCGCGGCAATCGTGCCGCTGGCGATTACCGCGAACAGGCACCAGCCGTAAAGGAAGGCCGGGAGCCGTCCGAATCCGTCGCGGATGTAGCAGTAGAGCCCGCCGGCTTCGGGATTGCACGCCGCGAGTTCGGCGTAGGTGAGTGCACCGAGAAGAGAGAGAACGCCGCCGACGATCCAGACGAGCAGCGCGAATCCAACGGAGCCGTCGAGCTGGCGAAAGATCAAGCCGGGAGTAAGGAAGATGCCCGAGCCAATCACGGAGCCTACGAAGAGCAGGAAGAGATCGCGCTGCGTGAGAGTGCGTATGAGTGGAGGCATTTTTCTCGTTTCGTGAGGAGGATGATAAACGGGTTTGCGGCTGGCGGTGGGAAAAAGAAGCGACAGAATTTACATCGACGAAAAGGAATGGCGCTAGAGGGCGGCAGACGAGAAATGATTTGCGTCGATCCCTAGACGAGTTAGGTAAAGAACGGGCTCGGCATAAAGCAGAGAAGAAAAATGATGAGGGTGAGCGCTGCAGCAAAACGCCGCGTGGGATCGAGCGGCTCAGAATCGAAGATGGGGATGAAACGGAAGAAGCGAATGACCAGAAGCAGCGCTCCCCAGACGTACCAGCCGGGCCAGAAGTGAAATACGCCGAGCAGGATGAGCGCAGCGGGCAGAATCCACGACGAATACCGGTGTGCGCGAGGACTGAGCGAGCGCAGGATATGCCCGCCGTCGAGTTGCGCGGCGGGCAGCAGGTTCAGTGAAGTAGCGAACAGGCCGACCCACGCTGCCCGGCCCACGGGATCAAGGAGCAAGTCGCCAGCTCTGACGCCGGGATGCAGGACGGCGGCGATGACGTGAAGGATTAGCGGCGTGCCTAGGACGAGTCCGGCGTGCGCGGGATCGCTGAGACCTGGTACCAGCTTGGCGTGAAGCACGCCATAGATCAATGCCGGCAACGCGATGACAAAGCCAACCAACGGGCCGGATGCACCGACATCGAGCAGTGCGCGATTCGTGCGGATCGGCGAGCGAATCAGAATAAACGCTCCCAGCGTGCCAATCAGCGTGGGAAAGGGAATGAAGAACGGATAGCTGGAGTGAATGTGATGATGGCGGCAGGCGAAGAAGTGCGCCAGCTCATGCATCAGCAGAATAGCCAGCAGCGTAAGCGCGAATGGCAGCCCAGCGGCGAGAGCAGTCGGGTGCTGATATAGCAACGTAAAATCGTGAAGAAATTCTTCAAACGAGAGGGCTTCGCCGTGAGCATAAGCGACCGCGAACTGCGTGCCCGCAACAAGACACGTGCAGAGGGTCACCAGGAATAAACCGAACGCGAGAAAAAGAGTCTTGAGCGGTGGATGCGGATGAACGAGACGATAGTAAGCAGGCGCGAATGATTGGGTGCGCCAATCGGGCGGCAATGAAGCGACGGTTGTTGCGCTATCTGGAAGCGAGCTGGTCACGATGCTGTCGGCGGCTGGCGCAAGTCGGGCGCTCAGCGGCCAAAACAGTACAGCACAGGCCGACGGTTTTGTGCAAAAGCGACTTTGCAGCCCTGACCTGTGCCGGAGCCTATTTGTGAGTTCCCCAGTCGGCAGGAGGGAAGGCGATCTTCCAGAAAAGTGGCGAGGGCGCCAGAAATTCCACCGCGATTTCGGCTTTTCCCTCTTTCGTAGTGCCGCTGTGTACGACGCGGCAAGCGACCTCTTCTCCCGAACTGAGATTGGCGATCGAGAGCGTTTGGCTCTGCGCCACTTTGGTGGCCAACTCGATCAGTGCTCCGTGTGCATTGACCACCAGGGTGATCGTCGGTTCAGAAAAAGGCGTGTGCTGCTGCGTCTCGCCCATCACTACGATTGGAACACGCAGCAGCACTCGATAGCTGCGGCGATGCTCCTTGAACTTGGCGGGCTGAGATGATGCGTCCTGTTTGTCCAAAGCTGTAGACATTCCACCAGGTATATCGGCTGTGTGGTACCCGAACTTTAAGTCTTCCGACAAAAAGAGGCGTGCTTACAGATGCGTGGTACGAAATTGAACGGCTTTCAGGTAAGGGACAGTGACAGGTCGAATTCGCGGCTGGAAAGCTTTCAGCTTGCCTTGGCGGGAGCTTCAATGCCTTGCAATTCTTTGCCAGGCTTGAAGCGCACGGCTTTGCCCGGCGGAATATTGACCTCTTCGCCGGTTCGCGGGTTGCGGCCTATGCCAGTCTTGCGTGGCTTAACGCTGAAAACGCCGAAGCGGCGGAGTTCGATGCGTTGACCGCGCCCAAGGGCATTCTTTAGCGACTCAAACACGGTCTCCACAGCCTGCTCGGCTTTCGTGCGGCTTATGTTCGTCGTGGTGACGACAGCGTTCACGATGTCCAGCTTGATCACACAACCCTCCACTTATCCGCTGGCAGATGCTAGAGGCTAAGATGCGGGTTGTCAAGACGATAGGGGTGCTCTAGACTGGCACGTTTTCCAAAGTAAATACGGACGGCGATGCTGCTGCAGTAGGCAAACGTGCGGCGCTATGAGCAAGCGTGAGGTCCTTCAGACTACGCTCGCCGGTCAGCTTTCAGAATGATGAGTCATTTCATATTCGGATAGGGAGGAATGGATGTCGGTTAAGCCAGATAAGTGGATCCGCCGCATGGCGCTCGACCATAAGATGATCGAGCCGTACACGGATCGCCAAGTGCGGCAAGGCGTGATCAGCTATGGAGTCTCGTCGTACGGATACGACATCCGCGTGGCCGACGAGTTTCAGATCTTTACGAATGTGAATTCGACGATCGTGGATCCCAAGAATTTCGATTCCAAGTCGCTGGTGGCATTTAAGGGCGATTCCTGCCTGATCCCGCCGAATTCTTTTGCGTTGGCGCGTTCGGTCGAATATTTCCGCATTCCGCGCAACGTGCTGACCATCTGCCTTGGGAAATCGACGTATGCTCGCTGCGGAATCATCGTGAACGTGACACCGTTTGAGCCCGAGTGGGAAGGATTCGTGACGCTGGAGATCAGCAACACCACGCCGCTGCCTGCGAAGATCTACGCGAACGAGGGATTGTGCCAGGTGCTGTTCTTCGAGTCCGATGAGGATTGCGAAGTCAGCTATAAGGACAAAAAGGGCAAGTACCAAGCGCAGGTAGGAATCGTCCCGCCGCGAATGTAGCCTAAGCTACTCGTTCGTCGTAACGCGAACGTCGGTGGCGACCTTCAACGATGTCGACGAGATTTGCGTCAGTGTCGCGTTGTGAACGGCATAGCCGTGTTCGCGCCAGGCGTCCAAGCCGCCTTGCAGTGGGCGAATGTGCTGGATGCCTTGCTTGCGCAGCAGGATCGCCAGCTGCGCGCTGGTAGCTTCGTTGGGACAGGTGCAATACAGAATGATCTGGCGATCGCGTGGGAGCTTGTCGTTTTTCTCGCGCAGCTCCTTGGCGTCCATGCGAAAAGCGCCCGGGATGGTTTCGGGATCAGCCTCAAAATCGAGGGCATGGCGCAGGTCGACGATCACCATGTCTTCGCCCTTGTCGATTTGAGACTTCAGTTCCTCCACCGTGATGCGGGAAATGCGCAGCTCGCGGATGAATCGCTGGCGGTTGTAATATTTGTAGCCGATGTAGCCGACCAACGCGCCGATGAGCAGCACCAGAAGGCCGCCACCCAGCGCCGCCGCGTGATCCGCGATGCGCTCGATTTGCTCACTGAATAGGTAGCCAAGCCCCAGGAATGTCCCCGCCCACAGCCCGGCACCCGCGGAATCGAACAGCATGAATCGCGCGAACCGCATGTGAAATATTCCCGCCAGCGGCGGCGCTACTGCGCCCAGGCCCGGCAAAAATTTTGCGAGCAGCAGCGATCGCGCGCCTTCCTTGGCGAAGATGCCTTCAGTGCGGCGAACGCACGAATCAGGCTCCAAAGAAATCTTGCACAGGAATTGCAGGACCTTGATGCCCTTGAGACGCCCAAGCTGGAACCAGATGGTGTCCGCGGTGAGCGACGCGATGATCGCGATCACCAGCGAGCCGACAAAACTAATGCGACCTGTTCCCGCGAGCGCGCCGGCGGCCAGCAAAATCGGCAATGAGGGAATCGGCAGTCCGATCTGTTCCGCAAACACCCATCCCAGCAGAACGACGTAGCCGTGACGTACGAGAAATTCAAGGGTGCTATGCATGACGCGGAGCTGGGATTGCCTCGTTAACCGGCTGCTGCAGCCGCAAACCGGCTATTTGGATGCGAAACTAGGAGTATGCCCCCAAGCGCCCGCCATGACAAATTCGCTCAACGGCTTGCGACTGCGCGGAGCGAGCTCACGTTCGCGCAGCTTTTCCGGCAGCGTCTGTGGATCGCCAGGGTAGCCAATGGCCATCACCGCGACTGGCTCCCACCCGTCGGGAATGGCAAACATTTCGCGCGCCTTGTTGACATCGAACCCAGCCATCTGGTGCACGAGCAGGCCGCGTGCATTGGCCTCAAACGTGAGCTGCGCCGTCGCGCTTCCCACATCGTGAAATGCGTGGGGATTGGTCGAGCCGTCCTTCGGCAATTTCGTCTGTGCGACGGACATAACCAGAACCGGCGCATGCTTCGCCCAGCCCGCATTGAATTCCACCAGCGTGCTGAGCACCTTCGCGAAATCGTCCGGTTGATCTTTGGTGCCGACTATATAAGCCCACGGTTGGTAGTTGCTGCTGGAGGGCGCCCAGCGCGCGGCTTCAAATAGTGCGTGCAACAGCTCAGGCGTGACCGCCTTGTCACTGAATGCCCGAGGGCTCCAGCGGTGTTGCAAGAGTTCATGGATAGGCACTGCTGTCGGAGCGGGTCTCTTCATGGCTCTTTCCTCTCGTTCGAAGTAGCAGACGGCTGAACACGAGGGCCGCCGCACCCAGCCCTGCCACTCGTGTTCGCGCGATCCTGTTTGTTAGTTTCCAGCCTTCGCGACCTGCTGCACCAACTCGACATCAATAATGATATTGACGTCATCGCCGACCACGACGCCCCCGTTGTCCAGCTTGGCGTTCCATTTCACGCCGTAGTCCTGACGGTTCACCTTCGTTGTGGCCGAAGCCGCGACTCGGCTGTTGCCCCAGGGATCCTTGACCGGCGCCGTAGGTCCTTCGACGTCCAGCACCACCGACTTGGTGGTGCCGCGAATCGTCAAATCGCCGGTAACCTTGAGCTTTCCGACACCAGCCTGCTCGACCTTCGTCGATTTGAAAGTGATGTTGGGATAGGTCGCGGTATCGAAAAACTTGTCGCTCTTCAGATCCTTGTCGCGGTCCGGCTGCCGCGTGTCCACGCTGTTGACGTCGATGGTTACATCGATTGTGGATTTGCTCACATCCTTATCATCGTAGTTGACCGAGCCGTTGACGGAGCTGAACGCGCCGCGCACCGTGGAAATCGCCAGGTGCCTCACGGAAAACTGAGCCGAGGAATGCGCGGGATCGATTTTCCATGTGGAAGCTGGCGTAGATGCCGGGAGCGAAAATGCCACCGCGAGTGCGCTGCTGACTACAATGCGACCGATAGAATGGCCCATCATTATTTCTCCTTTTTATTTTTGTTTGAATTTTTTCGCGAAAATCGGGTGTGCTTCAACAACCGTCGTGTTTCTCTGCCGCTGCAATTTGATCGAGGATTTCGATCAAATTCTTCAATTGCGCGCCGGAAATCTCCCGGAACTGGCGCTTATGTAGTTCACGAATCGGATGGTCGAGGCGTTTCAACATCGTTAGACCTTCGGAAGTGATCCGAGTCTTCACCACGCGGCGATCATCTTTCTGGCGTTCGCGCGTGATCAGCGCGCGCTTTTCCATGCGATCCAGCAGTCGCGTTATGTCCGGATCGTGCGAAATCATGCGCTCGCCGATGCTGCTGCAGCCCAACCCGTCCGGTTCCGCTCCGCGCAAGATGCGCAGCACGTTGTATTGTGCGCCGGTAAGGCCGTTGGCTTTCAACAGTTGTTCGGCCTGCTGGCCCAGACCATCGGCGGCCTTCTGCAAGGCGATGAAGGCCTGATCTTCCAGCGGCAAGGAAGCGCGAATGGCGCGCGGGCGCGAACTCATGGTGTAACTGTAGTCGTTGTAACGACCATTGTCAATAGAAAAGGACTGGAAGTGCAGCGATGAGTGCCGAGATCAGCTCTTGCGCAGCGGTCGCAACTGCACTTCGCTCACAAAGCTCTGCGGCCCTTGTGTCACGATCATCGCCACCGCATTGGCTACGTCTTCCGCCCTCAACACCTTGGTGGAATCCTTCGGCCCGCGGCCTCCGAAATCCGTTGCCACGCTTCCCGGTGCCACCACGCTCACTCGAATCCCGTGCTCGCGCAGATCCTCCGCCATACATCCGGACAAACCGTAAACGCCCCACTTCGACGCGCAATACAATCCGCCGCCGGCGAAAGTGTTTCGCCCCGCCAGCGAAGCGATATTAACGATGTCTCCGCCGCCACGACGAATCATGGAGGGCACCACCGCATGCGATACCAGGAACAAGCTCTTCATATTGGTGTCTAATACTTTATCCCAGTCTTCTTCGGACTTCTCTTGGACCGGTCCGAAGCCGCCGATGCCTGCATTGTTGACCAGGATCGAGAT